>Ga0081455_10008876_pt1 | contig 10395 bp, 5 predicted proteins | sample TabmetS3T2R1_FD_70207 | JGI IMG/M metagenome (GOLD analysis project Ga0081455, IMG submission 70207) | Tabebuia heterophylla rhizosphere microbial communities from the University of Puerto Rico - S3T2R1 | ecosystem: Host-associated > Plants > Roots > Rhizosphere ... | reverse complement strand
GACGCGCGCCAGTTCGGCCAGCGCTTCCGTGTACGCCGCCGACGCGTAGAGATCGCGCGCCGCCGCGATCGAGTCCTGCGCCGCCACCATCGCGGCGGTCATCAGCAGGCCCGCTACGACACCGATCACCGTCCGTGACATGACGTTCCTCCTACTTCTTTCTCAGGTCGACGCTCACGCGCACCGGCGCCTTGAGCGACACTGTCGTCGCGTAGCGCTGTTCGCCGAGCTCCGGATGCCGGAACAGAATCTCGTGCGGACCGATCGGCAGTGAGAGATTGCCAATCGGCGTCTCGCCGATGCGCTCGCCGTCGATCCACACGTCGGCCCACGGCAGCGCGTTGATGCTGACGTCGCCGTTGGGCCGCGGCACGGTGAGCGTCAGCGTCTGTCCGGCATTGATCTCCACGACGCGACGCGAGCGAAAGCCCAGCGCGGCGTTCACGAGGTCGAATTCGTGACGGCCCGGCGCAAGAGCGACCGGCCCTTGGCTGCTCGACCCAAGAACCTGTTCGCCTTCGATCACCTGAAGCTCGAGAGGTGAAGTGACCCTGAGCGCGCCAGTGCGCTTAGCACGTGCCGCCGCCGGCGGTGCGGCCACCGCCGGAGGATCATCGATCGGTCGCGCAGCCGCACGATCCGGATCATCTCCGACGACGGCTGGCGCAGGCGCCTCGGCTGGCGCGGCTTCCTGGCTGACGACGCGAATCGAACGTGTCTGCGGGCCAATCTTCAGCGCCAGCGGCGTGACACCTGCCGGTTGGCCATCCACGAGGACATCGGCGCCGGGCCGCACGAATTCAACCAGCACGGAAGTTTCCGGAGGCGGCAGCGTTTGCTTTCTCGCGACAACGAGCCAGCCGAGGATGCCGGCCTCGGCGACGGCGATGAGAACCGCGGCCGCAGCGACCCAGCGGACCGCACGCGGCGCTCGAACGCTTGGACGACCTTCGCCCTCGTCGGGAAACTCCGCTGGGGTCGGAGGTGCCGCCGCGGACGGAGCTCGCGCCGGCGTGGGCGACGTTTCCGAGCTGAACTGCTCGATCGGATTGCTCGCGCGATTTGTTGTGCCCGTCTTCTCATCCCGGTGGGACGGACGCTGCCGCGAGGGGGCGGCGCGCCACGAGAGCGGGTTGTTCCTCTCTTCGCGGTCCTCCCCGAGGTCGCTCAATGCCGCCCGGGCGTCTTCGGCGCACTCGAACACGCGTCCGTTCAGCTGAAGGGCCCGCTCCAGCCAGAACCTCAGAGGTGGAAACAGATCATCGCCGGTCGTTTCGCCGATGCGATCGAGGAGGTCGTCGATCCGCCGCGGATAGTCCGCCGGCCCGACGCGCCGGCCGAGCAACAGTGAAAGCGCGACGAGAGCAAGCTGGACGACGTCCGTCCGGCGATCGAGCGGCGGAACGGCGAGGTGCGGCGGCCACGCCATGATGCCGAGGTCGGTCCAGAGGCGCCCGGCCGGCAGGCGAAGCCACGCGAGCGCCGAGCCGAGCACGTGCTCGCGAATGATCAACCGGCCATCTCTCGACACCATAATCCGGTCGGCCGTCAGCGCGCCGTGCGCCACGTCGCTGCCCTGCTCCTGCAGGTCAGCGATCGCGGACGTCAGCTGCCTGATCAGCGGGATGACCGAGCCGACGCTCCGCGGCTGCACAAGCGCTTCCGAAAGCCGGCGGCCGGGGGCGTAGGTCGCGACCAGGGCCAGACCGTCGCCGAATCCCAATTCCTCGACTGCGCGGACGTGGGTGAAGAGCGGGTGCCTGAAATGACCAAGCTGCTCGACGCGGTCGCGCAACGCCCGCTCGAATCCCGGCGTCGACACGAACTCGGGCCGGAACCGCAGCAGCTCCCACGCCGGCGAGTTGGTGTTGTCGAACATCAGGAGGCGATCGCCGAGTCCGTCGGAGAGGCCTTCGGTGTACCAACTCGCGAGCGGTTCCTGAGTCCCTTCGACTCGAGGCATTCTGTCGACGACGAGGTCGCTGGCGATCCTCATGAGGCGGACATCAGACGTTCGCGGCCTGTCGGCGGACACGGCCGGCGGCGATCAGGATCCAGCGTATCGATCATACGTCGCAGATAGAAACTCGGTCGTTGCGCGGCGGTGTGCGAGAGCGTGTGAGAGATGTGTCCTGGACCGTCAGGACGTCTTGCCATTTTGCACGATTGACCGTACGAGTCAAGGCATTCCGGAGAAATCCGCGCCGTTGCTCCGGCGTTCACGCGCCGCCCGGGCGGCGCGGTTTTCGCGCGCGGCCCGCACGAACGATCCTTCGAATAGCGAATCCGCCGAGCAGCTGACCATGCCGATCGATGGCTGAATCGCCTTGCCGGTGGTGACGTCCCATTGGAGGAGCTTTTCCAGCCGCGCCGATACCGCGGCCGCCTGATCGGCAGCCGTGTCGCGCAAGAGGACGCCAATCTCGCCAACAGCGAGGCCGCCCGCGAAATCCGAGGGACGCAGGTCGTTTCTGACCTTGACCACCTGAGCCTGGATGTACTCCGGCCGCGCGTCCTCGTCGGGAATCGCGATGACAATCACCGCGGCATGTCCGCCCTCCTCAATCGTCTGTGACGCCAGCCGTTCGATCCACGCGTGGAACGGCCGATGGGCACTGCGCCGCTCGCTCTGGTCCGAAGAAGCGGCGGCCGCCGGCGACTCGTCCGCGACCACGACCTCAGGAGTCACGATCGGTTCCACGGTCAGCGTGTTGAGCGCGTCGCGACACATGTCCGAGAGCACGGTCAATCGCGCTTCGTCGGAGCGGTTGATCGTGCCGGCGAAGACCATCACCCAGGAGGCGCTGCCGTGCGCCGCGATCCGCCGGATCAACACATCGTCCGGCACCGACGTGAACTCGAAGCGGTCGGTCTCCGACGAGGACAAGCGAACCATGGCGGTGCCCGCCGGAACCACGTCATCGTCCAGCGCCGCTGGTACGGTGGAGTGGTCGGCGCCCACGGGCGACAGCGAAAGGAGGAACCGACCCGGTGTGCCGGCGACGTAGCCATGGACTTCGATCTCGAGCCAGACCGCCAGCGTTTCGACGAATGCGCTGACGACGCCGCGCGTCGACTCGCGCGCCACGGCATCGTCGAGCAGCCGCCGGAGCGATCCCACCAGGTGCGAATCGGCGACGGCGTCGGCCGCCCTGTTCGAGAGGTTGCCCTCAATCGCCGCGGCCAGCCAGATGCCGATCGACTCCAGCTCGAGCCTGCTATCTTCCGCCCCTCCCGCTTTGAGCGTCCGCGCGACGACGAGTGTTCCAGCGGGAGACAGGCCGTGACAGATGCACAACTGATGGTCGATTGCGACGGCGTGCGCGCTGGACGGCGTGACGATTGAAATCGTCGATCGCAGCGGGGAGCTTTCCATCGAGAGCAGGGCGCGGAGCGCAGCGTGCTCGTCGCTTATGTCGCTGCCCTCGATCGGCAACAGCGGCACGCATCGATCGTCGACGACATCGATCGCGACATTGAGGTGGCGTCCGAGATCGAGCAGCCAGGTCCACGAATGGCTCTCCACCATTGTCGGGAGATCGAATGATTTCATGGGGTGGGCGGATTGTACCAAGGTATAAGGGCTGATGCGCTTCCTTCATGTCGCCAACGGAACCTGCACGACGAGCATCATCCGGGCGGCCGGCATTCCTGGCCTGCGGTCGCAGTGGGCCGATCCGCTGTATGAGGGGCCGGTTCCTGGCGGGTTGACCGACGAGGAGCTGCTCGAGGTGCGCGAGCGTTTTCTCGGCGGACCGGACGAGGCTTCCGAAGCGGAGCACGAGAACTCGCTCAGAACGTGGCGCGCCAACATCGAACGTCACGAGCGGTACGACGAGCTGATTCTGTGGTTCGAGCACGATCTCTTCGACCAGTTGGCCCTGATTCAAGTCCTGACCTGGATTCGCGGACGGGTGCCCCCCGCAAAGGTGGTCAGTCTGATCTGCATCGGATCGTTTCCCGGTCGGCCCGAGTTCAAGGGACTGGGCGAGCTCACGCCTGACGAATTGGCGTCGCTGGTCGACACGCGCCGGCCGGTCAGCGACGAGCAATTCGCACTCGCGGCGCGTGCCTGGACGGCCTTTCGCGCAGCCGATCCGCAGGAGCTGGACGGTCTGCGGCGAAGCGACCTCCAGGCGTTGCCGTTTCTCTCGGCGGCGCTCCGAAGGTTTCTGGAGGAGTATCCGTGGACGAAAGATGGGCTGTCGCGAAGTGAGCGCCGGCTGCTGGAGCTGGCCGATCCGGGGCCGATCGCTCTGATGGATGCCTTTCCTCGCATGCAAGAGGGCGAGGATGCGTACTACATCACGGACGGCTCGATCCTGGAGCTCGTCGAAACGCTCTCGCGTTCATCGCCGGCGCTACTGACTTTCGATCCCGCTGAATCGACCGCCGGTCTTGTCCTTCACGGTGCCATGGCGATCACCCCCGCCGGCCGCGACGTGTTCGCCGGACGTCTGGACCGGATCGCGGCGTGTGGCCTGGACCGCTGGTACGGGGGGGTGCACCTTCAGGACAGCGGTCCGATGTGGCGGTGGGACGACCAGGCGGAGCAGATCAGAAAAGAATAGCTTTCCGCTGTCAGCTCCCGGCTCTCAGCAGCGCATGCCGACAGCCGACAGCTGAAGGCCCTTGACGCCGACCGAATCCGATCGGTAAGCTTCCGGCCAACTTTACCGCTACAGTAAAGGGATTTTGGAAGGGAGCGACGATGCCTCGGATCCGCGTGTTCGCCCTCGCTCTGTTGGCTGCCCTCCTCGCCTTCGGACTGCCCACCCGCGCGGCCGCCCAAGTTCTCTACGGCTCCCTCGTCGTCGAAGTGCGTGATCAGACGGGGTCTGCCGTCCCCGGCGCCGAGGTGACCATCACGCAGACCGAAACGAACTGGACACGCACCGGAACGTCGAACGAGACCGGCACCGCCACCTTCTCGAACGTGCCGCTCGGCACCTTCTCGGTACGAACGGCGCTCTCCGGCTTCAAGGAATCGGTCACCACCGATGTCCGGGTGACCCAGGACGACGTCACGCGCGTGCGAACCTCGCTGACGATTGGCGAACTCTCCGAGACCCTGACCGTCAGCTCCAGCACCGCCGTCCTTCAGACCGAGCGGGCCGACGTGCGCACCGAAATCAGCTCGGTGCAGCTGCAGAACCTGCCTGTCCCTCCCGGACGGAATTACCAGAACATGTTCGTCATGGTGCCGGGCATCTCGCCGCCGGAGAACATGCACTCGGTCGCCGTCAACCCGGCGCGCGGCCTCGGCTTCAATTCCAATGGGACGACGCGCAACGCGAATGCGATCCGGATCGAAGGAGCGATCTCGAACAACCTGTGGCTGCCACATGTCGCGGCGTACGTGCCGGCGCTCGAAGCGATCGAGACGGTCAGCGTCGTGACCAGCTCGTTCGACGCCGACCTCGGTCTGTCGGGCGGCATGTCGGCCAACGTCGTCATCAAAAGCGGCACCAACCAGTTCCGCGGATCCGGGTTTGACTACTTCTACAACGAACACATGAAATCGCGGCCCTACTTCCTGCCGGCGGACCAGAGCAAACCGGAGGCGCGCCAGAATCAGTTCGGTGGCACGCTCGGCGGGCCGATCGTCCGGAACAAGTTGTTCTTTTTCGGCAGTTACGAAGGGACCAACGACCGTCAGCGCGCGCAGCGTTTCGGCACGGTGCCGACCGCCGCCATGCGCCGCGGCGACTTCTCGGCCTCGCCAACGCCGATCTACGATCCGCTCACCGGTGCGGCCAACGGCACCGGCCGGACTTCGTTTCCGGGCAACATCATTCCGCAGGGCCGGCTCGACCCGATCGTCCAGAAGCTGATCGCGACGCTGCCGCTGCCGACCTTTCCGGATCTGCTCGCCGACAACTATTTCGCCACCGGGCTCTTCGAGTTCGCCAGACGCAAGACCGACGCGAAGGTCACCGTCAATGCCACGCCCAAATTGATTCTGTCGGGGCGCCTCGGCTGGCTGAACTACGACTTCAACAGCCCGCCGATGTTCGGCGACCTTGGCGGATCGCCGGTCGCCACCTCGGCGGCCAAAGCGGGGCACGGCCTGGGCGACACCTACACGATCACCGGCAGTGCCAACTACACGCTCCGGTCGAATTTCCTGATCGAGGCCTACACCGGAATCACCCTGATCAAGGTGCTCTCGGAACCGTTCCGGATGGAAGAGAACCTCGGTCTGGAGTTTCTCGGCATTCCCGGAACGAACGGACCGAGCCGGCTGTACGGCGGCTGGCCGCAGTTCAACGTGACCAACCTGTCGATGATCGGTTTCGCGGGCAGCGAGAACTCGCCGTACGTCGACGACAACTGGCAGCACCAGTACTCGGCGAACGCCACCTGGGTCAAAGGCAATCACACCGTGCGCTTCGGCGGCGACATCGTCCGTCAGGCGCTGAATCGATTCGAGGCGGGCAACGGCTCCGGCACGTTTACGTTCGCCGGCGGGCCGACGACCATTTCCGGAGGGCCGTCCCCCAACGTCTTCAACACCGTCGCGAACTTCCTTCTGGGTCTGCCGACGTCGGTGTCGACGACACGGATACCGTTCGAGAACAACCAGACACGCAGCCGCAACTGGCAGTTCAGCACGTTCGTCAAGGATCAGTGGCAGATGAATCGCGCGTTGACGGCATCGCTCGGCATCCGCTGGGATCACTTCCCGATGGGAACGAGGACGACGCGTGGCATGGAGCGCTTCGACTACGAGAACAACCAGATGCTGATCTGCGGCGTCGGCAGCGTGCCTGAAGACTGCGGCTACGACATGGGCATCGGGAATTTCTCGCCGCGTCTCGGCCTCGCGTATCGTGCCGGCGACCGGCTCGTCGTCCGTGGCGGCTACGGCATCAACTACGATCCGTATCCGCTCGCGTTCGTGCGCGACCTGCTCGGCAACTACCCCTCGGGGATCGGGCTCACCTTGTCTGCGCCGAACTCGTTCCAGTTTGCGGGCCGTCTTGCAGACGGGATCCCGGCCGTGACCGTACCGGATGTGACCAGCGGGATCATCCCGGTGCCGGCGACCATCGGCGCCAGAACGCTCGACCCGAAGCCGAAGCGCGGCTACATCCACTCGTGGAACGTGACCGTGCAGAGGGAACTGCCGTTCCAGATGACCGGCCAGATCGGCTACGTCGGCACGCGCCAGCGCGATATCAATCAGATCCTGAATATCAACGCGGGGCAGGTGATCGGCGCCGGCGACGCCGGCCGCCCGTACTTCGCGCGGTTCCGGCGCACAGCCGAAACCGGACTACTGACCAATGTCGGCTGGAACGACTACGATGCGCTCCAGATGTCGCTGCAGCGGCGACTCTCGCGTGGCCTGCAGGCGAATCTCGCATACACCTGGTCGCGTGCGTTCGGCATCTGCTGCGACAACCTGTCCGACAATCCACCGCAGGTGCAGGCGATGGATTACTTCAAGCTGAACGAAGCGACGCTCAGCTTCGACCGCCCGCACAACTTTCAGGCGTCGGTCATCGCCGAGCTGCCTTTCGGGCCGGGCAAGCGCTTCCTGAACCAGCCGGGGGCGCTCTCTTCGATTGCCGGCGGCTGGCAGGTGAATGCGCTGTTCAGCGCCTACTCAGGGACGCCGTTCAGCGTGACGGCGGCCGGCACCTCGTTGAATCTGCCCAACAGCAATCAGATGGCGGACAAGGTCAAATCCGACGTGCAGATTCTTGGCGACATCGGAGCCGGCAAGTCGTGGTTCGATCCGCTCGCGTTCCGCGCGGTGACCGAGGCGCGCTTCGGCAACGCCGGATACAACACGATGCGCGGCCCCGGCTTCGCCAACCTCGATTTCAGCGTCCAGCGACAGTTCAGCCTGGGCAACCGACTGACGCTGCAGGCGCGCGCCGAAATCTTCAACCTGACGAACACCGCGCATTTCGCGAACCCGAATGCGAACGTCTCGAACCTGCAGCTGAACGCCGACGGGACGATTCGCAACCTCGGCGGGTTCTCGTCGATCACGAGTACGGCGAACAGCGGTCGTGACGGCATCGACGAGCGCGTCGTGCGCGTCGGCATGCGACTGGGGTTCTGATAATACGAGTACGTCGTTTCTGCCACGCTCAGATCGACAGGTGTGATCAAGGCGGGGTCAGACCCGGGTCCGACCCCACTCCGGCCCCGCGACTTATCACCGGAAGTCGGCGTTGAGCGTGAACGGCTTGACGCCGACGGTAATCGTATAGCGCCGCTCGGCGCCGCCCGCCCGCTTGACGAGAACCTCGTGGGTGCCGAGCGGGACCGCTGCCGCGTTCAGCGGCGTGTCCCCGACCTTAGCACCGTCGACCCAGACCTCGGCGGGCTCCGGCGAGGTCACTGTCAGCTTCGACGGCCCGGGCGTGACACGCAGGTTCGTCGTTGCTCCCGGCTTGATCTCCACGTTCCACGTCGCCTCGTACCCCAGCGTCCGGTTCGACACCCGCAGGTCGTGCATGCCGGGCGGCAGCAGGACCTGGCCCCGCTCGTCTGGCCGCAGCACACGGTTCGCCTCGGCAATCACGATCTCGAACGGCGCATAGACCGCCAGCCAGCCGGAAAAAATCGATTCGTCGAGCTGCACGGTCTGGTTGGCCACGACTGTCACCGTCCGGCGGACCGTTCCCGCGGAGCTCACGAGCGCCACGTCGTGATTACCCGGGCTCAAATCGCCGACCGTCACCGGCGTGACACCATGCGGCTTGCCGTCGACCGTTACTCGAGCAGCGGCCGGATTGGTGGTTATCCGGACGCTTCCTACGGCTTTCCGCGCGGAAGCCGCCGCGCGTCCGGCCGCCGGCTCGACTGCCGGTGGTGTCTTCGGCGCCGTCGTCGGTGCGGTCGTCGGCGCGGGACTGGCGCCCGGAGTCCTGGTCGGCAAGGATCGCCAAACGGACCGGCCGCCGAGGAACACGACCGTGCCCAGCACCAACGCTCCGGCCGTCAGCGCGCCGCGGCGAATGACCGACGGCGGCACCGTGCGGACCATTGCCCCTATTCGATCGGCGACGGAGACGCCGCTGCTCTCCGCCGCGGCCACCGGTTCGTAGGATGGCGATGCGGCGTGCCCGAATTCGGCGGCCGAAACCGGCGCGTCAAACTCGCGGCTCACCGAGGGCTGGAACTCGGGCTGCAATACCGGCACGTCGAAATGCGGACGCTCCTCTTCGTGTGGTGCGTCAGGCGGCTCGACGGCCGGTGCGGTTGTGCCAAGGCTCGCCGGCGCTGCCGTCGTCCAGCTTGCGCGTCGCGCCCGGACCCAACTCGCCGCCGCCTCGGCGGCCCTGATCAGATCGGCGTTGCGTTCCGGCACTTCGTCGTGCATCGCAGACCCAAACTATAATTGGTTCCGCTTCACCGCGATCCGCAATCGCGGCGCCGTTCCACCGGCTGACGCCTTTGTCCGAAACGGTCCGAAAGCACCTCGCCGCCACCGCTCAGCGCGAGCTCGACACCCTCCGTGCCGAGCTCGATACGCGCCTCTCGGCGCTCGAGGCGGCGCTCACCCAACCGGATCCGAATCGTTCGCTCGAGGACCTGGTCCTGGACCTAGCGCGTGTCGCCACCGCGGAGGCCGTGTCGTCCTCGCAGCGCAAGACGCTCGAAGTGCAGCTGCAGGAGGAAGAGCGGGCGGCCGCGTTCGCGGACCTCCGGCGGGCCCTCGAATCGGAAACCGCCATCAGCCAGTCGCTCCGGATCGAGCTCGAGCAGGCAAGGAAGTTGGTCGAAGCCGAGCGGGCGGCGCACGCACGGCTGCGCGCCGAATCGGACGACGATCGGAAGTTGCTCGAAGAGGGACGCGCGGCCGCCGCGGCGTCCCGCCGCCAGTTCCAGGAGCTGGAACACACGTTGAAGAGCGAGCGCGCACGCCGCGCCGCGCTCGAATCCGACATCGACGGCGCCCGGCTCGAGGTCGAGCAGTCTGGACGCCAGCTCGAAAACGAACGAAACACGATAGCGCGTCTGCGTCAGGAGACCGACGACGTCAGACGTTCGCTTGACGAAGAGCGCGAGGCCACCGCCGTATCCAAGCGCCGCGTCGAGGAATTCCAGCACGCCCTGACAGAGGAGCGTGCCCGAACCGCGCAGGCCGAATCGGTCGCCAGCGGGTTGCGCGGCGATCTCGATCGCGCCTCGGCCGCGGTCGACGCCGAACGCGAAGGCGCCGCGCGATTGCGGACGGAGCTCGACGGCCTTGGCACGTCGCTCGAGAACGAACGCCAGACCGCCGACGCGGCCCGCCGACAGTCGGAGGATCTGGAACGCGCGCTCTCCGGCGAACGCGAGACGGCCGGGCGCCTCCAGCTCGAAATCGAGACGGTGCGAAAGTCGCTGGAAGAAGAGCGCGCCGCCGTCGCCAGCGCGCGCCGGCAGCAC
>Ga0081455_10008875_pt1 | contig 10395 bp, 11 predicted proteins | sample TabmetS3T2R1_FD_70207 | JGI IMG/M metagenome (GOLD analysis project Ga0081455, IMG submission 70207) | Tabebuia heterophylla rhizosphere microbial communities from the University of Puerto Rico - S3T2R1 | ecosystem: Host-associated > Plants > Roots > Rhizosphere ... | reverse complement strand
TCCGTAGAGGAAGAAGCCCTGAGCGACCGCGTGCTTGGAGGGCGCGGCTTCGATCTGGATGTCGTTGTCGAGGAAGAGGTCCGCCGCGCGCAGGACCTCCTCGCGGGTGTCCACCCAGAACGCCAGGTGGTGGAGCCGGCCGCGGGCCCCGTAGGCGTCCCGGACGTAGATCAGCTCGTGCGCGGCGATCGAGAGGCTCATCCAGGCGCCGGACTCGCTGCCGTCATCCAGCTCGATCCGCTCGTAGAGCCGGTAGCCGAGGATGTCCTCGGCGAAGTCGCGGTTGGCCCGGACGTCCTCGGCCAGCAGGTTGACGTGGTCGAGACGCTTGATCGAGGCGCCGCGGCCCGTGTAGCGCTGGGGCTGGTTCTTGAGGGAGGGGCGCAGGCGCTCGGGGGGCGAATAACGCTCGGCCTCGTAGTAGATCTCCATGGGGTGGCCGTCCGGATCGGTGAAGCGATACGCCGGGCCGTGCCCGAGGTCGCCGTCCGTCCAGCCGATGCCGCGCCCCGCCGCTTCGATCGCAGCGGCCCGGCTCTCCAGCGATTCCTGGCTCCAGGCCCGGATCGCCATGTGGCCGAGGCCCGCCTGCTCGGACTCGGTCAGCTTCAGGCAGTAGCGCTGGTAGTCGCCCCAGCCGCGGAGGTAGACGGACTGCCCCTCGCGCGCTTCCTCCTCCATCCCCAGGACCTGGGTGAAGAACTCCAGAGAACGCCCGGCTTCGGGGGTGAGGAGCTCGGCGTGGCCGATGTGGGCGAGGTCACCGAGCGGCTTGGTCATCTTGAAGCTCCGGTCTCGGCCTCACGCGCCAGCGACCGGAGCCAGGCTTCGCTGGCGGACGCGATCCGCGGCTCCACCCCGGCCTCCTCGAGCATTCCGACGGCGGCCTCCATCTCGTCGACCCGGCGGGCCGCATGCAGGCGGCTGCCCTCGATCAGGCGCTGCAGCAGAGCCGCGTCCGCATCCTCCAGCGTCCGCTCGAGATCGGCGTAGAGCCACTCCTCGAATCCGAGCTGCTCCGCGGCCGCGAGAGACTCGCCGATCGCCGCCGCCAATCCCTTGGCGAACACGCTGCGTGCGAGCTTCCGGGCGGCCGCGGCACCCGCCTCGTCTCCCACCAGCGTGATCGGCATGCCGAGCGGCCCAATGATCGCGGCGAAGGCCTCGGCGCCTGCGCTCATGTCCTGCGCCGTGTCGAACAACTGGAGCACCACCGCCGTTCGCTGACTCTCGTCGATCAGCATCTGCACCCCCTTCACCGGGACACCGGGCGGCGGCCCGCCCTCCTCCTCGATGCGAGCGAGCAGTGCCTCGACCCGCTCGGTCGTCACGTCCGTGAATCTGACCACCCGAACGAACATGCGAGACGCTCCTGTCGTCGACCGCCCATGAGCCTATACCGGCGTCCCTGACCACTCCAGAGCAGAAGCTCGCGCTCGTCAACGCCATGAAGGACAGCAATCACGTCGTCGCCATGACGGGCGATGGCGTCAACGACGCGCCCGCTCTGGAAGCCGCCGACATCGGCATCGCCATGGGCAGACGGGGCACCGATGTCGCGCGCGAGGCGGCCGACATTATTCTGTTAGACGACCGCTTTGCTTCTATCGTCGAAGGCGTCAGCCTGGGGCGACGGATCTTCGCGAATATCCGCAAGGCTCTTGTTTTTGTCACAGCCATTCATGTGCCCATAGCCGGCCTATCCCTCCTGCTCATCCTCATCGGCTTGCCACCCCTGTTTTTTCCCATGCACGTCGTCTTGCTGGAGTTCGTCGTCGATCCCGTATGCTCCATCGTATTCGAGTCCGAGCCGAACCGGCGTGACGCGATGGAAGGGCCGCCGAGGCCGAAGAGCGAGCCGCTGTTTGGACTGCGCGAGTTGATACTCGGCATGGTGCAGGGCGCTGTTGTTTTTGGAGTGGTGATGGCCGCCTATGCCTGGCTCGTGTATTCCGGGACGGCTCACGGCGAAGCGAGAGCACTTGCCCTGGTGATGCTGGTCGCGGGCGAGCTCGAGTTCGCGACCATGATGGGGCCGCTGATCGGCGCCGTCGCGCCGGCGGCCGAGATCCAGGGCGTGCCTTTCGCTTTCGAATCTTCCTCGTCCGCCCACTTGGCGATGGACGGCCCTTTGGGCGAGTTTCTGAAGAAGGAGATGGAAGCGAAAGGCTTCGTCAAGCCGATCGTTGCCTCGCTCGCCGGCGACGTCGAGGTCGAGGAAGCGGCCGAATATCTCTACGAGAACGGCATCCCGGCCTATGCCTATTCGACCGAACTGCCGGTCGAGGTGCTGGGCGCGAAGTACAAGTGGGCGCGGGGCGCGGGCCTGCTCTGAGCCTTGTCGATGACAAATGCCGCTTCGGAAAACCATCCGAAGCGGCATTTTTATCCAACGAATAATAACAAGCGGAAACTCGCCGTTCGACGCGCTAGCAGTCTGACTGATTGATGGATGCAGATCGCGATGAAAAAAGACGTGATCCGGCGCAAGGCCATCGAGCCGAAATCCAGTGCGGACCAGGACGAGAATGCCCGCGACAGCGGCGTCCAGTCGGTCGATCGTGCGCTCTCGATCATCGAGACGCTGGCTGAGGACGACGAAGGCTACCGTCTGAGCGATCTCGCCATCCGCACGGGGCTTTCGACCTCGACCGTACATCGGCTGCTGGGGACGTTGGAAAACCGCCGCTTCGTGCAGTTCGACCGCACCGAATCGAAATGGCATGTCGGTGCCCGCGCTTTCACTGTGGGGGCAACGTTTGCCCGCCGCCGCAATTTCTCGGCGCAGGCGGTGCCATACTTGCGCAAGCTGCGCGACCTGACGCGCGAGACCGCCAATCTCGCCGTCGTCGACGACGAATTCATCATCGTACTGACCCGCATGGAAAGCCGCGAGATCATGCGCTCGCTGACCAAGGTCGGCGGCCGCGTCGCGATGGTCGCTTCCGGCGTCGGCAAGGCGGTGCTCGCGACCTATTCCAACGAGGACGTCAGCGCCATCATCCGCCATCACGGCATGCCGAGGTTGACGGAAAAGTCGATCGTGCGGCCGAGCGACCTGTTCAAGGAGCTCGAAAAGATCCGTCGCCAGGGGTTTGCCATCGACGACGAGGAGGCCTGCATGGGCCTGCGCTGCATCGCCGCCGTGGTCTACAACGACTGCGCCGAGCCGCTGGCTGCCATTTCCGTCTCCGGCATGACTGGCCGACTGACCGACGAGCGGCTGCCGCAGCTCGGGCAGACCGTGCGGGAAGTGGCGGCCGAGCTGACGGTGGCGTTGGGCGGGGTGATGCCGGCGGCGAAGGCCAGTTGAGCCTTTCACCGCAGGGAGTGCCACAGTAATCCCACAAGTAATCCATGACTGCCGTATGGCAGGGTGGCGGATTTTCGTGGAAAGCGGCGAATTGGAAGCCGTTGCGCAGACTGTGCACTCAGATTTGAATCGTCTTCCAACAGCCGACCGTTTACGGTGCGTCTATGTCGCGCCTTGTATTTCTATCGATTGCTATCGTCCTATCGCTACTGCCGGTCGTCGCGCCGGCTGAGCCAGTTCAAAAGCGGCCGGCGCCACGCTGGCACGGCTACGGCTTCTTACCCGGCTATCAACAGCCACCGAATAACAGCCTTCCAGCCTACAAGCAGAGAGCTGCGGTTTCGCGCATGGCGCGAAACAACCGGCGTCCCTGGTATATCGATCCAGTCCCGAGCTATTACGGCTACGATGGCGACTGGCACTATTTCGGCCGGCCCGGCTTTTACGGCGGTCGCTACAATGGCGGCAGCTTCGGCCCTTGCTGGACGCGGACGCCGATCGGTCCGATCTGGAATTGCGGCTGATCAAGCTCTCTCATGGCGCAAGAGATCATCGTCGGCGACTCCGCTTTTCTGATCGATGTGTCGCGCTCGCGGAAGTGCGACACACCTTGACCTGCGCCTATTTCTCGAGTGCGGCCTGCGGCGTATTGCGGAAGCTGATGGCCAGGCGATTGTAGGCGTTCATCAAGCCAATCGCGATGGTGAGGTCGACGAGCTCGCGCTCCTCGAACACAGCCCGGGCGGCCTGGTATGCTTCATCCGGCACGTTGGTTTCTGCGACGCGCGTCACCGTTTCGGCCCATGCAAGGGCGGCGCGTTCACGTTCGTCGAAGAGGTTGCCGGCTTCCTTCCACGCCTGCACCAACGCCAGCTTTTCGATCTTCATTCCTTTCTTGATCAGGTCGCGCGTGTGCATGTCGAGGCAGTAGGCGCAATTGTTGATTTGCGAAATTCGCAGATAGACCAGTTCGACCAGCGTAGGGGAAAGGCCACTCTGGATGACGTAGCCGTAGACGCCACCCAGCGCTTTCACGCCCGCCGGCGCGATCTGGTTGTAGTCGAGACGCTTGCTCATTGTTGGCTCCTTGATGACGTGTGCTGTTCAACGGAAGTGGTCAGTTCCTTCTCGTCGGTGTCGACGACGAACACGGCGAGCAGCCTTGCCGGACGGGTCTTGCTCGCATTGCGACTGACGGGATGACGGGAGCCCGGGGTCTCGTAGAAGCTTTCGCCTGCGCGATAGACCCGCCTTGGCCCGTCGTTCACCTGGGACTCGATTTCGCCCGAGAGGACGTAGCCGAAGATGAAAGCCGACTTGGCGTGGATGTGCGAAGGCGATGCTCCGCCCGGCGTATAGTCGACCACCAGGGCGACCAGCGACTTGCCGGGAATGTTGGGTATCGTCTGCGAGAAGTGCGGCGTGACCGTTTCGCCGGTGCCGTGGGCGGCGGCGGGCGTCGCCATGGCGATGGCGATGGCCGCACAGGCCGCACTGAGGATGGATCGCATTTTCATGGTGGTGTTCTCCTTTGCTTGCATGAGAGGCTTATGGGTGTCGACGCTCAGCGGCGAACGAGGGTCTTCAGCGAGTCGACGAACACCCAGAACGAAGCGGCGAACAGGCCGACGTCCTTCAGGAGGAACTGACCCGGCGCGACCGTGATCGCGGGCGGCCCGAGCTCCGGAACGACGACGCCCGGCGTCGAGACCATGAAGCTGACGGTCGTGACGAAGAGGCCGGCCGAGAGAAGACCGCCGGCCGCGGAAAAGATCGGGTTCGCCAATCTGAGGGCGATCAGCAGTCCGATGCTGAGCTCGAGGAAGCCGAGAAAGGTGGAGAAGCCGCGGACCGAGAACAGAGCATAGAACCAGCTCAGCAGCGGGCTGTTCTCCACCAGCGGCACCAGCCCGTTGGCCTCGTATTCGGTAAACTTCATGCCGCCGAACCAGGCGTAGATGATCGCGAGCGACGCGTAGAGGCCTATTCGGCTGGCCGGCTCGGCGTAAGCGAGCACGCGTTCGGCATGATCGCGCCACCGGACAATGGAGCCCGGTGCGATAACCGGCGCCGCGTGCTGAATGATGATGTCTGACATGGTAACCTCCGTTTTGATGAGATCTCTGCTTGATTGACCAGGTGCTCAGGCATTCACGCGCTGGCGCAGGTTGTAGCGAGGGGCCGGCATGACGCTCGAGAGCTTGTCCGTCATGGCGAGGCGCGCCGCCTCATGACGATCCCACTCGGTCTTGTCCGCCAGCGCCGGGATGGTCACGGTCTCGCCAAGGTCGAGACCGGCTAGCGCCGCATCGACCATGTCGTCAGCCGACATCACGATCTGCGCCGGAAGCTGATGAACCGGCGTACCGGCAACGTCCCAGAATTCGGTGGCGGTGGCGCCCGGCAGCACCGCTTGCACGCGGATGCCCTTGCCGGCGAGTTCGTGAACGAGCGAGTGGCTGAATGCGAGCACGAACGCTTTGCTGCCGCCATAGACGCCGTTCAACACCTCCGGCGCGACCGCGACGATCGACGAGATGTTGATGATCGTGCCGTTGCCGCGGGCGACGAATCCCGGGACCGCCGCATAGGTCAGCCGCGTCAGCGCGGTGACGTTCAGGCGGATCATGTCCTCCATCTTGTCAACGTCGGAGGCGACCAGCGGGGCTGAAGCGCCGACGCCGGCGTTGTTGACCAGCACCGAGATGCCGGCATTGGTCCGGAGGATGTCTTCGACGCGTTGCAGGTCTGCTGGCGACGTGAGATCGGCCTCGACCGTTTCCACGTTCCGGCCGGTCTCGTTGCTGAGCCGGCGCGCGAGCGACGCAAGCCGCTGCCTGTTGCGCGCAACAAGAATGAGGTCGTGGCCGCGCTTTGCCAGGCGATCGGCGTAGATCGCGCCGATGCCGGTGGACGCGCCGGTAATAAGGGCGGTGCCTTTGGGCTGGGTCATTTCCATCTCCGCTGGTTGGGTTTGTTGCTTCGCGGTGATGGATAGGCCCTTCCGAAATTGATGGCTATCTGGCAATATCGAGATGCATCCTTCCAAAAAATGGAAGCATCCATGGACCGTCTCGAAGGCATGTCGATCGTGTTGGCGGTCGCCGAGGCCGGAAGCCTGTCGGCCGCGGCCCGCCAGCAGAAATTGCCGCTGGCGACCGTCAGCCGAAAGGTGTCCGAGCTCGAAGCGCACCTGCGCACGAAGCTGTTCAATCGGTCGAGCCGCGCACTCGTCCCGACTGACGCAGGACTCTCCTACATCGCCGCTGCAAAGCGAATCCTTGCCGATATTGCCGAAGCCGAGCGCGCCGCCTCAGGCGAGTACACAACGCCACGCGGAGATTTGAGTGTCTCAACCCTTGTCGCGCTCGGCCGCTTATGTTTGCAGCCGATTCTGGCGGAGTTTCTGGCGACGTTTCCGGAGGTGGACGTTCACCTCAATCTGCAGGATCGGACCGTCGATCTCGTCGAAGAGCATATCGACGTCGCGCTCCGGGTCGGCGATCTCGCCGATAGCAGCCTGATCGCGGTGCGTGTCGGGGAAATCCACCGCGTGGCTTGCGCCAGCCCGGCCTATCTGAAGTCTCGCGGAACGCCCAAATCGCCAAATGATCTCCCGGCGCATGACTGCATCAGCTATCCTCCGATGCAGTCACCGGGCACGTGGAGATTCACGCGAGACCAGACCGAGTATGCGGTGCCGGTTCGGTCGCGCTTCATTGCGAGCAATCTCGAGTCGGCCTGCGACGCTGCGCGCGCCGGCCTGGGGATTACCGTGGCGTTTTCTTATCTCGTTGCCGAACCGATAAGATCCCGGGAGCTGGTTCCGCTGCTGCAGGATTTTCAGCCGCCGCCGCAACCCGTCAGCTTTGTGTATTCGCCGAACCGCTTCATGCCGGCTAAATTGCGCGCGTTCCTCGACTTCGCGGTGCCACGTCTCAGGACGCAACTCGCCGATCTGCCAAAAGGTGTGGCCCGTAACCGTGTTGGGCGTGAATAGAGTTGCGCGACCCCCGCACGGGGTCGGGGTGCGGCTCGGGGCAGGGCAGCTCTTCGCAAAGCGGCCGTTGGCGAAAACTCACGATCCGCTAGACTGTCTCCAACGAATGAGCGGCGCGGTGATCGTCTGCTGCAAGAAAATTTCGGGGAGAGAAACATGGGCCGGAAGATCGCGATCGTCGGAGCGGGGGCCGTCGGCGGCTATGCCGGGGCACACATGGTGCAGGCAGGCGAGGACGTCACCTTCATCGATCCCTGGCCCGAGCATGTCGAACACATGCGCAAGCACGGGCTGCGTGTCACCCACGCGATGGATGTGGCGGAATTCTCGGTGCCGGTGCGGGCGCTGCATGTGACGGACGCGCAGCAACTTTCCAAGGAACAGCCGGTCGACATCGCCTTCGTCTGCATGAAGTCCTACGACACGGCCTGGGCGACCATGCTGATCCGGCAATACCTGGCGCCCGACGGCTTCGTGGTGTCGCTGCAGAACTGCATGAACGAGGAGACCATCGCGGGCGTCGTCGGCTGGGGCAAGACGGTGGGCTGCATCGCGAGTTCCATCACCGTCGATCTGTGCGAGCCGGGCCATATCCGGCGCGCCGCCGGCAAGAGCGGCGCTAAGCACCCCGTGTTCCGCACCGGCGAAGTGCATGGCCGCATCACCGACCGGGTGAAGGAGATCGCCCGCCTGGTCGGTTACGCCGATAGCGCGCTGGTGACCGAGAATTTGTGGGGTGAGCGCTGGTCGAAGCTGGTGACGAACGTGATGGGCAACGGGCTGTCCGCCTGCACCGGCATGATCGGCAAGGACATGATCCAGAACGACGCCATTCGCCGCTTCTCGGCGCGTCTCGGCAGCGAGGCGATCCGTGTCGGCCAGGCGCTGGGCTATGAGCTGGAAGAGATCCACCACCTGGATCCAGAGATCATCGCCAAGGCCGGCGAAGGTGATGCGACGGCAACCCAGCAGTTCGACGATCATCGGCTGGCCGAGGTGAGCAAAGGTGGCGGCGAGCATCGGCCCTCGATGGGTCAGGACATGGTGAAGGGCCGCCGCACCGAGATCGAGTTCCTCAACGGCCTGGTGGCAAAGAAGGGCGACGAGATCGGCATCGCCACGCCTGCCAACGAGGTGCTGACCGACATCGTCAAGCGGGTCGAGCGCGGCGATCTCAAGCCTGACCCAAAACACATCACCGACCTGCGCCTGAACTGACGCGCCGGACGTGCAGCGCGCATTACTGGCGCGCGCTGCACGTCACCTTCATCTCCTGGCAGACCCGCATGATGCCGTCGACGATGCGCAGTGTCGCAGAGTCCTGACCCGGCATCGCGACTGAAGCGACCAGAATCTGCGACAGCCTCGTGCCCAGTTCGGTAACCGTGATACCGGCCGAGCGCACGCCGTTGCTGAACTCCACCGTGCGAAGTGCTGCATCTTCAGCAGTGACCCGCAGTGTCTGGTTCTTGTGAAGCAGGCCGATCGTGGTGGCATAAACCTTCGCCGCATCGGCATTCAGGATGACCGTTGCGACATCGAAGCCAGGCTGCTCGTCTTTCGGAGCCTGCCTCAACTGCTCCACCCGGCCGATCACGCGCCGGGCGACGGCAGCCCAGGGTGTGGTCGGCTCGGCATTGGCGCCTGACACAGCGCCAATGCCCAGAAAGACCAACAGCGGAAGGATCGCGAGACGGCGCATGGGCATGTGAACCCACCCTGATGTTGCCACCGCATCGATACGCTACCGACCGTTACGCGGCAACCGGACAATCGCCCCTGAGCTGTGCAGCAACCTGCCCCAAACGTTCCCGCACCGCCTCCAGCACTGGTCCTGTGACGCTGAGCGGCGCGCAGCCGAAGGCCTCCCAGGTGCGGGTGGAAAAATCCGGCCATGCCAATGCCACGCCGCCACCATTGGCGAAGTTCGTGCGCGTGCCGGTATCCAGGTAGCTCTCGGCGGGTAGCCCCTCCGCCAGCAGCACGTCATGTCGCGGCAGTTCGACATGCCAGTAGGTGATCTCCTGCACAGCAATCTGCGCGATCGTGCTGCCGTTGATCAGGTACTTCACCGGGATCAGCACGCCATCGACGAACACCGCATGATCCGGTGACAGCCACAGATCGCGTGACGGCACGCCTTTGCCGAACGCACCCGCGGCGATACGCACCGGCAGCACCAGCTTGGGATGCGGATGCCGCATGCAGTTGACTCGCCGATGGCCGAGCCAGACCACGGGCTGCACCGCACCCGACCCAGTCAGCACGAGATCGCCTTCGGTCAGACGCTCGACCGGCACAAGGCCATCCGGCGTCGCGATGCACGTGCCCTCGGCGAAACAGGGCAAGGTGAACAAGGTGCCACCCGTGCCGTCGCTCTTGAAGGCGATGCCACCGACAAGGTTTGCTGGCAGCGTCAGTGAAGCGACGACCGTTGAATTCGCCTCGATGTCGAGCACGCCGGTGACTGAATTGTACACGGTAGCGACCGTGTCCGGCGCGAGGTCGGTCACATCCAGCGAGTCGCCCAGGCCGAAATCGGTTAAGGCAATGCCGTCGATCTGCGCGGTCGTACCCTGCACCTCGTTATCACCGGGCCCGCCCACGATCGTATCCGCACCACCGCCGGGCCGGATCAGATCATTGTAGACGCTGCCCTGCAGATATTCGGTCAGGTCGGTGCCGTTGATCAGGTATTGATGATTCTCATCCAGCCGGTAGATGGTGATGGATGCGGGATCCGTCCCCGTCCAGTAGGTCGGGTTGTGGATGCCGATGATGTTCTGTCCCTCGGCATTGTGGTCGCCGTTGTCGTAGACGGTGATCGTGCCGTCGCCGTGCTGTACCCGCACCCACATGCCGAAGCCGCTGGCCGGACCGGAGCTGATGACGACCCCGGCCATCGGGACGTGGATGGGGGTGCCGATCGGAGCGGCGATGTCGAGGCCCTGGTGGACGGTGCCCCACCGACCACCGAAGCCGGACGTGACCGGGCCGGACAGGATCCGGACAGCGCCACCTGCGGCCGCCGGGGCCGGTGCCGCCGCAGGTCGCGGGGCGGCAGGCGCGGGGGCAAGTGCGG
>Ga0081455_10008874_pt1 | contig 10396 bp, 7 predicted proteins | sample TabmetS3T2R1_FD_70207 | JGI IMG/M metagenome (GOLD analysis project Ga0081455, IMG submission 70207) | Tabebuia heterophylla rhizosphere microbial communities from the University of Puerto Rico - S3T2R1 | ecosystem: Host-associated > Plants > Roots > Rhizosphere ... | reverse complement strand
GACGTTGCGGTCGCCCATCTGCGTCGAGTAGTTGGATTCGATGCCCCAGATCGACGCAATGATGTAGCGGTCGACGCCGTAGGCTTTCTCCGCCGCATCGAATTGCGGCTTGTATTTCGCGAGGATCTCGCGGCCCTTGGCGAGGCGGTTGTCGTTGACGAGGATGTCGAGATAATCCCAGATCGCCTTGGTGAATTCGGGCTGCGAATCCATCAGGTCCATGATGCGCAGATCAGGCTCGAGGCCCGCGGTGAAGCGTTGGAAATTTTCCTGGCTGATGTTGCGCCGTGCGGCATCAGGCCACATCGAGGCAACGCAATTTGGAAAGTTCGCAGCCGCCTCGCGGATCGCGCTCGCGGTCATCAGCGGGTGACCGGAAGCGCCGTCCTCGCCGCTCCAGGGCGGCGGACCGCCGTCGGGGCCGGGCGCAGCCTGGGGCGCCGCTTTTTGCCCTGAGAAGAGGTTGCCGAGAAAGTTCGAAACCCCGTTGTTGTCAGAGGATTGGGCATAAGACGGGCTGACAAAGGCGCTTCCGCTGGAACACAGCAGCGTCGCCGCGATTATGATCACGCCGGCTCGATTGCTCATCGCTCGTTCAGCTAGGCACATGCAGTGTCCGTCCGTCGTTCTCACCCCGGTTCAAAAGGCCCGGTCGCGGTTTCCAATAGTTTAACAGAGGGCAATTTGTTGTCGCGTCCGGCGCGCGCAAGGGCAGGTGCGGGAGGAGGCGAACCGCCACCATACATCCGCCTTTGTTGGGGGGTGCAAACCGGCTATCAACGTGCAATCAAAGGACTTTCCTTATTGCCAAATTTCTCAATATCAAGGCTCCTGATCTCCCATGAAAATCCGTAAAGCCGTTTTCCCGGTCGCCGGTCTCGGCACCCGTGTCCTTCCCGCCACCAAGGCGATGCCGAAGGAAATGCTGACCATCGTCGACAAGCCGCTGATCCAATACGTGGTCGACGAGGCCAAGGAGGCCGGCATCGAACACTTCGTGTTCGTCACCGGGCGCAACAAGGGCGTGATCGAGGATCATTTCGACCGGATGTTCGAGCTCGACTCCACGCTCGCCGCGCGCGGCAAGAAGGCGGAACAGGATATTCTGGCGCGCGATCAGCCCGAAGCCGGCGCCATGAGCTTCACCCGCCAGCAGGCGCCGCTTGGTCTTGGGCACGCGGTCTGGTGCGCGCGCGATATCGTCGGCGACGAGCCGTTCGCGGTGGTGCTGCCGGATGAGTTGGTGCTCAACAGCCCGGGCTGTTTGAAGCAGATGATCGAGGCCGCGGCCAAGCTTGGCCCCAAGTCCAATCTGCTCGCGGTGGAAGCGGTGCCCGACGATCTCACCCACCAATACGGCATCTGCGGTGTCGGCAAGCGCCTCGCCAAGAACATGTTCGAGGTCGACGGCATGGTGGAAAAGCCGCCGAAGGGGACCGCGCCGTCAAACCTCTCGATCACCGGCCGTTACATCCTGCAGCCGGAAATCTTCAAGATACTGGAGACGCAGGAACGCGGCGCCGGCAACGAGATCCAGCTCACCGATGCGATGAAGACTCTCGCCAAGACGCAAAGCTTCTATGGCGTCGAGTTCGAGGGCGAGCGGCACGATTGCGGCTCCAAGTCAGGCTTCCTGCGCGCCAACATCGCCTACGGCATGGCCCGCGCCGACCTTCGCGATGGTTTGCGCAGCGAGATGAAGAAGTATCTGGAGAAATAAGGGGCGGGGGCCGCAATCGGCGTTCTCCGCTGTCATCATCCGCGAAAGCGGATGATCCAGTACACCGCGGCATCAGTGATTGATTGGAAGCGGCACGGCGTACTGGATGCCCGCCTTCGCGGGCATGACAAGATACCCTAAGCCACCAGCGCGAGCTGGGAAATGGCCGCGACCACCGACTGGTTGCGTCCATTGGCCTTGGCGGCGTACAGCGCCTTGTCGGCCGCTTCGATCAGATTGGTCCAATCGATCGCCGCCGTGGGCGTCACGCTCGCGACGCCGATGCTGACCGTCGTGACCGGATCTTCCGACCATTGCACGACTTTTGCGCGGATGGTCTCGGCGATGGCGAACGCATCCACCACCGAAAGGCCCGGCAAGAGCACCGCGAATTCCTCGCCGCCGTATCGCGCCGGACAATCGCCGGCCCGCCGCACCGAGTCCGAAATGCAGATCGCAATGCCGACCAGCACCTGGTCGCCGGCCTGATGGCCGTAGGTGTCGTTGTAGGCCTTGAAATGGTCGGCATCGATCATCAGCACCGCGACCGGGGTCTGGTTGCGCGACGCCCGCCGCCATTCCGCGTCGATCTCGATATCGAACTTGCGCCGGTTCTTCAGCCCCGTGAGTGCGTCGGTGGTCGCCAGCTCTTCCAGCTTGTCCTCGGCTTCCGCGCGGCGGCCGATCTCGCGCGCGAGAAACAGCGCGGTGCCGACCACGAACAGGATCAGCACCAGCATGATCGCGCCGATCCGGATCACTTCCCGGTGCCAAAGGTTGAGAATGGTCGAGAGCGGCTTTCCGACCACGACGAAGAACAGATTCGTACTGCCGCTTCGGACATAAAGCCGCGGTGTCGGATCGACCGGTCCGACGCCGGCATAGGCCGCGCCTTCCTTCAGATTGTCCGCGCGCCAGCTCGGCCGCTCGGCCAGATTCTTCCCGATGACTTCGATGTCGAACGGCGTCCGCATGATGATGGTTCGGTCGCGGCGCAGCACGGTGATCGTATCGCCGGGATTGAGAGTGAGCCGGCCGAACAGTTCGTGGAAATAGCTGAAACGGATCGAGCCCACCACGACGCCCATGAAGCCGCCGTCGGAATCACTGATGCGCCGGCTGAACACCACCGAATAGGCACTGCGGCGCAGCATTGGGCGACTCATGTAAAGGCCGATATCGGGATTGGCGCGATGAACCTGGAAATAATCCTCGTCGCCGCGATTCTCCGGCGCCGGATCGAGGCTCGCCGCATCGTGCGTCAGGTTGCCTTGCGCGTCGAACACCTGGATCACGCCGAAATGTTTGGCGGTGGCAGCATGATCGAACAGGATCAGGTGCTGGATTTCCTTGGTGACGCCCTTGATCTCCGGCATGACGAGGTTGCTGGCGACGGCGCGCAGCGACAGGTCGTAAAGTTCGATATTCCGGCTGATGTCGGCGTCGATGCCGGCGGCGAGATTTTCCAGGGTCTGGCGCGCGAGTTCTTCCTCGCCGCGGCGCATGTCGAGCATGACGCTGGTGCAGATCGCGGAGAAGCCGATCACGGTCGCGATCGACGAGGCGATCAGGAGCTTGGTCGACAGCCGCCAGCGCCGGCGGCCGGAGACTTTTCCGAACCAACCCTTTCCGGCCACGTCGCTTTGCCGCCCGAATAGCATCGTCTGTTCCCGCTATCCGGTATGCGCTTGATAAATTGTTGCGGCCTTAAACGGCGAGCGCGATATGATAGAGAGTTAACGGCTGGTTGCCGGCGCCGACGGTTTTATGCAAATCGCCATTGAGGACACGCGTGAACGTTTACGACCCGTTACGGGACTATCTGAAGGCGCAGACGCTTTCCGAATTCGTGCTGAGCTTCGAACAGATCGAGGAAATCATCGACGCCGCGCTGCCGCGCGCCGCCCAGCGCGCGTCGTGGTGGGAAACCCTGCGCAGCCCGCAGGAGAAGATGCCGCAGCGCGAAGCCTGCCTGGAAGCCGGCTACATCGCGACGCGGCAGGCTGACGCGAAGAGCGTGAAGTTCAAAAGAATGCCGGCGCGGCGGTGAGTAGGCGCCGTTCGCCCGCCATCACCGGCTCATGCAACATCGCATTGCCGGTATGAAATCCGCCAAGCGAGCCTCCTGCTGGAGTCAGTTCCAGACACCGGCCCTACCGTCGCCTCAATTTGGGAAGATGTGGCTCTTCTGGGGCGCAACTTAAAAGAACAAGAAAATCGATCGTGGGAGGATGGCGCCGATGGGTCGGACGACATGGTCGTTTGGGCGTCCCACGCCTGTAAATCTCTGACGGCCGCGGCGATAGCCGATGACCGCGATGGCGACATCGAGTCTTGATGGTGCTCTTGATCGGGCAGGGTGGGGTGCGCTGTCGGGAGGATCCCGGCTTCTCGCGCTCGCACTGGTCACCGGACTTGGGCTGACGCCGGGCTTCGCTGCTGCAGGCGACGCACTGCAGGTGACGAGCGCCCGGGTGCCCGCGTCCGACGAGATTGGTATCGATCTCCCGCTCGTGATGACGATCAGAAACGATGCGGCCGAAGCCGACGCGATACTGCGCGTCCGCTGTCCGTTTGCGAATTTCTCCGTAAGACACACCGTCGATCGCGGCGAAGGGGCGCCTGCGATGCGCGAGATCAAGTCGATTCCGATTCCGGAAAACAAGACGGTCGAACTCGCGCGCGACGGATATCACGTCATGCTGCTGCAGACGCGGCAGAAGCTCGTCGACGGCGAGAAGTTCACATGCGCCGTCGTTTTCCAGAAAGCCGGAACCAAAGAAACGGAGGTGCAGATTTCGCGAACGCCTTGATCGCGACAGCGGACTGTTGAAGCCCGCTGAATAGGGCCCGTCAGCGGAACGCCCGGATATGCCGGACGCTCAATCCAACATGAACTGCCAACAAGACTTGCCAACAAGGAGGGCATTACTCATGGAGCGATCTTCAGGTCACACAAGAATGTTGATGCGAAGCTGTCTGCTTGCCGCAGCAGCAGCTGTAAGCGTGATGGGCACACTGCCTGTCTCCGCCGCGGACGAGGTGAGCCACGAGCGGCTGCTCAACGTCGACAAGGAGCCGGGCAACTGGCTTCATCATCATCAGAATTACTCGGCTCACCGGTTCTCCACTCTGAAGGAGGTCAACCGCGATAACGTGAAGAACCTGAAGGTCGCCTGGACCATGCACCTCGGCGGCATCGAAGGCGGCGGCATCTGGAGCCATGGCGGGCTGGAAGGTACTCCGATTGCGGAGAACGGCTTTCTCTACGTCACCGATGGATGGGGTTCGGTCTACAAGATCGACGCGCATGGCGGCCGCGGCGTGCTGGTCTGGAAGATGGATCCCAAGACGGACCGTGATTGGGCTGGTGCCGTGGCATGCTGCGGCGTCGACAACCGTGGCGTCGCGCTGTGGGGTAATCTCGTCATTTCCCATACGCTTGATGGCCGGCTGATCGCGACCAACAAGGAGACTGGCCAGGTCGCCTGGCAGCGTACTGTCGCCGATCCCGACAAGGGCGAGGTGATCACCGGCGCGCCATTGATCGTCAAGAACATGGCGATCACGGGCGTTGCCGGCGCAGAGTACGGCATCCGTGGCTGGATCGCCGCTACCGACCTCTCGACCCAGAAGGAGGTCTGGCGCACCCATACAATCCCGGGCAAGGGCGAGCCCGGCAGCGAAACCTGGAAAGACAGCAGCAACGCCGCCGCCGCCGGCGGTGGTTCGACCTGGGTGACCGGCACCTACGATCCTGCAACCGACACCATCATCTGGGGCATCGGCAATCCCGGACCGGACTGGGATAATGAATATCGGCCCGGCGACAATCTTTACACCGACAGTTCGCTGGCCCTTGATGCCACGACCGGCAAGATCAAGTGGCACTATCAGCACACGCCAAACGACCCCTACGACTACGATAGCGTGGCGGAAAACGTGCTGGTCGATGTTCCCGGGCCCAGTGGTCCGCGGAAGCTCGCGCTCGAAGCGGACCGCAACGGCTTCGCCTATGCGATCGATCGCACCAACGGCAAGTTCGTCTGGGGCCTGCCGTTCGTCAAGAAAGTCACATGGACCAAAGGGCTCGACCCGGAGAGCGGCAAGCCGATCGAGTATGACCCGAACAAGGCCGTGCAGACCTATATCGCGTCGGTGACTCCAAGCCGCAGCAATATGGAAACCGACATTTGCCCCGGCAACATGGGCGGCAAGAACTGGCCGCCGACGGCTTACAACCCGGATCTCAAGCTCTGGTATATTCCTGTGATTGAGAGCTGCAATCGCATCAAGGTTGAGGTGATGACGCCCGATAAACTCAAACCGCGGGAGTTCTGGACTGGCGGCGGCCCGAGCCAGCCATTCAAGATCACCGGCAGCGTGACCGCGATCGATGTGACCACCGGCAAGATCGCCGCCAAAGTGGAAACGCCGTTCCCCAATCTGGGAGGCATGCTTGCAACGCCCGACCTCGTCTTCACCGGTGAGCCCTCGGGCGAAGTAACGGCGCATGATGCGAAGTCACTGCAGAAGCTTTGGGAGTTCAACACGGGCGGCGGCGTCAACGCACCGCCGATGACCTTTACGGTCGATGGCAAACAGTACGTCGCCATTCTGGTCGGCCTCGGCGGCGCCTGGGACAAGTGGTTCATCGATTCGACGCCCGAGCTGAAGAAGATACAGCCGGGATCGATGCTCTACGTATTCGCACTCTGACATCCCGGAAAAGGAGGGGCCGCCACTCGCGACCCCTCCCGCTCTTCGACGAGAGACGCAATGATGATCTTCAGTTTTCCGGCGGCGGCAGGCGTGCTGCTCGCGAGCGTCGTCGCCCTGAATTTTCCGATGTTGGCCGCTGCTTACGGTCAGTCGGCGCAGGCCTCGGATCCGACCAATGCCGGCAAGGCGGTGTTCAGTCGCGCAAATTGCGTCGGTTGCCACAAATGGCACGGCCATGGCGGTGGTGGCTATGGCGGTGATGCGCTGTCGCTGCGCAAAACCGAGCTGACGCGGGATCAGATCATTGAAACTGTCGGCTGCGGGCGGCCGGGCACGGGGATGCCGTTCTTCATACGTGGCGCCTACGATGAGGTGAAATGCCACGACATGAACCGCCAGGACGTGGGGGCGCAGATGCCGCCCGAGGGCGGAACGTTTCTGCGACCAAAAGATATCGAAGCCGTCGCCGACTACGTGATCGCGCATATCAAGGGAGCCGGCGAACCCACTTACGCGGAATGCGTCACCTTTTTCTCAAGCACGTCGCGGGTATGTGACGTCTACAAGGCGCCGGCGCAGAAGCCGGATGACGCGGCCACCAGCATGCAGAAGGGCCAGTGATGCGCAGACTGAAGCTGCCAGGAGTTTTTGTTGCGGGCCTGCTTGCCTGGCAGGCGATCACGCTCGCGAGCTCTCCAGCACAAACGGAAGAATTCAGCGGCAACGATTTGCGTGATATTCGCCTTGGAATGGCCGCGACCGAATTGCTGGAGTCCGGTTACGTCGATTTCTACTGCGCGGCGGATCCGAAGCGCACATTGGCTGGCTGGAAGGATTGGCGTGACTGTCCAGCCGACCCGAATGGGACACGCGCGATCCGATTTGGTTACGATCCGTCGACCAGTCGGGACGGCACCATGGTGGCGGGTCATCCTGCGATCCTGACCTTGCTGATCGACGATGCCGGCCACATTGCCGGGTTGCAAATCGAGACCGATCCGAAGGCGCGTCTCTATATCCGCAAGAAGGCGTTTCTGCTCGGGCAACAGGCCAAGTCGCGCTACGGCTCGAACGGCTGGGCATGCACCGAGGGCCAGCCGAGTGCGGGAGAGCAGCCAGTGGGAGGCATCTACCTCAAGGAGCGCTGCACCAAGACGGTCAGTGGCCGTTCGCTCGTTGTAGAACGCAACCTGTTCCGCCGGCCCGATCAAGACATCAAGAGCTTCGTCGATGAAACACGGATCAGCATATTGCGGGCGAAGGACTAGAGCATGATCCGGACCCGAAGGGCCGCGTTAGCGCTAAGTGTGTAGCGGTTTTCCCTGCGACAAACGCGGAGCGTTTGCGCGGAGATCATGCTCAAACAAAAAGATAAGCGGGATGATGATTCGAGGAAAAGTCATCACGCTTTAGCGGGCGATCGATGATGCCGGCCGAATCAGCTCGCCGCTTCCAGCCGTTCTTCGGTAAGTAGCCGCATGGCGGCATCCGCGTCCATCGGCTCGCCGAAGGCAAAGCCTTGGGCGTATTCGCAGCCGAGCTGGTAGAGCTCGACCGCATCGGAGTCGGTCTCCGCGCCTTCCGCGACCACGTCCATGCCGAGGTCGTGGGCGAGCGCGATGATCGATTTCAAAATTACCGGACGGGTGCCGCGGCTGGTGGTGCGCACAAAGGACTGGTCGATCTTGATGGTGTCGAACGGGAAGCGTTGCAGATAGGCGAGCGAGGAATGCCCGGTGCCGAAATCGTCCAGCGAAAGCCCGGTGCCGAGCTCGCGGATCCGCGTCAGCATTTGCGCGGCGTGCTCGGGATTCTCCATCACCAGCGATTCCGTCAGTTCAAGCTTCAACGTGCCGCGCGCGACAGAAGAGCGCGACAGCACGGTGCGGATATCGTGGATCAGGTCGTGACGCAGCAATTGCCGCGAGGAGACGTTGACGCTGGCGAAGATCGGCTCGCGCGAGCGCATCGCGCGCTGCCATACCGCCAGTTGCCGCGCGGTCTGGTCCATCACGAACAGGCCGAGATCGACGATCAGGCCGATCTCTTCGGCGATGTTGATGAATTCCGACGGCGACATGCGGCCGAGCTTTGGATGATCCCAGCGCGCCAGTGCCTCAAAGCCGGCGACTGAGCGATCCTCCAGCCGCACGATCGGCTGGTAGAGGATCGAGATCTCCTGCCGCTCGATGGCGCGGCGCAGTTCGGACTCGATCGTCAGGCGGTCGGTTTTGCGCGCGCGCATCGCCGGCTTGTAGACGTCGATGCGGTCGCCGCCGATGCGCTTGGAGTGATACATCGCCAATTCCGCGTCCTTGATGATTTCCTCCGAGAGCTGCGTCTGCGGATCGGACTGCGCGAGCCCAATCGACGCCGTGAGGAAGATCTCGCGGTCGTTGAAGGCGATCGGCGCGCGGATGGTCTTGCGGATGGTTTCCGCGAACGCGGTGATGCGCGCGGAATCCTGCTCGGAGAGCAGGATCAGGCCGAACTGGTCGCCGGCGAGCCGCGCCAGCGTGTCCTGCGGTTTGAGGATGCGGGTCAGCCGCCGCGCCAGCGTCAGCAGGATGGAATCGCCGACCGCAATGCCGACGGAGTCGTTCACCTGCTTGAAGCGATCGAGATCGATCACCATCAAGGTCGGGCGCAGGGTCGGCACGGTCTTGGCGAAGTTCGCCACCGCGTTGAGGCGGTCGAGGAACAGCTTCCGGTTCGGCAGGCCGGTGAGATTGTCATGCACGCTGTCATGCAGCATGCGCTCTTCGGCGTTCTTGATGTCGGTGACGTCGGTCAGCGTGCCGACCACGCGCGACACTTCGCCGTCGGAGCCGACCACCGGCCGCGCCTTCAGCGCGAACCACATGAAATGGCCGTCCGGCGTGCGCAGCCGGAAATCCTGCACCAGACGGCCGCGGCGCTGGTCGAGCACGCTGTCGAGCGCGGCGCGGAAGCGGTCCTGGTCGAGCGGGTGCAGCACTTCCAGCCATCTTGCTGCGGGGCCTTCCAGCGTGCCGCGCCGCAAGCCCAACAGCGCTTCGGTCTCCGGGCTGGTGAAAACCTTGTCGGCGGAGACGTCCCAGTCCCAGATCAGGTCGCCGGAGCCGGCCAAGGCCAGCGCGCGGCGCTCGACGTCGGAGACCACGCCCGTGGTGGCGCCGCCGCCGGCAAAGGCGTGCTGCATGACCGTGAAGCCGATCAGCATCACGATCAGCACGAGGCCGCCGAGCAGAGCAGGGCCGACGATGTCATTGGTGACGCTGCCCCCGACCGTCATGCCGGCGGCAATGACCCAGACCACCAGCAGGAACCAGGTCGGGATCAACAGCACTGCGCGGTCAAAGCCGTGGGTCGACAGATACACGATCAGCGCGAAGCCTGCGAAAGCGATCAGCACCAGCGACATGCGCGCGATGCCCGAAGCAACCGCGGGATCGAACAGCGCGAGCGCGACGAGCGAGCCGAGGAAGGTCAGCCAGCCGATGGTGATGTGGGAATAGCGCACATGCCAGCGCGAAAGATTGAGATAGGCGAACAGGAACACCAGCAGCGTCGCCGCAAGGATCGCCTCGCCCGCCGCGCGCCAGACGCGCTCGGCGTTGTTCGACATGTCGAGCACCTTGGCCCAGAAGCCAAAGTCGACGCCGATATAGACCAGCACCGCCCAGGCGAGCGCCGCGGCGGCCGGAAACATGATCGAGCCCTTGACGACGAACAGGATGGTCAAGACAAGCGCGAGCAGGCCGGAGATGCCGATCACGATGCCATGGTAGAGCGTGAAGGAGTTGACCTTGTCCTTGTAGGCGTCGGGCTCCCACAGATAGAGCTGCGGCAGCCTGTCGGTGCGCAGCTCCGCGACAAAGGTGACGACGGCGCCGGGATCGAGCGTGATGCGGAAGATGTCGGCGGTCGCGCTCTCCTGCCGCTCGGGACGATCGCCGACCGACGGCGTAATGG
>Ga0081455_10008873_pt1 | contig 10397 bp, 8 predicted proteins | sample TabmetS3T2R1_FD_70207 | JGI IMG/M metagenome (GOLD analysis project Ga0081455, IMG submission 70207) | Tabebuia heterophylla rhizosphere microbial communities from the University of Puerto Rico - S3T2R1 | ecosystem: Host-associated > Plants > Roots > Rhizosphere ... | reverse complement strand
CGGCGCCGACGGGCGGTTCCGCTTCGTGCCGGACGCGCCCGGGATCGGCGTGCTCCTGTCGAGCGACGGCCGTCGCACGGAGATTGCGACGGCGGTGCTCTCCGCGCCGGAGTCGAAGGTCGCGCGCTCCGCGGCGCCGCTCGCGATCGCGCCCCGCGCCGCCGGAGCCGACCTCCGCCGCACGGACCTCGAGGTCCCGCTCGCGTGGCTCGCCGCGGCCGCCATGTGCGCGGTCCTCGGCGTCCTCTTCGCGCCCTCCGCGCTGGCGTGGCTCCGCGCGACGCGGGCCCGCGAAGGGCGGGCCTCGGTCACTCGATCCTGATCTCGAGCCACGCCGAGAACCCGCAGGGCACGGGGCCGCGGCGGAGCGAGCCGTCGAAGGGAGCGAAGCCCGCGAAGAGCGGCGCGGGTCCGAGCGGATCTCCCGACTGCTCGGTGCGCACGACGAGGACCTCCTTCCACGCGCCGTCCTTCCACTCGGCGGCGCCGGAATGGTCGGGCCCGTAGACCGAGCGGCAGACTCCGTCGGGGTTCTCGAACCGCGGGAGCGCCGTGTACATGGGGTCCTTCCCGTCGGGCTGCGGCCCCGTGAGCACGACCGCGCGGTCGAGCCGCGTGGGCTGGTTCGGCGTCGGCAGCACCGGCGCGTTGCGCGCCGCCGCCTCCTGAGCCGCCCTCCGGCGTCCGGTCAAGAACCCGGTCACACCCAAAATCGCCGCGAGAATCAGAAAGGCCACCGCCGGGAAGCCTGGAACGAACGCCATTCCAACCAGGATCACTGAGCCCATCATCAGCGCTCGCGGCTCCACGAACAACTGCCCGGCTATTTCGGTGCCCATGTCGCTGTCCGACGACACCCGCGTTACCAACACGCCGGCGGCGACCGAGACGAAAAGCGAGGGGATTTGCGCGACCAGCCCGTCGCCGACGGAGAGCAGCGCGTAGGTCTCGGCGGCGGATCCGACCGTCATGCCGTGTTTCAGGCTGCCGACGATCATGCCGCCGATCAGATTGACGAGGATGACGAGGATGCTGGCGATGGCGTCGCCCTTGACGAACTTCATCGCGCCGTCCATGGCGCCGAACAAATGGCTTTCGCGCTCGAGCCCGCGGCGGAGCCGGTTGGCCTCGGCCTGATCGATGTCGCCGGAGCGCAGGTCGTTATCGATCGCCATCTGCTTGCCCGGCATGGCGTCGAGGCTGAATCGGGCGGCGACCTCGGCGACGCGCTCGCCGCCCTTGGTGATGACAACGAATTGCGCGATCGTGATGATCAGGAAGACGACGAGACCGACGGCAACGTCGCCGCCGATCACGAAGTTTCCGAATGCGCTGACGATCTCGCCGGCGTCGGCCTGAAGCAGGATGAGGCGCGACGTGGTGATGGTGATCGCGAGCCGGAACAATGTGGCGATCAGGATGACCGACGGGAACGACGAGAACTCGACCGGCCGCGCGATATAGAAGACGACCAGCAGGATGAGCATGCTGACGGAGATATTGATGGCAATGAGGCCGTCCACCAGCCAGGTGGGCAGCGGAATGATGATCATGATGATCGCAACCAGCATCAGGATCGCCACGATGAGATCGGTGCGGCCGGACAGATAGACGAGCGCGCGTGCCAACCTGTTGATCATGATGGGGACCGTTCGCGATATTCGAGGAATTTGCGAAACGTGCGCTTCGCTTCGCTTTCATTGCCGGCGAGCCATAGCGCGCGACTGCGCAGCAGATCGAGCATGGGCTGGTTCGCGCCACCCAGCGCTTGCAGCCGGTCGATGACCTCCGCGGCGGCCTGCGGCGAGCGGCTGCGCAGGAACGCTTCGGCGAGCGTGCGCAGCACGCCCTCATCGTTGGGCGCAAGGCGAGCGGCGATCAGCAGCAGGACGAGCCCGCGTTTCGGCTGGCTGTGACGGGCATAAAGATGGCCAAGCGCGTGCAGCAACTCCACCGTCTGGTCGCGTCCTGGCGTCATGTCGGGGTATCCTCAAGGCTGCGCGCGCGCAAATGGCGGCGCTGCTCGATCTCTTCGCCCAGCACGGTCTTTGCCAGGCGATTGAATTCTTCGCTCTCCTTGAGCTGCGGCAGAACCGTGGTCAGCAACTGCTCGAGTATCGCAATCGCGCGATCCGTCGACAGGATCTGAGGATCGGAAACGATCGGCCTGACGAACTCAGTGACAAGCTCACGAAGAACGGCCTGGCCGACCGTACCCTTGCGCTCGTGGATCGCGGCGGTGATCTGCCGCGCGAACTCCGGGGCATCGACGGCCCTGTCCTTGAGAGGGCTGTCAATGCCATCCGGTGCACCCGATTCAGCCCGATCGAGCTGCGTGCGCTCTATGCGACGGTTGTCCATCCCAGACGATCTGTCCTTTCCGCGCGCACGTCACTGACGATAGACCAGCGCCAGGGTCTCGCCGTCCTTCGCAAGGAGGATGCGGCCGTCGACAATATCCTTGATCATCCAGCCATTGTCGAGGAAGGCGCCCTTGTAATAGCGGTTGCCCTCGGCCGTAATGACATAGGGACGCTCGCCGAACCACACGGCCTGCACATTCATCACCGGCGCTGGCTTTTTGGCGTCGGTTGGGGTCACGTTTGCAACGAGAACCAACCGCCCGCGATATGCTGCATCGAACCATTGTTGCGCTTCGGTCCAGGCGCCCGCCTGTTGCTTCGTGATGCTGCCGTTGACGACGACTTGTCCACCGGCGGTGGTAACCCGAAGACCCGAAAGGCCCGACGCCACGAAGCGCTCGGTGAGCTTGCGCCCGGCGTCTTCAACGTTGGGCGCAGCGCCGCTAGTCGCGGTTCCGTTGAGCGCGGCGGCGAGGTTCGGTGGCGGCTGGCGGTCGCAGCCATTGAGCTCTGCAATCGCCTCGCGCACCGAAATCCCGGTTCGCGTCGATAAGCAATGCTCGATAAACTTCCGGTCAGCCGCGGGGAGATCGGCCATGAGCTTCGATGCGGCGGCCAGCGTCGGATTTTCGTTGCCCGGCGCCTGTGCCTCGACTTGAGCGACGCTGGTCAGGTCGTTCGCCTTTGCGGCAGGGCGCATGGCGGCCAGCCCCAGCGCCGGAACCGCAAGCAACAGCGCGCCGGCGATCATGATGGCCTTGGAGACGCGTGGCCGGGCGGGGGCGTCGCCAGACTCGGCGGGAGCCGGCGCGGCAGCCTGATTGCGCGCGATGGAGATCCGCAGCCGCGCCTCGCCGATCGTCAGATCGATAGGCGCCTGCAGCGCGCAGCCATAGCCATTCGCGATGATATTCTCACCGACGCGGACGTCTCCGCCGATCGCGTGAAGGTCGATGGTGCGGCGGCCGACCCGCAGGACGGCATGCTCGGCCGCGATGCCGGCGTCCCGCAAGACGATGTCGGCGCCTGGCGTGGAGCCAATACGGATATCGCCCGGTTCAAGCTCGAGGCGCACGCCGCGATGAAAGCCGGCCGTGCTCTCGAGCACGAACGTCGTCGGCGACGAGGAGAGCCAACTCGTGAAGGAAGACATCAATCCGGTAGCGGCCATTTTCGGACCCCAATTCATTCTTCGGCTGAACGTCCACAAGGTAGACCCGTGCCGCCGGAAGAACTGTGAGAGACGTCACAAAGGCTCGTCATCACCGGAAAGCCGACTGAATATTGGCGCTTCCGACTAAGACCGGTCAATGCGCGCCCTCGGCTCTGCTTCATGCCGGCAGCTTCCCTGGGGCGCCGCAGCTTCGCCCGTCCTGTTTTGTCTCGGCGCGGTCAAAGAGGTTCAGATAGGGAAGCTCTCTTGACGCATCCGGCGGCGCGTCCTCCCGCCCCTCCCCCCACCGGTACGTTCCCAACACCCGCATTGCCCCCGCGCGACCCGTCATCGGGCGTGTCGTCGACTGGAGTGACGTCAGTCACATCGCTTCGCGCGGCAATCGACGATGAATGGGAGCCAGGACAGAGACAGCACTGAAAGGTGGCAGGCAATGAGCATCGGTTCGACGGACACGGTCAAGAACACAACCCCTCCACCCAGCAATCCCGGCACCGCTTCGCCGAAACAGGTGAAGGAATTCAACGAGGCGGTCGACCGGTCGACCACCTCAAACAATAGTTCACAGCAGTCACAGAGTGGGTCAACGTCGCACCCCATCATGCTTGCGCGCCGGCCGCCAATCCCGGCACACACGCCTCCGCAAACCTTGACCTGCGCGCCGCCCACCGCACAGCAGAAAGCCCGCGCCTTTGTCGATCCGGCGTTGCGCGACGTGGCGGCAGGAAAGAAAGAACTCGCCAAGAACGCGAAGGGTACGGAAGTAGGCAAGATGCAGGAAGCCCTGCAGACGGCCGGTTACAAGCTGCCCAAGTACGGTGCGGACGGAAAGTTCGGCGACGAGACGGTCAAGGCGCTGAAGAAGTTCCAGACCGACCATTGCCTGAAGGATACCGGACGTCTCGACAAGCAGACCATGGAGCAGCTCAGCATCGCGTCCACCAAGTTCCCCGAATACGGCAAACTGTTTGCCGATGGGAAGCTCAACGCCACCATTGCAGTCGGCTTCGATGAGAAGCGCTCGGACAAAGGCGAGACCAAGGACGTCATCGCGGGACTGACGACGCGGGGCTACACCCAGTTGGACCCGAACACGGCCGCCACCGACAAGCAGATGGCAGAGCGATTCAAGGCCGCCGGCATCGATCCGGCAACCGCGAAGACGGACGGGCTTCAGTACTTCACAAAGACCTTCAAATACGACGGAAAAGACGTCACCTCGGTGGTGAAGCTGATCACGGCTGACACGCCGCAGGCGAAAGACAAGTTCGCCAAGGCCATGGGCGGGTCGGAGCTGGTGATCTACAGCGGCCATGGCCGCTACGGCTCCGGGCCCGATTTCGACCCCATCAACTCGCCCAAGGGGAACTTCGTCATCGGAAAGCCCTACGAGGCTGGTCACGTCGCGCTGAACAAAGGCCAGACGGATCTGCAGAAGACGGCGATGACCAAGGACTACCAGCTCATGATGTTCGACGGATGCACCACAAACTACTATGTGGACGACCTGCGCCGCGCTCCCGGCAAGGACAGCAAGAACCTCGACCTCGTCGTGTCGACCGGCTCGCTGCCCTGGAGTACCGGAAGCACCGACGTGCTGCGGATGCTGGACGGTGTAACCGAAGGTCAGAGCATCAACGAAATCAAGGCGTCGCTCGAGGACATCAACAGGGAGCCGGGAAGCAAAGCGCAGTTGTGGAAGGTCGACGGCTTCAATGACAACTAACCGCGAAAGCCAGCACTCGAGGACATCAACTGGCAGCAAGGTGAAGCACATGGAAACTCGACGGCTTCGACGACAACTGACATCATGTCTGATCCACTCCGCGCTTGCTTGTGTGCTCCTGCTCGCGCCGGGCACGGGCTGGGCTGGCGCCAGCAAGGGCAATCCAATGGCCACGTTGAACGATCCCGCAGCCTCGCGCGCCGAGCGCATCAAGGCCGCCAAGGCCCTCGCCGACTCGAAGGACCCCAAAGCCATCGACACCCTCGTCAAGCAGCTCGATATCAGGGACGAGGGTATTGTTGCGGCGGTCGAGAGCGCGCTGCGCGCCCTCAACGCCGTTCCGGTGCTGGAGAAGCGGCTGGCAGACGGCGGCGTCTCCGAGGAGCAGAAAGTGCTGGCTTGCACGGGGCTGCGGGCGCTCAAGGAGAAGAGTTCGGTATCGCCTCTCGTTTCCGCCTTGAAAGATCAAAGCGCGCGCGTGCGCAAGGAGGCCGCGCTGGCCCTTGGCGTCATTGCGCCGGCCGAGGCCGAGACGGCGCTGCTGACGGCGCTTTCCGACAGCGACGACGACGTGCGCTACTTCGCGGCCGACGCGCTCGGCGACGTCCGCACCGCCGCGGTGACGCAGGCCATCGAGACGCGCCTGGCAGCGGAGACCAGCCCGGTCGTCCGTTCCGCGCTGCTGGCCGCCAAGAACAAGCTGGATCGGGCCGCCTCGCGTTAGAGCATGATCCGGAAAAGTGTGAAGCGGTTTTCATGCTCAAACAAAGACCTAAAGCGCGATGACGATTCATCCAAATCCATCGCGCTTTAGACCGCCGCGCACCCGATCGATGCTACTCGCTGATACCCCTGATGCCGCTCAGCGGCTCGTATCCTCCTGCACCCCAAACATTGTCGTCGGCAGAGAGGATATCCCCCGTTCGATCGCGGGTGACGAAGCCACCCTGGGGGTGGTTGCTGAGGACCGCGACGAACTCCGTGCGATAGTTGGTCTCGGAGCTCAGGGGCTCGTCCGAGACGATGATCGACGACCGCGGCAATGCGGTCGGCGCGACGCGATCGAGCACTTCCTGCGGGATCGTGATGCGATCAAGCGCGCTGCTCGCGTCGTCGCCGTCGTCGATCGTTACCGCACTCCAGCGCAGGCCCGCGCCTTCCCGCGCCATCGCCGTGAAGACATGCGTGCCGATCGGCTTGCCTGGATTGCGGATATTGACGGGAACCTCGATGCTCGCATCGAACACTTCGCCGCCATCTCGTACCGGCTTGCGTGTGGCGCGTCGCACGTAGAGCTTCTGCGTCGCACGGCTGATGTAGATCGAGACCGGTTCAAGCCAGAGGTTTGCCTGGCCCGCGGCCCTGGCCGTGTCGGCCTTTTTGAGCTCCGCCGCATTCGCGGCGTCCTTTGCCGAGTTGCTCACGTCGAGCCTTTGCTTTGCTTCCGCACTCGCGGCGTCGAACTGCTTGCCCAATTCTGCAGCCCTTCGCGCGGCCTTTCGCTTTAAATCCTCGGCCTGCACCCTGGTCTGATCCGTCCGTGCACCGATCAGCGCCCTGTCGGCCGATGCAAGCTCCGCGTCCGCGCGCCCCTTCGACATCTCAAGCTTGCGCAGCGACGCCGTGAGCGTTGCGGCCTCGCGCGCCGCTATCGTTGCGGCTCTTTTCGCCTCGTCGTCAGCCCTGGCGGCCTCCGCCGCCTCACGCACGAGGGGCTCCGCTCTCGCGCGCGCAGCCGCCAACGCGTCCGCGTTCGGCACCAGCAGCGCTGGATGGGAAAACGGGACCGGGCTTGTGTCGTTCGGCGCGACGATCACCCGCATTCCGATCCGCGTCCTGTCGAAGAGCCTTTCCGCAAAGCCGAAAGGTAACCGCACGCAGCCGTGCGAAGCCGCATAGCCAGGCAGAGGTCCGCCGTGCAGCGCGATGCCGTTCCAGGTGATGCGCTGCATGTGCGGCATCCAGGCATCGTCATACATGTTCGAACGGTGGTCCTTTTTCTTCTGGACGATCGCAAAGACGCCGGCTGGCGTCTCGTACTCGGTCGTTCCGGTCGAGACTGGCGCGCGCAGGATCCACCCGTCGGCGTCGTAGAAGGTGACTTGCTGGCTTTCGATCGACACGATCGCCATAATGGGCTCGCCGCCTTGGCGCGGTGCAACCTCCTCACGCGTCGGCGCACGGCGCGACTCCCGCGCCGCCGTATCGGCGGCCAGCATTACCAGCGCCGCCATCGCAGCAAGCATGGCCTTGGCGTAGCGATCCCAGCGCCGCACAGCGGCGGTCGTGCATTGATGTGGCATTCCGTGCCCCGGTCGAAAGCCTGCAGGACGTGCGTCGATCAAGCCTCGGTCGCGATCCATTCAGCTACTTTCTCATACACTGGCTCGACCCCCGACGGCAGCTACCGCACCAGTTTCGTACCAGAAACGACCTGTCTGAACGACTCCGAATGCAATTGATCGCGGCCAAAAGCTGGAGAAAGCCAACCCGCCTCAACCAAAATATCGAAAACAACCCCATGCAAAGTAGAAAATGCGGCTGCCGCCAACACCGCGGCATTTGAAAATCGTGCGTCCCAATCGCAGAGGGATTTCCTTTGATGTTCGCTCTTGCCAGATAACATTGGCGACAAATTCAGACTTGCCGAAAATCTCATCCAATTCCGGATCAGTTGTGCAGCTCAATGTCGTCTATTGACACAAAGATCAAACCATCTTCCGAGAGCAGGTGCTTCCAAGATGCGTAGCCTCGCACCGCGCGGCCATGCCGGACAGATGCGTTAGCATAGTCCCAGCCGTCTGTTGACCAGCGCATTGACATCATCCTGCCGCACCAATTCGCGCCTCTCCTCCTTGGGCGCAACTGCAACATCTCGGTCTTGACCTTGACGCGATCAGCGTCAGCCTCGGCGCGCTGGCACGCAGGTAGCCGAGTAGGCAGCGCGACTCTGGTGGGAAGCCACCGCCGTTGCGCTGGAAGCGGTGAAGGCGGCCTTGAAAATTGAAACCTGTCGCATCTCTCCTCTTGCGCCCGATGCGCCGAGCGCAATCTTTGGGTGCGCAACGATCGCAACAAGTGGAGTTGGTGCCATGGCAACTTCTTCTGCATCCAGCGACGCGAGTTCGAAATTCAGCACCCGTGTTTCGGCTGCCGAACTCCGGGCCTGGGCGCCTTTTGTCAGGAAGGACGCAATCCGTGCCGGCGATGTCGTTTTGTCGCGCGGACGAGGGGCAGGCTCGAGCGTCATTGCCCGCATGACCGGCGGGCGCTACTCCCACGCGGCAATCTTTCTTCCGTTCAGGTTCGAGGATCAGCGCGTTCCATTAAAGATCGACCAGCCCGATGCCGATGCCGGTCCCGTGGATTTCGACGAGGCCATGCGCAAGTACGGTTCGATCCTTCTTAAGCGCGGCGTGCACCTCGACCTTGTCGAAGCGGACGACTACGGCGTTGGGGCCACGCCCCCGCGGGCGTTAACAATCAAGTTCGGCGCCCGTCGCTACGACGTGATCCGGCTAGCGGGTGATCCCCCACCGAAAGCCGCTGTCCTGCTGCGCCATCCAAAAATCGCGTCCGTGGACGAACGCAGGATAGAGGAGGAGGTGCGGACGTTCAGCGATGCCGAATTGTTGCGCAGCTATTCATCGATGGATCGGCTGGCCAATCCGCTTACCCTCCCAAAGCCGATCAAGAGCTTGCTGGGGCGTTTTCTCCTTTGGAAATACCCGCAGAATAAGCGGGTGATCCTGCCCAGCTGTTTCTGCTCCGAGCTTGTAGTGAAATTCTTTGGCCGGCTCGGTATCCCGCTGTTCACAGGAACGGTCGCTTCTGAAAACATCTCCCCCAATCACCTAGCGCCACCGCGGAGCTTCCTCCAACCCGTGCCTGAGGCCATCATAACCGCGGCCGATATACCGGCGGACGCACACGGCGACTTCATCCTTGATCAGAAAGATCTGAGGGCTCATTACCTCATCAGCCTTGTCGACCTTGAAGCACACACCAAGGTGCTATTTCCCCAGATCAAAAAGGAAATCGAAGATACCTCCGCACTTGTGAACAAGGTTGCCGAAATTATTCGAATAGGACAGCTTAATAAAGATATCATCCACGACGCCGGAGGCGCGGTCGTGCAGGGACAGATCCTCGATACCGTTTCAGACGAGTCCATCGCTCCTACGCTACGCTACAAGCTCGATGAGCTCCTTCTCAGCACCATACGCCTCAAATTCCTGCGGGATCATCTCCGTAGCGCAACACTGCCTACCGGAGCCGATTCTATCCTATCCCTCCTCCATGACCGGCAGGAGGCGGAGCTGTACTATCGACACGAACGAACAAAGGCTCTTGTGCGCATGTCGCGTGCGCGCCGGTTGCCTGCAGAGGAAAGCCGGCGGGAGCGGATGAGCGCCCTGGCTGCCTGGCGATCCGAGAAGGCCAGGTGGGGGCAACAACGAGCTGTCCTGGACCGATCCATTCCGAGAGGTCCATCAGACGCTAGAACGCAAGCCTTGGTTACGAAGGCGTTGGCCGAGGTTACGGCCAAGACGAAAGCCGCGATTGGCCTCAGTTGAACTGCGCCGTCTCATAAGCTGGGCTGGATAGCTGCGGGAGATGTTCCTATCCCGCATCGGCTACTCGATTTGCCCCGCAGGACGTCCTTGACGCGATAGCCTCGAATTTGCCGCACCGCTTCTCGAACCTACGCCTGCTCGACAAGCGAATGCAGCGCCTTGACCGCGGCCTCCCGGTTCTCCGCTGCGACAAACAGACTGACCGAATGCGGCGATAGCACGTATTTGTCGGGGACAATCCCGTGCTCGCCAAGAACCTGCAACGCCCTGAACGGCAATTCCGATGAAATGCCGCCGAAGCAGGTGAGACTCACCGAGCTCGACGCCTCGCGCTGCTTGCGCAGATCCTTGGCGTCATCCAGCGTGCGCAACAGGGCGTCGAGCCACTCCGCATCACAGGCCACGGTCATGGTGGTTTTTCCCGCGGTGAAGTGTGATGCCAGGAGCTGCGGCCAGGACAGGCTGTTTTCCGCAAGATGGCGGGCGAAGTGCTCAAAGCCGTCGTTGAGATCCCTGGAATCGATTTCCACGTGCTCGATGCGGGCCATCGAGTTGAC
>Ga0081455_10008872_pt1 | contig 10397 bp, 8 predicted proteins | sample TabmetS3T2R1_FD_70207 | JGI IMG/M metagenome (GOLD analysis project Ga0081455, IMG submission 70207) | Tabebuia heterophylla rhizosphere microbial communities from the University of Puerto Rico - S3T2R1 | ecosystem: Host-associated > Plants > Roots > Rhizosphere ... | reverse complement strand
TGCCGGCAGCCGGGCGAGGAACGCCTCGACCGCCTGGTTGAAAAGCGCGGGCTGATGCAGATTGGCGGCATGGCCCGCATCGGGGATGATCGCCTTGGTCGATCCCTTGATCTTGGCCGCCATGTAGTCGGTGGCAGCGAGGAAGTTGGTGTCGTTGGCGCCGACCAGCACCAGGGTCGGCACGGCGACCTTGTCGAGCGACTGGATCACGCGGTCATTCTGCTGGGCCAGCATGCCGCGTGCCGCTCGCGCCAGGCCCGTGGCGTCGCGATGCTTCGTGAGCTTGAACTCGTCGCTGGCGTTGAGCGCGGCGAGTCCCTTGGCGTCGAAGGTCTCGGCGCGCTTGTGCGCTGTCTCGTTCCACTTGGCGCGGGCCTCGTCCTTCTTGAAGCCGGGGCCGGTGTCGAACAGCATCAGCGAGCGCACGCGTTCGGGGTGGCTGGCGTTGAAGGCGAGCGACATGTAGCCGCCCAGCGACAGGCCGGCGACGATCGCCTTTTTGGCGCCCGCCTTGTCGAGCAGGGCCAGCATGTCGCCGACTGTCAGCGCTTCGGAGTAGCGGCTCTGATCCGCCGGATAGTCGCTCTCGCCATGGCCGCGCATGTCCCAGACGATCACCTGGTAACGGTCCTTCAGCGCCGCCACCTGGCCATCCCACATGCGGCTGGTCGAGCTGTAGCCATGGCTCAACAGGATCGTCGGGCCTTTACCGTGGATCTCGTAGTGGATCCCAACGCCGTCGCGGTCGAGCCTGGCCATCATGCTTTCACGCGCGTCTCGGCGCGTGCCCTCTCGAGATAACGGTCGGCATCCTCCCGCAGGAGCAGCCGGTCCTTCAGCAATTGATCGACGGCCGCCGTCACCCGGCCGACGTAATCGGCGCGGTTCTTGTAGCGCTGGGCGATTGTGTCGGCCAGAAAGGCGAAGCAGCTGCCGTCGCGATCGGCCAGTTCGCCGCGCGGGTAGGGCGGTTTGTATTCGTTCCAGCCGGTATAGGCCGCGAGCGGCACGGCGATGTCGGGCAGCCGCACGCCCGCGACCTCGTTGCCGTCGGCATCGACGCGGCAGACCAGCGTGCGATAGGCACGCGCGGCGGGCTTGGGGTCGACCCAGTCGCCTGATGGCGCGACCGCGTTGGTGGCCTTTGCGACGGCGGCTCCGGCGATGTCGGGAAAGCCCGTTTTGCCCGGCTCGACCAGCGTGCCGTCGCCCAGCGTCGGCACGTGACTTGGCGGTGGCGCCTTACCAGAGGTGACCCATTTGTCGAGCGCGACGAGCAGCGCCCGCACCGCCGGCATCGGGTTATGCGGATTGCGCGGATTGACGTTGGGGCCGGGGTCGGTGGCGGCGCCGGCGCGGCCGCCGTGCTGCGTTCCCGCGATCATGTAGGCGCGGGAATTGTCCGGCAGCGCGACGTCCTTGGTGCCCAGCGGATCGGTCGCGAGCAGCGAGGCGCCCTTCTGCCAATACTCGGTCGAGGTGTTCGTCTCGATCAGCTTGGGATCGCTGCCGTCGCCACGAAACAGCGTGCCCTTCTGGCCAGTCAGAGGATCATCGAGCGTCGCGGTCGAGAACGGGAACCAGGATTCAGGGAAGCCGTGATCCTCGTGCTGGGTGTTGGTGCGCGCGGGCTGGCCGAACGGCATGTTGAAGAAGAGGCGTCCGACGCCCGCGATATGGCTATGGATGCCGTCGAAGACCGTGCGGCCCCGTTCGTCGCGATTGAAGCCGGCGCTGATGTGATGGCGCAGATAGCGGCCGGCCTGCGAAAAGCCGATGGCAAGCGCATGGCTGATCGGCCGGCCGGTGGCTGCCGGCGCGGCCGGGTCGTATTTCAGGTAGCTGATGAGATCGCGCGTGGCAGCGAAGCCCAGGCCCTGCACCTTGGGATTCTTGGCCTCGTAGTGAAACTCGTAGAGGAAGCCCGGCTTCGGCTTCTGGCCCTCGCGCAGCCGGATCGTGCGGCTGTCGACGAAGGCCCATTCGGCATCGGGCAGTTCCATCGGTGGGTCTGACGCGCGCTCGCGCACGGTCAGCCGGGCGCGTGACGGGTCGAGCGTCGCCGCTTCGTGGGAAAGTTTGAAGGCTTCGAGCATGCCCACGCGCGTGCCCGACACATATTCCTCGCGCACGCGCTGCACGATCGGCTGGCCGTTGTTCGTTGCGACCGGCGCCGTGAGGGCAAGGCCCATGTTGGCGCGCGGCGCATCGGGGTCCCAGCCCGACCAGACGAGGGTGAAGCCGCGCCGCAACGGAAAGCCGTTGCCGAGGTCGGTCACGGTCCGGGGATCGTTCACGCCCTGCGGGCCGTCGGCGATGTTGCCGAACAACATCTTGCGGCCGCGATTGTTCACCTCGTAGAGGATGCGGCCGTTGCCCTTGGCGGGATCCTTTGGCCGCAAGATGAAAACATCGGTCGCATAGTCGACCCGGCCGCGCGCGTTGCGCGGCGCCTTGTCGAGAAGGGCGATCGCCTTGTTGGCGGGATCGCCAGGGTCGATTTCGCCCTTGGCCGTGCCGATCACGCGCTCATAGGCCCCGACATCACCGAAGGTAGCATTCTCGGCAAGGGGATCGATCGTCTGGATGTCGAGCGACAGTAACACGAGACAACCGCGCTCACGGCGCCGGGAAGTTCAGTTCCACGCCGACGCCGTCTGGATCGTAGAGGAAGATCTGCGCGGCGCCCGTGCGCGGCACGATCTGCTCGCGGAATTTCACGTTCTTTGCCGTGAGCCGGGCGCGCACGCTGTCGATGTCGGTGGCGGCAAAGGCGATATGGTCGAACCGGCCGGTGTCCTTGAACTTCTTCTTCGTGCCGCGCACGACGATGCCATCGCGCGGCTGGCGGTCGCCCAGCAGATGCACGGTGGGGACGCCGCCGGAATAGAGCCAGTAGCCCGGGAAGCCGAGCGGCGGCCGGTCGCCGTTCTCCAGCCCCAGCACGTCGCAGTAGAAATCCTTGGTCGCCTCGAGGTTGGACGGCTCGATCGTGTAATGCTGCAGGACACCAAGCGGCATCGTTCGCTCCCTAGACGAAGGTGAGATCGGCATTCGCGCCCATCATCCAGGCGCCGACGGTTTCGAAATGGCTGAGCCGGCCCTGCAATTGCTGGGTCACGGTATGGATGTCACGGAAGCGGCGCTCCAGCGGATGGCTCTCGAAGATCGCCGTGGCGCCAGCGGCGTTGTAGGCGAAGTCGACGGCCTCGCGTCCCTTGTGGATGGCATTGGTTGAGGTCATGCGAATCAGGATGCGATCGTCGACCGAAAGCCTGGCGCCGGCCGAGATACGCTTCCAGATATCGGCCATCGATTGCAGCAGGTAGGCGCGTGCCGAGCGGATACCGACCTCGGCCTGGGCAAGGTTGGTCTGCACCACGGCGTTGTCGCGGATCGGGCTTATCTTGCCGCGCGGGATCTTGTTTTTTGCGACATCGACGAAGGTGTCGAGCGAGGCACGGGCGATCCCCAGCGCCACACCCGCGAAGCCCATCTCGTAGCAGGTCATGGCCGGCAGGCGGTAGAGCGCCCCGGCTTCTCGGCATTCTGCCTCGCCTTCGCGTGTGATCACGTCGCGTGTGATCGAATGGTCGGTGCGCACGAAATGGTCGTTGAGCGCGAACTGGTCGCTCGCCGTGCCGCGCAGGCCCACGACATTCCAGATATCGGTCCACTGCACCTCCTCGGTGCGGACCAGCATGGTGCGCTCGACCTGCTTGCCTTTGGCGTTCAGGCGTGGCGACCCATCGGCCTGCCAGATCGGGCAATGGGCGCCGAGCCATGTGGCGTGCCGGCCGCCCGAGGCGAAGGCCCAGACGCCCGTCACCCGGTAGCCGCCCTCGCACTCGATCGCCTTCACCTTGGGGCCAGGCCCCCAGGCGAGAACCGCGCGGGGATCGTTGCCGAAGATCTCGTGCGCCACCGGCAGGTCGAGATAGGCCGCGGACATGGCACAGCCGCCGGCCTGGCTCAGGCACCAGGCCGTCGAGGCATCGCCGCGGGCGATGGTCTCGATCACATGGAAGAAGGTGATGGGATCGGTCTCGATGCCGTTGGACGAGCGCGGCAGCAGGAGGCGGAACATCCGCGCCTCGTGCAACTTGTCGAGCAGGGCCGGCGGCAGCCGGCGCATGTCCTCGACCGCGTTCGACGTGGCCTCGACAAAGGGCCGCAGCGCCTCGGCCTGCGCGACTATGGTCTGGTCCCCGGCCAGGTCGGCGGAAGTCGGAATGAGCGTGTCCAAGTCAGTCCTCTCCGAATGCAGGCTTCGGGCGATCGGCGGTGGCCATCAGCTCCCGGTCGATCTGCTCGTTCGATTTGCCCCGGGTCTCGATGCCGAAGAAATAATAGACCACGCCGGCCATCAGGAACCAGCAGCCGAGGTAAAGGAACGCGGTCGGAATTTGCGGCAGCGGCACGTCGGGTTTGAGGTAGTTGCCGGAGCCCACGATCAGTGCCAGCCCGACCGGCCCCAGGATCTTGCCGATGCCGCCGAAGCCGTAGGCCGAGCCCATGCCCGTCGTCTTGAGGTGTGAGGGCCAGATTTCCGCACCGTAAGGCCCGACAATCGCAAAGCCGCCGTCGGCGAAGAACATCGCCGCTGCCAGGATCAGCCAGAAGGCGGAAACGCCGAACAGGACGGAGTCATGGTTGTAGCCAGCGAGGATGATCAGAAGGCCCGCGCCAAAACCCAGGAGGCCGCCGCAGTTGCGCCGCCCGATCCGCTCGGACAACCAGGAGAACGATACGCGCCCGACGAAGCCGACCACCGTCAACAGAAGCATCATTTTGGCGGCTTCCTGTGGTGTCACTTTCAAGAGCAGCACGAACAGTGCCGGGGCCCAGAGCGCGATGCCATAGACCCCGGTCTGCGCGCCGGCGTTGCCAAGCCAAGAGACGAGCAGGCTGCGCGGATAACTGAAGAGGTCGAACCAGTTGGTTTTCACCACCTGGACCTCGTCGGCTGTCGGCGCCGGCAGGCTCTTGGGATCGACCTGCAGCGCCCAGGCGAGTGACTTGCGCGCCTCGTCGACGCGGCCCTGGCGCGCAAGCCAGCGCGGCGATTCAGGCACCCACAGACGCACCAGCAGCACGATCAGCGCCGGCAGGACGCCGATTGCGAACAGCAGCCGCCATTGGGCGGCGCCCATGAAAGCCCCGAGGATGGAACCGAGACCGACACCGATCGGAATGATGCAGGTGACGAGGCCGCCGATCCAACCGCGCTTGGAGGTCGGCATGAACTCCTGCACCAACGGTAAGTCGACACAATAGAGACCACCCACGCCAAGCCCAACGAAGAAGCGCATGATCGTGAGATAGATCCAGCCGTTGTCGGGTGTGAAATAGAGCAGGCCGGTCGCGATCGAGAAATTCAGCACCGTGCCGATGAACACTTTGCGCCGGCCGATGCGATCCGCCAGCCAGCCCCAGCCGTAGGCGCCGATGATGGCGCCAATGCCTGAGCTCATCAGCACGATCGCCGACTGGCCGAACGTGAGCTTCCACGGTCCGATCAGGAAGGCGAGCACGAAAGCGATCAGGAAGTAGTCGAAGAACTCCAGCGCATCGCCGATGATGGCGGCGGCCAGGATCTTCTTCTGGTTGCCAGTCAGGCGTGTTTGTCGATCGAGAACCTCGAACATGGGCCAGCTTCCTCCGGGGACGCGTTCTTCTTTGAGGCGAAGGTCCGCGTGTTCCTGCCGCCCAGTTGGCGAAACGCTACGCTTTCACCTCTGGACTCGGAAGCTCTGACGCGGGTTCAGTTTGCCCTTCGAAACGCAGCGCTGCATTGCAGCGATAGCCTTGCTAGAAGACAGCGGAATTGGGCTGTCCGCGAGGAGGAAACGACATGCATTGGATCGATCGCCGCAAGCGCTTCCGCGCCCTTCTTGCCGGACAGCGTTGCGTCCATCCCGGCTCGGTCTATGACGCGATCTCTGCACGTATCGCCGAGGATCTTGGCTTCGAGGTCGGCATGTTCGCGGGCTCCGTGGCGTCGATGGCGGTGCTGGGCGCTCCCGACCTGATCGTGCTGACTCTGTCGGAGTTCGCCACCCAGGCCTATCGCATCAATCGGGCCGGCAACCTGTCTCTGCTGGTCGATGCCGACCACGGCTACGGCAACGCGCTCAGCGTCAAGCGCACGGTCGAGGAACTCGAAACCGCAGGCGTGTGCGCCCTCAGCATCGAGGATACGGAGCTGCCGCAGCCTTTCGGTGCCGCCAAGCCACGACTGGTCAGCCTTGCCGAAGGCGTGGGCAAGATGAAGGCGGCCCTCGCCGGCCGCCAGGATCCGGCGCTCTGCATCGCCGGCCGCACCAGCGCGGTCCAGATCACCGGCCTCGACGATGCCATCGCGCGCGGCAAGGCCTACGAGCAGGCAGGGGTCGATGCGCTGTTCTTCGTCGGCGTTCGCACACGGGCCGAGCTCGATGCGATCTCCGCGGCGACCGCGCTGCCGCTCATCCTCGGTGGCGCCTCGCCCGAGCTCACTGACCTGTCCTACTTGGCGTCACGCCGCGTGCGTGTCGCCCTGCAAGGCCATCAACCGTTCGCGGCGGCGGTGAAGGCGGTGCACGACACCTTGAAAGCCCTGCGCGAGGGGACACCGACCAGCAAGCTCACGGGCATTGCCGATGCCGAGCTGATGAAGCGCGTCACGCGCGAGGGCGACTACACCCGATGGACGAAGGACTTCCTGAGCTGAAGTCTCAGCGTCTGAGGTTCTGCCGTGGGGACGACGAGGCCCGGTCGCCGTTGGAGCGCGGCTCCTGGTGCGACTCCCTGGGCGACGCATGTTCGTGGTTTTCCTCGGCGGCCCCATTTGCATCGGAAGACGGTTGGCCGAGAGCATCGTGCGCCAGCATTCGGCGTACGGCAGCGTCGTGTCCAGGATTGAGCTTCTCGGGGACAGGCTTTGTTGCCATGGCAGCACCCGTGTGAGGTCAAGGCATACGTAAGCGGTGCCGTTTATAACGCGGGCCCGTTCCGCTCCTCAAGACACATAACGGGTGACAGGCCAGTCACAAACGTCTTGAGTCGTTTCATGACAGATTTGTTCGACCTCACGGGCAAAGTGGCGCTGGTGACCGGCGGCAGCCGGGGGCTGGGCTATCAGATGGTCAAGGCCTTCGCCCAGCATGGGGCCGACGTCTTCATCACCAGCCGCAAGCGCGACGCGTGCGAGAAGGTCGCGGCTGAGGTGAAAGCGATGGGGCGGCGGGCCGAGATTCATGCCTGCAACGTCGCCAACTGGCACGAATTGGATGGTCTCGTCGACGCTGCCTACGCCGCCTTCGGCAAGATCGACATCCTGGTGAACAATGCCGGCTCCTCGCCGCTCGCGCCTTCGTCGCTGGAGACGCCCGAGCAGCTCTTCGACCGCATTGTCTCGCTGAACTTCAAGGCGCCGTTCCGCCTGATGTCGCTGGTCGGCAGCCGCATGGCGGCGGGCGAGGGCGGCTCGATCATCAATATCTCCAGCGCCGGCGCGCTTCGGCCGCGACCGCAGATCGCACCCTATGCCGGCGCCAAGGCGGCGCTCAATGCCGTTACCGAGGCCTTCGCTTTCGAATACGGGCCGAAGGTGCGGGTGAACACCATCTCGCCCGGCCGTTTCCTGACCGACGTGTCGAAGGCCTGGAGTGAGGAACACAAGCTCAACAGCACGGCGGCGCTGAAGCGCAGCGGCCGTCCGGAGGAAATTGTCACGGCCGCGCTCTATCTCGCCTCGCCGAGATCGAGCTTCACCACCGGATCGGTCGTGCGTGTCGATGGAGGTATTGCCTGATGAAGATGAAAGCTGCCGTCCTTACCGTTTGCGGTGCGCCGCGTCCGTTCGCCAAGAGCAAGCCCATCCATGTGCTCGACGTCGATCTCGATCCTCCGGGTGAGGGCGAGGTGCTGGTGAAGGTCGGCGGCGGCGGGCTTTGCCATTCGGATCTGTCGTTGATCAACGGCGATCGGCCGCGGCCGACGCCAATCGTGCTCGGCCATGAAGGGGCGGGCGAGATCGTCGAGGTTGGCGCCGGCGTGCACGACGTGAAGGCGGGTGATCATGTTTGCTTCACCTTCAACGTGAGTTGCGGTCGCTGCCGGCGTTGCCTCGAGGGCCGGCCTTATATTTGCGAACGGTCAGTGGCGCCGCGGGCCGCCGGCCAGCTCCTGTCCGGCCATCATCGCCTTCACCATGACGGCAAGCCGGTGAACCATCAGTCCGGTGTCTCGTGCTTCGCCGAGTATGCCGTCGTCGACCGCGGTTCGGTGGTGGTGATCGACAGATCCCTGCCGCTCGACCTCGCCGCGCTGTTCGGCTGTGCTGTCGTGACCGGCGTTGGTGCCGTGGTGAACACCGCGCAGATCCGGCCCGGCAGCTCGGTCGCGATCGTGGGTCTCGGCGGCGTCGGCCTGAGCGGATTGCTGGGCGCGGTGCTGGGCGGTGCGGCCAAGATCGTCGCTATCGATCTTTCCGATGAGAAGCTCGGCCTCGCGCGCCAACTCGGCGCCACCGACACGGTGAATGCGAAGGATGCCGACCACGTGAAACAGGTGCACGACCTCACCAACGGCGGCGTCGACTATGCCTTCGACCTTGCCGGCACGATCAAGGCGATGGAGACGGCCTATCTCGTGACGCGTTGGGGCGGCACAACAGTGTCGGCCGGCCTGTCGCCGATCAGCGCCGATTTCGCCTTCAAGCAGAGCTCGCTGGTGAGCGAGGAGAAGACCATCAAGGGCAGCTACATGGGAAGCTGCGTGCCGGTGCGCGATATCCCGCGCTTCATCTCGCTCTACCAGCAGGGCAAGCTGCCGGTCGACCGCATGATGAGCAAGCGCATCGGCTTTGCCGAGATGAACGAGGGCTTCGACCGGCTGCAGGACGTCGCCACCGTGCGCCAGGTCCTGGTGCCGCACGGGTAATACCGATTATCAGTCCAAACAGCGTCACCAGGGACTCTCTTCCTTGTCATCCTGAGCGCAGCGAAGGATCTCATGGAGATTGCGCCAATGTGCGCGTTGAAATGTCATGAGGTCCTTCGCTTCGCTCAGGACGACAAAAATTCGCTGTTACTCAGACTCGGGACTATGGATGTTCTAGCGTCCGGCGTCAGCGGATCTCGAAGCCGAGGCTTGCCAGCGCCGTCCGCATCTTCTCCCGCCCGTTCATCGACTTGATCGGGCCGAGCCGGTTCAGAACGCGTTGCGTCCAGGTCGCGGCCTGCAATTCGTGGCGCTGCGAGAATTTCGTCATCTCGGCATCATAGGTCTGATGAAGCGCCGCCTTTTGCCCGGGATCGTAGTGCTCGTGATGGAGCACGATCCCTTGCGGCAGGCGCGGCTTCACCTCGCCCGCAGCTTTCTCCGTCGCGTAGCCGACGCAAAGACCGAACACTACGAAGGATTGCTTTGGCAGGCCAAGCAGGCTGGCGACACGCACCGGATCATTGCGCATGGCGCCGATGTAGACCGTGCTGAGGCCAAGCGATTCGGCGGCCACGACGGCGTTCTGTGCCGCGAGTGCCGCATCGATGCAGGCCACCATGAAGGTCTCGAGCCACGGCATGCACTCGAAATCGACCTTCTGCTGGTCGGAGATGCGCTGGTTGCGCGCCATGTCGGCGACCCAGGCGATGAAAAGCGGGCACTCCTCGATGTGCTTCTGGCCCCCCGCGATCTCGGCCAGCGTTTTCTTCTTGGCGGGATCGGTGACGGCGATCGCCGACCACCACTGCATGTTAGAACTGGTAGAGGCTGATTGCGCCGCTGCGATCAGCGTTTCGAGCGTGCCCGCGGGCAGCGGATCCGGCTTGTAGCCGCGCACCGACCGATGCTGCAGCAGGCTGGCGATCGTCTCGTTCCATGGTCCCGTCGGCGGGATCGCGGCGCCGTACCGCTGGCCAAGGGCAGAGTTCTTGTCGGAATGCTCGGGAGTCAGCGCGTCCATGCGGTGCTTGCCTGCGGCTTGTGGCGGGTGACGGCAGTCACCAGCGCGAGAAGGATGAAGACCACGACGATGGCGTAAATCAAACGCGGCTGACCATGGTCCATCAGCCAGCCGTAGGTGAGCGGCGCGATCATGCCACCGAGGTTGAAGCCGGTGGTCACGAAGCCGAATACCTTGCCGAACGAGCCGGGTGGCGTGACGGCGCGCACCATCATGTCCCGGCTGGGCTGGATCATGCCGTTCAGCAGGCCGCCGATCGACATCACCAGGACCAGGGCGATACCGGGCAGGGCGACCCAGCCCATCAGGATCGCCATGGTGGAGGTGCAGGCAAAGCCGATCGCCGCCACGCGTTCGTGATGCGGCGTGCGGTCGGCAATGATGCCACCCAGCAGCACGCCGAGCGCGCTCATCAGCAGGAAGCCCGACAGCGCGACGTTGGCGATCG
>Ga0081455_10008871_pt1 | contig 10397 bp, 13 predicted proteins | sample TabmetS3T2R1_FD_70207 | JGI IMG/M metagenome (GOLD analysis project Ga0081455, IMG submission 70207) | Tabebuia heterophylla rhizosphere microbial communities from the University of Puerto Rico - S3T2R1 | ecosystem: Host-associated > Plants > Roots > Rhizosphere ... | reverse complement strand
GGGCGGAGTTGGAGGAGCGACTGGCGACGGTGCGCGCCGCGGTGGCAGGAGCACCGCCCCCGCGGGTGGTGGCCCTGGAGTGGCTCGATCCGCCTTACGTCGGCGGCCACTGGGTGCCGGAGGTGGTCGCCACCGCCGGCGGCGACGACGTCGGCGGCAAGGCGGGGGAGAAGTCGATCGAGGTGACCTGGGAGCGACTTGCCGCGCTCGCACCCGACGTCGTCCTCGTCATGCCCTGTGGCTTCTACGTCGAGGACGCCCGCGCCCAGGCCGAAGCGCACCGCGAGCGGATCGCCGCCCTCGGGGCGCGGCAGGTCTTCGCCGTCGACGCCGCCTCCACCTACTCACGCCCGGGCCCGCGGCTGGTCGACGGGACCGAGCTGCTCGCCCACCTCTTCCACCCCGACCGCGTTCCCGCCCCGCCTGGGATTGGCTTCGCACCGGTGACGTCGACCGCCCCGACGACCCGGCGTGGCCTTCAGAGCTCGCGCTCGTAGAACAGCATCCGGGCCTTCTCCGGTCCTTCCAGGTTGGTGAACCCCGCGCTCTCGTAGAGCGCCCGCGCGGCGGTGTCGGTTTCACCGGTGTTGAGATCGATGCCGGTTGCTCCCGCCTCCCTGGCGGCGTCCATCGTCGCCTCCAAGAGGGCGCGACCGATGCCGTTGCCGCGGCGGGCCGGCACCACGTAGAGCTCCTGCAGATACGCTTCCGGCTGCCCGGTGTAGGGCGAGGGGCGAAGCCGCCAGAGCGAGAAGCCGTCGGCTTCGTTGGCCAGCAGCACCGATACCTCGCCGCTCTCGATCAGCGGCCGGATGAACCCGGTCAGCGCCTCGACCCCGGGCGTCTCGTCTTCGAACTCGGTGTTGAAGTCGTGCAGGAGCCGGGCGACGGTCGCGGTGTCCGCGGCGCTGGCGCGGCGGAGCTCGACCCGCCTCTGGCCCACCGGGCGCCTCAGTTCTCCGGCATCTTGAACAGCACCTGGGCGGAGGCGACGGGCATCCCTTCGGCCTTCGCCTTCAGCAGCCGTTCGGCGCTTCGCGCCTCGGCTTCCTGCAGCTCTTCGAAAGCGCGTTGCTGGATCGCCTTCGTTTCCTGCAGCCCCTCGTCGTCGAGGACCAGCGGCGTGCGGGTCAGCCAGAACTCATTGTCCGCGCCGACGATTTTCGCCTTCGCCGAGGCGATGAAGTCGTCGAGGATCCGCTGCATGGTCTGGCCGACGATGTCTTCCTTGATCACCGGGTCGAGCGATTCCCACTCGCTGGTGTCGACCATCGCCCGCGCCGTCGCCCGGTAGAAGTGCTCGACGGCGCCGCGCACCTGGCGCTCTTTGACCAGCTCGATGCAGCCGAGCTGTTCGAGCCGCTTGGTGTGGTAGCTGACGTTGTGGAGGTGGTCGTCGAGCTCGCGCGCCAGCTCGGCCGGGCTCGCCGTGCGTTCGTTGAGAACGCGCAGGATCGCCGCCCGCAGCGGGTGCGACATCGCCTTCATCAGGCGTTCGGAGTCGAGCCGGCGCCGGTCGCTGGTCGATGGCATCTACGCGTTCCTTCCGTTGCAGTTCGGTTGAGCGGTTGACCTTAGTTACTCAATATTGAGTCCCCGCAAACAATTGCGCGCGCCTTTGGCGAGCCGCTTTCTCACCGGTGGAATGCGCCTGCGCGGGCCGCTTATGGTGCGCAGGCTGCGCCGCTAGCGCGGCCGGGCGATGTAGACGATCTTGTGGTCGCGCTCGTCATCGGGAGGTTCGCGCAGCACCACCTCGCTGCCCTCCTCGCGCTGGCCGAGCACCGCCAGGCACTCGAGGCCGGCGTCGGCGATCGCCGCTTCGACCTCCCCGATCTGGAAGTAGCGCTCGCGGTTGACGATCGGCTCGATCCCGTCGCCGTCGATCCGCACCTGCCAGACCGGGCGCGACTCGTCGGCGCGACCGAGTCCGGTCCAGGTCCAGCGCCGTCCGTCTTTCACCACCTCGTCTTCCATCGGTTCGTAGGCGAGTTGGATCATCAGCTTCGAGTTGCAGTCGAAGAGGAGCAGGCCGTCGGGGGCGAGGTTGGCGCCCATGCCCTGCAGCGCCCGCTCGAGCTCGCCGTCCCCGATCAGGTAGTTGACCGCATCGTTCATCGCCACCACCAGCTCGAACGAGCCGAACACCGGCAGCTCGCGCATGTCGGCGACGTCGAGCTCGACCGTGTCGCCGAACTGCTCGCGCGCCCGCTCGAGCATCGCCGGCGAGAGATCGCAGCCGTGGATCTCCCAGCCGCGGCTCAGCAGCGGCTCGAAGGCGCGGCCGGTTCCGCAGCCGACGTCGAGCACCCGCCCCTTGCGCAGCCCGCGCTGTTCGAGCTCGGGCAACAGCTTGCGGCCGAGCCACATCTCGTAGTTGTTGCGGTGGTTGAAGTCGTCGTAGATCTCGGCGAACCTCTCGTAGGTCGAGAAGGCCGCGTCCCCCGGCTGCGTTCCCATTGCCGCAGTATCCATGCAACGGTGAAACGGTGTCGACCGGCAATTCGCAACATCTGAGCGACCAAGTCCGCGAGGCGGCGGCCTGGGTCGCCGGCCGGGCCCGCTCGGTGCGGATCGAGGAGGGGCGGATCGAGGCCTACGCCGCCACCCTACAGCCGCCCACACACCGGCCCGACCCCGAGACCGAGCTGACCGACGGCGACCGCGAGGCGCGCACCGCCTTCGTCATCTGCCTCGACGCGATCAACTTCGGCTCCGGCTGGTGGCCGACGATCCGCAAACGCCCCGGCCGCAGCGGCTACTTCACGGTCGCCGCCGGCCTCACCGACCGCTTCCGAGCTGCGGGGCCGTGGACGGCCGCCGAGCTCGGGCAACTCGATGCCGCCGCGATCGCCCTCGTCCTCGACCAGGACCCCACCCACCCGCTGATGGCCGACTTCGCGGCGGCGCTGCGCGACGTCGGCGCCCACGTCGAGGACGACCATGACGGCAGCTTCGTCGCCGTCCTCGACAGCGCCGCCGGCTCGGCGCCAACGCTCGCCGACCTGCTCGCCGGCTGGCGGGCCTTCGCCGATGTCTCCATTTATGAAGAGCGCGAGGTCCCGTTCTTCAAGCGCGCCCAGATCGCCGCTGCCGACATTGCTCGCGCCGGCCTCGCCGAGCTCCGCGACCTCGATCGCCTCACCGCCTTCGCAGACAACCTCGTCCCCCATGTCCTGCGGGTCGACGGCGTCCTTCGCCTCGACCCGGCGCTGACCGCGCGGATCGAAGCCGGCGAGCTGCTCGTCCACGGCTCGCCCGAGGAGGTCGAGCTGCGCGCCGCCGCGGTGCACTCGATCGAGCTGCTCACCGCTGCCCGCGCCGCCGCCGGCCAGCCACTGATCCCGGCCGAGATCGACGCGGCGCTCTGGACCCGCGGGCGCGGCGGCCGTTACAAGGCCGTTCCGCGCCCGCGGTCCCGAAACACGGCTTACTGAGCCTCCCGCGTCTCAGGGGTGCTCGGCGCCCCAGGAAGAGCCGCTTTTGAGTTCGATCTCGAACTCTCCTGTCAGGGTCGCCGGTTCTTTGCCGAGCAAGAGCGCACTCATTTCACAGGTTGTCGCGTTGCCTGCGAACAACTGGTTCTGTGCGTGCGTGCCTGTGGAGGTTGTGGCTTCCAAGTCGAAGAAGCCCTTGAGCTGGTAGTTCCCAGCCGCGGCGCAATTGGTCAGCACGAAGGTGGTGATGACCGTGCCCGAAGCCGGGGAAACCTCCAAGAAGCTCTTGGTGTTGACGTTCTCCTCCATCTTCAGGTCGCCGATCAGTGGGTTCGTTTTGTTGGTCGAAGCGATTTTGCAGCCCACCGGTGAGTCGACCGACACACCCGTAAATTCGAGCTGGCCTTCGAAGAGAGCCATCGAGGTCGACGGGGTGCCGGTGTTCCGGACCTTCCCGCCAGTGCAGTTGATGCCGGTGGCTGTGATTTCGAGCGGCTGCCCGAGGACTTTGGATCTGAAGACGAAGTTCCCTTCTTTTTCAGCGACTGTCCTCCGGCACACGACTTCTTCTTCGACGATTGTTTTCGGGACGCCGCTTTCTGTTTTCACCCAGGCAGCGGGTTCTGTCACCGACGTGCCGGCGACGGCGATGCTGGCGAGTACCGCGCCGAGGGCCGAACAGGCCGCGAGCGCGACACCGAACTTCTTCAGACTCGAGAGTCTCATGGCATGCTCCTTTGTGATCGGAGCGGACTACTTCACCGGTTAGCTCAATACAGGTCGTCTGGGCGGGACCAGCGCCTGGAGAGCACCGTGGTTCGGTCCGTCTCCCCCTTCCGATGCGCCCATCCGTCGGGCGCCTCCGGTTAACCCAGCGGACGCTCCCATGGAGGTCAACAAACCCGACCGTATGTTTCTCAATCAGCGCTTGCGCCAACTCGCGAGACGAATTCGACCAGCAGCCGTTCGACCGTCTCCGGTGCGTCGGCGTAGGGCCAGTGGCCGCTCGCCGGCAGCACGTGGACGTCGGCCGAAGGAAAGGCCTCACGCTGGCGGGTCGCGAAGCTCGCCGCCAGGTAGGCGTCGTCTTCACCCCAGATCACCAGCGCCGGGACGTCGCGCGGCGCCATCAGCGCCGCGAACTCGGCGCTGCCCTCGCCCGGGTCGTCGGTCGCCCGGTAGAGCTTGAGGATCGCCCGCCTGGTCCGCTTGTCGGCGTGGTCATACATCTCTTCGACGAACTCGCGCGGAAGTCCGCGGGGCTCGTTGCGGTCGACGATCATCCGAAAGCTGCGCCGCGTCGCCGTCGCCTGGAAGAGCTCGCCGAGCACCGGCGTGCGCCAGATCCGGGCCAGGGTGTGCCACTTGTAGCCGGGAAGGATGCCGGTGTCGATCAGGGTGATGCTTGCCAGCGCGTCGGGATCGGTCGCCACCCAGACGAGCCCGATCGGGCCGCCGAAGTCGTGGAGGACGAGGTGGACGCGCTCGATTCCGAGCGTCGCCAGCGCCTCGGCGACGAAACCCGCGTAGCCACCGGTCGAGTGCTCGAAGCCGGGCGCCGCCTCGGTCTCGCCGAAGTCAGGCAGGTCGAAGGCGACCGCCCGCCCGCCGGTCCCGCCGACCGCCTTGGCGAGCCGCCCCCAGTCGTCGGCCGAGCCGGGGTTGCCGTGGACGAAGACCGTCGCCTCGCTGGCCTCGCGCGGACCGGCTTCGACCAGTCGCGTGCTGACCGGGCCGACGGCGAGGCGCTCGCGGCGCACGGTCTCCTCGGGTGCCGCCTCCGTGCTCATCCGCGGGCCAGTGCGTGGCGGGCGCTGACGTAGAGCGAGCGCGGCACGGTCGTCGCCATCATCCGCGCCGGTCCGACCTGACGCGTCGCGAAGCCGTCGAAGCGGACGGCGAGCTTGCGGTCGCGGGCGGCGGCGGAGAAGAGCAGCCGCTCGGCCGGGTTGAAGCGGCGGGCGGTCGAGTAATCGTGGATCAGGAAGGCGTGGCCGCGCAGGTGGCGGTTGTGGCGGCGGCGGTAGCGCTTCAGGCCATGCTCGAGCGAGCCCCGCCCGGACAGCGCCGGCCCGACCGAGTCGGCAAGCCACTCGGCCGACTGGAAGGCCCAGCCGCAACCGATCCCGAACAGCGGGTCGGTCGCCAGGGCGGCGTCGCCGATCAGCGCCAACCCCGGCGCGGTCAGCTGCCGCACGCGATTCGGCATCTCGAGCTTGCCGATCACCTCGTCGACCAGCCGCGATTCGCGGATCGGCGGCGGGTCGGGGAAGTCGGAGACGAAGTCGACCAAGGCCTTCTCGGGATCGCGTTTGAACTCCGGCAGTCGGTCCTTGGTCGGCATCGCGACGTAGAAGACGAGGTCGCCATCGGTCGGGAAGGCGGCGGCGAACTGGGGGTCTCCGAAATAGACGGTCCCGTCGGGAGCACTCTCGGGCATCGGCCCGCTGAAGTAGCCGCCATAGGCGAGGCGCTCGTGCCGGTGCACCTTTTCGCGCACGCCGGCCAGCTTGGCCACCCGCGAGTCGCGGCCGTCGGCTCCGACCACCAGCCGCGCCACCAACTCGGTTTCGTTGCCGTCGCGGTCGACGACCGCGACACCGGCGAAGCGCTCACCGTCGCGTAGCAGCCGGGTCGCCGTCCAGCCCAGCTTCGGCTCGACCCCCGGCGTCTCGGATGCCGTCCGCCGCAACAGCGGGTCTAGCACCTCGCGGCGCAGGTTGACGCCCTGCGCCGCACGGTCCGCCGGTGCCGCGACGATCCCCCAGCGGGTCCAGGCGCGGGCCCGCGGGCGGACGCCGCCGGCGGCGAGGATCGGCTCGAGCAGGCCGAGCCGTTCGATCGTCGGGACCGCCGAGGCCTGGATGAAGTGCGAGCACACCCGCTTGAAGGCGGCCGGGTCGGGCTGCTTCTCGACCAGCGCCACCCGCGCCCCCTGGCGGGCCAGCAGGATCGCGCCCGTGCAGCCCGCCAGGCTGCCCCCGACCACGACCGCGTCGTACCGCTCGCGTACCATCATTCGAACCGTACTATACGCTTCGAACGATGAAACGCAAGTCCGACGAAATCGAGCCGATCCGCCTCACCACCACCTCGTTCGCCGTCCTCGCCCTGCTCGACCAGTTCGGCCCCGCGACCTCCTACGACATCAAGGGCGCGATCGAGCACTCGATCGAGAACTTCTGGAACGTCCCGCACACGACCGCCTACGAGGAGCCCGCCCGCCTCGCTGCCGCCGGCTACCTGTCGGCCAAGGAGGAGCCGAGCGGCCGCCGCCGCCGCGTCTACTCGTTGACCGCCCGCGGCCGCGCCGCCCTGCGCGAGTGGGCGAACGCGCCGGCGGCACCGCCGCAGCTCCGCGACGAGCTGGTGCTGAAGATCTTCGCCGGCGCCGACCCCGACTCGCTCGCCCCCGAGCGGATCGTCTGGCACGAAGCGAAGCTGGCCGAGCTCGAGGGCTACCTCGCCGCGGTGCCGGACGAGGAGAGGCTGCAGGCCAGCCGCAACACCCTCCTCGCCGGCATCGCCTACCACCGGGCGATGCTCGAGGTGATGGCCCCGCTCAGGCCGGAGTCGCCTGCACGAATCTCTTGACGAACTCGAGCGCGGTGTCGCAGACCTCGCGCCAGCCGCTGTCGATCGTCAACGAATGCCCACGGTTCTTGATCGATTTGATCTCGGTCACGGCGGGATTGCGCTTCTGTTTGTTGTAAGAGGCGCTGGCAATCGCCCAGGGGACCGTGTGGTCCTTCTCGCCGTCGATGATCAGCAGCGGACCGCGGTCGGGGTTCTTGGTGTCGGCCTTGGCCTCGGTCAGCGGGTTGAGGTTGGCGTTCGCCATCTGCATCAGGGCCACCCCCGGCGCCGCCACGTGGTAGCGCTCGTAGAGGTCCTTGGCCTCCTCGTCGCTGAGCGCGTTGGCCCAGCCGTACTTGAACTGGTCGAGCGTCAGGGTCACCGCCCGACCCTTGTTGAGCGGATTCTTGAGCACCGGCGACGCCGACTTCAAGGCCGAGATCGGCAACGGCAGGACGCCCCGGAAGGGCCCGGGGTCGACCGCGACGGTCACCGCCGAGAGTCCGCGTCCGGCGATGATCTGTGCCAGCAGGCCGCCGGTCGAGTGGCCGATCACCGCCGGCTTGGCCTCGAGTGCAGCGATCACCTCGGCGCTGTGCTCGGCGATCTGGCCGATCGTCTTCTTGGCGAGGACGTCGGGGTTGGCCCGCGCCTCCTCGACCGTCTCGGGATCGTCGGGCCAGTCGGGCGTCAGCGCCGGATAGCCGGCCTCCCCGAAGACGCCCGCCCAGCCCTCCCAGCTGCTCGGCAGCAGCCACAGCCCGTGGATGAAGACGACCGGCGTGCGGCCGGCCGCGTTCGCCTCGTCGATCTGCTTCCTCTCCCTCTCGCTAATCGCCATCGCTTGCCTTTCGTCGATCTCCCGAGGCCTGCCGCTCCCTAGACTCCCACCTATGTCCAGCTATTCGGTCAAGAACTTGATGGAGATCGACCCCGAGGGCGACGCCGAGGGCTTCCAGCTCCGCTTCGCCCGCAAGTACCTCGACTCACAGGAGCTCGGCGTCTCTCATGAGCGCTTCGCGCCCGGGTACACCTCGACCTTCGGCCACCACCACGACGTCCAGGAGGAGGCCTACGTCGTCGTCGAGGGCTCCGGCGCGGTCAAGCTCGACGACGAGCGGATCGAGCTGAAGCAGTGGGACGTCGTGCGGGTCGCCCCCGAGGTCGTCCGCGGCTTCGATGCCGGTCCCGAGGGCCTGACCCTGATCGCCGTCGGCGGCCGCAAGCCCGAGGGCGGCGACGGCCACCCGATCGAAAACCGCTGGCCCGCCTGACCCTTCCGGTCCGGCAAGGTTTCAGCGCCCCGGCCCGGGGCTAGGATCATCCCATGGGCCCCCAGCAGCCGAAAGAGATCCACTGGCGCAAATGGATCCTCGGCATCCTCATCGCCCTCGTCGTCATCGTCGCCCTGCAGAACTCCCAGCAGGTCTCCTTCGAAGTCCTCTTCGCCAGCTTCGACGCGCCGATGATCATCATGCTCCTCGCCTTCGCCCTGCTCGGCGCCCTGATCGGCTGGGCCGCCCCGGTCCTGATCCGCCATCGGCGCACCGAACGCGCGGCACGCGGTGGCTCCGTCGACGCCAAGGAGGTCGAGCGGAAGAAGTAGCCCCCCACCGATCAGGACGACTTGACTCTTCATCCAATACGTGTAGGTTCTCCGATTGATCAAATCGGTCGATCAAAAGGGGCAAGGGGGAACGGGACCTATGCGGCTCAGCATCATTCTCATCGTCGGAGCGATCACGCTGTTCGCGGCCGGATGCGGGGGCGGCAGCGACTCGACGTCCGGTAGCACGACCGGCGCGACGACCGGCGAAACGGGATCGGAAGGGAACGCGAAGGGCGCCACGATCGCTAACTCGAATCCAGCGAACGCGAAGCAGTTCACCGCCGGGATGAACGAAATCTGCGAACAGGTCCCCGTCGACTACAACAAACTGGTCCAGAAACTCACCAACGGCGGGAAGAAGAATGTGTCGACTGCGGAACTCAACTTGGAAGCCGCGGTTCCACCGATTCACACCGCTGTCGAACAAATGGAAACGGTCACCCCCCCAGACGGCGAAGAGCAGAAGCTGGAGAAATCCATCGCTGCTCTCGAATCAGCCGCCGAGGGTCTCGAAGACAAACCGAGTTCGCCATTGGCCGGTCCGAAATCGCCGTTCGCCGAATTCCAGAAGATGACCGGCAAATACGGGTTCCAATCCTGCGCTGCCCTGTGATCGAGATGTTTGATCAGCCGACGTTGGACCTCACGGCTCGCTCGAACAGATCCTGGGAAGGGATGCCGATCACCTCGCCCTCGAAGCGCTTGCGATTCCCGTAGACCACCCAGGTCGTGTCGATTTCGCCGATCTCCAGCTCAAGGCGGAGTTCGTCTGGATGCTTCTCGAGGTGCTCGAGGTGAGTCAGCCCCGCGTCATAGCGACCCGCCAGCAGCTCTTCGGCGACGATCGGCTTCGACTGGACGTCGATGATCTCGTCCCAGTCGGCGGGGTCGATGTAGCCGGCCGTGGCGGGGACGAGGCCGAGCGATCTCGGCCGCTCGATCTCTCGCCTGCTCAGGATGGCCAGTGCCTTGGTCGGATAGATGAAGGTGTCGACGACGAAGATCTCGCTCCAGTAGCGCTCGGTGATCTTGTGGACGAGCGGATGGGCGCTGCACTGGACGAGGAAAGAGTTTGCCTTGCCGCGGATCCTCTCGAGCCCGTCGAAGAAGTCCCCGATGAAGTCGATCTCGAAATCCTCGATCCCCTGAAACCCCAAATAGGCGAGCACGGCGCGCTCGTGGCAGGTCCCGGTTGGGCCCAACGTCACCATCTCGATCCGCTCTCCGCCCAACTTTCGGCGCTCCCCTCACATCTGAACGTTGAATTAGACCACGATAGCTGGTATCTACTGATCAATAGATCAACTTTGATTATTATTCAGATTGGCGACTGACGCGACGGCTGGATTGACGCGAATGACGAGGAGAAGGAAATTTTGCGCGCCCGAGATACGAGGCTTCTGCCTGCCGTGGCGTTAATCGCCTTCGCACTGCTCATTGCAGGGTGCGGCGGTGACTCGGAAGGCACGGCCGCTTCGGGGCAACCTTCGGTGCCCCGCGCGAGCAAGGCCTTCGTCAAACAGGCGAACCTGGTCTGCCACATCGGCACCGGGCGTCGGGCGTTGATCCTCGAAGAGGCCAGGGAAGCCGGCAAGGTCGGAAGTGACGGCGAGGAAACGAAGGCGCAGCGGCAGCGCAGGGCGGATCTGGTTTGGACCCTGGACCAGACGATGCTCGGCGAACTCGAACAGGTGAAGATCCGGCCCGGGGATGCCGCGGCACTCAAGGCTCTTTCGGTCGCCCTGGAGGAACGGATCAAATCGGTGAAAGCGGCC
>Ga0081455_10008870_pt1 | contig 10399 bp, 8 predicted proteins | sample TabmetS3T2R1_FD_70207 | JGI IMG/M metagenome (GOLD analysis project Ga0081455, IMG submission 70207) | Tabebuia heterophylla rhizosphere microbial communities from the University of Puerto Rico - S3T2R1 | ecosystem: Host-associated > Plants > Roots > Rhizosphere ... | reverse complement strand
GGTGGACCTGGCGAAAACTGATGTCCTTCTCCTCGGTCGCCGAGAAGAGCTTCACAGGAATCGTGACGAGTCCGAAGGAGATTGCGCCTTTCCAAATTGAGCGAGGCATGTTCCTAGTCTGCCTGATCCGTTCGAGAGTTCCCTCTTACGCCGTGGCCACCTTCGGAGTGTGGCGTCAACTGGTCAAGCTCCTCTGGTGCAAACCACAACAGGTCGTACCCATCGAGCACTCCTTCCACCTCGGTTGCATCGAGTGCAGCTGCCAGGGTCTCCCCCGCTACCGCTTCGCTTGCCAGCCTGGCGGCCTCTGCCGCAGCCGATTCGTCGCCGAAGATCGCCCGCACCTGATCCCAGGTCAGACCGCGAATCTCCACCTCCCCGAGCGCCCCGCCCAGATCGGTGAGTTGTTCCGCCTGCACCTCCGCTGCCACTACCAATCGTGGCGCGCCTGGCTTGAGCACCAGCGACAGCACACCGGCGTAACTGAGAGCGGCGTACTCGGCCTCCTCGATGAGGGTGTCAGCCTCCATCGACGCAACGAGTCTCGATGTAGCGGCGCACGCCGGATAGCGGTCCGCTGCAGTTCCCGATCGCAGTGCAACCGCCTCGTCCCAGGTCATCGGAACGAACACCACTTGAGACATCAATGCTCAGCGGCGGGTGAATTGTGCGGCGGCTCTTGAGCAGGGACTTTGTTGGTAGCAGCCTTCGGCGGCGACTTCTTGGCAGCAGCCTTCGGCGCCGACCTCTTGGTGGCAGTCTTCTGGGGCGCCGACTTCTTGGCGGCGCTCTGCTGAGGTGCCGGCTGCGGCGACTTGTCTGCTGCTGCCTGGCTCGGTGGAATCGGAGGCGCGCTAGTAGCAGCGCCAAACTCCGCGGCGCGGGACACCAGATTGCGCACGGCAGCACGCTTCTGTCCGGCCGCTTTGCGCGCTGCCTCCTGCCGTGCCACAGCCTTCTTTGCTGCTGCGCGGCGCGCAGCGGCCGGGGCCTTGCGAGTCGGCTGACGCACATTCGTCGCGCGGACGGTTGTGTCCAGGAGCTCTTCGAGGGCGTCGAGCAGGCATTGTGCGAGGACATCGAGGTCGCTGATGGCGTCCCGATCGCCGGCGAGGCCGAAGAACACCTCACCGTCGTATGAGGTAACTCCAATGGCAAGCAAGTGGCCCGCTGATAGTGGAAGGACCGGGTAGCTAGCAACTAGCTGCGCACCCGCGGCAAACAACGGCATCTGGGGCCCTGGGACGTTGGTGATCACCAGGTCATGCTGCTTGCGCACCACCTCGGTAGAGGTGCGTACGCCTAGCGCGTGCAGGGTGGTTGGTGCAAAGCCGGCGATGTCGGCAAGCGAACGAGCACCCACCGCCCGGCCGGAGTCCTTGTGCGCCTGAGTGTCATAGGCCACCTGGTGCAGTCTCATCAGTGGATTGGACTCACCGATCGGCAACTGCTGCAGGTGTGGCGCTACCTGACTGCCTAGAGAAGTCGGCTCGCCGTCATCCTCGGTGACACTCATCGGCACCAGCGCCGTCAACGAGCTGCCCGGGCTGATCGACTCCCCGCGGGTCAGCAGCCAGGAGCGGATGCCTCCAGAGATCATGGCCAATATCACGTCGTTGATCGTGTGATGGTGCTCCTCTCGGACTGCTTTGAGGTCGCTGAGATTCGCGACAACTGTGGCGAATCGACGCTGCTCGGACACCAGACCTGCCAATGGCGAGCGAGCCGGCGGACGCTGGCCACGCAGCGCGTCAGCCGCCAGTTCGCCGAGCGCCCCGCCGATGCCTCCGACTGCTTCGCCGACCGCGACCGCGACGCCGAGTGCGCTGGTCAGTGCACCACGCAAGTTCTCGATGGCGATTGCCGGATCCTGCGCGCTCTCCAACAGCGCCGCCGCGAGCAGCTCCAGTGACGATGGCTCAGGCACTGGGTGCCAGGATTCTTCATAAGCTCCCCCGCCTGGAAGTGCGTGCTGCCGAGCGGTCGAGTCGAGCAGCACCTGGCCGATGTCCACCGTGTCGATGCCGTCGACAAGGCACAAGTGGGACTTGGCCACCAGCGCGAACCGGTCGTCCTCCAGACCCTCGACCAGATACATCTCCCACAGCGGCCGTGACCAATCGAGTCGTCGTGCCAGTACGCGCCCGACGAACTCCCTGAGCTGGACCAGGGTGCCCGGCCGCGGCAATGCCGAGCGCCGTACGTGGAAAGTCAGATCGAAGTTCTCATCATCGACCCAGACCGGCGGAGCCAGCCGCGCCGGAATCCCGCGCACCCGTTGCCGATACCGCGGCACGAATGGGATCCGCTCGCGGATGAGCGCGATCAAACGCTCGTACTCGAAGCCCTCTGGACCCGAATCAAAAATGTCAACCGTGCCCACGTGGCCTGGGGTGCGCGCTGTATCCAGGGCCAGCAAGGAAACCTCGAGCGGTGTGAGCCGCTGCGGCATGGGAGCCCTCCCTGCTGGTACGAATCCCTGGAGCCATCACGCTACTACCGTGCCGAATCCGGACCGTAGTCCAATCACGGCGGCCGTTTTGGCGGCCGGGAACCCGACCGCAACCAGCTTCGTACAGGATTGATGGAAATCGTGGGCCCGTCAGCAACGTGTTCGGCAAACTCATTGGGGCCAGATGTAGGGAAAGGCTGTCAGAGAAGATGAGCGCAAGGGCTGCGAAGAGTGCACTGATCTGCGGCACCATGACACTGGCCCTGCTTTTGGGAGGATGCACCAGCAGTCCCGAACCGCAAGCATCGGCGAGCCCATCGCCTGCCAGCAGTCCCTCTGCGGCATCATCTGCAACCTCGCCGCCGCCTCCTCCAAGTTCGCCATCGCTTAATGCTGACTACGCCCTGACCATCAATATCGCGATCGCGCGTGGTAAGACCGTTCCCAGCGGGGGAAAGATCAACGTACGGGTCGGCCAGAAAGTGATCTTGAACGTGACCAGTGATACCGACGACGAGATCCATGCACATATCGGCGGGGAGGGTTACGAGCTGCCGGTACAGGCCGGCACACCGGCCAGGGGATCGTTCACGCTCGAGAGCCCTGGCAGTTTCGAGGTGGAGTCTCATCATCTCGAGAAGATCATCGTGATCTTGAACGCGCGCTAGTCCGGCGTCGCCACTTCATGCTCGTACCGCTGCATGGGATCGCGTCACGGCACGACCTCCCGCTGCCCTTCTCCTTCGTCGTGGCGGGTGCCGTCCTGGCATTGACGATCTCCTTCGTCATCTTGATCTTCGCCTGGCGCCGGCCGCGCTTCGAACGGATCGGTGGGCATCCGATGCCCGGGCTGACCGCGGTTGTCGACCATCCGATCATTCGGTTGGTCGCGCGGGTGCTGGTCCTTGCAACGTACGCGTGGGCCGGGCTGGCGATGATGGCAGGCCAGGACCTGCTCACCAATCCGATCTTCGGCTTCGTCTATGTGTGGATGTGGGTGGGCCTGGTTCCGATCTCGCTGCTGCTTGGTCAGTTCTGGCGAGCAACCAACCCACTGCGGAGCATCCACCGCGGGCTGTGCGCTATCGCTCGCGTCGACCCGGAGCAGGGTCTCGCCACCCTCCCGAGCCGGGTCGGGGTGTGGCCGGCGGCAGTCGGTCTGTTCGGATTCGGCTGGCTCGAGCTAGTACAGCCTGACCGCACCACACTCGCCGTGTTGCGGTTGTGGGCGCTGGCCTGGTTGGTGATCTTGGTGCTGGGGGCGATCGTGTTCGGGCAGCGCTGGATCGGCGCCGCGGATCCCTTCGAGGTCTACGCCAGCACACTCGCCCAGATGTCGATCTGGCGGCGGGTTGGTGAGGAGGTACGCCTCGTCAACCCACTGGCTGGCCTGAACGCATGGCATGCGCCGCCGGGAGCGACCGCTATCGTCGCGGCGCTGCTCGGCAGCACTGCATTCGACAGCTTCACCAACACTAGCTGGTGGATCAGAGGTGTGCAGAACTCCAACGTCCCCGCAGTCGTGTGGGCCACCGCCGGTTTGATGACGATGATCATTATCGTCTTCGTCACCTTCAGTCTCGGAGCGGCCTGGATGGGCCGCTATGGGGATCGGCCCGCGACGGAGTATCCACGGCTGATGGTTGGCTCGCTGCTGCCGATCGTGCTGGGCTACGTGGTGGCTCACTACGCCACCTTGCTCATCGTCGAAGGACAGCGGACGGCGATCAACTTCTCCGACCCACTTGGCCGTGGCTGGAATGTCTTCGGATCGGCCGAGATGGGAGTGAACTCCGCGATCTTCAACCATCCCACCGCGATCGCCCTCGTCCAGCTGTGTGCCATCGTCGGAGGACACGTATTCGGCATCGTGTGTGCGCACGAAAAGGCGGTTGCGCTGCTGCCACCGGAGCGCGCCGTACGTGGTCAGTTGCCGTTGCTGCTGGTGATGGTCGGCTACACCTGCGCGGGACTGCTGCTGTTGTTCTCGCCGTAGCTTGTGGCATCCAAATGAGTCAAATTTCCGACCAGTGCGGAGTTTCGAGCTCAGATCGCCGGCCCACCGATCAAATCTCCGGCCAGTGCGGACTTTTCGAGCTCGGACGCCAGCTCACGTACCAAACTTCCGACCAGTGCGGAGTTTTCGAGCTCATCTCACGGACGCGCCAATCTGCTAGCCGATTACGTACCGAGTCGGCGCCGCCCATAGTGCGCTGACACAAGGCGAAATTTGTACTAACAAAATAACGTCTGACTCTACAGACTTGGAGCCGTTACCTCTATGCTTCGTGCATGGCAGAAGCGCCGCCTCCGGTGCGCGAGCTCGACATCACGCTGGAACGCAACTCCCCCGTGCCCCTCTACTATCAGCTGGCGCAATCCATCGAGCACGCCATCAACACTGGTGCTCTCGGCCCCGGTGACCGCCTGGAAAACGAGCTATCGCTCACCAGTCGACTAGGTCTTTCGCGACCCACTGCTCGTCAGGCTATTCAGGAGCTGGTCAAGAAGGGCTTGCTGGTACGCAAGCGCGGCGTGGGTACCCAAGTCGTACGATCACGGTTCCGGCGTAACGAAGCGCTCAGCAGCCTCAATGAGGACATAGCCAAGGCCGGCAAGGTTCCGACTACGCGGCTGCTGGAGTTCTCCGTCGGCACGCTCGATCAGGACATCCAAGATGCCATCGAGGCCGCTGGAGTTTCCGACCCCGAATTCATCAAGATCAGAAGACTCCGGCTGGCCGATGATGTGCCGCTCGCAATCCTCACGAACTACTTACCGGCTCGTTTCGAGATCACCGAGGCCGACATGGAGAGTAAGAGCCTCTATGCCTGCCTGCGTGTTCTCGGGGTCAACCTCAAGATCGCCCATCAACAGATCTCTGCGCGGCTGATGACCGAGGAGGAGGCCGAGCTTCTGGATGAGGAGACACCGGCGGCATGCCTGACCGTCGACCGCCTCGTCTACGACGATGTCGGCCAGTTCGTCGAATTCGGCCGGCACATGTACCACGCGGCGCACTACTCGATCCAGTCGTCGGTCGTGGGCTAGCCGAGCTATTTGCGCGACTTTGTGGACGGATATCCGCGGTCCATCGGAGTGCCAAGCTCCAAGGCAGTACACAACCAGCGGTCGCCCAGCGCCTCCAAGCGGAACGCCATCGCCGCAGACCGCTTCCCGATGACCACGTGCGCCGAAACCTCGGCCACCTCGGGATCGGGGTGCTGAACCCGGACCGAGCGCAATCCGGTTGATACGGCGGGCCTTCCATGCACCGGAAGCTTGCGGCGCTGATAGATGCTGATCGACGCCAGCACCTCTTCAGCCACCCAACGGCTCAGTTGGGCGACTGGGCGTTGGCCACCCAACGTCTGGATGACGGCCAGTGCCAGCGCCGTGCTCCACTCCCTGGCATCCGGTAGTCCGGGTCGCTGTCGGGCGGCCCAGCGTGCCTTGACCATGCTGACCCGGACGCCTCGATCATTGGGTCCCGCAGCCTCCGCACGATCGGATTCGTGATCGGTGAAATCCAGCGGTGGCTGGTTCAGCTGCAGGGGTGGGGGCCTGGACCAGCTCACGCTGGGCGGCCGGCTTTCGATCAGCCACTGAACGGTGTAGGTACCCTTCGGCGCGACGGTGGTTGACATGCGAGCCTCCACGGCAATGACACTGAGCTTGTCGAAGCGCCTTGGTCATGCCCGTCGCCGGGCCCAGGCGCGTACTTTGTTTCGGCTCACCAGAGTGACCGATGCAGCCTTCCTCGCGTAACCTCCCCAAGACCAATCTGTGGACAGGTTCGTAAAGCTGTGCCCGCTTCTCATCCCACGCTGTGTGGGACCTCCACTGCCTGGGTGATGTCGGGTGATCAGCGGTGGCGAGGCCTAGGAGTTCGTCAGAGTGCGCAGCCGACGTGCGTTGGCCACCGCATGCCCGTATCCGTCGTTATTGAAGTAGACGAAGACGTCAAGGTGTTGTCGGTGCCACTCGCGGATGCGGTCGGCCCACCAGTACAGATCCGCGTCGCCGTACGAGCCCACGTAGAGGTGATCATGGTCAGGGCCGCGGAGCCGCACGTAAACCGTTGTCGAGGTAGCTCGCAGGACACAGGGCAAGCCAGCGCCACTCATCACCACATAAGTGCGTCGTGGCGGCTCAACAAGTCGAAGACAGGATCGACCGCCCAGCTGTAGTGGCGGAGCTCGACGGCGACACCCATCCATTCCGGTAGGCCACGCAAGAAGTAGTCGAGCCGGTCGTCATCACGTTCTTGGTCCGGCGGCAGCTGAACCAGCAACGCCGTAGTGGCTCGGAGGGCCGCGCTCCGAAGGGGCGGCAGGGATGGGTCAAGGCTGTCGATCTTCGGCCTACAGAGAACGCCGCGTGGCTACTGGTCCGTGACTTTCCTGAGCTCGCTTAGCCGGTAGACGTTGCCCGCAATGACAAGTGACCTCAGACCATGTCAGCTGTAATAGGCGAGGACTTAAAACCTTTGACTGTCAAATAGACGCCCAGCGAGAACCCAAATAGCGCGACCGGAAGCGGCGGCGAACGCCGTCAGCGTCAGAATGGTCACAGTTCAACATTTAAAATTTACATTGGTCGACCACGCTCAAGTGGTTTATACCTGGGGCAAGAAACAACCTGGACGTTCGCAGAGGACGCATTCTTCAAGGGCAAGGCAGTAGCCGTCACGGTTTAGCCCAACGAAGTCAGCTTGAACCGTACTATAGAAGTGACCGGTGTCCGCTTTCGAACGACTGCTCCGACCCCTCCCTCTCAGCAGCTCGAATTTACGGTGAGGAATTGAAAGTAGACCCATTCTTGTCTACTTCCTTCCTTGGCACGGTCGCGGCTTATCGAGCAGGAAACACAAAGGCGCAGGAGAATAGAGGAGCCATGAGAGCTTTCGTCGCACGCGACAAGAACAACCGACACCGCTGAGGCAAGGCCTTCGGCACACCGAGAGACCTTGCGGGTCTCGGGATCTGCCCCCGACGGACCGGCCCTCTTCCCGCCGCGGGTCCAGGCCAAGCGGTGGCTGAAGTTGAACTACCGACGATGCATCGACGTTGACAATGAGCAGCGAACAGTCCGCCCTGGGTGACTACGAGCCCGAACCCTCTTGGAGGAATGCTAGCTCGCAGACTCCGGATTTTGGGCGAGGACCATCCCGACATGCTGCTGTCGGCCAAGAAGCTAGCGGAAGTGTTGCGGAAGTTGAGCGAAGCTCCGCGTAGGCGTCCTTCTCAAGCAGACCGGTACGCGACTTGACAGCGCAATAATCCCTTATCCATGTCGCGGTTTCCCTCACAGAGGTCCTCGAGGAGCTTCAGCGGCTGCATCGCAGCCTCGAACGACGCATTCGACGGACGAGGGACACCGGGAAGAGCCCTCCACTCCCGATTCCTGATCGACCTCGTGTCGCCCGCCGCTGCAACTGGTGCGGAAGTGCTAGCGTCTGCGGCTGCGGCGAACAGCTTCGTTGCTGTGGCTGCCATATCGCGGAACCGTCTGGGGTGGAGCATGGTGGCCTTATTGGGCCACCTGATGATCACCGTCTGATGATCACCGCAGCGGGGGTTCGCCCTGGCGGACGCGCAGAGGTCACCTGGCTTGGGTGCCGCAACTCACTCATCACCCTCGAGGAGGTGATGGTCACCACCGACAGCTGTCAATGGCCCGCCACCAGCGGGTCTGGGCGACCGCGCCAGCGTTATCGGTGAGCAGTGTCATGGCCCGTGTTTTCGCGGGTTGCCGCCGTTGCATTCTTCCATGGCGATCGTTAGCCGAGGCGCTGGGTCAGCCCCTCATCGGGACGACGCGTGCGACTAGTGTTAACGGTGAGGGCATCTGAGACATTGGGGGTCGATGTGAAGACAGCTCGAGATGTTGGGGTTGCGCTCCCAGGAGGAGCAGGAGGTGGAGCTGCCGGCGTGAGCTTCACGCGCGAGCCGCCGGCAGTGGAGGTGCTAGGGGACGGGACAGCCGCCGCACATGAGCGGGTGAAGGTCAGCGTTCTGCACGCCGGCTTCGACGCCGCGAGCTACGCGCTCATGGTCGGGGTTTACGCCGACGAGGAGATGTCAGGTGCCGAGCGCTTCCTCGATGGCCAGTTCGCTGAGCTGCTCAGCGGCTGGCGGGACACGGGCCGCTACCCCGGGGCTATCGGCACGTCGATCTTCGTCGCACCTGGGGTCGACGTCGACGATGGCTGCCGGCCGATTGGCGCCTACCTTGTTGGGCTCGGCACGGCGTTGACGCTCAACCGGCGACAGCTCGAGTTCGCCGTCCGGCAGGCGCTCGTTGACCGGTGCGTCCGGCTCTACCCGCCGGTTAGTACGGGCCGCGTCGGGCCGGACGCGGCGCCGAAGCGAATAAGAGTGGGTGTCGCGAGCGCGCTTCTTGGCGTCCGGGATGAGGAGAGCCTGCGGGTCGAGGATGCGGTGGCCGGTATTCTCGAGGGAGTCCTGCGTGCCAACCGTAGCCTCGAGCATTTCGAGCGCGAGCGAAGGATGGCCTCCCAAGTGCGGGTGGCGGCCGTCGAGTTTGTCGAACGTTTCGCCCACCGGGCCAACCTGGCTGCTACGGCCATCCGGCGAATCCGGTCCGTCCCCGGGCTGTCGGATGACTTCGTCGACCTCGACAAAACAACCGTCCACTCGGGTGACGGCGGGCTGCCGATGGGAGCGGCGCTCATCGAGAAGGACCGCTCGTGGCGACGGTTCGTCATCACCGAGCAGACGTCCACGAACGCAACGCAGGAGAGCGACCCCGCTAGGCCACTCGTCGTTGAAGTGTCTGCCCTGGCCCGCGAGGCCCGCTCCGACCGCGTGACGCACCGGATCGACCGGGTGTCGCTCGACGCCCTGATAGCAATGGTCTCCGCCAACTGGAGCGACCTTGACGCTCGCCGTGCCCTGCGTAACCGGCTCATACCGTACTCGATGCGGGCAGACTTCCTCACGACAGAGTCGGTCCAACTCGTCCTCGACCAGGCGACGGCGAACTTCCCCTGGGAACTGCTCGCACTGCCTACATCGACCGACGCCGGTTCCGACGACCCGGCGAAGACCGGGTCGGTCCTGCGGTTGTTCACCGAGACAGGCCGCGGACGGCTGCAACCCGAGCGGGCCCGAGTCGGCAGCGCGCTAGTAATCGGGGCGGGCAACGTCGAAGGCGTTCCTTACTTACGGGGTGCAATCGAGGAGGCTGAGGCCGTTGCCGCCTTGCTGCGCGCAGTCCCCGGACCGGGGATCAACTGCACTCTGCTGACGGACCGCGATAAGCCGTTAGACATCGCCCAGCTCAACGTCGAGCTGCTTGGCGACCACCAGATCGTCCACCTCGCCTGCCACGGCACCCACGTCGAGGGTGACCGATACGCCACCGGGGCAGTGCTCACCCACGACCTGCGCCTCACCGTCGACCTTGTCGAGTCGATGCCAATTGTCCCTGAGCTCGTTTTCATTAACAGTTGCTACAACGGAAGAATCGGTGTGAACCCGTTGGCGGCCGGGTTGGCCCGGACCCTTATCGATATCGGCGTCCGGGCTGTTGTCGCCGCCGGCTGGCCGGTAGGGGACGCGGCGGCTAAGGCCTTCGCGGAGTCCTTCTACGCATCGATGATCAGTGGGGTCACGTTCGGTGACGCGGTGGCCCAGGCTCGGGTCAAGAGTGCCGCCGCGGAGATCGGAGCAACATGGGCGGCGTACCAGTGCTACGGGGATCCGACCTTCGTGCTGCGCGGACGTGCCACTGAGGTCGCGCCGACTGGTGACCCGGTTGGCCTCGCCGACCTCGAGGCACGGCTTGGTGCGCTGGCGACGCGGGCCGCAGACCTCAGCCGCCCCCGACCCAAGGCCCTCAACGACCGACGCGAACGGCTCGTGGTGACCTACCGGGTACTCGAGGCGTGGGTCCAGGACAAGGGCAGTGGGGTTGGCGACG
>Ga0081455_10008869_pt1 | contig 10399 bp, 9 predicted proteins | sample TabmetS3T2R1_FD_70207 | JGI IMG/M metagenome (GOLD analysis project Ga0081455, IMG submission 70207) | Tabebuia heterophylla rhizosphere microbial communities from the University of Puerto Rico - S3T2R1 | ecosystem: Host-associated > Plants > Roots > Rhizosphere ... | reverse complement strand
GAAAAAGTGGTCGACAGCGCGAGCTTCATTGACGACCTCGGCGCCGACAGTCTCGACACCGTCGAGCTCGTGATGGCGTTTGAAGAAGAATTCGGTTGTGAAATTCCTGACGATGCCGCGGAGACCATTCTGACCGTTGGCGACGCGACGAAGTTTCTGGAAAAGAACGCGAAGAGCTGACGCCCTCGCGGCGCTGACGAAGCCGGATGGGCCGCGATCGTGCGGTCCCCCGGTTTCTTGTTTTGGGCCGCCATTTTCAAGGGTGGAGTTTTGACATGAGACGGGTGGTCGTCACGGGACTCGGTATGGTCACGCCGCTCGGCTGCGGCGTGGACCCGACCTGGACGCGAATCCTGGCCGGCCGCAGCGGTGCGAAGAAGATCGATACGTTCGACGCGTCCGATCTGACCTGCCAGATCGCCTGCATGATTCCGCGCGGCGACGGAAGCGACGGCAGCTTCAATCCCGACCAGTGGATGGAGCCAAAGGACCAGCGCAAGGTCGACGACTTCATCATTTTTGCAATGTCCGCCGCCAGGCAGGCGCTCGATGACGCCAACTGGCATCCTTCCACCGAAGAAGAGCGCTGCGCCACCGGCACGCTGATCGGCTCCGGCATCGGCGGCCTTTCCGGCATTGCCGACACCGCGATCCTCCTGAAGGAACGGGGACCGCGCAAGGTGTCGCCGTTCTTCATCCCGGGCCGGCTGATCAATCTTGCCTCCGGCTACGTGTCGATCGAGCACGGCCTCAAGGGACCGAACCATTCGGTGGTGACGGCGTGTTCGACGGGTGCGCATGCGATCGGCGATGGCGCGCGGCTGATTGCGCTCGGCGACGCCGACGTGATGGTGGCGGGTGGCACGGAATCGCCGGTCTGCCGGATCGGGATGGCCGGCTTCTGCGCGGCGCGCGCGCTATCGACTGGTTTCAACGAAACGCCAGAAAAGGCCTCGCGCCCCTACGACAAGGATCGCGACGGCTTTGTGATGGGCGAGGGCGCCGGCATCGTCATCCTCGAGGAATATGAACACGCCAAGCGCCGCGGCGCGAAGATCTATGCCGAGGTGACCGGCTACGGCCTGTCGGGCGATGCCTATCACATCACCTCGCCTTCGCCCGATGGCGATGGCGGCTTCCGCAGCATGTCGGCCGCCATGAAGCGCGCCGGCATCACGGCAGCGGATATCGACTACATCAACGCGCACGGTACTTCGACGCAGGTCGGCGACGAGATCGAACTTGGCGCGGTCGAGCGGCTGCTGGGCAACGCCGCCTCCAAAGTGTCGATGTCCTCGACCAAATCGTCCACCGGTCACTTGCTCGGCGCGGCGGGCGCGATCGAGGCGATCTTCAGCATTCTGGCGATTCGCGATAATGTTGCCCCGCCGACGATCAATCTCGACAACCCGTCGGTCGAGACGGCGATCGATCTCGTGCCGTACACGGCGCGCAAGCGCGAGATCAATGTCGCGCTCTCGAATTCGTTCGGTTTCGGGGGCACCAATGCTTCCGTGATCCTCCAGCGCGTGGCCAATTGAGAGCGTGGGCGAAGTTAATCCACGGATTTGCCGTATTCGGCGATGACTTCTAGTTGCGGGCGTGTGCTATTGGCGGGACGAGGATTGTCCGGCCACGATTGAACCGGCAGGAACCAGGTTGCATCGATGAGTGAGAGGCCGCCCATTTCACCCCGCAGTCCGCGTGCCGCGCTCGAGCCCGAGCAGGTGCCGCCGCCTCCCAGGCGCTCCGAGCGCGCGCGCAATCCGTTCGTGGTGGTCGGCAACGCCATCTTCACAATCCTGATCCTGCTGATGATCGCGGCCGGCGTCTCCTATTATTACGGCAGGCAAATCCTGGAATCGGCAGGCCCGCTGAAGGAAGACCGGATCGTCAACATTCCCGCGCGTGCCGGCAAGCGCGACATTTCCGACGTGCTGCAGAAAGAGGGCGTGATCAACGTCAATCCCTGGATCTTCATCGGCAGCGTCTATGCGCTCAAGGCAAGCTCCGATCTCAAGCCGGGCGAGTACCTGTTCCAGAAGCATGCCAGCCTGCGCGATGTGATCGGCACCATCGTCGAGGGCAAGGTGGTGCAGCACGCGGTCACCATTCCGGAAGGGCTGACCTCCGAGCAGATCGTGGCGCGGCTTTCCGACAACGACATCTTTTCGGGCGGCGTGCGCGAGATCCCGCGTGAAGGCACGCTGTTGCCGGAGACCTACAAGTTTCCGCGCGGCACGACACGCGAGCAGGTGATCCAGCGAATGCAGCAGACCCAGAAGCGCGTGCTGGCCGAGATCTGGGAACGTCGCAGTCCCGACATTCCGATCAAGTCGCTGGAGCAGCTGATAACGCTCGCCTCCATCGTCGAGAAGGAGACCGGCAGGGCGGATGAGCGCAGCCGCGTCGCCGCTGTCTTCACCAACCGTCTGCGGCAGAAGATCAAGCTGCAGTCCGATCCGACCATTATCTACGGGCTGGTCGGCGGCAAGGGCACCCTGGGCCGGCCGATCAAGCGCTCGGAGATCAACCAGCCGTCGCCCTACAACACCTACGTGATCGAAGGCCTGCCGCCCGGGCCGATTTCCAATCCGGGCCGCGCCTCGCTCGAAGCGACCGCCAACCCGGCGCGCACGCGCGACCTGTTCTTCGTCGCCGACGGCACCGGCGGTCACACCTTCACCGAAACCTACGACGCGCACCAGAAGAACGTCGCGAAACTGCGCGCGATGGAAAAGCAGATCCAGAACGACACGGCCGAGCCGGCCGAGGAGCCCGCTGCCGCCGGCGCGCCCCCTGCCGGCACAGGCGATCCGACCGCCACCACCAGGCCGGCGGCGAAGAAGCCGCCGCGGCCGCCGGCGGTGCCACCGGCTCCGGCCGCACCGGCCCAGGCGCCGGCCCGGCAAGGGGCGGCGCAATCGACCACTGCGCCTCCGGTGGTGCAGCGCTAGGGGGGTTTCCAGCGCTCGGCCAAGCCGATTCCACTCGGCGCGGAATCGTCCTATGGTCCGCGCGTCCTTGAGTCTGATCCCCCCTGCGTCTGGAGAGTTTTGCGCGATGGCGCTGTCGAGCATGACCGGTTTTGCCCGCAGCCATGGCGCCAGCGGCCCCTATACGTTCGAGTGGGAACTGAAATCGGTCAACGCCAAGGGTTTCGATCTCCGCCTGCGGCTGCCGCCCGGCTGGGACGATATCGAGGCGCCCGCCAAGAAGCGCGCGGGCGAGTTGCTCTCGCGCGGCACGGTCTACGCCAACCTCAATGTCAAGCGCACCAATGCGGTGGCGCAGGTGCGCATCAACGAGGAGGTGCTGGCTGCCGTGGTGAAGGTCGCAGGCCATGTTGCCGGCAAGATCGATGCGGTGGCGCCCAGCGTCGACGGCCTGCTCGCCATCAAGGGCGTCATCGAGGTGGTCGAGCCTGACAGCAACGAGGACGAGGACAAGGCCGCCAAGGCCGCCGCGATGGCGGCGTTCGAGCAGGCCTTGACCAACCTTGTCGAGATGCGCCGGCGCGAAGGCGCTGCGCTCGGGCAGGTTCTTGGTCAGCGCATGGACGAGATCGAAAGGCTCGCCAAGCGCGCCGAGGCCGCACCCGGCCGCAAGCCGGAGGCGATCCGGGCGCGATTGGCGGAGCAGGTCGCAGCGTTGCTGGAAGCGTCCGATCGCTTCGATCAGGACCGGTTGACCCAGGAGGCGCTGCTGATCGCCACCAAGGCGGATATCCGCGAGGAGCTCGACCGCATCGCCTCCCACATCGCACAGGCGCGCGAGATGCTCGGCAAGGGCGGGCCGGTCGGCCGCCGGCTCGATTTCCTCGCGCAGGAATTCAACCGCGAGGTCAACACCTGCTGCTCCAAGTCCAACGACATCGAGCTCACCAATACCGGGCTCGAGATGAAGAACGTGGTCGAGCAGTTCCGCGAACAGGTCCAGAATCTGGAGTGAGGCGATGGCGGCTGGCGGCCAGGGCTTTGATGCAGTGGAACGGCGCGGCCTGATGTTCGTGCTGTCCTCGCCGTCCGGCGCCGGCAAGACCACGCTGTCGCGAATGCTGATGGCGGAGGTGCCGGACCTGCAAATGTCGGTATCGGCGACCACGCGGGCGAAGCGGCCCGGTGAAGAAGAAGGTCGCGACTACTGGTTCGTCGACAAGCCGAAATTCGAGACGATGGTTGCGCGTGGCGAGCTCCTGGAATGGGCGACCGTCTTCGACAACCGCTACGGCACGCCCCGTGCACCGGTGGAGGCTGCGCTGTCGGCCGGGCGCGACGTGCTGTTCGACATCGACTGGCAGGGCACCCAGCAGTTGCGCGAGAAGGCGGGCTCCGACGTCGTCAGCGTATTCATCCTGCCGCCGTCGGCCGCGGATCTGGAGAAACGGCTGCACACCCGCGCCCAGGATTCGGACCAAGTGATCCGTGGGCGCATGGAGCGCGCCAGCCACGAACTCAGCCATTGGGCGGAATACGACTACATCGTCGTCAACCAGAACGTCGACGAAGCCTTCGCCGAAGTGCACTCGATCCTGAAGGCGGAACGGCTGAAGCGCGCGCGGCGGATCGGCTTGACCGAGTTCGTCCGCAACCTGCAGCGGCAGCTCGAGAAGTAGCCGACGGCTTCAGGCGGCCCGGCGCCTGCCGAACTTTCCGCGCGACCGCTTCCTCTCCCGGTACAGATCGCCGGGCCGGCGCTGCTTGTCCGGCATTTCCAGGGGCGGCAGCGGCGCATGCGCCGTCCGCTGCGACTTCCGGGAGGCGCGCCAGGCGAACAGCAGGCTCACCAGCACGCCCAGCACCGACAGCCCGCCGGCGCTGATGGTGATCAGCATCGGCAGCGACATCGGCTTTTCGGATGCCGGCATGGGCGGAACGGCGCGCGGCATCACCTGGGGTTTTGCCGGTGGCGTCGGGCGCGCGTCCGCGCTCTGGTCGGCCGGCGCGGGCGGCGCGGCCGGTGGATTGGCGGCGGGATTTGCTGTCGACATCGGATCCGGCCAGCGCGATGCACCTGCCGGCGCCAGCATGTTTGCGCTCTTGGACGCGGCAGGTTGATTGCTGTCGATGACCGGTGCGCTTGCGGCGGGAGCAGGCGCGCTCGGCGCTGCCGCCGGCTTTGCGGCCTGCTCGACCGGCGTTTGCGATATTTCAGCGCGCGCATCTGAAACCGAGCGCGTCGTTGCGGCCTTCTTGCGCGGTGGCGGAGCGGCGGGCTCTTCTGCTGCCGCCGTCGATTGCCCGGCTGCCTTGCCCGCAGTCTTTTCAACCTCATCCTTCAGAAACCAGCAGCGACGCCCGGTGCCCTGCTCGGCACGGTAGCGCCAACGGGTACCGGGCGGGGTGTATTCACGAGGAGATGTCAGGCAGGTGTCGGGTCGCGGGTCGGTTTCGGTATCTTCGGGGGCAGCGAAGACATTCGCGCTGTAAAGAATGGAGGCGACAATCGCCACCACGAATTTCGCAGCGCGGGATTTCATGTACACCTCCGAAACGCAACACAACGCCATTACAGGACCGTTCTCTGCGAGAATCTGGGTCGCAATGAGCCACAAATCCGGAGTCGTTAAGGCTTAATTAAGACCCGCGGGCGTGGCAAAAATCGGGGCGGAAAACAGCCTAGTTTTTCAACATGATACGGCCGACGACGCGGCCGGCGCGCAGCTCGTCAATCCATTTCTGCACGTCCGCCATCGGCTCTTCCCGCATTGGCGTCGGCTTGATCTTGCCGGCGCGCGCCAGGGCCATCAATTCCTTGCCCTCGGCCAGCGTGCCGACCATGAAACCCTCGATGGTCATGCGCTTGTAGACCCACTGCACCATCGGCAGGCTGAAATTGCCGCCCATCAGGCCGGACACCACGATCTTGCCGCCACGAGCGACAACCGACACGGCAAACGCCATCGACTTCTCGTTGCCCGCGAAATCGACGATCTCGTCAAAGCCGCCTTCGGTCTCCTTGATCATGCGCCTGGCCACCTCTGGCTCGGCGGGATCGTAGGCGACGGCAGCCCCGTTCTTCAGCGCGGTGTCGCGCGCTGCGGGGCTCAGATCGGCAACCGCAATCGGCTGCTTGAACATGGCTTGCGCGAACGACAGGCCCATCATGCCGACGCCGCCAAGTCCGATCAGCAGCAGATTGCGCTGCCGCGGCCGGTCCACCAGCCGCTTCAGCGCGCCGTAGGCGGTGACGCCGGAGCACATCAACGTGGCCGCCTGGTTCACCGGCAGCGGATCGTACTCCAGCAGGTATTTTGCGTCGGGGACCAGCACGTGGCTGGCAAAGCCGCCGTCGATGGAAACGCCGAGGAAGCGCTGCTTGACGCAGAGGTTCTCATCGCCATTGGCGCAATCGCGGCATTGGCCGCAGCCGATCCAGGGAAACACCGCGCGTCTGGCGCCGATCAGGTCCTTTGGCGCGTCGGGGCCGACTTCCTCGACCACGCCCGCGATCTCGTGGCCGAGCGTAAAGGGCAGCACCATGCCGCGCGTGGTGTCGAGCCTCTTGCCGCCGCCGAGATCGGCATAGCCGTCCTGGATGTGCAGGTCGGAATGGCAGAGCCCGCAGCGCTCGATGCGGACCAGCACCTCGGCTGCCTTGGGCTTCGGCGTGTCGACGACGGTCTCACACAATGGCGCATCGAATTTGACGAGTGACTGGCGACGCATCAGCGCCATCGGTTTTCTCCCTGAGGCTTATGATTATTTGGCTGCCCGTATATCCGCCAATTCACGCGCCATGGCAACAAAGCCGGAGACGGGAATCGTCTCCGCGCGCCGGGTCGCATCGACCTGGGCTGCGGCGGCGAGCCGCGCCGGGTCAGGGCCGAGCGACTTGAGGCTCTGGCGCAGCATTTTGCGGCGCTGGCCGAAGGCGGCGGCCGCGACCTGCTCCAGCGCGCGGCGGTCGCACGCCTCGGGCTTTTGCCGCGGCACCAGCCGGACCACGGATGAAGTGACCTTCGGTTGCGGCACGAAGGCCGATGGCGAGATGTCGAACAGGATTTTTGTCTCCGCGCGCCAATTGGCCAGCACGGCGAGACGTCCATAGGCCTCCTCATTCTCATGCGCGACGATCCGCTCGGCGACCTCGCGCTGGAACATCAGGACCATCATGTCGTACCAGGGCGGCCACGGCTCGACGGTAAGCCAGTCGATCAAGAGTTGCGTGGCGATGTTGTACGGCAGGTTGGCGACGATTTTCGCGCGTGCGCCGGCCAGCATCGGGCGCGGATCGAAGCCCTGCGCGTCGGCACAGACGACCTCGAGCCGGCCGGGATAGCGCCTGGCGATCGCCTCCAGCGGCGCCAGCGCCCGCTCGTCACGCTCCACCGCGATCACGCGGCGCGCGCCGAGCGCCAGCAGCGCGCGCGTCAGCCCGCCCGGGCCGGGGCCGACCTCGATCACGGTCGAATCCTGCAGCGGGCCCGCCGCGCGGGCGATGCGGGCGGTGAGATTGAGATCGAGCAGAAAATTCTGGCCGAGCGATTTGCGCGCCGACAGCGAATGCTCGCGAATGACCTCGCGCAGCGGCGGCAGGTCGTCGATCGCGCTCATGCCAGATTGGTCGCCGCCATGCGGGCGGCGAGCTTCAGCGCTGCGATCAGGCTTGCCGGATTGGCCTTGCCGGTGCCGGCGATGTCGAAGGCAGTGCCGTGGTCCGGCGACGTGCGCACAAAGGGCAGGCCCAGCGTGACATTGACGGCGTCGTCGAAGGCGATGGTCTTGATCGGGATCAGCGCCTGGTCATGGTACATGCAGATGGCGCAGTCGTAGGTCTTGCGCGCGGCTTCATGGAACATGGTGTCGGCCGGCAGCGGGCCGCGCGCTTCGATGCCGCGGTTGCGCAACGCCGCAATCGCCGGGGCGACGATCTCCTCGTCCTCGGTGCCGAGCGTGCCGAACTCGCCGGCATGCGGATTGAGGCCGGAAATCGCAAGGCGCGGATTGGCGATGCCGAAGCGCGATTTCAGGTCCGCGACCGCGATGCGGGCGGTGGCGACGATGAGCTCGCTGGTGAGCAGGGCGATCGCTTCGCGAATCGGCAGGTGGATCGTCACCGGCACCACGGCAAGCGCCGGCGACCACAGCATCATCACCGGCTGCGGCGTCTTTCCGCCCTGGCTCGCAAGTTCGGCGAGGAATTCGGTGTGGCCGGGATGCTTGAAGCCGGCGCGATACAGCACGCTCTTGGCTATGGGATTGGTGATGACGGCGCTGGCGCGTCCGGCCGTGACGTCGTCCACCGCCTGGCGGATCGAGGCCAGCGCCGCCTCGGCGCTGCTGCCATCGGGGCGGCCGGGCGGGGCGGTCGCGATCTTGCCGGTGGCGACGACGGGCAGGGCCCTGGCAAACGCAGCGCTCGCTTCGGCGGCGTCGACCTCGGCGAAATCGGCCTTGAGGCCGAGATGCCTGGCGCGGTCGGCAAAGAAGGCGCGGTCGCCGAGCAGATAGAATGGCGGGAGGTTCGCTTCGCGCCGGCGCAGCCACGCCTCGATCGCGATATCGGGTCCGATGCCTGCAGGCTCACCGGATGTCAGGGCAAGGGGCTTTGCCATGCATCAACGATATTCGATCATCGCCGATTTGCGGACTTCCTGCAGGTACGACTTCGATTTCGCCTCGTATTTCTCCACGAACATCTTGTCGCGGATTTCCTTCTTCTTCGGCGTGTCGATGGTCGTCTTGTTGCGCGCGCACAAGGCGACCATTTCGATGCCCTGCTTGGTCGTCTCGGGCGGCGTCAGGCGGCCGACCGTGGTCTTTTCCAGCATGTCGCGCAGTGATTCCGCGAGATCGGCCGACGTCCTGGTAACAATGTCTTTGACCGCGGCGTTCTGCATGGACTTGAAATAGTTGCTGGCGTCGGCGCAGCTCGTCACGCGTTCACGCAGCGCTTCGGCTTCCTTCTTGCGCTGTTCGAACGCGGCAGGCGGCGAGCCCCGCGGCACGATCAGCACGACCGGCAGCATCTTGTACTCGGAGGCCTCGACCTCGAGCTTCTCGTCGCCCTTTTCGCGCACGGCGGCGGCGACGTCCTTCTCGCCGACCTGCAGGCTCTCCTTGTAGCGGCCGCGCACCAGGCTGCCCCACACCATCTCCGCCTTGATGCGGGAACGCAGCGTGTCCGGCCGCACGCCCTGTTTCTCCAGGACCTGGGTGAGCTGTTCGGGCGAAATACGCATGCGCTGCGCCATCTGGGCATAGGACTGGTCGATGTCGCTGGACGTCGGGTCGACGCCGAAGCGCTTGGCTTCCTTGATCTTCACCTTTTCGTCGATCAGCTCGTTGATCACGTCCTGGCGGTTCGCCTGCTTGCGGGTGGTCATGAAGCTGAGCTTGCTGCGCTGCTCGATGTCCATGTTGGTGATCGGTTCGCCATTGACCATGACGACGACGGTCTGCGCGTGCGCAGGCGCGCTGTAACCGATCGCGGCAAGCAGTATTGCGGCGAGTAGGGTTGAGAGGCGGAGCGAGAGTATGGCGGTCATGTTCCTGGGGCGCTTTTTTCAACCTGTTCGATCGGAGCCGCGGTCCGCGGCAAATCCATCCTCGGTTCGGATGCTACTGAAGCCCGCCGTTGGTCCCGCTGGTCGATCCCGTCGAATTCGCAATGGTACGCAAACCGATCTGCAGCATGAACGTGTGGTTCAGGGTCGGCGGTGCGATACCGGCGGAGTAGTTGTACGACGTTACATAATTGGCGGCCAGCACGAAGCAATCGTCCACATAGCCGGCGCCGACGATGTATTGGTTGACCTTGTTGGCTTCAAGATCCCAGCGCGCCGCACCCGAGACCACCCAGTTGGCGGCGACCTTGATCGAGGCGGAGCCGAGGATGCCCTCGCGGCGGGTGAGGTAGCCGAGTTCCGGCTGGGCGGCATAGTTGCCGTACATCATCGCGACCGACCAGCGGTCGAAGGTGGCCTTTCCTTCGGCCTCGAAGCGGTTGACGTTCAGCGTCGCCTCGTCGATGCGGGCGCGGGTCGAGAAGGTGTAGGTGCGGTTCGGCGAGTAGTTGACGCGTGCCACGTAGTCGGAGCGCTGCGTGGCGAGGCCCGAGTCGAGCCCGGTATTGGTCGCATCGGCCACTGCAAAGGAGTTCAGGCCGAACAGCTGGTAGGACTGGCCGAACAGCACGTTGATCGAGCCGCCGCGATCGAACTGCGTCGTGGCCTGCACGCCGACATTGGCGCGCCCGCCGCCCTCGACGCGGTCGTAGCCGGAGAATTTGTCGACCGCGAACAGGTTGCTGGCGTCGAACACCAGGCTCTGGGCGTCCTCGTTCGGCAGCCGGCCGGCATAGGTCTCGTTCGGGCGGATGATGACCTGCGCGATCGGCTCGACCGTCGTGGTGCCCCATGGCTGAACGTTGATGAATGGGTAGCGATATTCGAGGC
>Ga0081455_10008868_pt1 | contig 10401 bp, 6 predicted proteins | sample TabmetS3T2R1_FD_70207 | JGI IMG/M metagenome (GOLD analysis project Ga0081455, IMG submission 70207) | Tabebuia heterophylla rhizosphere microbial communities from the University of Puerto Rico - S3T2R1 | ecosystem: Host-associated > Plants > Roots > Rhizosphere ... | reverse complement strand
GCTTCGACCGGATAGAAATCGATCAGGCCGCGGCCCGGCATGGTGCCGACGCCAAGCAGGTCGACCACGAAGAGGAGCTTCTCCTTCGGCAGCAGCATCACCAGCGTCGAGTCGGAGTGATTGAGGCCGACATATTTGAGCTCCAGCCGGGTGCCGCCGAGGTTGATCACGCGGCCGCCGTTGCCGACTGCTTGGTCAGGCACCGGGGTCGCCGGATCCTTCAGGGCTGCCAGCCGTTCCTTGGCGCGGCGATGCGCGACGATGGTGGCGCCGGCATCCTTGAATGGCTTGCCGCCGGCGATGTGATCGAAATGGTGGTGGCTGTAGATCAGGTACTTGATCGGCTTGTCGGTGACCTTCTTGATCTCCTCGACATATTGCTGGCCGCCGGTCGGCCGGCCATAGGCGACCGGATCGGTGGCGATCACGCCGGCGGGCGTGACGATGAAGATCGACTGATGATTGCCATTGCGGAACAGATAGACGTTGTCCGTCCCCTCGATCTTCTTGGTCTCGATTTGCGGTCGCTGCTGCTGGGCCGCCGCCGGTGCGGTGGCTGCCATCGCGCTGGCTGCAGCGAGAGCCGTCGCGGCAAGGTGCATTCGCGTCATCGTGATCCTCCCCGGCATTGTTACAATGTTACACCGCGCGCGAGCGCGGTGGCGCCTCAAAAAACGAAGGCGGGAGACAACCGTCTCCCGCCGAAGTCACGAATGCAATAGGCCAACGGCCTTACTTCGTCGGCGGGACGCCGCCAGTGATACCGGCGATCTTCCAGCGGCCCCTTCCATGACGTAGCAGACCTGCGGCACTTTATTGACGGCCGGGCATGGTCTAAAAAGATGAAGCCGAGCAGATGAACACATCACTCTCGCCGACATAGAGCATCATGGTGGCGAGCACGGGCGGTCGCGGCTGAGTAGCGTCTTCCTTCGCAATGGGCTGGGGGATTACGGGAATGGGCCAAGCGAAAAGCCGCAAGGCGGAAATTGAGGCGCTCAAGCTCCTCGGCCCGCGAATGGACCCAGGATCAGGCGATCCCGAACCGACCGCCGAAATGGCGCGGCGGCTGCATACGATGTTCGAGGTCGCTAAGCGAAACGGAAATATCGATCCTCCCGTGAATTTCCTGTACTCGAAATTGGAGACGACCATCCAGGATTTCGGACCGATCCCCATCGCGTGCAAGAAGGGATGCTCGCATTGCTGTCATGTGGGGGTCAGCGCGACCGCGCCGGAATTGCTTTTGATCGCCAAGATCGTCCAGCGGAGAGGTGGTGAGGTGATCGATCGCCTGAGAGCCGCGCACCTTTACACGAAAGACTTCAGCTTCGAGGAGCGCTACAGGCACCCGAACCCGTGCCCAATGTTGGAGCAGGACGTTTGCTCGATCTATGAGTTAAGGCCGAGGGTTTGCCGGCTTGCCGTTTCCGGCAATGCATCCCTTTGCGGCCGTGTTTTTCGCCAGCTGACCAACGAGAAGATACCGACGCCCAGCTTGTATCTGGGAGCCCGGACCATCTACGCCACCGTGATGGCGGTTGCCTTGAAGCGGTCGCAGCTTCCGTACGATGCACACGAGTTTATTGCGGGATTGACGCGCGCCCTCGATGTCCCTGATGCCGAACGGGCCTGGCTCAGCGGTGACAACATTTTTTCGGACGTGATGCGCTATCCTGGCGATATCTTCGCGGAACGGACAACGCAGCAGGTGTTCAAGCACGCGTTTGAATAAGTTGGAACCAGCCGCGCAATTGCCGGTGACGTTTTGCGACGTGTGGAGAAGCTAGTTGGTCCTTCGCTTTTGATCGCCGTGATGAGCTGAAGAATCGCGCTTGGCTGCGTCGAGTGCCGCCGCAGCGGCGAAAGCATCCGCTGAAGTCCCTGACGCAGTCGCCACACGGCTCAATCACCGACGACTTCGGCTTCTGGCGCTTCTGCGACATCATTAGGCGAGCCCGGCATGTCCGTTTCCGGGGGCGAGCGGTCACGTCGCAAACATCGGCTGAGGTCCGAACTTGACCCACACCTACCGTCGAGCAGTGATACCGATATCGAAACGTTATGGAACGCGCAGCCTGGCGGCCCGTCTATTCCGGCTTGATGTCGCCGCTCTGATCACCTTGCCCCACTTCTCAGTTTCGTCGGCAATGAGCTTCCCGAAGTCAAGAGGTGAAGCTTGTCGATGATTTCGTTCGGGGTGGTCTTGGGCGCACCGATGCCAAAAACCCACGTTGTGGGGTAATGATCAGAGTCGAGGAGAAGGCAATACCGAACAACATCAATAGCCGCTTTGAGGGGCTCAATTGGTAAAGCTCCCGGCTCTGCTGGGGGATACTTGCCGGGAAGCGATCCCCTCGTAGAGAGCGCTATAACTCAGAGCGGAACCTTGCCAGCCAGCCGGGCGAGCCATCGCCTGCCGGCGCATGCTGTTGAGCTGGCGTTTTGCACCGAAGGTCGAGAAGGCACGGCGAATCGCCACTATGAAGCCCTCGAGAGAAGGGCTGCGGAAGAGGAAGCCGGTCTTGCCGTCCTCGATGGTTTCCGCCAGCCCGCCGGTGTGATGACCGATTGGAAGTGATCCAAACCGTTGCGCATACATCTGGCTCAAACCGCAAGGCTCGAAGCGCGAGGGCACCAGCATGAAATCGCTGGCCGCGAAGATCCGTCGCGCTTCTCTTTCGTCGAAGCCGATTCTCACGCCGATGGAATCGGAAAATCGCTGGCTCGTCCGCTCGAGCGCCTGCTCGAACTGCTTCTCGCCGGTTCCGGTGACCACGATCTGACCGCCGGCGGAAACGATCGCTTCGGCGGCTCCCAGCACCAGATCGACACCTTTCTGGTGAACCAGCCGTGCAACCAGTCCGAACAGCGGACCTTTTGAAATTGCCAGCCCGAAACTGCTGCGGACGTGGTCGGCATTCACACGCTTGCCTTTCCAATCTCCGCAATCGTATGTGCTCGCGAGATCAGGGCAGGTCCGCGAGTCCCAGGTCTCGTCGATACCGTTGAGAATTCCGGTGAGCTGCTGCTTCTCGGCACGCAGGCGCAACAGTCCGTCCAGTCCGCAACCGAATTCGGGCGTGGTGATCTCGCCTGCATAGGTCTCACTCACAGTCGTGAGATGTGTGGCATAGACGAGGCCGGCTTTGAGAAACGAGACCTGATCGTGGAATTCAACGCCATTGATGTTGAACGCGCTGCTTGGGGCGCCAATGCGCGAGAGCGTTTTGCGCGGGAAAAGTCCCTGATAGGCGAGATTGTGGATGGTCAGAATCGTGGGGACCGATGCCTGACGCCAAGTTAGGTAGGCGGGGACCAAGGCCGAGGGCCAATCATTCACGTGAACCAGATCTGGGGTCCACGCGGGATCGATGACACCTTGCGCGAGATCGGCAGCTGCTGCGGCAAAGCGTGCAAAGCGAATATCGTTGTCATGCCAATCGCGGCCGCCGCCGTCCGCATAAGGAGTACCCTCACGATCGTAAAGCTCGGCGCAGAGCACTACATAGACGATCATCTGGTCGGTCGTGAGCAGGCGTCCGATGGAGCAGCCAGGCAGTCCTGCAAGCGGGGCGCAATGACCTACCACCTCGAGCCCTGACGCCTTGGCCAGAACCGCCCGATAACCCGGCACGATCACCCGGATGTCACAGAGCCGATGGAGCGCGCGCGGCAGTGCTCCAGAGACAGCGCCAAGACCCCCGACTTTGACGAAATCGTCGAATTCAGGGGTAACGAACAGAACCCTACTGGGCCGCACGTCGATTCCCTCCAAGATACTCCAAACCAACGGACGCGCGCAGGGCAGTTACTCACTCACTGCTTCGGCAACTAGCCGGTGCCCTGAAAAATTCCGTTCGCCAGGACCGGCAGCCAAATCTCTCAGTTCAAAAACGCACGCCTGCCACGGGGCCATGTCCAGGAACAATCCGCTCCTTTGTAAATCATCGCCCTTCCATTCGTAGGTAGCGGACGACAGTTGGTCCTGCAGCCTAAAGTGCTTTCCGGCAATGTCTCCGAAGGGGAGGCGGACATGGCACTGGCTTTGATTGGCAGCGTAGTTCACGGCCACGACTAGTTGTTCTGCACCTTCCCAGGCAAAAACCAGGATGCAATCATGAGTCCAGTTGCCGTCCCAGGCGGGCGTGCACTCAAGCACACGCCACGTGCCTTCACGCACCGTCGGTTGCTGCAGCACCTTCAGCAAGCGCTCGTAAAACTCGGCAATCGTCTGGTCGATCGGCTCATTGGGGCCGCGACCGAGGTGTGGAGAGATACGCCTTTTGCGACCCTCAAACTGTCCCTGATGAAAGAAGCGCAAACCCGGCGCGAGGAACGTGATGATGGCGGCCGCTTGGTGCACGTCCGTCGAAAACGTGGCGGACGCCCGCGGCTCGTCGTGGTTTTCCAGAAAGCGAGCCAGCTTATTCTGGTAATCAAGGCCAGCATGCAAATGCTCGCGCACGGGCTTGGCGTGGTGCTCACGCAGGCGGTCGTATAGCCGCTTGTCGTAAGCGTAGTCGAAGCCCTGCTGTTGCATAGTCCATTCCAGGTCCCAGTAGACCTCAGCCATGAATGTGAATCCCGGCACGCGCTCCCGCACGCGCTGGATCGCGGTCGGCCAGAAGAGCGGAGCACGCTGGCCCCAGGTACGCTCGAAGACGTCGGGCAAGACGAGCATGGCCATGTCGCAGCGGACGCCATCGCATTGCCCGGCAATCTTCAGAAGGATGTCGATCATTGCCGCCTGGGTCGTCGGATTGGCATAGTTGAGCTGGAGGGTGTCCGGCCAACCCGCAAAATACGGATCGCGGCCGTAGGCAAAGATCGTATCGCCGGCTTTGCATTTGACCCGGGTGTAGTTTTGCGGAGCGCGGGCCAGGTCCGCTTCATTGCCGCGAATGAAGTGCTCCGGATGATCCTCCACCCATGGGTGGCCCAGCCCCATGTGGTTGGGCACAAAATCGAGCATGAGTTTCAAGCCGCGCTGCTTGAGCCGCTCGCGCAGCCGGGCGAGCGCGGCATCGCCGCCAAGGTCGGTGTGGACCATGTATCCGGTGATGGCGAAGCCCGAGCCGGGGATGTCTTCGTCGCGCAGGTCGGGCAGGGTCTCGTGAAACTCCTGCAGCCACTCCGGATTGCCGCGCGAGACGCCCCGCGCTTCCGGGCCGGTTTGCCAGACGCTGAGAAACCAGAGCCAATCGAAGCCCATGCCGGCCAGGCGGTCCAACTCGGCATCGGGAATGTCGTCGAGCTTGGCGTGCCGGCCCAGGGTGCGCGACAACTCCGTCATCCAGACGCGGGTGTTGATCTGGTACAGCGAAGGATAGCGAGGCACGGGCATGGCCTGTCAATCTCCCGGCACCGGGTGGAGAATTCGTGAGGCGGGGCGGCCCTTCTCCTTTGGCTTGCTACGCCGCTCTTTCGCGCCTGGGCGTCCTGTGGACGTCCGTCACCGCTGCGCCCTTGCCCTGCTGGAGTAGCTGCTCGGGCGTCGTCGTCGCGAACAGGTGCATGATGCGAGCCACCAGCCCGGTCCATCCTGTCTGATGGCTTGCCCCCAGGCCGGCGCCGTTGTCGCCGTGGAAGTACTCGTAGAAGAGGACCAAGTCGCGCCAGTGGGGATCCTCCTTGAACTGTTGCGTGCCACCGTAAACGGGGCGCCGGCCGTCCTTGCCCCTCAGGAAGATGTTCGCCAGCCGGCGCGCGATCTCCTCGGCCACTTGGTAGAGGTTCAGGTGACGGCCCGAACCGGTCGGACATTCCACGGTGAAGTCGTCGCCGTAATACAGGTAGTACTGCAACAAGGCACGAATGATCAGGGCGTTGACGGGCATCCAGATGGGGCCGCGCCAATTGGAGTTGCCGCCGAACATGCCCGTGTCGGACTCGGCCGGTAGATAGGAGACGCCGAACTCCTGGCCCCCGGTATTAAAGACATAGGGGTGGTCCGCATGATGACGCGATAGCGAGCGGATGCCGAACTCGCTGAGGAATTCCTGTTCGTCGAGCAGCTTGCTGAGCACGCGGCGGAGCTTCCGCTCATCCAGGATAGATGTCATCATTCGACCGGTCGGACCCGGCTTCAACGTTGCATGGATCTCGTGTTCCATCTCGGGACGCGCGGCAAGGAACCGCTCCACACGCACGCGCGCTTCGGGATACTTCGCGAAGACTTTCCCCTCGAAAACCGTCACCGCGCAAAACGGGAGCAGCCCCACCATCGAGCGCACCTTGAGCCGTTCGGCGCGCCCGTCCGGCCAGCGCAGGACGTCATAGAAGAACCCGTCTTCCTCATCCCACATGCCCGTCTGGCCGCAGTGCGCCATCGACGAGGCAATCCACAAATAATGCTCTAGGAACTTGAGACACATCCCCAGGTATTCGGGGTCGCTCAGGGTCAGCTCGACTGCGATTTCCAGCATGTCCTGCGCGAAAAGGGCCATCCAGGCAGTGCCGTCGGCCTGCTCCAGATGGCCCCCAGTCGGCAGCGGGGCGCTGCGGTCAAAGACTCCGATGTTATCGAGGCCGAGGAATCCTCCCTCGAATACGTTGCGGCCCGAACGGTCCTTGCGGTTGACCCACCAAGTGAAGTTGAGCAGCAGTTTCTGGAAGATGCTCTTGAGCCATACCGGGTCGCCTTCGCCTTTCTGGGCCTTCTCGAGGCGGTAAGTGAAGGCCGTGGCCCAAGCGTGCACCGGCGGGTTGACGTCGCCGAAATTCCATTCATACGCGGGGATCTGCCCGTTCGGGTGGATGTAGCGCTCGCTCACCATCAGACTCAATTGCTGCTTGGCGAAGTCGGGATCCACGAGCGTGAGGGGAAGGACGTGGAAGGCAAGGTCCCACGCGGCGTACCATGGATACTCCCACTTGTCAGGCATGGAGATGATGTCGCCATTGTACATGTGGTGCCACTGGTCGTTGCGCGGCACCCACTTGCGGTCGGCCTTGAAAATATCCGAGCCGCGCTCCTCGAGCCATTTGTCCACATCGTAGAGATAGTACTGTTTCGTCCACAGCATGCCCGCCAGCGCCTGCCGCATGACATTCTTGTGGTCGGCGCTCAGGGAGCGGGGGATGACGGTTTCGTAGAACTCGTCGGCTTCCCGGTGGCGAAGCGACAGCACGTCGCCAAAATCGTTGAAGGGACCTTCCTTTCCGGCCGCGACATCGGACAGGCGCAGGCGCACCACTTGGCACTCGCCCGGCTGCACCGTCAGCAGATAATGTGCCGCGGCCTTTGTCCCGTTGCCCTCAGGATTGACCGCGTCCTTCTGGCCGTAAACAACGAAGTTGTTGATGCCGTCCTTGACGTACGGGCTGCGGTTGGGATCGCCGAAAATGCGCTGCGTGTTGGATTCGTTTTCGGTGAACAGGAGGGGCGGGTTTCCCTCACAGTAGAGGAAGCGCTCTCCCAGTTTGGGATGGGCCGCCTTGATGACGTTGTCGATCCGCTGCAGATTCGGCCTCTCGGTCACGCCGGTCCAGGACCACACGTTGCGAAACCATAGTGTCGGCAAGACGTGCAGCTCGGCTGCCTCGGGACCCCGATTGTGAACCGAGATCTGGATCAGGATATCTTCCGGCGATTTCTTGGCGTATTCGACGAAGACGTCGAAGTAGCGATTCTCATTGAAAACGCCGGTATCGAGCAGCTCGTACTCGAACTCATTTCGACTGCGGCCGCGGTTGGTGTGAACCAGGTTGGCGTACGGGTACTCCGCCTGGGGATACTTGTAGAGGTACTTCATGTACGAATGGGTCGGCGTGCTATCGAGATAGAAGTAATATTCCTTGACGTCCTCGCCATGGTTGCTCTCGCCGTTCGTCAGGCCGAACAAGCGCTCCTTGAGGATCGGGTCCCTGCCGTTCCACAGGGCCAGCGCGAAACAGAGGCGCTGCCGGTCGTCAGAGAAACCTGCCAGGCCGTCCTCGCCCCAGCGGTAGGCGCGAGACCGCGCCTGGTCGTGGGAAAAGTAATCCCAGGCGTTGCCACCATCGCTGTAGTCCTCGCGCACCGTGCCCCACTGGCGCTCGCTGAGGTACGGGCCCCATTTCTTCCAGGCGATGTTCTTATCTCGAGCGTCGTCGAGCCGGAAGTATTCCGCGGTCATGGAGAGTTCCCCTTGCTGTGCTTACCCTCTGAGAGGGGCGGCTTCGACATCCAGGAGAGCTTGCTAAAAGCCCGAATGAGATTAGCGCGGCTCACCATACCGATGATCTGATCCTCATCGAGGACTGGCAAATGTCCGATCTGATGCTGCTCCAGTAATTGGATAATTTCGTCTAGCGGAGTGTCGCCGGCGATGGTATACGGTTTCGGAGTCATCAACTCACACACTTTTCTCCGATATACCGAAATGTGCTGCATTTCGAGGTCGCCCGAGAAACCCGGGAGCCTGCAAGCGTGAACTTCGTCGCGACGCAGAAGATCGCTTGCGGTCACGATTCCGATCAAATGCCCTGCAGCATCGGTTACGGGTAGGCCACGGATATCATTTTCGAGCATCAGTTGCCCCGCTCGGCTTACTGTGATGTCGGCGCCGATCGAGATCACTCCCCATGTCATCACGTCATACGCTCGCATATTCCTTATTCGTTTTCAGGTGATGCGGATCGATAATTCGGGCTCACGCCATTAGCGCATAATTGCATTGCGCGCCTGTCGCCGTGCGCGATCGACCGTACCAGATCGATCTGCGATGGTTGCGGCCTTGTCGACGATTGACCGAAATCCTCTGCTATGACGCCGACCGGATCGGTTGCATGTTCGGCCTCACCTGCACATTGGCTGTGCTTAGTGGCGGGCACTAGCATAACAATGACGAGCGGATCGCTGGGAATTGTACATGGGACTGGCGGCTTATCGATACAGATAAGTCAAACATCTGTTGGTTTAGATGGATTAGACGGCGACACACAACTCCCGGATATCCTCCAAAATTTCCTGAAAGGCTGGTTCGGGCACGATACGCATCCAAGAGCGGGAGCCACCTTCTGAGACGTTGCCTCCTTCAAAGCCTGCGGCAGCAGCCATTCGTCGGTCAGCATTGGAGATTACAGCAAGGCGCTCTTTACGCTTCTAATTTGATCGCGAGGTCGAACGAGATTTCGCACGACTACGCGGAATCTTTTTGGTGAATCCGTAGCCGGCCAGATCACACCGGAACGGCGGGAGACCGATTACTTTCTGCCTCAGCAAGGAGCGCGCCATTCCACTTAGCAGGGACCAAGTAACTGATAATCCAGCGTGTAGGAGACACCAAAACGCTGACAATCCAGCTATGACGAGCAACCAAAGCGCTGAGAGTCCTGCGACTCCGAAAATCAAAGCCGCCAAACCGACTGTACGCAGCCTTCTCGTTCTCGATCCATCAAGCTCTTTGCCTTCTTGATGAGCGACCTGCATGACACGCTACTAGCGAATAAACGGAAGCGCCTGAAGATCTCTACCGTAGTGTCAACGAGCGAGCATGTATCCAAAGGTTTATCGGTTTCTGGGTGCGAGTGGCCAACGCTAGATGACATGACTAAGGCGGAAAACGAAACGGATGTGCTGCAGCCTTTAGTTCACCGAGTGCTCTGGCATTGCTGATCGCGGTAGAGAACGAACACCTATTCCAACTAGTGACCGACAAGCAACACTTGGACATATCCACAGAAGATGCCGCCGGCAGGCCCAGTCCGAGTGCGCCGAATGCCTCCACCAATCGATCGTGACTCGTCGACTTGGGGAGTTGCGAACTTCTCACTTGGGCGCGTTGAAGCACATCCAGCTCGGGTAGGCGGAACGACTGTTCAACCAGTTGGCAGATACCAGAATAGCTCGTGCGGAAGGGGTGAGCGGGTGTTAAGAACCAACGATAGGCAAGGTTGACCTGAACTTCGCGCTCCTAGCGGATCGCAAACACATAGCCAACGATGAGCATCCGGATCATCAAGACCGGATCGATCGATGGTCGTCTAGTGTGGGAATAGTGCGGCGCTAGCTCCGCCCGAACCCACCACAAATCAAGGATGCCGGCAATGGCGCGCACGAGAAGATCGTCCGGCACAACCTCGTCGAGATTGAACGAATAGAACAGTTGCCTCTGGTCCCGGCTACTCCGCCCCACCATCGCCCGCCCCACGGATTCGCTTCAGCATGACGGAATCGCTCCGCGACTGACCCTTCAATGAGTTTTGCAACAAAATCGACTCTACCCGGAAGTATTCGACATCGGCGCCGACTTCCGGTTATGAGGGTACAGCGAAAAGCGTTTGCTCACATTGAGTTCTTCGCTTCGTCCATTAGCGGCCAATCCGGAATGTCCCCTTCTCTAATCGGCCGTTATCCACCACTCAGTGTCAATGTCGCTCGCGGGCTCGGTAGCGGCTAGCCGGACGCTGCGGCTT
>Ga0081455_10008867_pt1 | contig 10403 bp, 8 predicted proteins | sample TabmetS3T2R1_FD_70207 | JGI IMG/M metagenome (GOLD analysis project Ga0081455, IMG submission 70207) | Tabebuia heterophylla rhizosphere microbial communities from the University of Puerto Rico - S3T2R1 | ecosystem: Host-associated > Plants > Roots > Rhizosphere ... | reverse complement strand
GCCTGGGGCGCTAAGGTGAGGATTGCATGCCAGCACGAACCGGACAACAGTATATCGCAGCACTGAAGCGCATGAAGCCCTGCATTTACCTACATGGACGGCGCATCGATGACGTTACCGAGGAGCCGATCTTCCAGGGCCCCATACAGACCATAGCACAGCTCTACGACCTGCAGCACGACCCACGTTACCGCGACTTCATGACCTATCCGTCGCCAACCACCGGGGAGCCCGTGTCCTCATCCTTCTTAGTCCCATATGCGAGAAAGGACGTCATCAAGAAGCGGCAGACCTTCAAGCTGCGCACAGATCATAGCTTTGGCTTCATGGGCCGGATCATGGACTTCATGAACTGTCTCGTCACTGGTTGGTACCTGAACCGCAACCTCTTTGCCAGCCGGGGGGCGCACTTTGCCGAGAATGCCGCGCGCTACTACGAGTACGTACGTGACAACGACCTCTTCCTCACGCATGTGCTTGTCAATCCGCAGATTGACCGCTCCCGCACCTCTGCGGAGCAGGAAGAGCCCTTCCTGCACTTGGGCCGCGTGCGGGAGACGAAGGACGGTATCATTGTGCGCGGTGCCAAGATGCTCGGTACCATGGCCCCGCTTACTGAAGAAATCCTCTCCTTCCCATTCGGCGGCATCGCCCCGGGTGACGACGCCTACGGGTTAGCCTTTGCTATCCCCACTGACACCCCTAGCTTAAAATTCATTTGCCGCGAAACGGTATCGCCACCTTTGGCCAACCGCTTCGATCATCCCTTGAGCAGTCGCTTCGAAGAGATGGACTGCGTCGTGATCTTCGATGACGTGCTCGTGCCCTGGGAGAGAGTAATGGTCGATGGCGGCCCCGGGAGCGCTGCCGTCCTCAACCAGATGGGCAGCAATATGGCCGCCATGGTCAACGTGCAGACCTCCGCCCGCATGCTCAGCCAGATGGAGTTCTTCTGTGGCCTGGCGATGAAACTTGCCGATGCCATCGGCATCACCGGTTTCCTGCACGTGCAGGAGAAGCTCGGTGAAATGCTCAGCATGCTGGAAGTGGCGCGTGGCGTGTTCTACGGTACGGAGGCACTGGCACGTGAGGGGCCGGATGGCATCTGGACGATTAACTCGCCGGCGGGGCGTGGCTTCCACCTCCAGACCATGCGCATCTACCGGCGCTTCGTCGAAATCGTCCACCTCCTGGGAGGCGGCGGCTTTTTCTACGCCGCCTCCCAGGCGGACCTGGAGAACCCCGAAGAGCGGCCCTATATCGACAAGTATCTGCGCGGGCGGCCCGGGATCTCGGCAGAGGAGCGCGTCCGCCTGTTCAAGCTAGCCTGGGACGTCACGGGCTCCGCTTTCGCCCAGCGCGTCACCCAGTACGTCACGTTTTACTCCGGGGACCCGGTGCGCCTCAACGCCGGCTTCTACCTTGGCTACGACAGGGAGCCACTGTTCGAGATCGTCGACCGGGCCCTAGGCGTCAGCCCTGACCTCGATATCCCGATCTCGCCGACCGACCCAGGAGCCCCCGTACCGCGCCGACTGCCCCAGCCGGGCGACCTCACCCATGCCTACCCGGCTGCCAGCCAGCCACAGCCCCGGCGTAGCAACCAATAGACCCCTCCACACCAGGTGACGCCCCTACAGGCTGTAGAGCGCTCTCGGGTTGTGGGACAGGATCCGGTCCTTGGTCTCCTGGCTGAGGCCGTCCATCTGTCTAAGTACCGAGATGGCGTCGAGTTCGCTTGACGGGTCGGTATGCCCATAGTCGGTGCCGATTACCAGGCTATGCTCCCCGGCATACTTGAGGATCCAGGGCAAATCATCGTCCGTCTGACAGGTCACAAAGACCTTGTAGGCCTGGAACACGTCTTCAGGAAACCTCTTGCCCTCGGTCTCGTAGCGGCGCGCTACCTCGTTGTAGATCCACGGCACCCACTGCGCCGAGGCTTCGATGAATCCCCAGCGCAGATGCGGGAAGAGGTGCGGCACGTCACTCATCAGCAGCACAAAACAGGCAAGCACGGTGGGGGCGCGAAACAGCGCGAAGCCATTGAGGCGTTGACTACCCGGAAAGTACCGTAAGAGTTCACAGTTGGCCGGATTGCCATTGGCAATATGGACGGCAATAGCCATGTCGAGGCGGCTGGCCTCTTCATAAATGGGGTAGAAATACGGGTCTGTCATGCCGCGCTCCCCTTCTAGGGGGCGCATGCAGACCGCCACGGCGCCGTGCTCCTTGGCAGCACGCATTTGCTCGATGGCCTCGTCCAGAAGCAGGGTGGGCACGACGCACGACCAGCGCAGGCGGCCCTGGCTCTGTTGCCACACCTCGGCCAGCCAGCGATTCCAGCTCCGACACAGCGCCGCTTCCACATCGGGCCGCTGTGCCACCTGTTCGATCCAGAGCGTATTATGCAGCACCTGGACATCAATACCCAATGCATCCATGTGCTGCAGACGCAGTTGCACGTCATCCAGCTCGCGGGCCGCTTGGGGCGTCTCCACATTCCTGCCTGCACGCTGTGAGAGATCTCTGAGCTGTTGCTCAGTCAAGGTCGGGAAGCGAAACCCACGGATTTTATCTTCGATCACCCAGTACTGTCGGGTCGGGTCCTGCGGCGAAGCGTACAAGAGAGGCCGGAACCGCTGTTCCGATGGTTCCAGGTAATCCCATGTGCGCTCAGTTTCGATGACGTGAGCGTCCGCGTCGATGACCAGAAGCTGGGTTTGTATAGCCATCTTTTCTCTCCTCTTCGCTGGACCACAGAAACGCCATTATGCTTTGTCTTCTTCCTGGACCCTATCCCCAGGGGCCGTAGCCTGGTTTTCCTGTTCTTCTGGATCGATGACAGCCAGGCCGGACGATTGCGCAGCCTCTTTCAACTCGCGGTCTGAGGCAACGAAGACCAGGCGGTCCTCGGCATCTGCAAAGCGCCTTTGGAGCACTAAAGCTGACGCAAGATGCACGGCATCAGCGCCGCGCAGGGCCATATTCCTCGCTAAATCCTTTGCCAGGTCCATCGTTTCAGTCGTCAGTTGGATCTGGATAAAACGCACCCAATCCTCCTCCAGTTCTTGCACCTTCTGTTCAAATGAGAGGAGGTCGATGTCCCGTGCCTTCCGCTTCCGAGCCAGGGTCGCCATCACTTCTATCAGACCGAGTGAGGCACAGGCTATGGTCGGGTTCTGGGCGAACAGCTCCTGCACCCACCGTGTGCCTGGCTCCCAGTAGTAACGCTTGACCCATGCGCTGGCATCGAGATAGTAGAAGATCACCGCCGATCATCCACCAAGAGTCGCGAAGCTGCGATGCCCCTGCCATGGATAGGCGTAACGATATGAAAGTCACGCGCTCCACTTGCCGGCACCTTGAAGGCCGGATCGGTGGCCAAACGCTTCAAGGTGAGCGAGTCATCGCGTCTGTGTCCGAGGTGTTGGGCAAACTCCAACAGTTGGTAGGCTTCCGCCTCGCTCATCCGTTCGATCATGTGCTGTAGTAATTCTTTGACCGAGTTCATGACGCAAGTCTCCACTGCTTAACTATGGCATACGGCTCAAGCGCAAGGGATATTCTTCCTCTCCCATCCCGCAATCGGGCGTAGTGTCCATAGCTTGACGTATGTCTCGCAACGTAGACGATTTACGCGGGCTGTGCAAGTACCATTAGGGCCTCAGCCTCTTCCATTACCGACCTCCACCTGCGCCAGGGCGGCTTCCGCCTGCGGCAGCCAGAAGGTCATGTCCATGACGCGGTACAGGGCGATGGCGGTGGCCAGGGCAGCGCGGGCCTGCTCCCGCTGGCCAGTCTGGTGGTACAGCCGGCCCAGCCCGAGGTGGCAGTGGGCCTGGAGCGGGCGCATGCCCAGTTCCTCGGCCAGGGTTAGGGCCTGCTGGTAGTAGAATTCGGCCGGCGCGGCCTCAGGGGGGACGCCGTGGGTGTGGACAACGCCAAGCTGGTGCAGTGCGTACGCCTCGTCTCCCCTGTCCTTGAATCGCCGGGCCAGGTCGAGCGCCTGGCGGGCGTGCTGCCAGGCCTCCTCGCCACGTCCTGCCAGACGACAGATCTCGCTGAGCCAGGCGACCAAGAGGGGTCTTTGCCGCGCGCCCGTGCGGACATTTTCGCTGATCCCCTCCTCCACCAACGCGCGTCCCTCCGCGAGGCGTCCCTGGAGCGCAGAGGCATAGCCCAGGCCCGCCACGATCGTGCGCAATGCGTTCCGGTTGCCAGAAGCGCGACAGAGGGCCAGGCCTTGCTCGAACACCTGGATAGCGTGCTCCAGGTCCCCCTGGCCGAGGTACACATTGCCGAGGCAGAGGTGGACAGTGATCGGTGTGTTCCCTCGGCCTACCAGCATGGCGAGGCGGAGCGCCTCCTCCCCATGGCGCCGGCCCTCGGCGAAGGCCCCGAGCACACTCAAGGTCCGTGCCAGCCACGCCTGGGACTCGATCTGCACGTCTGTCCTGAGCCTGTCAGACTCCCGGTCCACAGCCTCGACATCCCACCGCAGCAGCTCGGCCACCCGGCCGAAGTCGCCGAGGGCATAGCAGACCCGCCCCAGGCGTAGGGCGGCTTGCTCCTGCAGGGCGCTCTCGCCGAGCGCAGCCGCGAGCTCGAGGGCCTGCTGGCCTGCGGCAATGGCGCCGTCCGGGTCTCCCGTGAGCCGGAGGACATCGGCCATCGTGGCCAGCACTCGTCCGAGCCGGGCGCGATCGTCGAACGCCCGAGCCAGGGTCTCAGCCTCGCCCAGCAGGGCGCGGCACCGTCCATACTCTCCTAGGGGGCTCAGCGCGGATGCCAAAGCGTGGCGGAGCTCAATGGCCTGCCTCTGGGTGTCGCCGTCCTCGGGCAGGTGCGTAAGGGCCTGGAGGGTCTGCTCAAAGGACGAAACCGCCTCCCGGAACGCGGCGCGGTCGAAAGCCCTGGCTCCGGCCTGCTGGCAGTAGGTTACGGCTCTGTCCCACACCTCACCCCGCAGGGCATGGTGCGCCAGGCGCTCGACCTGCTCGGCCACCCGGTCCCCGGCGAGGACCTCAAGCGCCTCGACAAGGCGTGCATGCAGCACCCGCCGTCGCTCCAGCAGGAGGCTGCCGTAGGCCACCTCGTGCGTCAGGGCATGCTTGAAGGTGTATTCCGGCTCGGGGAACAGATGGGTCTCATAGAGGAACTCCGCCGCCTGCAGGTGCGCCAAGCCGCGGTGCAGCGCCGCCTCGGGCATGTCCGTAATGGCCTGCAATAGTGGCAAGGGCACCTCGGTGCCAACCACGGCAGCGGTTTGCAGGAGTCGCTTCTCCTCCGGTGGCAATCGGTCCATACGTGCCGCCAGCACGGCTTGCACCGTGGCCGGCACCTGAATGGTTGGCAACGCCTGCGCCAGACGATAGGCTCCAGGTTCACCCACCAGCACCCCGGTCTCGACCAGGGTGCGCACACTCTCCTCCAGAAAAAAGGGATTGCCCTCGGTGCGTGCAATCAAGAGTGGCTTGAGGGGTACCAGGCTAGGATCGTTGCCGAGCAGCGCCTGTAAGAACTCGTCAGCGCTCGCCGGCAGCAGTGGGTCGAGTCGCAGTTGCGTGTAGGAAGTCTTGCCGCCCCAGCCGTGCTGGTACTCCGGCCGGTAGTTGACGAGCAGCAGGAGCCGCGCCGTGGGGAGGCTCTCGACCAGGCTGTCCAGCAGGGCCTGGGTCTCGGTATCGATCCAGTGCAGATCCTCGAACACCAGGAGCAGCGGCTGCACCTGACTTTCGCGTAGCAGCACGCGCTTAAATGCCTGGAGCGTGCGCTGGCGCCGCTGCGGCGGGTCGAGGGTACGAAACGGACTGTCCTCCGGCAACACCTCCAGGAGCGACAGCAGCGCTGGGAGGGCGTCCTGCAATGTCTCGTCGAGCGTCAGCACCTGGCCAGTCACCTTGGCCCGGATGGTGCGCGCGTCATCGCCGTCGTCCACGTGGCAGTAGCGCTTGAGTAGGTCGATCACGGGAAAGTACGGCGTGGCCTTGCCGTAGGACACCGACGCGCTCTCCAGCACCCGCCAGCCCTGGGTGGCGTAGGCATGGACGAACTCATAGACCAGGCGCGACTTGCCCACCCCGGCCTCGCCCACCAGCGCCACCACCTGACCGTGCCCAACCGCCGCCTGCGCCAGCGCCTGGCGCAAGGCGGCGAGTTCGGGCTGCCGCCCGACAAAGCGTGTCAGCCCCCGCACGGCCGCGGCCTGCAAGCGCCGCCGCAGTGCACTCACCCCTACCAGCTCAAAGACCTCCACCGGGTCTGGCAACCCCTTCACCGGCACCGGCCCCAGGGCGTGCACCCGCACCAGCCCTTCGACTAATCCAAGGGTGCTGGGGGTCAGCCGGATGCTCCCGGGCGTGGCCGTCTGTTCCATCCTCGCCGCTAGAACTGTGGTCTCCCCCACCGCCGAGTAGTCCATATGTAGGTCGTTGCCAATCGCCCGTACCACCACTTCCCCAGAGTTGAGACCCACGCGCATGCGCAGCTCCAGGCCGCGCGTGCGGCGTACGTCCTCGGTGGTGGACTGCATGGCGGCCTGCATGGCCAGGGCGGCATAGCAGGCGCGCAGGGCGTGGTCTTCATGGGCAATGGGGGCGCCGAACAGGGCCATAATGCCGTCGCCCAGTACTTGATTCACCGTGCCCTCGAAGCGGTGCACGGCGTCCATCATGCGATGGAGGGCGGGGTCGAGGAGCTGCTGCGCAGCTTCGGGGTCGAGGCCCCGGATGAGTTCGGTGGAGTCTTTCAGATCGGCAAAGAGCACGGTGATCTGCTTGCGCTCGCCTTCCAGAGTGGGACGGGCCGCCAGGATCTTGTCAGTGAGATGAGGTGGCGTGTAGGTGAGCGGTACCTGCTCCTGGTCCTGCCCAAGGGCTGATGGTGTGGCAGGCGCAGCGTTCTCAGTCCAGATTAACACTTTCCCTTGCTCATCAACGGCGAGCTGTTGGGCGTCGATGATCTCTTCCTTGAGGGTCTCCAGGGCGTTGTCATCCAGGTCAAACTGGAGCTTGAGTGCCCGGTAGGTGACGCGTCCTCGTTGGCGAAGGAGTTCCACGACCTGGTCAAGCACTGCGTAAAATTCCATCATCGACCCTCCCTGTGGCCGTGAGGTCGTGCCAGGTCACTGGCTGAGAACGATCGAGACCTTCTCCCCCCACTTTGTACACCATCCGGCAGGCAAAGGGAAGTGCGGACTGTGGCGTGTGGTGCAGCGGCAGCTCTGCCGGTCAACGTGCTCCCCAGGATCACGTGTCACTGGCGACAACGGGTACAGGTTGGAGTGTGACAATCGGCACGGTGTCAACCAGCGACGGTGTGTACGCTGAGAGGGAGAGCAGCTGGCATACCGGTGGGCGACGCAGAATGTCCAGCACCAAAGCACGCAGGTCCGCGGAGAGCTGTAGGAGGCCCGTGAGCGGGAAGCTGCGCGGCCCGGCTTCTGTAGGTTGAGCCAAAACGGAGTAGGCAAACAAGGTGAGTCCGATGGCCCGGCGCTCGTGCTTGTTGATGCGCAGGAGCATATGATCATTCAGCGCAATCCCCGTAGCGGCCTCGCCCGGGGCAAACGACACATAGAGAGTATCGCTTTCTTCATCGTAGTGAAAAATGGGCTCGGCCATGTTCTCACCCTATCTCTTGCTGATATGCAGTGACGATGTAATTGTTTGGCACTGGTCGACCACCTTCCCCCTCGCTGAACCGACACAGGATGATAGCGACGAGATGGGTATTCTCAGCTGCCAAATCGTCAAAAGCCTTCACATACCGGTATTTTTGTGGCTGTAATGGGTCTTGTTGGCGTTGGCCCGACCGAATGGTGTCTTGCAAGTGCTCCTCATAGGCTGCCATTTCAGGGTGGTTGACGGGGTCGGTAATGTGTTCCCACCGTTCGTGGGTCAGGTAAACTTCGTTGTTGTAGCGGTCGCGGACGGTCCAACGTCTGCCAGAGGCCATCATGCCCTTGTCCCATACCCTCGTACAGGTTTCCTAGGTCAGGGACGATTGTACCACATTACCTTCCATCACCCACCCTCCATCTGCGCCAGTATGACTGGCGGATTACCTAGAGTGCCAGCTAGCCGAATGTTGGCTCTGCCGTCATCCCACCTCACGCCGAGCTGCAGGCCCACTTCGTAGGGTAACACATGCACCGTTGCACCGCTGTCTACCAATCCCATCACATCAAGGACTCGGCTGTCAGCGCGCAAGCGGAGGGGAAGACGGGGAGACTGTCAAACGCATCTTAAGATGGATCAGTGGTTGAATACGGGAAACGCATCGTCGTCAGTCGGTGTGGCTGTCAGTCTGTTGCATCGCCTGCATCAAGGCTCGCCCTGCCCCAAATGTATTGTAGGGTGTTGGTAAATAGTAAATTTTGTGGGGCTCAAAGGGAGCGATGTCTGCAGCCGTATCCAGTTCTTCGGCCAAAATACGGATGAGTCTCAGCTTTTCCAACGCCGGCAACTGTCGAATCGCTGGCAGCAACTCTGCTAACGTCATAGCTCGCTCCTCATAGGAATTAGCATAACCCTCACGACACTTGACTGACTATTGTACTGCACAGCTGGTGGATCACATAGCACTCCACGGCCATGCCAGCGAAAGTTGGGAGCAGACTGGCATGGCATGCCATCCTCACACAGTTCCCGGGCTCGAAACCGCGTCTTCATGCCACCTGCGCCAACGCGGCTTCAGCCTGGGGTAGCCAGAAGGTCATGTCCATGGCGCGGTACAGGTCGATGGCGGTGGTCAGGGCGGCGCGGGCCTGCTCAGCACGGCCGGTCTGGCCATACAGCCGGCCCAGCCCGAGGTGGCAGTGGGCCACAAGCGGGCGCATACCCAGTTCCTCGGCCAGAGCCAGGGCCTGCAGGTAGTGAGCTTCGGCCTGCACGACATCGGGAGGGTCGGCGTGAGCATAGACGACGCCAAGCTGGTGCAGCGCGACCGCCTTGTCCCCATGTTCCTTGTGCTGCCGGGCTAGGTCGAGCGCCTGGCGGGCGTGCTGCCAGGCCTCCTCGCCGCGTCCCTCCAGCCGACAGACCTCGCTAAGCCATGCGACCCGATGGGCAAGACCTCGCAATCCGCCCGTGCGGATACTTTCGCTGACCCCCTCCTCCAGCAGCGCACGCCCCTCCACGAGGCGCCCCTGGAGCGCAGAGGCAAATCCCAGGTTCGTCGCGATCGTTCGCAACATGGTCCGGTTGCCGGAGGCACGACAGAGGACTAGGGACTGCTCCAACAACCGGATGGCGTGCTCCAAGTCCCCTTGGGTGAGATACAGGAGGCCGAGGAAGGCGTGGGCGATGGCCGGTAAGTACCCTCGGCCTTCCAGCGTGGCGAGGCGGAGCGCTTCCTCCCCATGGCGCCGGCCCTCGGTGAAGGCCCCCAGCGTGCCCAAGGTCCGTGCCAGCCACGCCTGGGAGCTGATCCGCACGGCTGTCCTGGGCGTGCCAGCCTCCCTAGCCGCCGCCTCCACGCTCCACCGCAGCAGCTCGGCCGCCTGGCCAAAGCCACCGCTGGCATAGTAGGCCTGCCCCAGGTTCAGGGAGGCTTCCCCCTGTAAGGCGCTCTCACCGAGCGCGACCGCGAGCTCGAGAGCCTGCCGGCCTGCTGCAATGGCGCCGTGGGGGTCTCCAGTCACCCGGAGTACTATGGCCATCTCGGTCAGAACCCGTCCCAGCCGAGCCCGATCGTCGAGGGCTCTGGCCAGGGTCTCGGCCTCGCCCAACAGAGTGAGACACCGCCCATATTCCCCCAGCGGGTACAGCGCGCCTCCCAAAGCGAGGCGGAGCTCGATCGTCAGCACCCTGGTGTCGTCGAGCTCGTGGAGGTACGCGAGGGCCTCAAGGGCGTGGTCGAAGGCGGCCACCGCCTCGCGGAACGCAGCGCGGTCATAGGCCCTGGCACCGGCCTGCTGGCAGTAGGTGACGGCTTTGTCCCACACCTCACCCCGCAGGGTATGGTGTGCCAGGCGATCGACCTGCTCGGTCCCCCGCTCGGGCGCCAGCGCCTCAAGGGCCTCGACAACCCGCGCATGCAGCACCCGCCGCCGCTCCAGCAGCAGGCTCCCATAGGCCACCTCGTGCGTCAGGGCATGCTTGAAGGTGTATTCTGGCTCGGGGAACAGGCGAGTCTCATAGAGAAACTCCGCCGTCTGAAGGTGCGTCAGACCGCGGTGCAGTGCCGCCTCGGGCATGTCCGCAATGGCCTGGAGCAGGGGCAAGGGCACCTCGGTGCCAATGACCGCGGCAGTCTGCAAGAGGCGCTTCTCCTCCGGCGGCAACCGGTCAATGCGGGCTGCTAGCACGGCCTGCACCGTGGCCGGCACCTGAATGGTGGGCAGCGCCTGCGCCAGGCGGTAGGCGCCTGGTTCTCCCACCAGCACCCCCGTCTCTACC
>Ga0081455_10008866_pt1 | contig 10403 bp, 6 predicted proteins | sample TabmetS3T2R1_FD_70207 | JGI IMG/M metagenome (GOLD analysis project Ga0081455, IMG submission 70207) | Tabebuia heterophylla rhizosphere microbial communities from the University of Puerto Rico - S3T2R1 | ecosystem: Host-associated > Plants > Roots > Rhizosphere ... | reverse complement strand
CAGCAGTCGTTGCATTTATTTCCCAAACATCATCAACGCTGGGGCGAGATCCCCTTGCCGCGGAGCGGCATTTGATCCTAGCCCGGCTTTTCGAAGCCGGGAGAGCGGTTTCGTAGTTGTTTCAGTCGCCGCAGCGACGGTTGATACCGATGGTCGGTATCAACCGTCGCTCCGCGACTGAGAACGGATATGCGTTAGTCGCCCCGGCTTTGAAAAGCCGGGCTAAGCTCACGTGGTCGCTCCGCGACCGGGAAGACGGTTGTTGCATTTATTTCTCAAAGACCATAAACCCACGGCTAAATTCAAGGCGCCGCTACGCGGCGGAAGAGGGCTAGGCAAATGAAAAGAGCAACGGTCAAATCGTCAGGCGCCACTTCTCCCTACACTTCAACGCTTCTCTCTGGTTAGTATCTTGTCAACGCCCGTGGCTTTCATCTCGATCAATTCATTGATCGAGACGTTCTTCAGCCCGACTGCCCGCATCTTCTTCACATAATCGGCGGTGATGCCCATCGATTTCATCTCGACCAACTGGTCGAAAGTCAGCTTGTCGAAACCCAACTCGCGCATCTCCTTGATGAATTCCGCGTTCAGGCCGACGGATTTCACCTCGATCAATTGTTTCAGCGACAGATTGTCGAAGCCCAGGGCCTTCATCGAGCGCGCGTACTCCGGGCTTATGCCCATGGACTTGATCTCGACCAGATCGTCCTTGGAGAGTTTGCCGAATCCCCAGCCCTGAGCCTCCTTGACGAAGGCTTCGTTCACTCCCATTGACTTCAGTTCGGTCAATTCATCCGGCGTCAGCTTGTCGAAGCCGGCCCGCCGCATTGACTCGACGAATTCCGGACTGACGCCCACGGATTTCAACTCGACCAGTTGTTCTACGGTCAGATTGTTATATCCGGCCTGCTTCATCCCGCTGATGAACTCGGCGGACATGCCGATGGATTTCAACTCCACCAGCTCTTCGATTGACGGATTGCCCTTCGTCCAACCGCGCGCCTGCTTGATGAACTCTTCGTCAATGCCGAGCGAGCGCAGTTCGATCGCCTGTTTTGCGGTCAGCTCGCTGTAGCCAAGCCTGCGAATCGATTCGATGTACTCCGGCGTCACGCCCACCGACTTCATCTCAATCAGTTGTTCGACAGTCAGCTCTCCGGATTTTCCCTGCCCCTGCCCTTGCCCCTGCCCCTGCCCCGTTCCCTGTCCTTCGCCTGAGCCCTCGCCGATCTGGTTCTGGCGCTCTTCGGATTCACGGGCTTTGTCGCGCTCAGCCTGATCCTGTTGGAATAGATTTGCCACGAACGGCAGCTTAGACAGGCTGAACGATTTGACAGACGCATGATCCAATCGCCCCGAGGCTGAGGCCGAGCCCCAGGGTCGCAGCATCGCCAGCGGCGCCGTCAAAACAGCGGCGGTAACGGCCGCCAGAGCCACCTTCAGGCCGTTAACGCCGCGACGTCGCGCGTTCGGGTCCAATATCGAACGCACGCGACTCTCGAGATGCGAGCACGCCATTCCGACCGCCACTGGCGAGCCGCAATTGTCGGCTCCGAACGAACTGGCTATCTCCACCAGATGGCTCGCGTAATCCGATGCTTTCGCCCCCGCCTCCAGCACGTGATCGTCGCACGCCAACTCGCGCTCGACGCGCAACCGCCACGCGGCGAACCAGACCAGCGGGTTGAACCAGTAGACGGCGCAAGCCAGTTGCGCCAGCGCCTGCATCAAACAATCGCGCCGCTTGACGTGGGTCAGCTCGTGCGCCATCACTATCCAGCGGCATTCCATAGACCATTTATTAGCCTCTTTGGGCAATAACACCGTCGAACGCGTCAACCCCCAGGTCATCGGCATCGAGATTCGATCGGTCTTGAATATCCTGACCCGGCTGCGCAGACGCAATCTGGTGGCCAACGTCCGCGCAAGCGCGATCCACGAGCTTTCGACGCCCTGCGCCCGCCGCGTTAATAACCAGACCCTGGCAGTGCCTGCCATCAAACGCGCCATCACCGCAATCGCGCCCGCAATCCAGGCCAGCAACAACGCGACTTTCCAATCGAAACCATTCAAGGGAGGCCCGACAGGGTTCGGCGTCGCATCGAACCGCGGCGAGACTGGATTCGACGCCGGCGATTCCGCCCCGATACCTGAAGACTGGCGCTGCGCGAGCGAGCCGGCCTCCGGTTCCTGCCCGCGATCGGGCGCCGGCGCCCCCGCGATCGCTCCGAACCCGGCAGGCTCGCGCGATCCATTATCAACAGAGGCGTCAACAGAAGCGCCAGTCGCCAACGACGGCAGCGCATCTATCCGCCAGGACGGCAGCGCGATTGACAGTACGGGCAGGGCCAGCAGACTGGCTATCGCCAGGCTCCAGACCAGATGCCTGGACGCCGCCGAAGCTCTACGCAGCGAGCGGGCGCCCAACCCGGCTACCGACAAAATAATGGCGCTTTTGATGAAGGCGTCGAGCAGCAGTTGAATCAACGCGATTGATTGAGACGACAGGCGAACCATATTCACCTTCCTTCCTTTCTGGCTTCCTCGATCAGTTGCGAAAGCCTGTCCAGTTCTTCCTGTGAGATTTTCGAGCGCGACACGTCGAGCAGAGTGGCGACGGCCTGTTCGATCGAGCCGTCGAAGAAGGTCTGCAACATCTGTTTGAGCGCCGATTTCTTCGCCCGGTCGCGGGCGAGCGTGGGTTTGAAGACGTAGCGCGGGCCGTCCTGCTCGTGGCGCAAATGGCCCTTCTCTTCGAGCAATCGCAACATGGCCCGGACGGCCGAATAGCTCGGCGGGTCGGGAAGGTTCTCCGTCACCTCCGCCGCGGTGGCCTGACCGCGCTGATAAATGATGTCCATGATCTGCCGCTCGCGGCGGCTCAGGTTGATGTGGGCTTGCTTGCTCATCTGCGGCTCCTGCGGGAAAAGTGAGACGGACTATAGTCCGTCCCACTTTTCCATACAATTTGTGACTACCTCTCAGTAAGCGCGGCGCGCGTCCGGCGCCAGCGTGCTAAAAATTTAGCACCGACTCCGGCGACGGTCAAGCCCATAATGCTATTTTTTTAGCACCGTGGCCCCGAATCGACGCCTCAGTCAGATCTCAGCGCGACCATCGGGTCCACCTTCGCGGCCCGCAGCGCCGGAAGCCAGCAGGCCGCCAGCGCGACGGCCAGCAGCGACAACGGCAGTAAAATGAAAATCGCCGGGTCAGTCGCGCTCACATTGAACAGCAGGCTCTTCATCAACCGGCCGGCGAGCGCCGCGCCGCCCAGGCCGACGGCCACCCCCAGCCCGGCGAGCGTGAGTCCCTGCCGGATGATCATCCGCATGACGGCGCCAGTTTGCGCGCCGAGCGCCACACGCAAGCCGATCTCACGAGTGCGCTGCGCGACGGAGAAAGAGATCACGCCGTAGATTCCGACCGCCGCCAGACAGAGCGCCAGCGAGGCAAAGACCCCGAACAATATTCCGAAGTACTTGTCGTCCCACATCGCAATCGCCACGACTTCGGTCATCGGGCGCGGGGCGTAGAGCGGCGAATCCTTGTCGAGCGCGGCCACTTCATTGCGCATCGCAGCGGTCAGGCTCGCCGTATCGCCGGTCGCGCGCGCGACGATGGTCATATTGGGGCTCGACGCTTGTTGATAAGGCTGATAGGCCTGCATCCTGGCGTCCCTCTTCAACCCATAATGCCTGACCGCGCCTACCACGCCGACGATGGTCCACCACTGCGGGTCGGATATCGACCCGCCGAATATGATCCGCCGGCCAACCGGGTCTCTGTCCGCGAAGATACGGCGCGCGAGCGTTTCATCCACGATCACCACCTTCTCTTTGCCTTCGACGTCGGCGTCGTTGAAATCGCGGCCTCTGATCAGCCGCATGCCCATCGTTCGGAAATACCCCGGAGAGACGGCGGATTGAAGGGCGATGGGAACCTCCGAGCTGTTCTGCGGCTTAGGCGCGCCTTCGGCGTAAAAGCCTGTGCCTGAAATATCCTCTTCCAACAAGGGCAGGCTGGAGGTCAACGCGGCGGACTCGACGCCCGGCAAAGCCGCCAACCGCTCAAGCAGCCGCCGGTGGAAATTGTTCCGCTGCGCGGGCGCGGAATATTGCGTTTCGGGCAGCGAGACTTTGGCCGTCATCACGTGTTCGGCGTTAAACCCGAGGTTGATCTGTCGCACGCGGATAAAACTCTTCATCATCAACCCCGCGCCGATGAGCAGCGTCATCGCCAGCGCGACCTCGCCGATAACCAGAAGACTGCGCAGCCGTTGTTTTCCCAAGCCGCCCGCGCCGCGCGCGCCGTCTTTAATTACCGACATCAGATTCGTCTTCGACGCCTGCCATCCCGGAGCGATCCCGCACAATACCGCCGTCGCCGTCGTCGCGCCGAGCGTAAACGCCAGCACGCGCCAGTCAATCGAAACCTCCATCCACGACGGCATCGCTTCGGGAATCATCGCCGTCATCCCGTCCGCGCCCCACAGCGCGACGAGCAATCCGAGCGCGCCCCCGACCGACGCGAGCAACAGGCTTTCGACCAGCATCTGCCGCATCAGCGACGCGCGGCCCGCGCCGAGCGACGCGCGGATGGCCATTTCACCCGCGCGAGACGAGCCCGCCGTGAGCAGCAGGTTCGCCACGTTCGCGCAGGCGATCAGTAAGACGAAGCCGACGGCGCCCAGCAAGAGCCACAACAGGTCTCCCGCGTCTTCGAGAACCGCCTCGCGCCACGGCTTCACGACGCCTTCAAAACCGTCGTTGGATTTCGGATGCTCGCGCGCGATGGCCGCTGCGGTCGTCTCAATTTCGGCGCGGGCGGCTTCAATGGTGACTCCCGGTCTGAGCCGGCCGACGCCGTAAGCGAAGTGACGGCCGCGGTCTTTTTCATCAAAGACCTCGGCCATCGGCTTCCAGATTTCCGCCTTGATGGGAAAGCCGAAGCCCGCCGGCATTACGCCGACGACGGTCAAGCTCCCGCCGTCAATTCGGACCGCGCGGCCGATGATTCCGGGATCGCCGCCGAACCGCCGCTGCCACAAACCATAGCCGATGATCGCCACCTGAGCCGCGCCGGGCTTGTCTTCCTCTTCAAGAAAATGCCTGCCCCGAGCCGCCTCCACGCCGAGCAGCGGGAACAGGCTCGCCGTGACGCGTGCGCCATCGACCCGCTCGGCGCGCTCGGTCGCGGCGCCGCCAGCCAGCGTGTACGAACCTTCTTCGTATAAAGCCATTTGCTCGAAGCTGCGGCTGCGCGCGCGCCAGTCGCTGAAATCAGGAAACGAAAGCCCCGCCGTTTCGAGCCCGGCCTTCGGAGCCTTCTCGTCCAGATGTATGAGCCGCTCCGGGTCTTTGAACGGCAGGGGCCGCAGCAACACCGCGTTGATGACGCTGAACATCATGGTGTTCGCGCCGATGCCCAGGCCGAGCGTGATAACGGCTACAACCGTGAAGCCGCGTTTCCTCAACAACATTCGCGCGCCGTAGCGCAGGTCTTGCCATAGTGTTCGCATAATTCCCCCACACAGATTTCTCCACATAGTCACACGAAGAATCACAAAGGTCATTCCGCCTCTTCGTGAACCTTCGTGTGACTTCGTGGAGGAAACTTCATTCGCATCTGAGCGCGACCATCGGGTCTACCCTGGTCGCCCGACGCGCCGGGATCCAGCACGCCAGCATCGCTACGCCCGTCAGCAACAACGCCACGCCGCCGTAAAGCCACGGCGCGGTCGGGCTGACGCCGAACAGCATATTTTTGATCAGGCCGGACAATCCCAGCGCGGCGACGGCGCCCGACGCCACGCCCGACAGCGTCAGCCGCGCCCCTTGCCGCAGGACCATGCGCGCGATGTGGCCGGATTGCGCGCCGAGCGCGATGCGCAAGCCGAATTCGCGTGTGCGTTGCGCGACGGCATAAGCGATGACGCCGTACAGCCCAACCGCCGCCAGCAACAGCGCCGTCACGCCGAAACAGGTCATCAACCCCGTGTAAAAACGCCCGCGCGCCATCGAAGCCGCCACCACGCTTTCCATTGTTCGTACGCGAAAAACAGCCGCATCGCGATTGACCGATTGCACGGCTTGCCGTAACGCCGGCCCCAGACTGGCCGGGTCCGTCGAAGTCTTCACCGTTAACGAGAGTCCCTCGCCGCCCGGCAATTGCGTGTCCGAGAAATAAATTTCCGGCTCCGGCGGCAAAGCCAGTTCATAATGACGCACTGCGGCCGCTATTCCGACGATCTCGTGCGGCTGGCCGTACAATACGACGAGTTGTTTGCCTATGGGGTTTTCATTCGGAAAGGCGCGCTGCGCCAGCGTTTCGTTGATGATGATTTTCAGTGGCGTCTGCGGCCTGTCGTTCCAATCGAAATCGCGCCCGCGCAGCAACGGCGCGCCGAGCGCGCTGAAATAGCCGGGCGCGGCAAAGCGAATCTCCGCATTAGGATCGTCCGCGCGCTCCTGGCGCCCCGGCAGCCTGTAAGTACTGCTGCGGCCGCCGTCGCCGCTCAACGGCAAATCGCTCACGCCGCCGCAACCTAGCGAGCCGGGCAGCGCCGCAACGCGCGATTGCAACTCGCGCAAAAACGCGACGCGCTCGGCGATCACCGCGCGATTGCCCGCTTCGCCTGCAGGATAAGCCGACTCGGGCTTTTGTGGATAGTACACCACCGCCGTCAGCACGTTGTCCGCATCGAAACCAGGATGAACCGCCGCAAGCCGCCGCGCGCTGCCGATGAACAAACCCGCCCCGGCCAGCAAGACGAACGACAAAGCGATCTCCGTGACGACCAGGCCGCGCCGCAACCATGAACGCGCCGCCTGACCGCCCGCGCCACGCGCGCCTTCTTTCAACGCCTGGCTCAGATGCGCTTTGGCCATTTTCGAATGCTGCCACGCGGGCGCAAGGCCGAAGATCAATCCCGTCAGCAATGACACCAGCGACGTGAAGCCGAGGACCCAGCGGTCTACGCTGACATGTTCGGCGCGCGGCAAATTGGCGGGCGCAAATTTGACCAGAGCCTCTACTCCCCACGCCGCCAGCAATACGCCCAGCGCGCCGCCGAAGAGCGCCAGCAGAAAGCTTTCGGTCAGCAGTTGCCGCGCCAGCCTGAAACGTCCCGCGCCCAATGCCGCACGCACGGCGAATTCCTGTCGCCGCGCCTCGCCACGCGCGAGCGACAGATTGGCCACGTTGGCGCAGGCGATGAGCAGGACGAAGCCGACTGCGCCCAGCAACAGCCAGAGCGAAGCGCGAACATTGCGCACCATTTCATCCAACATCGGCGCTACGAGGATGGTCATCTTGTCGTGCTCGACGGGGTATTGGCGACCCAGAGCTGCGGCGATCTGATTGAACTGCGCCTGCGCCTGTTCGATGGAAACGCCGTCTTTCAAGCGCCCCATCATCATCAGGAAGTTGCTTCGACGCGCCCTCTGATTTTCCGCCAGGCGCGCCGGCGTCCAGACTTCGTCCCCGGGGGGAAACTGAAACTGCGGCGGCGCAACGCCGACGATCGTGTGCGCTTCGCCGTTGAGCTTGACGGTTTTCCCGACGACCGATTCTTCGCCGCCAAAACGGCGACGCCACAAATCGTGACTGATGACGGCGACGCGCGACGCCCCGGCCGCGTCATCCGCCGGGAGAAAAAAGCGCCCGCGTTCTGGTTCGACGCCGAAGAACTCAAAGAAATTTGCCGTGACGTGACGACCTACCAATCGTTCCGCCGGATCGGTCTCGGTCAGAATCATCGTTTCGGCGTAATGCGCGACGAACGGCTCGAAGACCTGTTGTTGCGCGACGAAATCGCGGAAGGCCGGGGCGGATATAGGCGAGCGATACACCGGCGGTTGCACGCGGTAAACCCACATCAATCGCTCCGGCTCGCGATAAGGCAGGGGCCGCAGGACAACGGCATTGACGACGCTGAAAATCGCCGTCGTCGCCCCGACGCCGAGCGCCAGCGTGATTACGGCAATTAACGTGAAGCCGGGTTTCTTCAATAACATTCGCGCGCCGTAGCGCAGGTCTTGCGGCAATGTATTCATCATTCCTCGCTCTGTTTCTTATACGTGGCATGCGTGGTCGTTTCAGCGGGGTAGATAGCCCAGCGCAGTCAGGATTTGCTTGGTCAATTCGATGCGCCGTTCACGGATGGCGGCGGAGTTCGGCCCTTCCAGATTAAGCGCGAAAAAACAGACCTTTCCTTTAGCCTCGACGTAGCCGACAAACCAGCCGAACGCGCGATTTTCCGCCAACATCCCGCCACCCGTTTTGCCGCTCAAGGTGTAGTCAGCCGTTTTTTCCAGCTCCAGAATTTCTCTGACTATCTTCGTCGTACGACTGGCGACGGGCAGCTCTCCCGCGTAAAACTTGCGCAGAAACTCAACCTGTTCGTCGGCGGAAATGCGCAGGCTGCCGTTGAGCCAGAAGGCTTCAAACAAATTAGGGCTGTCCCAAACGCCGGACACGTCCTGATTGCCGTAACCCAACCGCGCCACCATCCGGCGCATTCGCTCCTCGCCCACGCGCCGCGCCAGTTCGCGGTAATACCAGACCACGGAATCTTTCATCGCCGATCGCAACGTGTGATCGTGTTTCCAATTGACGTAGGGCGGCTGCGTCCAATTGACGGATTGGGGGAAGCGTTTCGGCTCCCAGCGAATCAGCGTTTCGGCGTTGGCGATGACTTTAGTTTCCAGCCCGATAATCGCGTTCGGGATTTTGAAGGTCGAGAACGGGGTGAACCGCTCACGGCAACGCGCCTCGTTGTAGCGTACAAAACGCTTGGTCTGCTGGTCGTATAGGACAAACGCGCCCGGCGTCGCGCCGAAAAACTGGGCCAGGTCCTGAGCCTTCCCCGAACTGCTTGCGCATAAGGCCAGGACGAGCCACACACACAGAAAATGGCCTTTGCGTTTCGTTGCGTTCCGTTTTATCCGCCACATTTCGGCCCCCATCAATGTTGTTCTCCGTAATTGGTTAAGAGGTCACGCCTCGCGCGGCGTGTTTGTAGACGACGCCACCCTTCATCACAAAAACGACGCGCCGCACGGCAGTGATGTCTTTCAACGGGTCGCCATCGAGCGCGATGATGTCCGCCTGCAAACCTGGCGCGATGGAGCCGATCTGATCCGCCATGCCCATCGCTTCCGCCGCCAGCGAATTGGCGGAAACCAGCGCCGCCATCGGGTCCACCCCACAGTCGCGGACGCGATTGATGAACTCTTCCGCATTGCGCCCGTGCAGGCCCGCCAGCGCGTCAGAGCCAAACACGATCTTCAATCCTTTGACCTTCGCCGCGCGCCGCAGGAATTCCTGGCTCAACGCTATGCCGGGCTTGTAGGCCTCCACCACACCCTCTTCGGTCTTGGCAAAGTAGGGCGTTCCGGCATAGCGGGCTTTGTTCAGGATGTAGTTTTCAAATAAGGTTCCTCCCTGAGGATCGAGATAGGTTCCTTTTTCAGCCATCAATTTCAGATCGTCGTCTGTGGCGCCGACTCCGTGTTCAATTTGTGTGCAACCGGCCAGCGTGGCGGCAGGAACGGCGTCTCTAAAGGCATGCACGTGTGTGCGCAACCCTTGCTTCTTCGCTTCATCACAGATCGCGTTCAGCTGTTCTTGTGAGAGTGTCTTTGCGCCACTCCTCATGCCGCCCGACGCATAGATTTTGATGATGTCCGAGCCTGCTTCCTTTTGTTTCCGCACGTAAGCGCGGAGTTCGTCCGGCGTCCCGGACTGCTCGCCCTTTCCGGCCAGGCTCTCAACTATGGTCAGGATGCGCGGCCCAGGCAGCAACCCATTCGCAATGGCGTCACGCAAGGCGACCGCCTGGCTCATGGTTTGCAACGTCGTGAAGCCGCCTAGCAGCGTTACCCAGGCATTCGACGCCGTTCGATAGGCGCTTTCCTCGGCGGTCATTTCACTGCCAACTTTCCCGTCCTTACCGAAGCTTGAGGTAAGATGCGTGTGCATATCAATCCAGCCCGGCATCACCGTCAGGCCACGCAGGTCGTAATCCACCGGCCCGGCCTTCGGGTCAATGGCGACAATCTTTGCGCCATCGATCACAATGCGTGTGTCCCGTGACACGTGACCTTTGCCATCCAGCAACGCGCTTGCCGCAATCACGACGCGTTTGCCGCGCGCTGGCGTCTGTGAACCAGGCTGTTGCGCGACAGCGCAAACTGCCAGTACGCCAAAGGCGACTGGAATTATTCTGACGAATCGCATCATAGGTTCTCCTTTCTGTTGTCAGGTTTCAGGTGTCAGGTGTCAGGTGTCAGGTTTCAGGTGTTAGTAGAAGAGTGGCGGCAAACTCTCTCTCCGAAACCTGAGACCTGACACCTGAAACCTGACACCTGACACCTATTCGCATCTGAGCGCGACCA
>Ga0081455_10008865_pt1 | contig 10403 bp, 11 predicted proteins | sample TabmetS3T2R1_FD_70207 | JGI IMG/M metagenome (GOLD analysis project Ga0081455, IMG submission 70207) | Tabebuia heterophylla rhizosphere microbial communities from the University of Puerto Rico - S3T2R1 | ecosystem: Host-associated > Plants > Roots > Rhizosphere ... | reverse complement strand
TGGTTCGCCGGACCCCCCGCGCCGCGCTCTCGCCCGCGGCGGCGGCGTTTATGCGGCGGGCGCTGGCCTCATCGCTCCGCGCGGCCTTCCTGCTAGGACTGGCCGCCGTCGCCGTCGCCGCCGTCATCGCGCTGCTCATCCCGGCCGGACAGGCGCACGAACTGGTCCATCCGGAACACCAGCAGGATGAATTGGAGCCGGTCGGGCCGGAGATTTGACCATACGATGTGTTATCTAAATCCGCCAAAGAATTCTCCATCCACAGCGCCAATTTGGATGGAGATCACGACTTGGAGGGTTAATGCGAATCAACCGCCAAGACGCCAAGGCCGCCAAGAAAAAGAGTGTGGAGATGAATTTGGCATCGTGGGCGAAGCGCTCACGATTAACCTGTGCTATAATCCGCCCAGTTCTTTGAAACTCAAATTTGGCGGTTCCGGCAGGAAGTCTGTCGGGTAAAAGTTTGAACGCTAAAGATAGAGTTACAGTCGGTACAGCGAGAACCAAGCACGCCGACAATTGCAAACATATGTAACGGCGACGGCGCCGTGAAAAAACAGGGATTCTCTTGAATCTCCTACCCGGTGGGACGCCGGGAAAGTTCACGCCTACGAGATATGAATCCGACACGGGTTCAGCGTAGGAATCTCCACTTATAGCCGTCAGGCTTAGGTGGAGAGAATGTCAAATTATCAGCCGTTTTCCGCCCCGGCTCAGCCCCGGGTTCTCTCACAATCCACGCGTACGACTCCAGTTTGCAACTGGAGAAATCGACATTTAAAAACAAAACAAAATCCGAGACGGAATCTGTCGCCCCCCCGGGGTTCGGGGGCCTGGCGTTACAGATTCGGGGAGATTGAGAATGCAAAACTATCTCTTCATCGGCGGCGACAAAGACGGCCTAAGCATTCCGGCGCCAGACGACGCGGAGTCCGTACAACTGAGCCAAGAAACCTACATCCGCGACACCTTCGCCGTCGGCGCATATGCGTCCATCACGTTCTACAGATACGAGGGACTGACGCCTGAGGAGGTTCTAGACCTCCTGGTTAAGCATCACGAGGCATGGGCCGTGAATCACCCAGGCAGTCGCCAGTGAGTGGAACAGCCGTAGCCGGGTGAGACATCACCACGCGGCGCCCAGCCTCGCGCCCAATTCTGTGACTCGCCGGCGGCCCCGCTCTATCGAGGGTGTCGCGCGGCCGCCATCGCACTGCGTTATGCGCCTGTCGACTCGAGGTGTCGAGACTTTTCATCGGAACGGTGGCGCAGAATCGATGGGTAGACCTCCGCGTATTTACAAACGTCGAGGACGCGTTAGAGTGGCTGTTAAAGGAATAGCGCCGCCGGACGCTTCGACTGGCGCGGGGCCGGAGAGTTAGTTTGCAGGTCGTCGCGCCGCCACAAACACGGGGCCGGGCGTCGCCCGACTTTATCGTTGTATTCTGAAATCTTCTTTATTGAACAGTTCCTTTACTTCTTCCGGACTTAGTGAGAGTAGCTCATCAAGCTCGTCCGCTTCTTTCATATCAAGGATAATTTGATTCGCAAGCATTTCTGCGGCTTCTGCCACATCACCTTCACCGGAGGCGCCTTGTGTTCTTGCGTTGAGTCTGGTGATCAATTCTGTATATAGCTGAACGATGAGCGGCTTGAGTTCTTGTTCTGTCATGCGCTTTCCCAATCCCTTTCCGATAACTGATGCTAAAATCGGAAAAGTATTTCATGCTCGACTTTGTCCATTTCGTAATGACGGCGCAAGCGCCGTCATTACGAAATGGACAAAGTCGCGTCATGGAGATGTGGCTTGACCCGTACCCGCATTGAGCGGGCGGTTTCTGGTGTGAGTCAGGGTTCGGCTAAGAACTTCTTCGTCTCTTCAAGAAAGGCGCCAAGCGCGTCGTGATGCACCCAATGGCCCGCGCCCGGGACTTTGACCAGGCGGTGGTTTTTGATGGCCTGCGCGCGCCCGTCCGATTCCGGGTCGGCGGCCCAGCTTTCCATTCCCCAGAACAATAGCGCGGGGCAGGTGATCTGGCTCATGATCTCCCGCGCGTCATCGATGTTGATCCCGTAAGGCGGGAAGCCTCGCGCGAAGTTGTCGAACTTCCAGATCAGCGACCCGTCCGAATTCCAGTTCGTGCCGTGAAGCGTCAGATGGCGAGCCACTTCGTCTGAAAGATGCGGGTTGGCCTCTTTCATTCGCGCGACCGCCGATTCAAGATCGGGGTAGCTGCGCGGCTCGCGCTTCTCGATGTTGCGGACATTATCGATCCACTCGCGCATCCGCTGTGACGCCGGGCGATAAACGCGGTGCGACGGCGGCGGCCCCAACCCCTCGATGGCCACAACCTTCTTCACGCGGTCGGGGTAGACGCCCGCGTAATACAGCGTGATGATGCCGCCCAGGCTGTGTCCGATCAGGTAGACCGGATAATCGTCGATCACGTCGGCCAGCGCCGAGAGGTCGAGAACGTGCTCGGCGATTGAGTAGAGCGCGCCGGGCGCCCACGCGCTGTTGCCATGCCCGCGCAGGTCAATCGCGTAAACATGGAAATCGTCGCGCAGCGCCCGCGCCACCCAGTCCCAATTCCGCGCGTGATCCAAACCGCCGTGAACCAGGATCATCGTGGGCTTGCCTTCGGTCCCCCAGTCCCAGAATTGCAGCTTCAGACGGTGCGAGTAGAAGAAATGCGAAATGGGTTCCAACGTATCGGTCATCGAAGGGAAACGACCACCTCATTGCGCCGGATCATGCGCGACTGGTTCTGGGCGGCCTGCGCCGCCGCTTCCGGGCTTTGTTTGATGCGAGTCGTTTGTTCCTTGATCTGTTTGTTCATGCTCTTCACGTTCTCGACCCGCGCGGAGGTCTCGTTGTATGAATCCCTGGCCTCGCGTTCCTGTTCGCGGGCGCGTGAGTAGGCCGAATAGGAGAGGGCGGAGATGGTTAGGATGACCATTGCCAACCAGACGTAGTTGGGAAAGCGCGGCGCTCGCCGCCGAAGTCCAATGGCGCCGTCAAACCCCAGTGGACGGACGCTGGCCGAAGTTCTAGCTGAGTACGAATTTACTGCCGGTTTCAAGCAATACCTCCAAATCTTTCTTTGTGTTTGTTTCCGCGTAGCACCGAACTATTGGCTCGGTGCCGGACATCCGCAGCAATATCCATGACCCGTCGTCGAAAATGTATTTCACGCCGTCCATCCGATTGACCTCGGCGACTCGGCGTCCGCCGATCGAATCGGGGGGGTCGGACAACAAGCGTTTTTGCAAACGGTCTTTGACTTCGGGCGTCAGTTTGACCCCGACGCGCTCGCTGTATAGCGCGCCGTCTTTTCGGAACAACTCTTCGAGCATTTCGCCGAGCGACGCGCCGCGCGAGGCCACCATTTCGATCACCAACAGGCAAGCCAGTATCCCGTCTTTTTCCGGGAAGTGACCTTTCACGGTCAGACCAGCGCTCTCTTCGCCGCCAAGAATGATTTTGTCCTGGTTGACCAATTCGCCGATGAACTTGAATCCGACCGGCGTTTCGTAGACCTGGCGTCCGCGCCGTTTGGCCACTCGATCCAGCAGATGGGTGGTCGCCACGCTTCGCGCGACGCCGCCCGTCCACTCCGGACGCGTTTCGCACAGGTAATCCAGGACGAGCGCAAGGACGTGATTGGCCGAGACGAAGGAGCCGTCGCGATCAATGAAGCCGAACCGGTCGGCGTCGCCGTCGGTCGAAACCCCGAGCGAGAGCCGCTTGTCGAGCACGAGCTGGCGCATCTCGTCCAGATTCTCTTCCGAAGGTTCGGGACTGTGACCGCCGAAGAGCACGTCGCGGTAATCATGAACCGTGTAGACTTGGCTCCCGTGACGCCGCAAAACCTCGTCCAGATAGCCGCGCCCAGTCCCCCAGAGTGGGTCATAAGCGAGCTTCAAACTGGCCGAAGCGATCTTCGCAAAATCGACGCGCGCGCCGAGGTCGTTCAAATAATCCTCGCGGGGGTCGAAAGCGAGGGCTTCGGCCGAGACTTTTCGCTCAGGCTTTCGAGCTCTGCCCGATTGAAATTCGGCGATGCGCTCTTCAATCTTTTTCGTCACTTCAGGCAGGGCGGGCGCGCCATCGGCGGTCGAAAATTTCATCCCGTTGTACTGCGGAGGATTATGACTCGCAGTGAAGTTGATCCCGCCCCTAGCGCCCTTCGTCCTGATCGCATGAGAGAGCGTCGGCGTGGGTGTTTCGCGCGTCGTTAAATAGGACTCGAATCCCTCTCCTGCGAACTCGGTCGCGCATTCGGCGGCGAACCTCTCGCTCAAAAATCTGGTGTCATAGCCGACAATTACGCTACCACCCGCAGCTTCTTCGTTCAAAACTGACGCGATTGCGCTTGTAACCAACCTCACGTTGGCCAAAGTAAATTCGTCCGCAATGATTGCGCGCCAACCCGATGTTCCAAATGTGATACCCATAACCACAACCAAATGCTTAACTGAGTGAACTAGAAATTACCACCAAACTAAGATTATGTAAAGCCTTTTTTCTCAACAGTTTCACCAGTGCAACTTGAGATTTTACCTGATCAGTTTTCGCATATTGCTCCCTTTTCATTCTCATTAAAAATGATGGCGGATTTGGTCCTTAAGAGCGCAATATCTTGTGTCTAGCTAATCTTTTACGCGAATGTAAATGTGGTAGGTGTTGTCAGGCCGAGCCGCGCAATATTTAAGGGTTCAATTAAACAAATGTTTTATGAATGAAATAGAAAGCGGATTTTTAATAATCGAGCCCTATATTCGCGCTTTACGTAAAAACGTCACACTTCTGCGTCTAAGTGCGACATTGCGCGATCTACTAATATTTAATATTTTTGTTCTGGCGTTGTGGGCAATTAAGCAGCCAGTTTTTTTGCACGCGAACGCTTGCCGGCCAAGGCGTTATCGATCATCTCTTCGACTTCTTCCCCCGTGAGTTTGGTAACGTGAGAGAGTTCTCTGATGATCAAATGGCGCGCGCGCGCCATAGTCTGCTGCTCTTCTGGCGAGAGCGTCTTGCCTTTACTCAATTTAGCCATAGTTTTGAGCGAATCGGCGACTTCATAGATTTCACCCGAAGCCATACGTTCGGCGTTCTTGGCGTTGCGTTTCCGATGATCGCTCGCGACTTCAATGTCTTTGCCCAGAAAGCGCAACAATTTCGGAATGTCGGTCTTATCAATCAACTTCCGAACCCCGACATCTCCGGCCTTATTGACCGGAACCAAAACCGTTGTACTTTCCTGAAAGTCTAATGGCTTTAATTGATATAGCTTAACAGTCAACCCGCTAATCGTTTGCTCGATGATCCCAGCCACTCGGCATATACCAAGTCGTGGATAGATAACTTTATTTCCTTCTCTAAATGTCAATGCTTTTCTCTCCTATAGCGCCAATAAGGTAGTGACAGTATAGCACAAAAGGTCATTTGCAGACCCCACTGAGTCAAATTTTCCTTATGTCTCAAAAGCACACAGAAGACATTTAGAATACAGCACTATTTTGTAACATGGAAAGATCGTTATCTATGCTGCGGCCCCAGTCCCGTGAGTTGGTTGAAAGTTTGAGTCCCGAATGTGCCTATGCCTTTCAAGGTGAACGCGAAAACGAAGCGTGATTCGTTGCGGATTCCAGCGTTGAACGTTGTGTGCTGGACCTCGACGCCACAACAATTCCAGGCCCATCCGCTTGCCGTCGTCAGGTAAATGAAACGACGATCTCTAGCCTGACCGTTGAAAAGTTGGTCTCGAAAATCGTAGCTGATGCTAAAAGAGCCGTACGGGCCGTGCGCCCGATTACCGACGGAGGCGTAAAAGTCGAACTGGTTGCCTGGAAAAGTCGTCGGATCGGATTGAAGGTGATCCCCGCGCAATTTGTCGTCCTCGATGCGTCGGGTGTAGTACCAGGTCTGGCCGAACGAAAAGATTCCCTTTCCATACCACGTGCCGACGACGAGATCGCGGAGGCTGTGGAAACGCGTGTCGTAATTGAGCCGGAGGTCGGCGGACAGAGTCGAGGTCGGATAGAGCCGCGCCTTGAGGTTCAACGGGGATGCGTCGCGCTCGACTCCCTCGAACGCGAACCCGGATAGCGTATTGATTGGGAAGAACTGGTTGCGCTGCCCCCGCTGTAGCGCCCCGCCGAAGGTAGGGTCGAAGAAATATTTCTGCGACACGGTGAGGCTGAGCAACTCGTGAGTCTGCTTCTCAGAGCCGTCGTAAGTCTGGCGTTTGACGAAGAAACGGTTCGTGACGCCGTACTCGACCTCGTTCGTGTCAGCGATCAGGTCGCGTTCGTCGATCAGCGGCGTGCGGTCGAAATCATCAATGCCCTTGATGCGGCGGTATTCCACGAAGGGTTCGATCACGTGTTTGAACCACGGAGTCCCGTCCCCGTGGCGGAAGACTTTGGCCAGCCCGGGCGCGCGCAAATCCAGATCGAGGTCGGCGTAATTCCGCAACAGGTTCTGTCCGACGAACTGTCTCTGAACCGGATCGATGCTGTCGCTGTAAAAAGTCGAACGCACGCCGACGCTCGGCGTCAGCGTGAAGCCCGCGAACGACTTCAACGGGAAGGTCAGGCGCGGCGAAAGGTCGAGGCGTTCGACGATTGACGGAGACTTCAAATCGACTTTGCCGCCCGTCGTCTCGGCGCGCTGCACGCCGTCGAGCGCGGCGCCGAAAGAGAAATAGACCGGGAACTTTTCGGAAAGCATCGAGTCCCGCTGCGAAAACTCGATGCTCGGCAACTGGCGCGTCTTGACGAACGAATTGGCCACGAAGACGCTCTGTTCGCCGAGTTGCGCGTTGAAGCTGTACGAGCGCCAGTTCTTGTTGAGATAAAAGACCGAGCGCTCCTCAGGCGAGATCGCGTTCAGAACGTTGTCGGAGAATACATTGCGGAAATCGAATGACGAAGTGATGTTCACGTCGGCGACGGCCACAAACCCGTTCTTGAAGTACTGCACGGCGTCGGCGTAAAAGCTGCTGCCGCCTTGGTTCGGGAGTTTGCATTTATCGCCGAGAGTCGCGCGGTCGCAAGCGGGATCGTATTTGGCGCCGAGCACGCGATCGACGACGAGGAAGGATCCGAACGCAATGCGGGAATTCTCATCGGGCCTGGCGCGGAAATCGAAGCCGACCCCCACGCCACGCTTCGAGAATAAGTCGGTTCTGACCAACATGTCTGCGCTGCGCCCCAGAGTCTGAAAATAGCCCAGATGGAGGGTGCGCCCCTTGATCGAAGACGACCCGGAGCTGGGCGTCAGGAACCCCGATGAGCGATCTTTCTTGCTGATCGAGATCGAGGCGTAAGGCACCCAGAACACGGGGACGTTTTTGATACGGAAGAACGCGTTGTAGACCTTGGCCCGATGATCCAGCCGGACGCGCGCGCGTTTCGCGGTAAAGCTCCATTTCGGGGACTTATCCTGACACGCTGTCAACACGGCGTGTTCCAGGTTGTATGTGTCCTCGCCGGTCTTGTTCGCCCGGAAGGCGTCAATGACGACCGTTGTCCCGTCGGGAGTGGTGTTCGTGAAAGCCGTCGGATCGCTCATCACGCCGCGCCGCGTCTTATAGTTGAATTCAAGCACTTCGCCAGTCAGCCGCTGCCCCTGCTCCACGAGAAAGACGTTTCCTTCCGCGAGCACGTCGCTGGTGACTTTGTTGTAAGTGATCCTGTCGGCGATGATCAGGGTCTCTCCGTCGAAGACCTCAACCCTGCCTATCGCGACAACCACGTTTCCCTCGTCGTGCTGGTCCAGGGCTTTAATTTCGACATTGCGTTCGCCGCCGCCTTCCGGCTGAGCCTTGATCACCACTTTGGGCGGCGCTAACGTCCACCCCATATTGATCAAGGATTTCCTCTCCTCCTCCTTCGCGCCGGCGCCACTTTCGACTTTCCTCTCGACGGGCGCCAATTGCTGCGCCCGCGAAGAGACACAGATCGCGCTCACTACGAGGGTTGATAGGAGGGCTGAAGAGAGGGTTCGCGGTAAAAGGGTGAAATAATATCTTGGATAAAGCATGAGAACCGTCTGGATTTAACGTCTCGAGCCGCCAGCCGCCGCCCTAGACGTCGCCGCGAATATGCGGCCGTAAAGCTCTTCCGAGGCCTCGACCGATTCTTGTTCTTCAAGCGATTCGCGCAGCCCCTCGACCAGACGTCGGCACCCCTCACAGACTGCGAAATGATCGTTGAAGACCGTCTCGTATTCGCCCTCGATCAGACCGTCGAAATAATCGGAGATCAACGCGTCAAGCGTGCGGCAACTGAGCATCTCGCCGGCGGTCGTGGCGCCAATGATGCGCCGTTCGACCTCCGCCCCCATGGCGATTTCGCGCATTTGCGATTCTTTCCATTCGCGGCAATCGTCGATAGCGGCGCGCACGTCGTTGAAGAGTAGATGGCACGAACGGCAGGCCAGCAGGTGCTCGCAGAAGCGGCGGCGATCGGGGGGCGCCATCCCGCAATCAAGGTAATCACTGATCAATTCTTCGAACCGCGAGCAATCCATCTTTTGAATCTCCGTGGTCGTCAGGACTAGGCATGGGGAGTCGGCGCGGCCATTGTAGTGAGGCGAGGTTTGGAATTCAAGCCGTAGGCCGTATGGGCATATTTCATATGACATAATTCCATACAACCTATGGAAAATGTCATATCCTTACGGTCTTTATTCCAAATAGGGCTCTGAAGCGTCCGCCAGTCTCGGCGCGAGGTGGTTGCGCATGATGATTCGAGCGCAGGCGTTCCACCTCAGGATCGGGTCGTCGTTGCCGGCGGGGCGTATCGCCTCCGCCTTCTCATACCATTCCATCGCGTCGCGCAGCCATTCGTAGGCGTCATGGCTCGATCCCGGCCCGCCCTGCTGCAGCCTGGCTTTGGCCTGCCGCTCGCAGATGATCCCGGCGTAATAGGCGCGCTGGTATTCGTCCTTGATGCGCGGCAACAGCTCTTTGGCCTGAGTGGCGCCGACGGCGTAGCCTCTGGTGAATCGGTCGGTGATCGCCAGAAGCAGAGTGACCAGCGCGTCCTGATTTTCCGGGTCGATTTCCAGCACGTCCAGGCAGATGCTCTCGGCCGCGCCCGGCTCGTTGAGGAGGCGGTAAAAATGCGCCCGCTCGAGGGCTTGCGTGACGGCGTCTTTGTGAATCTTCTTCAGATCGAACATGGCGCCTCCAATGAACGCGCGGCCATACGCCGTACGCCATATTTCATATGAAATATGGCGTACGGCGTATGGTCATCCAATATTCCACAGGATGTATGCGGCCAGCGCCGTCCCGACCAAGGCCCCGCCGTAACAGAAGACGGCGATCAATTCGTTGAGGTGTTTGATCTGCAACCCGTCGTAGAGGGTGAAGCGGAAACGATGCGCCCCGTGAAAGAGCGACAGCGAGCAGACCGCGAACAGCGCCAGCCGCGCCAGAGGGCTCCTTGCCAACGCCAGCAGGCTCCCGTAGCTCGGCTCATCGATCCAACCCAGGGGGATAGCCAGGCCGAACAGAAAGAGCAAGACCGGAACTATCATAGCGGCGATCATCCCGCCGGAGCTGAAGAGCGACCACAGAAACGGCTCATTCGATCTTTTGTTCATGTCAGTTCCCCCCCAAAATAAACCAGGCTATGACCGCCGAAAGGACTATCCAGACGACATAATTGGGCGCGGCGACCATCCATTCGGGCAATCGCCTCCCTCCCACGCGCACCGGCATGGCCTTCGGCGCCAGATTGAACCACGTAATCGAGTGGTAGAGGACGAAGAGGAGGGCGATCACGTTGAACGCGATCATCCACGGCTCCTTCATCCAAGCCAGAAAATCGTGGTAACTTTCAGCCCCCTGCCCCAGACTCCACAACAGCCAGAGCAACAAGCATACGAAGTAGATCACCGCCAGGCTGCTCAGCTCGCGCAGGATAAACTTGAAAGAACGCCACTGCTGGGTCCACCACCATGTCGAGACGCGCTTGCGGTACCATTTGGGATGATAGAGTGTGTAAGTTGGCGCTTTATTCATTTTGAAGTCCTCAATTCCATATCGGCACTATATTTCGATTTTTGGTAAGGCGTCTAGGAAGATTTTCACTTCCGGACTGTTCGATCGAATGATTTCGGCGGGCGTGGCGCAGGCGGCGAGTTTGCCGTCGGCCAGCACGCCGACTTTCGTTCCGAGCGAAAACGCCTCGCCCATGTCGTGCGTGACGCAGACGACGGTCTTGCGCACCTGCGACTGGATGCGTTGAAACTCGCGGCGCATTTCGGCCCGGGTCAACGGATCGAGCGCGCCGAATGGTTCGTCCATCAGCAGTATCGGCGGGTCGACGGCCAGCGCGCGCGCCACGCCGACGCGCTGGCGCTGCCCGCCGGACAATTCACGCGG
>Ga0081455_10008864_pt1 | contig 10404 bp, 7 predicted proteins | sample TabmetS3T2R1_FD_70207 | JGI IMG/M metagenome (GOLD analysis project Ga0081455, IMG submission 70207) | Tabebuia heterophylla rhizosphere microbial communities from the University of Puerto Rico - S3T2R1 | ecosystem: Host-associated > Plants > Roots > Rhizosphere ... | reverse complement strand
GGCGCGCGGCCGCTCTCTCCTCGCCGCGCTCTACGCGGGCCGAAAATCCTTCGAACCGGGAAGCTGCGTCACCGCGAGGTTTGAGCCCTGTCCCCATTTCGAGGAACCCGGGAATGGGCGCATTTGCAGGGAATCAGGCGATCTTCAAACTACGCGTGCTTGAACATGATCGGAATGCCGGACGGCGTCGTCATCGGCTTCGGATCGTTGAAGGGCCGCTCGCGTCCTTCGGGTGCGCGTTCGGCTACGGCCGCGAGCACGTCGTCGAGCGGGCCGGGACGGCCGAGCGCGAAGCCCTGGCCGAACTGGATGCCGAGCGCCGCGAGCCGGTCGCGCACGCCGTTCGACTCCACGTATTCCGCGACCGTCGTGATGCCCATCGCATCGGCGAGCTGCACGATGGCGCGCACCAGGGCCTGCGAACGCGTATTCGTGAGGACGTCGCGCACGTATGAACCGTCGAGCTTGATCGTGCTGATCTCGAGATTCTTGAGGTAGGCGAGCGAGCTCACGCCCGTGCCGAAGTCGTCGAGCGCGAATCGCACGCCGTGCGACGTGAGGCGCCGGATGAACTGCTGGACCTGCGTGAGGTTGGCGGCCGCGGCCGCCTCGGTGATCTCGAACACGAGGCTCGTGCCGTCGATGCCGTACTTCGCCATCGCGGACAGCAGCCACTCGAGGAAATCCGGATCGGAGAGCGTCGGGCCCGACAGATTGATCGACACGCGCACCGGCGAGTGTTCCTTGTTGGCCGACAGCTGCTCGAACGCGCGCTCGCACACGGCGCGATCGATCTCGGGAAGGATCTGGTAGCGCGTCGCCGCGGACATGAAGTCGGCCGCCTCGACGATGTTGCCCTTCGCGTCGATCATGCGCACGAGCAACTCGTACGTGATCGGCAGACTCTGGTTGATCAACGGCGTGATCGGCTGCGCGAAGACCACGAGACGGTTGTCGCGCAGTGCGTCGCGCACGCTGCACACGAGACCGATCTCGTCGTGGCGCCGGACCATCGACAGGTCCGTGTCCTGGAACACTTCGACGCGGCCGCGGCCGCGATCCTTCGCCGTCTTGCAGGCGATCTCCGCCTCGGCGATGCGGTGATCGAGATGCAGGTCCGCGGCCTGCGTCGACACCGCGCCCCACGACATGCTGACCGGCAGGCTCGGGCCGTCCTTCGGAGTGGGCCCGTTGCTCGCTTCCTTGCAGATGCTCTCCGCGAGCTGGCGCGCCTGCGCGAGATTCATGTGCGGCAGGAAGACCGTGAAGCGGTCGCCCGACAGCCGGCACGCAAAGCTTTCGGCGCCGACGAGCGAGCGCCGGATCGCGACCCCGCAGCGCGCGATGGCGCGATCGCCGCCCGAGAATCCGACGATGTCGTTGACGAGGTGCAGGCGATCGATGTCGCCGTAGAGCATGGAGACCATCGCACCGGGCGCCGAGCTGCCCTTCCAGGCGTCGACGCGCGTCTTGAAACCTTCCCACGAGAGCAGCCCGGTGAGCGAATCGAGGTTCTCGGTCGCGCTGCGCGCGAGCAGCCGCGCGAAGCGGCCGAGACGGCGGACCGTGAATTCGTCGAAGCTCGGCTCGTCGGGACGATTGAAGACGATGAGCGCTCCCGCCGGGCCGCCGCGCGCGATCAGCGGGACCGCGACGAGCTTGCAGGAGATCGGCCCGCCGCTCGTGTGCTTGAGCTTGTTGGTCGCGAGGGGCTTCTTCGTCTCGATCGCGCGCCGCGCGAGCTCGTCGCCGGCGATCGACAGCTGTTCGCGCGCGAACGCGAGGTCGTCCTCGGAACGTCCCCACACCGCACGCGATTCCTCGCGTGGAAACACGGCCGTGGCCGCAGTGCATCCGAGGCGCAGGCAAACTGCGCGCAATACGCTTTCAGTGCTGCGTTCGGGCGCGCCACCCGCTTCGAGCATCTTCGTTTCCGCCGACTTCACCGACCGGTACTCCAGGAAAGGACGTTTGTTGTGTGTTGGGCCATCCTCGCGAGGCCGCAGAGTAGACGAGGGGCCCTAGGACGAAATCCCACGCAGGTCGCATCTTTTCGGGCAGCCGGGCGCCCGCACGGGGCGATGGAACATTATGAGAAGCGGGTGCGCGAATTATGTCGCGTCGCAAGTCGCGCCCCCGGTTACCCGGTGTCAGTCGCTCGCGTACGGGATGCGCTTGCAGAGCCGCCCTCGCCGCCGTGGCGTCGGATGCGCCCGCGGACGCGCCCGTACGCGTCGCCAGTCGCGACTCGACAATAAGCCCTAACTAACTCGAACTCTCAGTGATCGCTGAACGAACGGAACCGACCCGTCGGCGAGAACTCGACGTTGCCCGCGATGTTGCCCGCGAGCACGCTGCGCCGGCGCGTCACCGCTGCGACGAGCACCTCGTCCATTGTCATCGCCTTGCCGAACGCATAGCCCTGGCCCGTCTTGCAGCCGAGTGCGAGCAGCTGGTCGCGCTGCGTCTCGAGCTCGATGCCTTCCGCGACGGTGTCGAGACCCAGGGCCTCCGCGAGCGACAGGATCGCCTTCGCGAGTGCCGCGGCATCCGCGCCCGCGCCGCTCTTTGCGTCCTCGTCCTCGGCGAGCCGCACGACGAACGAGCGATCGATCTTGAGGATGTCGATCGGGAAGCGATGGAGGTACGCGAGCGAGGAATATCCGGTGCCGAAATCGTCGAGCGCGATGCGCGCGCCGATGCGCTTGATTTCGTTGAACGTCGACGTCAGGCGTTCGGCATCGCCGAGCAGCAGTCCCTCGGTGACTTCGAGGATCAGGCAGTCGGCCTTGAGACCGCTCGACGCCAGCGCGCCGGCGACGTCGGGCACGATGGTGCCGTGGTTGAGATAGCGGCTCGACGCGTTGACGGAGACACGCACGCCCTCGCCGTGCGGAATCTCGCGCTGCAGGCGCGCCGCGTCATCGCAGGCACGGCGCAGCATCCACTGTGTCATCGGCACGATCTGTCCCGTCTCCTCCGCGAGCGGGATGAAGTCGGCGGGCATGACGAGCCCGCGCGTCGGGTGCCGCCAGCGCATGAGCGCCTCGACGCCGACGAGATGCCGCGAGCCGAGGTCGACGATGGGCTGGTAGTGCGCCTCGAGCTGCTGCTGTTCGATGGCGTTCGCGAGCTCGTTCTCGAGCCGGATGCGCCGGCGCGCGGCGCGCAACATCTCGGGCTGGAAGACTTCCGCGCGGCCCTTGCCGTGGGATTTCGCGGAGTACATGGCCGCGTCGGCATTGCGCATCAGGCGCTCGACGTTGCTCACGCGATCCGAAAGCGCGACGCCGATGCTCGCGCCGATGCGGAACTGCTGGCCATCGATCTCGAACGGCGCGCGGCAGGCGTCGACGACCTGGTGCGCGACCGCGAGCGCGGCGACGACGTCGGGCGCGTGATCGATGAGCACCGCGAACTCGTCGCCGCCGAGTCGCGCGACCGTGTCGCCCGAGCGCGTGCACTGCACGAGCCGGTGCGCGAACGCGCGCAGCAGCGCGTCGCCCGCGCCGTGGCCCAGGCTGTCGTTGACGGTCTTGAAGTTGTCGAGGTCGACGAACAGCACGGCAGGCGTGAAGCCGTCGCCGATGCGCCGCAGCGCCTGATGCACGCGGTCCGCGAACAATGCGCGGTTTGCGAGCAGTGTGAGCGGATCGTGGAACGCGAGCGTGCGCAGCTGGTCGTGGAGCCGCGTCGCGTCCGACACGTCGCGGATGTTGAGCGTGATGCCGCGGATGGATTCGACGTGGCTCAGGTTCGCGATGACCATCTTGAACGACCGCGGCTCGCCGCCCGGCTGACCGATCGAAAACTGCGCGACCTGTTCGGAATGCGCGCTCGCGACCACCTGGTCGAAGACGCGGCGGACCTCGGAGCCCTCGCCGCCGAGCACGCTCTCGATGCGCCGGCCCGCGAGCTCCGCGGGCGGCACGTTGAGCAGGCTCTCCGACGACGGACTCGCGTAGCGGATCACGCCTTCGACGTCGCAGATCGCGATCATGTCGCTCGAGCGGCGCACGAGCTCCGTGAGGCGCTCGTCGAATCGCCGCGTCGCGACCTCACGATGCAGGCTCATCATCTCGCGCGTCGCCAGCGCCTGGCCCGCGATCACGAGCAGGTTCGAGCCCACGAGCACGGCGACGAGGACGGGCGACTGGAAGTTGGAGAGTTGCAGGCGGTCGTCGAGCAGCGCCATGACGCCGACCGACAGCGCGACGATGGGCAGCGAGCCGCGCAGGTCGCCCGTGAGGCCGAGGGGTGCCGTGGCCTTCTGCCGGTCGAGGAACTGACAGCGCACCGCGATGAGCAGACCCAGGTAGAAACCGAAATACACGACGTCGATCGGCTGCCCGACCGTGTAGACGCCACGCAGCTCCTGGTTGACCCACAGCAGATCCGCGACTAGCGTCATGACCATCGCGACGAGCAGCCAGACGAGCGAGCGTTCCGCGCGCCAGTCGGAAATCTGCATCGCGAGCATCGCACCCGCAATGAGCGCCACGGCATTACCGATGCCGTAACCCACGACCGACCAGTTCTCCGCGAGCTGCGCGGCGGACATGCCCGCGAGCGGCGCGAGCGCGGTGAACCACAGGAGCGACCCGAAACCGATCACGACGGTCGCGAAGTCGATCAGGGCGCGCGGCGTATCGAGCCGCCCGCCGACGTCCTTATAGAAGAGTGCGCAGGCGATGGCCGCGAGCGGGTAATAGAAGAGATAGAGCGCATCGGGCCAGGCGCCGAACGTCACGTTCTCCGTGAGCGCGCTGTAGCCCCAGCCCGTGCTCGCGACCACGTCGAGCACGAGCGCCGCGAAGATGAGACGCCAGGCGAGCCGGCGCCTTTTCGACAGCGCCGGATGCGACAGCGACGGCCACAGCATGACCAGGATCGCGAAGCTCAGCGGGAATGTTCCCCACGCGCCGGCAAACTGCGCGACCCGCTCGCCGCCGAATCCCGTGAGCAACGACAACGCGCAGGCGCAGCTGTAGATCGCGCCGAGCACGACGAGCAGGCGCGAATGACGCGCGACGAAACGCTGGAGCCAACCCTTCATTGCCACTACAAATAGTGGCAAACGCCGCCCCGATTCGCGTGAATCGCGGTCACACCGCAGTGCGGCAGGTTCTTGCCAGCGTGGGGACGACTCGTCAGACTCGTCGGCCCGCGCACCTGCTGCCCAGGAATCCACCAAGAGAATCCCTGCCCGTGAGGCGCAATTTCCCTCTCCTGACAGTGATCTGCGTCGTCGCCGCGTCTGCCGCGGGCGGCGCACGTGCGGATGCCGTGCGCGTCGTCACGGGAAGCATCGGCGGGACGTCCGATTTCGTATTTCGTGGACTGTCTCTCACTCGCGGAAAACCGGCGGCGCAGGCCTCGCTCGATGTCGAATTCCCGCACGAGTTCTACGTCGGCGCATTCGTCGCGACGGCGGATCCGAATCCGGGGCCGAGCCCGAACTTCGAGGCCGACGCGTGGATCGGCCGCTACTGGCGCGTGTCCGAAGATTTCTCCGCCGACGTGCGCGTCTCGCAATACACCTACCCCGACGATCCGCGGCGCTTCAGCTACAACCGCACGGAGATCACGGGCACGCTCGGCTTTCGCAATGCGCTGTACGCCGCGGCTATCTATTCGCCGAACACGCGCGCGGTCGGCTCGTCGCCCGGCTACCAGGATGGCAACGTGTGGGCGCTCGAGCTGTCGGGGCGCCGGGCGCTCAACGAACGCTGGGCTTTGTCGGCCGGCGTCGGCCACTACGGCCTCGACGACGTCTATCACGGCAGCTACAACTACTGGAACGCGACGGTGACCGCGACGCTTTCGCCTTTCGAGCTGCAGCTCGCGTACATCGGCACCGACCATCGCGCGAATACACATTTCCTCGAGGAATCGGTCGGCGACCGGCTGGCGTTCACCGCCCTGTGGCGATTTTCGACGACCCGCTAGCCCGGGAACCTTTTCCGACGCACCCGTTACACATGGCCAGTGGTCTCCTTGCGGAATCCTGCCGTGGCACTGAAAAGCGTTGACACTTCCACCCTGCGCGCGCCGGCGCCCGCCGCCGATGCGTCGGAGCGCGAGCTCCTCGAACGGATCGCGAAGGGCCGCGACCAGGCCGCGTTCCGCGCGCTCTATGGCAACTACTACCAGCGGCTCTCGCGGTTGTTGGCGCGCATGTCGGTGCGCCGCGAGGACATCGAAGAGGTCATCAACGACACGTTCTGGGTGGTCTGGACGAAAGCCGGGGATTTCCGCGGTGCGTCCCAACTCTCGACGTGGATCATCGGCATCGCCTACCGCCGCGCATTGAATGCGCTGCGTCGCGCCAAGCTGCGGCCGGTGGCAGACGAGGCTTTCGACGAAGATTCGATCAGCGTCGAGTCGACGGAAGAAGAAGAGACCAATCAGCAGTGGCTGTCGCTTGGACTCGAGCGGCTGCCGGTCGAGCAGCGCATGGCGCTCGAGATCACCTACACTCTGGGTCATTCCTGTGAGGAAGTGGCCGCCATCCTCGACTGTCCCGTGAACACCGTGAAGACGCGGCTGTTCCGCGCACGCGAAACTCTCAAGCAAGTGCTGCCCGGCCTCGCCGGCATGCAAGGAGAACGTTGAAGATGAGCGCACGCATTCCCGACACGCATGCCGAAGCGTGGGCGTTGCTTCCGTGGCTCGCGAACGGCCGGATCGATGCGTCCGACCGTGAGTGGGTCGAGGCACACGTGCAGTCCTGCGCGGAGTGCCGTGCGGAGCTCGCGCAGCAGCAGCGCATCGCAACGGACATGAGCGCCGCCGGCGCACAGCCGTCGAGCACTTCCAACGACGAACAGCGTTCGTTCAACAAGCTCTGGGCGCGCATCGAAGCGTCGGAGGCGGCCACGCCCGAAGCACAGGTCGCCGCGGGCGGCCGCGCGCGCGCCTCGCGCACAGTGCGATGGCTCGCTGCGGCCGTCGTCGTCCAGGCCGTGGGACTGGGTACATTCGGCTTCCTGGCATTGCAGAACGGGAGCAGTGCCGCGCCCGACAAGTTCATCACCGTCACCCGCGAGGATCCGCGTCCGGGCGATCGTTCCCGGGCACCTGCGGTGCGCGTGGTGTTCGCCCCGCAGACTTCGATCGACTCGATCAACACGTTGCTCGCGCACCAGGGACTGCAGATCGTCGACGGCCCGGGAACGGCCGGCAATTTCACGGCCATCCTGTCGGCCGATGCGGTAGCCTCCGGCGCCACGGCCGAATCCGTCGCCAGTGTCATGTCGAAGGATCCGAATGTCAGTTTCGCCCAGCCGGTTGCTCGCTGACCCCCGACTCCGCATCGCGCGATTCCTGATCGCGGCGGCGCTCGCCGCGCTCGTCTTCATATCGTCGCGCGCCGCCGTCGCCGCGCAACCCGAGGTGCGCACACCGCCGGAGGTACGGCGAGAGCCCACCCAGTTCATCGTCGTCGCCGTCGCGAATCCCGTGACCGGCCGTCCCGCGGCCGTGGGTGGCACGGCGCACGGATATGGCACCGGCTCGAACTACCGCGTGAGCGCCACCGCCTCGACGCAGATCCGCGAGATCGCGCGCCAGTACTCGTTGACGCTCGTGTCCGAATGGCCGATCGAGCAGCTGCAGATGCACTGCGTGCTGTTCCGCATCCCGCCGGGAACGACGCGCGAGGCGATGATCGAGAAACTGCGCGCCGACAAGCGCGTGCTCATCGTACAACCGCTCAATGAGTTCGATTCGGCGACGGCGCTGCCGACGGGCGGCGCCTCCGTCGTCACCCCACCCTCCTTCGACGATCCCTACGCGAAACTGCAGGCCAACGTGCTCGCGCTCGACGTCGAAGAAGCGCATCGCCTGAGCCGCGGCGCGGGGATCCGCGTCGCGATCATCGACACGGGCGTCGACACCACGCATCCCGACCTCGCGGGCCGTACCACGCTCACGCGCAACTACATCGACGACGACGGCGCGGAGTTCCGCGCCGACCGCCACGGCACGCAGATCGCGGGACTCATCGCCGCCGCCGCCAACAACGGCATCGGTATCGTCGGCGTCGCGCCCGACGTGAAGCTCATGGCGTTCAAGGCCTGCTGGCAACCGAATGCCTCGAGCGCGGGCCGCTGCAATTCGTTCACGCTCGCGCAGGCGCTTGCCGATGCCATCGCGCAGAAGGCACAGGTCATCAACCTGAGTCTCGTGGGTCCGAGCGATCCTCTGCTCGAGGCGCTCGTCGACAAGGCCATCACCTACGGCGTCGTCGTCGTCGGCGCCGTCTCGTCCGACTCCCGACTGCGTTTCCCGGCCGGAATTCCGCGCGTGCTCGCGGTCGGTGAGGCCGAATCCGGCGACACGACCGGAGACATCCTGCGCGCGCCGTCGCGCGACATCGTCACGCTCGTGCCCAACGGCCACTACGACTTCGCATCGGGCAGCTCGCTCGCCACCGCGCAGATCTCGGGAGTCGTCGCGCTGCTGCTCGCGAAGGAGCCGAAGCTCGGAATCGACCGGCTGCGCGCGCTGCTCGAGCAGTCGACCGAGAAGCATGACACGACGCGCGGCCCTTTCCTCTCGGTGAATGCCTGCGCGGCGCTCGCGCAGGTGGTCCACGGCGCGAGCTGCGCGCGCTCCTGATTCCGCGGTCCTGATTCGCGGTCCTCCGGGCGGACCGCGCGCGAATGTCACGCGCGCTGCGCGGCGGAGCTCGAAGGGAACTGCAGCAGCGCCGGGGGCGCCGCGGTGATCTTCACGAGCCATCCCACGACCGCCGACAGAGCCTCGCCGTCGGTCGCACCCTGCGAACGCGCGCGCTGGTAGACGTCGAGCTGCTGATGCGCGCTCGTGCCGCGCTTGAGCAGCACACGCGCGTGCTCGGTCTCCGCGAGACAGTCGAGCGCCTGTGCGTCCTCGCGCACGAGCGACAACAGCTCCTCGAGGAGCTCGGGGAACGGGACGAGCTCGCCGCGCGCGAGATCCAGCAGGCTCGCATCCGCGCCGAAGCGCATCGCGCGCCAGCGGTTTTCCGCGAGCAGCATGCGCGGGTAGCGCCGCCACGTCTTGTTGTCGCGGCGCAGGCGATACAGCATGCGTACGAGCGCGAGGTTGAGCGCCGCGAGACACACGGCGTCGTCGAGATGCGTGCAGCAGTCGAACACGCGCGTCTCGAGGGTCGGGTAGCGCGAGCTCGGGCGGATGTCCCACCAGATCTTCGTGGTGTCCTCGATGAGGCCGTTGCGCACGAGCGCGTCGAGATGCCGGCGGAACTCCCCGTAGCTCTCGAAGACTTCGGGCAGCCCGGTGCGCGGCAGCGACGACAGCAGCATGAGGCGGAACGATTGCATGCCCATGTCGTCGCCTTCCCAGAACGGCGACGAGCACGACAGCGCGAGCAGGTGCGGCACGAAGTACCCGAGCTGGTTCATGACGTCGATGCGCAGCTCGTCGTCGTCGAGCCCGACGTGCACGTGCATCCCGCAGATGACCATGCGGCGCGCACCCGCCTGAACTTCGCGTGCGATCGCCGCGTAACGTTCGCCGTCCGAGTGCAGCGGCTTGTTGGGCCGCGCGAACGGATGCGTGGAAGCCGCGATGGGCGCGATGCCGTACTGCCCCGCGATCTCGCAGACCTTGAGCCGCAGCTGGCTGAGCTCGCGGCGCATCGACGATACCGAGCTGCATACCGAGGTCTTGACCTCGAGCTGCGACCGCAGGAACTCCGGGCTCACGAGTCCGTCCGTTTCGGAGATGCAGCGCTGCAGCAGCTCGGCCGGCGGATCGGCGACGAGATCGCGCGTGGCGAGATCCACGAGCAGGTATTCTTCTTCTATCCCCAGCGAGAACGCCGGTTCGACGTTGCCCCTCATGCGGTCGATTCTAGACCCATCGCATGACGATTCGTCACTGTCTTTCAGCTCGAAGGGCCGAAGATCTCCTCGATCGCGACGGGCTCGGACAGGTGGAAGCCCTGGATGTAGTCGACGCCGATCTCGCGCAGCGTCTCGAGCACCGCCTGGGTCTCCACCTTCTCGGCGATCGTGGCCACGCGCATGGCCCGGCCGATCTTGGCGATGGCCTCGACCATGCTGCGATCGACGGGATCCGTCGCGACGTGGGTCGCGAACTGGCCGTCGATCTTGAGGAAGTCGACCGGCAGCGTCTTGAGGTAGACGAACGACGAGACCCCGCTGCCGAAGTCGTCGAGCGAGAAGCGGCAGCCGCGCAGCTTGAGCTCGCGCATGAAATGCGTGGCCTTCGAGAGGCTGGCGACGGCCGCGGTCTCGGTGATCTCGAAGCACAGTGCGCGCGCCACGGCGTCCTCGCGCAGTCGCGCGAGGATGAATTCCAGGAAGTCCTCGTCGTTGATCGAGGTACCCGACAGGTTGACCGCCATGAGCGGCAGCGGCTCACCGCTGCGCA
>Ga0081455_10008863_pt1 | contig 10404 bp, 8 predicted proteins | sample TabmetS3T2R1_FD_70207 | JGI IMG/M metagenome (GOLD analysis project Ga0081455, IMG submission 70207) | Tabebuia heterophylla rhizosphere microbial communities from the University of Puerto Rico - S3T2R1 | ecosystem: Host-associated > Plants > Roots > Rhizosphere ... | reverse complement strand
CCCGCCACTCCGAGCTGCTGGTCTCGAGGAGCGGGGTCTGTCCGAGCAGGCTCACCACGATGAGGGCCACCACCGCGATGGCCGATGCGCCCCGGAACCGGAGCCACCGGCCGGTCAGGACGCCCAGCAGCGCGCCGCCGAGGCACGCGGCCGGGCACATCAGCAGGATGCTCCACACCTGCCAGTCGGGCAGCGTGCCGAACCACCACTCCTGCGGGGCCACGCCCTGAGCCTGCGCGACGACGACCAGAGCGACCGAGTACGCCAGTCCAGCCAGGAACGGCGGGATGCCTGTCGCGGCGAGCGCGAGCGTCCGGCGAGCCTCGGTGCCCGGGGCCGTGGCGACGGCCTCGGCGGCGACCTCGGTCGAACTGGTGAGCCGCGCGGCGGCGATCACGCTGGTCAGGCCGATGTAGAACGCGCCCAGCAGCGGGAGGGTGAGCACGTCCGGGACTCCGTCCTCCTTGTTGGTGGCGAGGAAGAGCCCCAGCACGACAAAGGCGAGGACGACGCCGAGCAGGAAGACGGGGTGACGCGCCATCCGGCGTGCCTCGATGACGGCCATCGCACGGTGACCGGCGAGGCCGGACACGGGCACGGAAAGGCTGCTCATGGTCGCTCCAGGTGTGGTTAGGATGAGTGGACCCGGCCGGTCAGGCAGGTGCACGGATGCGCTGCGCATCAGGGCCGAGCATCAGCAGGTAGGCGTCCTCGAGGGTCGGCTCGGCGGGGTCCGCGCCGGCCGGCGGCGTACCGCCGACCACGTGGTAACGCCCGGTGCCGGTGCGCCAGCTGACCATCACGTCGTCGCCGGGCTCGTCGGCCAGCCAGACCCGACCGACGGCGGTGGCGACCAGGTCGGTGACGGCGCCGTCGAAGTGCACCGTTCCGCCCGCGAGCACCACCACGCGTTCGCACAGGGCCGCGACGTCATCGGTCTGGTGGGTGGACAGCAGCACGGTCGAGCGGTGGCCGAGGGTGGAGAGCGTGCGCCGCAGGTCGGCGCGCTGTGCCGGGTCGAGGCCGGTGGTCGGCTCGTCGAGCACGAGCAGCCGCGGGTTCCCGAGCAGCGCCTGCGCCAGCCCGACCCGCCGGCGCTGCCCGCCGGAGAGCCTGCTCACCCGGACCGTCGCCTGGTCGGTGAGGTCGACGAGGTCCAGCACCCGCCGCACCTCCTGGACGCGGTGCTCGCGGTCGTTCCACTCCTTGAGGACGGCGATGTATTCGACGAACCCGAAGGCGGTCATGTCCGAGGGGTAGCCGAGCTCCTGCGGCAGGTAGCCCAGCTCCCTGCGCACGGCGGTCGCGTCGGCGTGGGAGCCGTGTGGGTCACGCCCGAGCAGCCGCACCTGCCCGCTGTCGGCGGCGATAGAGGTGGCGACGATGCGCAGCAGCGTCGTCTTGCCGGCGCCGTTGGGGCCGAGCAGCCCCGTCACGCCGTGGTCGAAGGCCAGGTCGACGTCGGCGAGGGCGTGCTTGCGGCCGTACCGCTTGCCCACACCGCTGAGCTCGACCGTGCTCCTGGGGACGCTCACAGCGCCACCCCCCGCTGCCGGTCGATGCCGAGCCGGACCGCGATGACCGCACCGGCAGCCACGGCCAGTGCGAGGTAGACGCCCTGCTGAGCGGCTTCGACCGGCCAGGCCGGATCCAGGCCGCCGCGCGTCGAGGCGACCACCACGGAGGACCAGACCAGCAGCACGACCGCTGCCGCGACCCGGGGGCCGACGAACCCGGCCAGCGCCAGCAGCACCGGCACCAGCGCCAGGGCCGGGCCCAGCCACGCGGCCGCCAGCCACCGCGGCCCGGGGAGCGCGAGGCCGAGCAGGGCGGTGACCGGCAGCACCGACACCAGCACCGCGATCGTGCGCAGCAGGATCAGCCTGGTGCGTCCGAACGGCGCGGTGGCGACCAGCGCCTCGAGCGGGTCCTGGCGCGGGCCGTAAGCGACGGCGACCCCGAGCACCGGCGCCAGCGGGGCAACGAGGAGGAACGGCGCGAGCGCCGTCCCGCCGGACACATAGGCGGCGAGGGTCGCGAAGGACAGCGACAGGAAGGCCCCAACCAGCCAGGCGCCGCGCAGGGACGCCGCGGCGGCAAGCAGCACCGCCGTCGGCTCCGGGAGCCCGAGCCGCCTGGCCAACCGGATGGGGACCGGGAGGGGCGGACGCTCGACGGCGTCGCGGATCCCGGCCCAGGTGCGCTCGACCAGCTGCGGCTCAAGCATGTGGCTCACCGCCGTCCGGCAGGTCTCGCATCGGCTGACGTGCTGCTCGACCGAGGCGCCGGTGATGGCGTCGAGGTCTCCGGCGAGGTAGCTCGCCAGCAGCTCCGGGTCGGCATGCCAACCCTGCGTCCCGGTGGTCATCGCCATCCCTCCTGCGGCTCAGTGAGCGCGGTCCTCAGCTGCGCCTTCGCGCGGTGGAGCCGCGTCTTGACGGTGTTCTCGCGGACGCCGAGCAGGCGCCCCGCCTCCTTCGTGGTCAGGCCGTCGAGGACGACCGCCTGCACCACCGATCGGAACTCCGGCGACAGGCGCCGCAGTGCCGCGCCCAAGTCGCCGTACTCCACACCGAGGAGCACTAGCTCCTCGGCGGACGGCAGCACCTCCTGCGGCGCCGTCGGCACATCCCACTCGGGGATCAACACCACGTCCTTGCGAGACCGCAGTCGCGATACCATCCGCCGGAACGCGATGCCCCACAGCCACGCACCGACCTCGCCCTCCTGGCGGAACCGGCGCGCGTCCTTCCAGAGCGTGACGAACGTGTCCTGCACGACCTCGACGACGACCTCGGGATCATTGCACCGGCGGATAAGCCGGGCGTGCAGCCAGGCGCCATGCCGCTCATACAGCTCCCGAAGCGCGCCAGCGTCCCCGTCCGCGACCGCAGCGACCAGCGCCGCGTCGGTCACGATCGGGGTGGCGCTCATGACCTCATTGTCGCCGCGACGACCTGGTTTGGTTCCCGGCTGCCAACATTAAAACCTGGGATTGCGAGATTGCCTCCCGGCCCCCGGCTGCCCTCGGCTGCCCGTTTCTCGCGGCAGACCAGCCCGAGGTCTGCCCGGACGACTCTGCCGCCCACAGCCAACTGCGGTCACCCAGATCTGGCCACGCTCGGTGCGTCCTTCCAGCCGCGATTGGCACGCTCACAGCGCAGTACTGTCGTGGGCTCAGCTCGAGCGGCCCAAGGTCTGATCCCGCTGTCGTGTGAGGACATCAGCGCGAGCGGTACCCGCGGTGAGCGCAGCGCTGACCGGCGCTCAGTGGCGCCGAGCATACTCGGGATCGACCTCAACGAATGCCACTCCGACCGCCTCGCACAGTCGGGCCACGTGGTCACGCCACTGCGCTTGCCTGGGGTTAGCCAAACGAGGCACCACCACAGACGCATGACATTTTGCGGCGTCAAGCTCGCGGTCCTCGAACCATTTGTGCAGGGGCGTCGCCTGCCGGATGAACTCGCGGTAGAGGACCGCCTGTGCGACAGCATGTCGGTAGTACTGCCCGACACCAGCGCCGCCCTGAACCTTCATCTCGATGGCCCACGGGATCGATCCGTCACGAAGGAGTGCGTCAAGGTAGCGGGATTTGCCGCCAGGACCCCACTTGGTCAGAAACTGGGAACCCCAGTTCACGATCGGGTCCGGCTCGATCACGGCCAGCGGCTTCCCATCGATGGCGATCGGTGCTGCAGCGCGCAGGATGCGGGACTCCAATGCGTGTTCGTCCTGATCCGCGCTCGACTTCCCGAGTTCCTGCCACGCATCTGCGAAATCTGAGATGACTTTGGCCGCCTCCATGGCATCCGAGCTGACGAGCGGATCTGCATGACCCGTGGAATCGACCCAGACCTTGCGTTGGAGGCTCCGGCTGCCTAACTTGCCGTCCTTGCCAACCTTGAGATGGATGCGCTTGGAGTTTGCGCGGCCGACTTCGAGACCTTCCAGCCGCAGCGACCAACCCGCTGTCGTCGAGAGCATTGGATAGGCCCGGAGTGATGGCGATCCGGCCAAGGCCACAATCTCAGACACGAGCGCCGGCACAGGACGGGGACGAGCGAGCAGTTCTGGCCAGCCGCTGTACTCATTGAGATCAGCTGGATTCCATCCAACCGTCGCCTGCGACCAATCCGGCGCTTGCTCCATTTCGAGAACGCGGACACGAAGGGTTCCTGACAGCGCGTCGATCATGGTGCCGAGTGCTCCCCGCGCCTCGCTGGCAAGCGTCGGCACCCGAAGCGTCACCCGGCCCGGCTCGACAGGTTGGCCGGCATCGACATTGCTCAAGTGAAGGTCGAGCAAGTCCATAAGAGCGACGATCTGAGTCTTAGAGGATGAGTCCGGCCGTACCTCGGCGGCCCGCTGACCATCGACGACGAGACGCCCGGTCGACGAGCTGATGCTGTTGGCCTTGTCGGGCGTCCAGTCGATGTGTTCCACGTGCTCTCCGTTCCGGAGAAGACCTTAGTCGTGCGGGAGCGATCCCAACGATGCAATACCTTTGATCACCCTGTGCCCTTGACCGATCGGCAGAGCGGCAGAGCGGGCTGCGGAGAACGCCTGGGCCTGTTCGCCCCAGAGTCGCCGGGCGCCGCAGGAGGGCTGGATCGCGGTCTGCTCGATGTCGGCGACGGCTCGCTCCAGCATGTCGGGATCTTGGGCGCTCACCCGCGATAGCCCGGTGGTGCGGAGGATGCCGTGGCGGCGGTGAGACCAGCTTCGTGTGGAGGACGTCGTTGTATTCGGCACTCTGCCCGGCGCCGGAGATGTATTCGGTCTTCTCTTGCGTACGTCCCGGTACGTCCTAGCGCCGCGTGTACCGTCCCGGTCACGCGGCCGTGTCATTCAGCAGCGTCAGCACGCCCAGAAAGGGCTACAGGTGGCGCCGATATCGACGCCGATCGCGTCCACTCAACAAGCGATGTCGGCCGCCACCCGAGGGCCGCCTCGCGAGGGCTGCGGCCCGCCGTCGGTGCATGGGGTGTGTCGCGCGACCTTCTATCCGACCGGAAGGAACTCGCTCAATGGGCGTGCCTCGCCCCAGCGTTGGAGCTCGGCGCGGCAGTCGAGCCCGAGCGCGTCGGCGAGGTCGGCCAGCGCGTCGGGGCGGGCAACCGGGCGGCCCTTCCGGTGCCAGTAGGAGTTGTGGGCCCAGGGCAGGCGCCGGTGCCGCCACATCGGGTGCCAGACTGCGACGTCCCGCACGCCCGCGCCGAAGGCAGGCGCGACCTTGCCGCCGACTGGGTCGCCGAACACTACGGCCTTCGTGGGGAAGTACAGGTTCGTCCAGCGCGTTGGGGCGAATGGTGCCGCGTGGTGCAGGATCCAGATCTGCGGGGTGTGGGGCCCGGCGACATATAGCCGCGGGAACGAGTAGTGGTGCGAGTTGCTCCGTTCTACGTCCGGGTCGGCGATCGGTGGACACGTGGGAAGCTCGCGGTCCCGTTGGCGGCGGCGGAGGTCGTCTTCGTCGGTGGCCAGAAACAGTTGGCCGTGGGCGAGCGGGCTCCCTAGCGTGACGAAATCCGTGACCAACCACGGCACGCCATTCGCCCGAAGCTCCAGCGCGAGTGCATGTTGCGCGTCCTGGTGGGCTGGCGCATCGCTGTTGGGTCCTACCGTCGGGGCCAGGGCTTCGTAGGCGTCCATCGCAGTGTTGGCCGGCAACTCGAGGTTCCCGTGACTGTCGTGGATCTCGGTCCAGTACAGGCGCAGCACGTCGTATCCGATGACCGAGCCGAGGCTGTGGCCTACGACCACGACGCGGTGGTAGCGGCCGGTTGCGTGGAGGGTCCGCATCAACGCGAGCCCCTCATCTCGGATGCTCTTGCGGACCGACAAGTTGTCGGGCTGGGCTCGGAGGTAGCGGGCGGCGTCGCCGAGGCTTAGTACCAGGAAGCCGTTGATCATGCCGACCACCACGGTGGCGATGAACAACACGAGGGTCTGGTTGCGGAGCTCGTCGACGTGGTCCCACGTGTCCTTCCACCATGCGAGTCCGAGGGTGAGAGTGAGCAGGACGGCGGTGATGAGGGCGAGGAGTACGAAGATGCGTCCGCCCCAGTAGAGGGCCTTGAACTGCTTTGGGACGGTGCGAGGTTTCCGCCGGGCGAGCTCCTTCAGCCAGCCCACCACCTGGTTCTTGGTGGTGTCCCGGATGCGGTCGGCCCAGTACAGCTCGTAGAAGTCGGTGCGCGGTCGCGTTCCGGTTTGGCGCGCCTGGAGTCGTCGCAGCTCGTGGTTTCCCGAGGCGTTGTCCGGCTTGCTCCACGCCGATTCACCGCCGAGGAGACCTGCAGTGAAGTCACGGAGGACGCTTCCCGGGCGCTGTTCACCGATTCCGTGGATGACCACTACTGCCTGGCGGGGAGCCCGCCGCTCGGCGCAGTCCTGGCGCAGCAGCCACAGAGTCGACGAGGCGTGCCTCCACGCCATCTCGGCACGACCCCTCATCTCGGTGGGGACGTCCGGGTCGTCGACAGTCATGCGGGTCGACTTGCGGGCGCCCGACGTGCGCCGCTCGAACGTGATCGTCGCTCGCCGACCCTGCGTTTCGACCATGAGGTGGTCGTCGTCGACTTCAATGATTGTGCCCGCGACATAGTTGTCGCCGGGCAACGCGAAGGAGGCGAACGGGCCTACCACCTGGTTTGGGTCGATACCGAGCCATCGGTGTGCACCGTGGGGGTGAAGGGCCAGCTCGACAAGTTCGTCGGTCGATCCGGGGATCGTGACCTGGTAGTGGACCCCGCTGGCGGCCGGTGTCTGCGTCGTCATAGCTTCCCAGCCTCGCGCGCCTGGATCAGAACACCGGGTCGGGCCGTGGCGCCTGCGCCTCGACATAGGACCACGGCAAGCCGATTGTTTCGGTGAACATGCCGCGGACCATCCCGCAATGCTCCTTGTCCCTCATGCCTAGGTCGGCGATGGTCTGGAGCGCCAGGTCGATGGCGTCGTCCGACGCGTCCGGGTTCGCGAAAACGTCCAGGTTCCGCTGCAGTAGTTCGGCGATATGGCGCCGCTTTTTCTCGAGCAGGGTCCGCGACAGGCCGCACACCGCGATGGTGGTGGCGCCGTAGACGCTCCCCTTGCGGGGCCCGACCACGCCCAAGTGGTCGAACACCAGATGCTTGGTGGGGTCCTTGCGCCCGAACGGATTCAGCAGGAGTGCGTCCTCCTTCGCTTCATCGCCCGCTTTGGGCGCTGCGGCCGGCTCTGCCTTCAGCGGGAAGAAGTTCCGCTTGTGCGCGCTGTTGCAGGGATTGCACGTGAGGATGTAATTGCTCCACGAGTACGCCAGCCAGGGATAGCCCGAGGTGAAGAGGTGTTCGACCTTCACCGTGCCGTCCGGCTCGATGACCAGCCGATCGACTCGACCTTTCGGTCGGTAGTGCTCGACGTCGCCCTTGAAGCGGTCGACGGCGACGACGTTCACCTCGCAGTACCCGCACTTCCCAAACGTCCCGGGAGCCATGTCGCTCTTGAACTTCGTCCACGTCTCGCGTCCCTTGAAGTCCACAGGCTCGTTCTTGTTGAACTGGTCGAGGATGTCCTCGATGTTTTTCTTGACGGCCTGTTGGAAGCCCGGGGGCTCGGGCACGTTCTTGAACCCCATCATTCGGTCCGCTCCCTCGCGTGGGCGAGCAGCCGCTCCTTGATCTGATCCTTTGTGAGCTTGGTGGTCGCCGGCGCCGCGGGAGCTGCCTGCTCCGCCACGAGCTCGCTGGCGGCCTCGACCATTACCCGGCCCAGTGAGGTACCGGTATAGGACCCGAGGGTCAATTCGAGCCGGTGTTGGAGATCGGCGACCGCGGGGTCGTTGGGCCCATGGCCCTCCAGCCGCAAGTTGCGGTACTGCATCAGGTCAGCCTGGACCTTCGGATCGAGGGTCGTGTCGAGGCCGAACCAGCTGCCGGTCAAGATCTCGTCGGCGTCGAGGCCGGGTGGGACGTCGATCTGTTGGATGGTGATGGTGTCGTCGCGCCGTTCGAGCAGGTGGAGCTCGCCCGGCTGGAGCCCGCGCAAACAGAGAGGGTCGTGGGTCGTGGCCACGAACTGGAGGTGCGGGAAGACCGAGCGCAGATCCGAGACCACCTGCATCTTCCACTCGGGATGGAGGTGGACCTCGAGTTCGTCGATGAGCACCATCCCCTCGAAGTTCTCCGTGCTGAATCCTTGCTCTCGCTCGCCGCCGAAGGCGAGGCTCAGGTCGAGCGAGAGGGCGAGGATCGACTGGTAGCCGTCCGATAGCTCGTTGAGGTCGACTGGCGTGTCGAACATGCGGGCCCGCATTTTTCCCGACCGACGGCTGAGCTCGATCTCCTCCTCGGCGCTCATCAGGGTCTTGAGGCTGCTCGCCAGCACCCTAAAGTCATTCGGCGGCACCCGCCGAGGGTCAGCCAGCCACGGCTCGGCATTGGCAAGTGATGCCCACGGGTCGAAAAGGTTCGTCAGCTGCGGGCCTGTGGCCCGGCGACTGGTCGATTTCGTGCGACGTGGCAAGAGTCGCGTGGAGCCGTAGCCTGCGAGGGCGAACTCAGGCCGCCGGCCAGCGACGGTGAAGTGGCGCGACCCGCGACTAGCCTCGAGGCGCAACTCGTCGCCCTGGTTGAATCTGATCCGGACGTGGCCCCGGCGGGCGCGGGTATTGCGGTTGACGTACTTCGACGCGTCCGGCGCCAAGCGCCGACGGGCGTTCGCACTGCACAGCGCCAGAGCGATCGCCCGTAGGATCGTGGATTTGCCCGATCCGTTAGCGCCCAGCATGACGATCCAGGGCTCATAGCCCTCGCCCGGCGCTGAAAAGCGGAGCTCCAACTCATGGAAACATCCGAAGTTGACGATATCGACTTCCTCGATCCACACCGCGCCGATGTCCAGCGGCACGATCTCGACCGTTTCGGGGACCAATACCTCGGCCGCGGTTTCGGTGCCGGCTCGGGCCAGGTGGCGCTCAAGCAACTGCCGCCGTAGGGCCACGTATTCGACGTGCGGGTCAACGAGCGCGGCGCGCGTGTTGACGGGGACAGGCTCGGGGGCGGCGGCGAGCCCTGACTGCGTCAGCTCGGCGGCCTCGCGCCGCCGCTTGACGAGGCTGGGGCGGTTGAGGGCGAGCACCTCGATCGTGACATCACCGCGCTCGGAGATCGGCCGCACCGTACCGTCGTCCTCGAACCATAGATGGTCGGCCGGGTCGTCGGTGCCGTAGGGATCGAGCAGCAAGGGTTGCTCAGTGCCGAGCGGATCACCCGGCTCCAGCCGCTTCCCGATCACCGGGAACCGGGTTCGCTTGTTGCGGTTGCAGTCTTGGCAACAGAAGACCAAGTTGTCCCACGAGTAGGCGAGCCACCAGTAATGGTCTGCGTGGATCTCGCCCTTGCGGAGGCCTTCCGCTCGGCGCTTTGGCCGGTAATGGTCGATGTCTGCCGGACCCGCGGAACCCGACAGGCTCTCGCAGTACGCACACTTGCCGTAGGATGCCTCGGGCAGCACATCCAGCGCGGCCCGCCAGATCGACGAGTCGAAGTCGTAGCGGCGTTGCGCCTTGAAGCCACCCTCAGCAGCGGTCGCCTCCAGTGCGGTCCGCCCGAGCGCCACCCGCTTCGCATACGCGGGCGGCTGGGATGGCCGAGTGATGAGGATCATATGGCTCCTCCCGTTCTGGCCACCGGCGAGATTGCGTCGATCCGACGCATTCGTCGCGCTGTCACGCCTCACACACCGTCGTCGTGGATTCCGTGACTGCTGTGACAACGCTAGTGCGATCCGCCGATTACCGCTCCTCGTTTACTGGCTCTTCTTGCTTCAGGTGAGGGTGGGTGAGTCCACCGCCGATGAGCCGCATGCGTGGCCGGTAGTTGTCGCGGTTGCGGAAGCCGCAGGCGGGCGCGTCATACCGCCGCTTGGGAGCCTTACCTGGGCTGTGTCGCGGGCCGGGCCCGGATCATCTCGGTGAGCCACTCTGCCATCGGTGGCTGTGACAGGTCGAGCACCCAGGACAAGCCATGGGGGCTTGTAAGCTTGAGGCGTCCATACAGCATGATCGGCAGTTGCCGGTTGTTCTTGAAGCGCCGGTCGGGTCCGCCCTTGACGTTGGCGTAGCGCCACGTGGTGCCGACCTGCTGACTGTCTCTGGGGCGACGCGCGTCCTCGATGAATCTCGTGCTCGATGCTGTCGCGCTGAGTTGTTGGTAGTCAATGTCGCTCCACCTGCGGCCGGACTTGACGAGGACTCGATCCGGTAGCAGGAACAGGGCGTTGGACCCGCTCGACGCAGATGGCACGTCAATATTTGTGTCGAGAATCCGGGGGCGGGTTCAGCCGGTGGTTGCAACGGTTGGTGGATCTGACTGGTTGGACAGTAGCTGGTCGAGGGCTTCGGCGGGGGTGCGCCAGTGG
>Ga0081455_10008862_pt1 | contig 10405 bp, 8 predicted proteins | sample TabmetS3T2R1_FD_70207 | JGI IMG/M metagenome (GOLD analysis project Ga0081455, IMG submission 70207) | Tabebuia heterophylla rhizosphere microbial communities from the University of Puerto Rico - S3T2R1 | ecosystem: Host-associated > Plants > Roots > Rhizosphere ... | reverse complement strand
CCCAGCGCAACCTCGCTGCGATGATCGACAACCCCGCCGATCTCGAACAGCCGCGCAGCGAAGGCCCCGTCTATACGGCGCGACGCAACATCGCCTTTGACAGATACCGCAAAGGCCAGGCGACCACGACAAACTACCCCGAAGCCGACAAGGCCAAACTCAGCGATACAGGCAAATGATCAGCCGCGTTTTTCAAAACTCCGACGATCAAGTGGACGACACGCCGGCAACCGAGGAATACATCTCGCCGGCGCCCCGCGTATCGGTACAGGCCTTCTGCGCCGGCGTCGCGGTTGCGACCGCGGTCCGCGCGGCGAGCGAAGACCGCCGTCTCGGCAAGGCCCACCTTACCGTCCACATGGGCGGCATTGCCGCCGCCATCGAAGCCTATCACAAGGCTCCTACGCCCAACGTCATCCTGATCGAGAGCGAAGCGGGCAGCGATATCCTCGAAGGACTCGATGAGCTCGCAACCGTATGCGACGCCGGCACCCGCGTCGTCGTGATCGGCAGCGCCAACGACGTCACTCCCTATCGCGAGCTGGTGCGGCGCGGCGTCAGCGATTACATCACCGCACCGGTCGAACCGATCGACGTCGTGCGCGCGATCTGCGGACTTTACGCGGCGTCCGAGGCCGTCGCCGTCGGCCGTATCGTCGCCGTGGTCGGCGCCAAGGGCGGCGTCGGCGCATCCACAGTGGCGCATAACGTGGCCTGGGCGATCGCGCGCGACCTCGCGCTCGACTCGGTCGTGATCGATCTCGACCTTGCGTTCGGCACCGCCGGCCTCGACTACAACCAGGATCCGGTCCAAGGCATTGCCAATGCCGTCTTCCAGCCGGAACGGCCGGACTCCGCCTTCATGGAGCGTCTGCTGTCGAAGTGCACGGACCGCCTCAATCTCCTGGCGGCGCCGGCGACACTGGAACAGGTCTATGATTTCGGCGCCGACGCGTTCGACGCCATCTTCGATACGATGCGGATGACCACCCCCTGCGTCGTGCTCGACGTCCCCCATCAATGGTCGGCCTGGACCAAGCGCACGCTGGTTGGCGCAGACGATATTTTGATCGTCGCCGAGCCCGATCTCGCCAACATGCGCAACGCCAAGAACATGCTGAACGTGCTGAAGGCGGCGCGGCCCAACGACCGTCCGCCGCTCTACTGCCTCAACCAGGTCGGCATGCCCAAGCGTCCGGAGATCACCACGCGCGAATTCGCCAAGGCGATCGAGAGCCAACCGATTGCAGCGATCCCGTTCGATTCGAAGATGTTCGGCACCGCTGCCAATAACGGCCAGATGATCGCGCAGATCTCGGCGAGGCATCGCACCACCCAGATGTTCCTGCAGATCGCGCAGCGCATGACGGGACACGCGGTGACCAAGCGGTCACGGACCTCGTTCCTGGCGCCGCTGATCAAGAAGCTGCAGGGCGCGACGGCCCGCAGGGCTTGAGCAAGAAATGGTTTTCAGCGGGCCTGCCCGCTGACACCCACAGCTTTTCAAACGAAATGGATTGCTTGGACCGGTTCTGAGTCAATCAGAACCGATCGAGGTCAGTCGGCGCGTCGAGCCGCGGCGATCGGCATCTTGTCGGCCTCGGCCCGGGCGTTTTCCTTGTCCTTCCGCGCCAGCAAGCGCTTCAATTGTGTGACGTTGGCGGCGGCCTCGGCCGGCGGCAGATCGGCCTTCGCGATCTTTTCCGCTTCGGCGAAATTGCCCTGCAGGCCGACTGCCAGCGCCAAGTTGGCGCGCACGCGCGGATCGTTCCCCGCAAGCCTGGAGGCACGGCGCAGCGTCTCCTCGGCCTTGGCGAGATCTTTCGAAAGCACGTAGGACAGGCCCAGGTTGGATAGCACCGAGGGATGATCGGGCGCGATCTTCAGCGCGCTCGCATAATACTGCCGCGCCTCCTCGTAGCGACCGAGTTGATCGAGCGTTGCGCCCTGCGCCGAGAGCAGCCGCCAATCGGGATCATCGGGGCTGTGGGCGCGGCCGAGCACGTCGAAGGCCTCCTGGAAATTGCCGTTGTCCGCCAGCGCACGGCCGTAGGCTGCGAGCAGCGGCTTGTTGCCGGGATTGGCGATGGAGGCCTGTTCGAGCACCGCTACCGCCTGCGACCGCTGTCCCGTCGCACGGAGCGCCTTGCCGTATTTCAGCGCCGCGTCCGCATCCTTCGGATTGGCGCGGTAACGCTCCTGATAGGTTTCGATGTCGCGGCGCGGATCACTGGCGCGGCTGACCTCGGCTTTCTCGTCGATCGAGCCGGTAATGTCAGATAGTCCCGAGCCCGTGCAGCTACCAAGCGCCGCTGCCAGCATCAGGACAGACGTGCACGCAAGAAGCCGCGCGGTGCGGGACGGACGGGACAACTTCTGAAACATGTAGCTGGACTCACGGCGGCAACTGTCCAGCAGTGTTCTCAGCTTAACCCTAAATTCAGGTTAAATTTGTTCCCTGCCACGGTAATGGGCGACCTTCGCCGGCGGTTGCGCCGGAGACTGAGGCCGCCGGCGCCGCCTTGCGAAGCGCGCTAATCGAGGAATTGCGCGCCGAGCTCGCAGCCGATTCGCCATGCCAACCGGCACTGGCGCGGCCTTCCCTCGGTAAAGATCACCGTGAATTCGGGCGGGATTTCCGGATATTCGGCGATGATCTTCACACCGCCGTCCGACATGTCCGTAATCATGCAGTCACGTGGCAATCCGCCGGTCCCAAACTGAATTTTCGCAAAGTTTCTGCACGCACGTCGTTCGCTTCTGCGGCGATTGGCTGCCAACATGTCCGATCCTGACCCTGCTCGATGTGATTCACTCGAAGGTGGATCAGCATTACCGAAGAAACGTTGGAATTGGCCTAGCGCGACGGCTCGCAATGTAACTGATGCATTCGAATTCCGTTTACCGAACCCGGAGCGCCGAGGGCTCCGAAGGCCGTCGCGCCGCCACCCCACAATTTTCGGCAAATTAAAGGGTTGATCCCCCCTCGTTAGGCGATAGCCTGACCCCTCGACTCGATTTGGCGGAAGCTATTCGTATGGGAAGTCTGGTTCTGCTCGACCTGATGGGCGGCGTCGCGCTGCTGCTGTGGGGCCTGCACATGGTCCACAGCGGGATCCTGCGCGCGTTCGGGCCGGACCTGCGCCTGTTGCTGGCGAAGGCCCTGAACAACCGCTTCACCGCCTTCGGCGCGGGCCTCTGCCTGACCGCGCTGCTCCAGAGCAGCACCGCCACCGCGCTGATCACGAGTTCGTTCACCTCCGAAGGGATCGTCAGCCTCGTTCCGGCGCTTGCCATCATGCTCGGCGCCAATGTCGGCACCACGCTGATCGTGCAGATCCTGTCGTTCAACATCGCCGCCGTCGCGCCGGTGCTGTTCATCATCGGCCTCGTCGCCTTCCGCTCCGGCCCGCGCTCGCGCGTCAAGGATATCGGCCGCGTCTTCATCGGGCTCGGCCTGATGCTGCTGGCGCTGCATATCCTGCTCAACACGCTGGCGCCGGCGGAGAATGCACCGGGCGTGCGCGTGTTCATGAACGCCATTACCGGCGATCCCGTGCTCTGCATCCTGTTCGCCGCGATCGTGACCTGGCTGGTGCATTCCAGCGTCGCCAGCGTGCTGCTGGTGATGTCGCTGGCCTATGCGCATTTCGTCACGCCCTACGCGGCGCTGGCGCTCGTGCTCGGCGCCAATCTCGGCAGCGCGATCAATCCGCTGGCCGAGGGCGCGCGCCGCGACAACCCGGCGAGCTACCGCCTGCCGCTGGGCAACCTGATCAACCGGCTGGCCGGCATCCTGCTGGTGGCGCCGTTCCTGCAGCCGATCGCCGATCTGCTCACCGCGTGGCAGCCGGACGCGGCCAAGGCGACCGCCCTGTTCCACATCGCCTTCAACGTCGTGACGGCAGTGATCTTCATCGGCCTGCTCGACGGCATGGCGCGGCTATTGCAGAAATTGCTGCCCGAGCGCGTCAAGGAGGCCGACGCGCTGGGGCCGCGCTATCTCGACGAGAGCGCGCTGGAGACGCCCTCGCTCGCTCTGGCGGATGCCGCCCGCGAGACGCTGCACATGGGCGATCACGTCGAAATCATGCTGCGCAAGGTGATGGCGGCGATGATGACCAACGACCGCGCGCTGGTCGACCAGGTCTCGGAGATGGACAACCGCGTCGACAGCCTCGACGAGGCGATCAAGCTCTATGTCACGAAACTCACCCGCGGCAGCCTCGACGAGCGCGAGGGGCAGCGCGCGATGGAGATCGTCTCCTTCGCCATCAACCTCGAGCATATCGGCGACATCATCGACAAGAATTTGAGCGAGCTCGCCACCAAGAAGATCAAGCGCCGCTTCCAGTTCTCGGCCGAGGGCGCCGAGGAGCTCTCCGCCTTCCACAAGCGCACCATGGATTCGCTGCGGATCGCGTTCGGCGTCTTCATGTCCGGCGACGTCAACGAGGCGCGCAAGCTGTTGGCCGAGAAGACCGCGCTGCGCAGCGCCGAGATCGCCGCCACCGAGCGGCATCTCGACCGCCTGCGCGAGGGCCGGCCGGAGACCATCGAGACCACCTCGCTGCACCTCGACGTGCTGCGCGACCTCCGGCGCATCCACTCGCATATCTGCTCGGTAGCCTATCCCGTGCTGGATGCCGCGGGAGAGCTGGCTGCCTACCGCAGGACCGAAACCGAACTGCCGGCGCTGCCGACGCCGGTGCCCGGCCGCCCGTGATCAGCGGTCCAGCGTCTTCGAACCGCTGCCGCGGTTCTTCACGATCAGCATGATGTTCCGGATGTAGATGATGGTGGCCAGCGATTGGCCGAGGATGATCACGGGTTCGCGCTTGGCGATGCCGTAGATCAGCGTCATCACGCCGCCGCCCATCGAGAAGAACCAGAACGCCATCGGCACTACGCTCTGGCCAACGCGCTCGCTGGTGATCCACTGCACCAGGAAGCGCGCGGTGAAGAACAGCTGCGCGATCAGCCCGAAGGCCAGCCAGAAGTCGAACTTGGCGACGAAGACGTCGTAGAGATAGTCGCCGAGCGCCTGCCCGTATTGAATCAGCATCAGGAAACCTCGGTCGCAACGGGGGTCGGTCTCTTGCGGCGAATCAGCCACCACACGCCGGCGAGATCCATGATCCCGATCCAGAGCCGGTCGAAGAAGCCGTAATTGGACACGCCGGACCGGCGCGGACGGTCGATCACATCGACATAGGCGATCTCGAAACCTTCGCGGCGTACCAGCGCCGGCAGGAAGCGGTGCAGCCCGTCGAAATAAGGCATCGACAGGAACACGTCGCGCGGGAACGCCTTCAGGCCGCAGCCGGTGTCGCGGGTGCCGTCTTTCAGGATCGTCTTGCGCACGCCGTTGGCGATCTTCGACTGCAGCTTCTTGAAGCCCGTATCCTTGCGCCCAACCCGCTGGCCCGCCGCAAGGCCAACGCGACCAGCGCCCTTCTCGACCGCCGCGATCAGGTCCGGCAGGAATATCGGGTTGTTCTGGCCGTCGCCATCCAGCGTCGCGACGATGGCGCCGCGCGCCGCCCGCACGCCGCTACGCACCGCCGCAGATTGCCCCGAGGAGGCGGCATGCTTGAGCTGGCGGAGCTGGCGGTGCTGCTTCATCAGGTCGGCCAACCGGTCGGCGGTCGCATCCGTCGAGCCGTCATTGACGTAGATGATCTCGTAGTTCCAGCGGCCGTCGAGCGCGCCAATGATTTCCGCAATCAGCGGGGCGACGTTTTCCGCCTCGTTACGCACCGGCACAACGATGGAAACGGCGACCGAATCTCTGTCGGCAGAAGTCAAATCGGCACTCGTCTGGTTGGTTTGAAGGGCTCGGAACCGGGCCTATCGGGCCGCCTGGCGGCGTCCGCTTTTATGGGGCGAAAGCGCCGCGGGCAACCCTTTTGAGGCGTCCCGAGGAGGGCCCGACCAGGGGCACGATGCTGCCATCAAGCTGGATCGCAAACCCCAGCCGGCGGGCCGCAAACCAGTAACGCACGAACATCGCCCCGATGATGCCGATCAGCGCGCCGGCGACGACATCGCTCGGATGATGCGCCAGCAGCACCAGGCGGGTCGCCACGATGATTACGGCATAGAGCGCCATCGCGAACCGGCTCGCCGGCCAGACCGAAGACACTGCGAAGGCGAGCGCAAAGGCGGTCGTGGCATGCCCGGAGGGGAAACTGTAATAGGCGGGGTTTCCCGCAAAATGCGAGAAGTGGAACGGGTTGGCCTCGCCGCTGACAAAGGGCCGGCCACGACCGACGCAGTATTTCAGCACCTCGGTCACCAGATTGGAAAAAGCGACCGCAAGGAAAAGGAATTGCAGGCGCGTGCCGAGGCCGAGCAACAGCGACCGCTGGATGCCGCGAAAGCCCGGCGCGGCGAGCGCGACCGCAATCAGCAGCACGCCGAGCGCCGCCAGCACATATTCGTCCTTGCCGAAATCGGTGAGGATGCGAACCCACCACAGCGAGGGCGTGCCGCGCTTCGGCATCTGGCTGATTTCCCAGGCATCGATCGCATACATCAGCACGATGATCGCAGCGGAGAGCCCGGCCGTCAGCCACAACACATGCCGCGCGGCGCGGCGCGCGGCCTCGGCCCGCCGCGAATGCGACGGCGAGCGCACGAGCTGCGCCAGCGACAGCCAGCTCAGCGTTGCAAAGCGCGCGACATAGTTCCGGGAGTCGATGACAGCGGGCTTGCCAGCCATCTTATTCCGTTCCTTCCGAGCGGAAGATGGCGATCGAGATCGCCTTGCCCTGCGAGATATTATAGCCCTCGATCCGCTTCGCCACATTGTAGCGCAGCCCGATCGCCTCGGCGCGCTGCACGAAGGCGCGTTCGGTGCGCGACTCGATCAGCGCGAAGCGGCAACTGCCCTGCCCCAGGAAATCGGCGGCGCCCGATCCGTCGGTCAGCAGCGTGCTGGTGCCGGCCATGAAGACGAGGCTCGGCTCATGGAAGCCGGCCGCCGCCGCCTTCGGCCCGACGCAGACCACATTGCGAAGCGCCCGCGCGATCTCGGCGCTTGGAAACATCGTGGTCAGCGACGGCATCACGATGCCGTAGATTCCGATCGCCAGAAACATCGCCGCGACTACCGCATTGAGCAGCGACCGCTCGGCGCGGCTGTCCTCGAACATCCACCAGGCGATCAGGCCGAAGATCATGGACGCCGCCAGGAAGGGCCAGGCCGGGAATGCCGGGTAGTGCGTCAGCTTGATCGCACCGGCGACCGCAAGCACCGCCGCGCCTGCGGGTACCACAAACCACCACGCCGCGCCGCGCATCAGCCAGGACCGCGACAGCACGCGGCGTTCGAGCGCGCCGGCGGTAAGGATCGCGATCGCCGGATAGAGCGGCAGCACGTAATGGGGCAGCTTGGTCAGGACCGCCTCGAACACGATCCATGACGGGACCAGCCAGGCCAAGAGATACTGCGCGCCGGGCTCACGCCGCGCGCGCCAGACCGCCGGTGCCGCCATTCCGGCCAGCGCCGCGCCCGGCCAGAAGGTGACCCAGAACAGCAGCAGATAAAGTCCGGGCGGCGCGCCGTGGGATTCCTGCGCGCCGATCTTGCTCAGCATGTCGCCGCCGAGCGAATTGGAGAAAAAGGCCTCGCCGGCGCGCCAGAAGATCGCCACGAACCACGGCAGCACCAGCACCAGCGTCCACATCAGGCCCCAGAGCGGGCGCAGCCGCCACAGCCACGCCGCGGAGCGGTCGAGGATCGCCAGCGCCACGATCGTCAGCCCGACGAACATCAGGATCAGCGGCCCCTTGAGCAGAATGCCGCCTGCGAGCGCGGTCCAGAACACCGCGGGCGCCGTCCAGGGCGGATGCGCCGGATCCTCGCCGCGCTGCCAGGACAGGTAGACCCGCGCCATCGCCCCCATCGCAGCGACGACGGTCAGCAGCAGCATCGCGTCGGTCTTGGCGAGCCGCGCCTCGACGCCGAGCAGGACGGAGGCGCACATCATCAGCGCCGCTAGCGCCGCCCCGCGCCGCGTGACGAAGGCCAGCGCGGCCCAATAGGTCAGGAGCACCGCGCCGATGGCGCCGATCAGGGACGGAATCCGGTAGAGCCAGATGCGAAGCTGCGCCCGCGGCAGGCCGAGCGAGGACGCGGTTTCGACCACGGCGGCCTGCAGCCAATAGATGCCGACCGGCTTCTTGTAGCGGACGTCGTCCTGAAAGCGGATGTCGACGAAATCGCCGCTTTCGACCATCTGCTTGGTCGCCTGCGCGAACCGCGCCTCGTCGCGGTCGATCGCCGGAATGTTGAAGAAGCCGGGCAGGAAAAGCACGATGCCGCAGAGCACCAGGAACACGATGGCGCGAAAATGGTTCGCGGTCGCGAAGTCGAACACGGCAGCGACCCTGCGGCCAGAATGTGCAGGTTTTACAGGCTGTTGGCCCGCTCCGAAGCGTGGCTGGTGCAAGGTTTCGACCATGCTGTTCGCATACGATGAAACCGCACTGCAAACAACTCCACAAAACCCCTAAGTCGTGGTCAACAGAGCGTTTTTCCTCACTGTACCCGGATCACCACGGTATCGGCCGCGCCAGTTGCGTCGATCACCGTCAACCGGGCAAAGCCCGGTCCGGGCGGATCGACCAGGCGCTGGCGGCGGCTATCGATCTCGCCGACCGAGGCGCCGTTGACCATGACGGTGAGCGGCAGCACGCCGCCGGCGACCTTGACCGGCATCGGCGCGCCCTGCCCGCCTGCGGATCGGTCGATGTCGATCCGCGAGCCGTTCAGCGGAAACTGGATGCGTGGCATCTGATCGCTGCCGGTTCGGATCAATTCGCCGACGGGCCTGAAACGCTTGAGCGGCAGCGGCAGCTTGGCATTGCTGGCCATCAGCACACCCTTCGGCGCCTTCGGCAGCGCCGCCGGGATTTTTCCGGTCCGTGCGAACGCGTCGAACAGGATCGGCGCGGCGGCGGTGCGGCCGACAAGGCCCGGCACCGGCGCGCCATCGGGACGACCAACCCACACCCCGATGGTGATGCGGCCATCGAAGCCGACCGACCATGCGTCGCGATAGCCGTAACTGGTGCCGGTCTTGAACGCGATCTTGTTGTGCACGCCGTTTTCCGGGGGCGGCGTGCCAAGCAGCACGTTGCCGACCTGCCAGGCCGCGGCCTGATCCATCAGCCGCAGCGGCTCGCGATCGTCACTGGCGAGCATGATCTCGCGCAGCGGTTTCGCCGCGCCAAGCCGCGCCAGCCCGGCATAAAGCTGCGCCAGGTCCTGCAAGGTGACGCCGACGCCGCCGAGGCCCATTGCGAGGCCCGGCGCCTCATCCTTCGGCAGAACGAGGTTGCCGCCGGCCTGCTTCAACCGCGACGACAGCCGGCTCGAGCCGACGCGGTCGAGCAGCGCGATCGCCGGCACATTCAGCGACAGTTGGAGCGCCTTGCGCACCGGCACCGTGCCCTGGAACGTCATGTCGAAATTTTCCGGCGCATAGGAGCCGAAACGAATGGGCCGGTCGTCGATCAGGCTTTCCGGATGCACAAAGCCGTCCTCGAAGGCGAGACCGTAGATGAAGGGCTTCAGCGTCGATCCCGGCGAGCGCACCGCGCGGGTCATATCGACCTGCCCGGCACGGCGCTCGTCGAAATAATCCGCCGAGCCGACGCGGGCCAGCACGTCGCCGCTTTCATTGTCGACCGCGATGATCGCGACCGAAATATCCGCCCCCTGCGCCAGCGCGCGGTCGCGCGCCAGCCCTTCCAGCGTCTTCTGCAGGCTCGAATCCAGAGTCAGCTTGATCAGCGGCGTGTCCTTCACCGTCGCCATCGCGGCATCGGACGAATGTGGCGCCAGGATCGGCATCGGCTTGCGCAACCGCGGCACCGCGGCAGCCTTGGCCTGGCCTGCGTCTTCTTTCGACACCACGCCATCCTCGACCATGCGCGCCAGCACGCGGTCGCGCGCGGCGTGCGCCGCTTCCGGATAGCGGTCGAGCCGGCGGCGCTCCGGCGATTGCGGCAGCGCGACCAGAAGCGCGGCCTCGCCAAGCGACAGCCGCTTCGGCTCCTTGCCGAAATAGGCGATCGAGGCGGCGCGGATGCCTTCGAGATTGCCGCCGAACGGCGCCAGCGCCAGATAGAGATCGAGGATTTCGTCCTTGCTGAGCTGCTGTTCGAGCTGGACGGCACGGACCATCTGGCGGAGTTTCGCATAGACCGAACGCTCGCGCCGCGGCTCCAGCAGCCGCGCCAATTGCATCGTGATGGTCGAGCCGCCGGAAACAATGTGACCGCTCGTGGTGAACTGCAGCGCCGCGCGCCCGAGCGCCAGCGGATCGACGCCGCCATGCGACCAGAAGCGGCGGTCTTCATAGGCCAGCAGCAGCTTCAGATAGGTCGGGTCGAC
>Ga0081455_10008861_pt1 | contig 10406 bp, 9 predicted proteins | sample TabmetS3T2R1_FD_70207 | JGI IMG/M metagenome (GOLD analysis project Ga0081455, IMG submission 70207) | Tabebuia heterophylla rhizosphere microbial communities from the University of Puerto Rico - S3T2R1 | ecosystem: Host-associated > Plants > Roots > Rhizosphere ... | reverse complement strand
ACTCGACGGAAAGCCGACGGCCAACGCCATCATGCTGAAAATGCTCGACCGGATTTATACGGTGTCGCCGCTTCAGCAGAGCCGGTGAGACGCCACGCCTGGACGGGAAGCTGCGCTTAGGTCAGACGCGGTCATTCGGCGATGTCGGCTCGATGTCCGGTTTTGCCCCTGGCTGTGTAAAAACACGCTGCTTGGGGTGATTCTCGAGTTACGATTCCCGCGTGATTTGAGGGGGATCGGATGAAGCGCTTCGTCGAAGGCATCGATCGCGGGCAGAGCACGCTGTTTCCTGAATGCGTGGAAGACTGGATCAGCGAGGACAATCCGGTTCGTGTGATCGACGTTTTTGTTGACGGGCTCGATTTGGCCGAGATGGCCTTTGAAGGGGTCGATCGTGCGGCCACGGGCCGGCCGGCGTATCATCCTTCGGTTCTCCTGAAGCTGTACATTTACGGCTATCTGAACCGGGTGCAGTCGAGCCGACGGCTTGAACGAGAGGCCGGACGCAATCTCGAAGTGATGTGGCTTTTGGGCCGTCTCGCGCCAGATCACAAGACGATCGCCGACTTTCGCAAAGATAACGGGGCGGCGGTGCGCAGGGTGTGTGCGCGGTTGGTGGAACTGTGCCGCGATATGGGTCTTCTGACGACGACGAGCGTCGCCATCGACGGCAGCAAGTTCAAGGCGGTGAATAATCGGGACAAGAACTTCACACGGGCGAAGGTGGAGCGGCGCCGCGTCCAGCTCGAGGAGAGCGTCGCGCGCTATCTGAGCCAGCTCGACACGGCCGACCGGCAGGAGCCGACGGAGGCGCTGGGCGTGAAGGTGACGCGGCTCAAAGAGAAGCTGACGAAGTTGAAGGAGCAGATGGGCAAGCTTGCGGTTTACGAGAAGCAGATGCTTGCTTCGCCCGATCAGCAAATCTCTCTGACCGACCCCGACAGTCGTTCGATGGCAACGAGCGGCCGCGGTTCCGGTGTCGTCGGCTACAATGTTCAGGTGGCTGTCGACACCGAACATCATCTGATTGTGACACATGAGGTGACGAACTGCGGCTCGGATCGGGCGCAACTTGCGAATATTGCCAAGCAGGCGAAGGCTGTCCTGAAGGCTGCGACGCTCGAGGCCGTTGCCGATCGCGGATACTTCAGCAGCCCGGAGATCCTTGAATGCCACGAGGCGGGCATCACGGTGACGCTGCCGAAGCCGCTGACGTCGGGGGCCAAGTCGGAGGGGCGCTTCGGCAAGCAGGACTTCGCCTATCTGCCCGAAGAGGATGTTTACCGCTGTCCAGCTGGCGAGCGGCTGCCATATCGCTACACGAACGAAGAAGCTGGCAAGATGCTACGGCGCTATTGGACAACGGCATGTTCAGACTGCTCGCTCAAATCCCTATGCACAACAGGACCGGAGCGGCGGATCACGCGATGGGAGCACGAGCATCTGCTCGAAGCCGTGCAGCAGCGCCTTGATGCGAACCCGCACGCCATGCGTCAGCGCCGCGAGACCGTCGAACATCCGTTCGGCACGATGAAGGCGCGTATGGGTGCGACGCACTTCCTGACCAAGACACTCCCGAAGGTCGCAGCCGAAATGGCGCTCGCAGTCCTCGCCTACAATCTGACCCGCGCCATGAACATCGTCGGGACCAAGCCACTGATGGCAGCGCTCGCTGCCTGAGGCAGCCTGATCTGACCCGCATGGCCCCCGGGCCCACCACGCGCGTTATTACACAGCCAAGACCCTTAGCGGACATCGAGGGGTCCAAAATCCCGCAGTGCAGCAGCACTAAGGCGTACTAACCTTTCATTCGGGAAGCGGGAGCTAATGGGCAGTGAAGCGACGCGACGCTGCTCGGCAGCGCTGAGCCCGCGTAGTCCGCCCTCAGGTCATCGCTCGCGTCAGCTCGAATTTTCGCCGACCTATCGAGCGGCCTGGACATCATCAACTTGCGGCGCAAAATCGCTTCACCGCCTCAGCGACCGCTTTGGCGACAGTTGCTCTGAGGGCTGGAGACGAGAGCACTTGCTCTTCAGCGCGATTAACGATCATTCCCGCCTCAAGAAGCACGGCCGGCATACGTGATTCATACAGCACCGCGATATGATCAGAGGCATCATAAATTCCCCGCTCCCGATCCACCAGAGGAGCAACGCGTCCATACTTGGCAGTATTGGTCAGTTCGTCATGGTGGGTCGTGAATTTGAGGCCACTCGCCATGAGTCGATCGGCGAGGGTCGTCGCAAAGCTCAGGCTCTCCTCATACTTGTTATTTTTCTGCGAGACCCAGAGAGAGAACCCTTCAAACTTGTCTAAAAACCAATGCGTTTTTCCATTGTACTGCCACGGCATAAGCGTTTCATTTTTTACACCATCATGGTGGACAGAAATAAATAAGTCCGCACCCAGGTCATTGGCACGCTTCGATCGTTGTAGCCGGCTTGCGTGAGTATTCGAGCCCGAGGTCACGATCATCTGCGTGGAAATAAAACCTGTGTTGACAAGTTCCTCTAAAACTCGCCGCGCCAATCTCATATTGAGATCGTATTCTTTCACGCCACGTGCACTAATTTGGCCCGAATCCTTGTCTGTATGTCCTACGTCAAGGATAACGATGATGTCTTTCTTAGCCTTGGACATGCAAGTTGCTGAGGCATCAGTAGCGACGCACGAAATGCCCATAACGACGGCTGCGAAAGGAGTAGCGATTCGACAAGCCACGGCTTTTCCTTTTTTGGAATACGTGTGCATCGGGAGAGCCCAACCATCAGCCCGGGCTTTGGAGAGCCACCACCACTTATCTGCCGCAGCGAATCGCCGCCGAACTGATCGAACGGACATTTCCATGTGCTGCACTGTCATGAGATCAGGTCGCTGTCACCAGTCGCGTTTCTATGAGTACGCCCCGCCAGCTTATTGACCTAATGTGGCTTTGGTTCAGAAGTCCGCATTTCGGACTCGCCGCGAGAATCATGCGGACTTCTGAACTGCCTCACTAGCGTTCCAGCGCGTGGCGGTCCCAGCGCGCGCGATCGGCGCAGGCCTCGTATGTGCTCTGCAGGAATTGCAGCAACAGCTCGTCCGGCGAATCCGCCGTCCGCACCGCGTCGTACGGCAAGATGAACTGGCCGAGCTCGGTTTTGTAGGACGCGGGCGGCGGCACCGGCGCTTCTCCGAAACCCGCCGGTTCTGGATAAGCATAGGCGTAGAAGGCCGGATAGCCGAGGCCGCCGTTGCCAGGCCAAAATCCGCAACTGCTGACCTCGTGCGAGTAGGCTTCGCGCATCACCCAGTCGCCGAGGTTCGGGCTATGGCTCGTCAGCGGCGGCGCGGTGCGGCCGGAAAATCGCGTCACCGCGAGGTCGAAGCTGCCCCAGAAGAAATGCACGGGGCTGCACTTGCCCAGGAAGCGGCCGCGAAAAATATTCATCACCCCGTCGACTTGCACGAGCTGGCGCCAGAACCGCTGCGCCGCGTCGCGGTCGTAGGCGGCGTGCTCGCGGTCGCGTTCGAACGGGACGGCGCCTTCGATCTCGGACGGCATGGTCCAGATATGCACGTCGATGCCGAGCGCACGCAGGCGCGCCATGACCTCGGCGTAGAAGTCGGCCACCGAGCATGGCGCGAGCGCGAAGGAGTCGATCGTTCCATCGCTGGTCCGCAACAGCAATCGATGTGCGAGAAAGTCGAAATCGATCTGCAGCAACCGGCCTTGATACGGCATCGCCGACGTGGTCAGCCCCGTTGCAGTGACGTAAAGCGTGACCTGCCACCAATGATTGACCATGGGGGCAAGCTTGAGCCGGACCTTGCCGACCACCTGGGTCCACAGCTGCAGCGTTTCGCAGGTGTCCTTCCAGTCGTCGAGGGCGAGGCTGGGCCAGGCCTGCGCTCGCCCAAGGTCCGCTTGATCCTTGCTGGCAGACATCGTCGTCCTCGCCGCCTTGTGGCTTTGCGCCAATGGCGAACGCGTCATCGGCAAATGGCTCTGCGCCTTGCCGATGGCGAAACTTGGTCAGCGCGGCGCCGGTGTCGCCCCGCCGGCGCCCTTCTCCGCTTTGAGCCGCGCCCGGGCGGCGCGGATCGGTTCGAACGGGCCGTATTTGTGCTGCTGTTCGCTGAAGCCGTCGGCATACGGGCCGTAGGGCGCGTCGACCGGCTTTTCCAGCAGGTTGGGATAGTCCTTGTCGAGGCCGGCTTTGTGCGGCCGCGGCTGCGAGACCATGTAGGCCGCGATGTCCCAGGCCTGTTCCGGTGTGAGCCGCGGATTCAGGTAGTCGGTACCATGGGGCATGTTGAAGTGGATGAAGTTCGCGGCGTTGATCAGCCGCGCCATCCCGGCGCCGTCGTTGAAGCTGTCGCTGCCCCAGAGCGGCGGCACGATGTAGCCGAGATCGGTGTCGGGCAGGCTGCGGCGGATGCCGACGCCGTTGGGGGCGTGACAGGCCGCGCAATGCTGGGCATAGCCCGCCGCCCCGCGCGCGGGATCGGCGGCGCGGTCGAGCTCGGGCATCCTGCCGACGCCGAGCCCCGGGACGGTCTGTCCCGACGGCACCCCGGTCGAGAGGAATTTGACGTAGGCGACGAGCGCGCGCATCTCCGGCGAATCGCCCGGCAGTGGACGCCCGTTCATGCTCCGCGTCATGCAGGAATTGAAACGATCCTGCAGGGTGATCTCAACGCCCTGGCGGATGCTGTAGCGGGGAAACTCACCGTAAAGGCCGAACAGCGCAATGCCGAACTTCTTCGTTCCGGCCTGAAGGTGGCAATTGCCGCAGGCGAGATTGTTGCCGGCAAAGCGCTTGGCGGGGTCAGCCACCTCGGGACCGATATGGGCATAGGTCGCGGTGACGAGGTCGCGCCCGCGCCGCACCAGCCGGCCATAATCATCGTCAGGCAGCGCACCGATCTCGGGCACGGTCCAGATCTGCGGACTCGGTGTCGCCTGTTGCGCGAAGCTCGCCGTTACGCCGAAGCCGATCACTGATGCGATTAGGCAGAACACGATCAGCGGCGCGAGCACGACGCGTAGGGCGACGTGCTGCCGCGAAAAATCCCTGTGCATCCTAACCGCCTCCATCCGGCGTGCCCAAAAAAGCCGACGCCCTTCTAGCACAAGCCCGCTAGCACAAGCCCGCAGCGCGGCGGCCTCAGGATTCCAGAGGTTACGGCTCGAAGACGGATGCGGCCCTGCGTCATGGTGGACACGGGATGGACGGAGCCCAAGCCGAATTTTTCTTGTCCGTTGCCGAACGGCTACAGCCGAAATCGCAGAAAATTGTAAGCTGATGCTTCGACAACCGGGTGGGGGACGACGATGAAATATCTTGCTCTCGGAAGCGCGGCGCTCGCGGTCATGGCCGCCGCGCCTGCGATGGCGGCGGACATGCCCGTCAGGGCGCCTGCGCCGGTAGCGGCGTATTACGACTGGTCCGGCGCCTATGCCGGCTTGAACGTCGGCGGCGCCTGGTACGACGTCACCCACCATTTCACGACGCCGGGAGCGATCACGCCCGACGTCACCACCAGCGACAGCGACGGCATCTTCGGCTTCCACGCCGGCGCGCAGTGGCAGTGGGGCGCGTGGGTGCTCGGCGTGGAGGCGGCGCTGAGCGGGTGCTTCCGGGAGTGCCGCAGCATCAGCGGCGTGCTTCCCGTCGCCCAGGGCTTCGAGCCCAACGTGTTCGGCGAGCACAAGATCACCAACCTGTTCACGGCCGGCCCGCGCATCGGCTACGCCTGGGACCGCGTGATGATCTTCGCGACCGGCGGCTGGGCGTCGGCCAACCTCAAGAACGCGCACTGCTCGGCCATCACCGGTCTCTGCGACGGACCCGGCTCCGGCGGCAACGGCGCCTCGCGCAACAACAACGGCTGGTACGCGGGCGGCGGCTTCGACTACATGGTGCACAAGGGCTCGCTCGTCGACGTCCTGCTCGGCATCGAATATCAGCATTTCGAGGTCAGCGCGCAGGGGGCGTTCTGCGTAAATCCGGGCTGCCTCCCGCTGGCCGTGCGCGACTTTGCGCTCAGTGCCCGGGGCGACCTCGTGCGTGCGCGGCTGACCATCAAGACCCAGGGCTATGGGTTCTTCTGGGGCGGACCCGCGGCGGGCCGTTGATCCGGGAGTTTGTCGTCTGTTCCGTCACGTTGCCTTGACTTGTTCCCTAATTGTTCTTGCCGACTCAAGTGGCTTCCGCTAGCCTGCCGCCTGAGCAGGGGCTCCCATGGTCCAGCGGGTCACGACGGTAGCGTTCGAGGGTATCGAGGCGCGCGCCGTCGATGTGCAGGTGCAGGTGGCGCCGGGGTTGCCGGCGTTCAACGTCGTGGGCCTCCCGGACAAGGCGGTATCGGAGGCGCGCGAGCGCGTGCGCTCCGCCCTGGTCGCCTCCGGCCTCGCCCTGCCGGCGCGCCGCATCACCGTCAACCTCGCGCCCGCCGACCTGCCGAAGGAAGGGAGCCACTACGATCTCCCCATCGCGCTCGGCCTGATGGCGGCGATCGGCGCCATCCCGACGGATGCGCTCGCGGGCTTCACCGTGCTGGGCGAGCTCGGGCTCGACGGCTCGATCGCCGCGGTCGCAGGCGTCCTGCCGGCGGCGATCGGCGCCAATGCGCGCGGCGAAGGCCTGATCTGCCCAGCCACCTGCGGTCCCGAGGCGGCCTGGGCGAGCCCGGAGATGGAGATCATCGCCGCCGCCTCGCTGATCCAGCTCGCCAATCACGTGCGCGGCACGCAGGTGCTCGCCCGCCCGCAGCCGAAGATCCGCGAGCCCGACTCTGCGCTGGTCGACCTCAAGGACATCAAGGGCCAGGAGAGCGCCAAGCGCGCGCTCGAAGTCGCCGCCGCCGGCGGCCACAATCTGCTCATGGTCGGGCCGGCCGGCGCGGGCAAGTCGATGCTTGCGGCGCGGCTTCCCACCATCCTGCCGCCGCTCGCGCCCGAGGAATTGCTCGAGGTCTCGATGATCGCCTCGGTCGCCGGCGAGATCGAGGGCGGCGCGCTCACCAACCGCCGGCCGTTCCGCGCCCCGCACCATTCCGCCAGCATGCCGGCGCTGGTCGGCGGCGGGTTGCGCGCGCGCCCGGGCGAGGTCTCGCTCGCCCATCACGGCGTGCTCTTCCTCGACGAATTGCCCGAGTTCCAGCCGCAGGTGCTCGACTCGCTGCGCCAGCCGCTCGAGACCGGCGAGGTCGCGATCGCGCGCGCCAACCACCGCGTGACCTATCCCGCGCGCTTCATGCTGGTCGCCGCCATGAACCCCTGCCGCTGCGGCCGTGCCAACGAGCCGGGCTTCACCTGCAAGCGCGCGGCCAACGCGCGCTGCGCCGCCGACTATCAGGCGCGGCTCTCCGGTCCGTTGATCGATCGCATCGACTTGCACATCGAGGTGCCGGCGGTGACCGCCGCCGACCTCATCCTGCCGCCGCCGACCGAAGGCAGCCGCGAGGTGGCCGAGCGGGTCGCGCGCGCCCGCGCGACGCAGGCGCGGCGCTACGCCGCCATCGGCTTGCCGCAGCTGCGCAGCAATGCCGCCGCGCACGGTCCCCTGCTCGAGGAGGTGGCGCGGCCGGATGCGAGCGGGCTCGCGCTCCTGCGCGACGCCGCCGACGCCATGCGCCTCTCCGCGCGCGGCTATCACCGCGTGCTGCGGGTGGCGCGCACGCTCGCCGACCTCGACGGCGCCGACAAGGTGAGTCGCGTGCATCTCGCCGAGGCGCTGTCCTACCGCGCGCTCGTCGACGAGGTGCGCCGCGCGGCTTAACGAAGGCGGTTTGATCCGGCGTACGCGGGCTGTTTACAACCTTCGCAGCGCCACTTCCTCGACCAGGTGGCTCTCGACCTTCTTCAGGATCAGGTCGGCGCGCTGGCGCGTCGGCAGGATGTTCTCGCGCAGATTGACGAGATTGATGCGCGTCCAGATCGAGGTCGCGGTCTCGACCGCATCCGCGTCCGACAAGGTGGCATAGCGGTGGAAGTACGACTTCGGATCGCGGAACGCCGTGCCGCGCAAGGTGAGGAACCGGTTCACGTACCAGCTCAGCAACACGTCCTCGTCGGCGTCGAGATAGATCGAGAAATCGAAGAAGTCCGACACGTAGGGGATCGCCTTGCCGTCCTTCGGCGGCGAGCCGGCCTGCAGCACGTTGAGGCCTTCGACGATGAGGATGTCCGGCCGGTCGATCTCGATCGATCGGTTGGGCATCACGTCGTAGACCAGGTGCGAGTAGACCGGCGCGCGCACCGGGTGCCGGCCGGCCTTGATGTCGGTGAGGAAGCGCAGCAGCGCGGGCAGGTCGTAGCTTTCGGGAAAGCCCTTCTTCTCCATCAGGCCTTCGCGCTCGAGGATCGCGTTGGGATAGAGAAAGCCGTCGGTGGTGACGAGATCGACCTTGGGGACGTTCGGCCAGCGCGCCAGCAACGCCTGCAGCACGCGCGCGGTGGTCGACTTGCCCACCGCCACCGAGCCCCCGACCCCGATGATGTAGGGCACCTTCGCGTCCTCGGTGCCGAGGAAGTTCTGCTGCGCCCGGAACAGGCGCTGGGTCGCCGCCACGTAGAGCGACAGCAGCCGCGACAGCGGCAGGTAGATCTCCTCGACCTCGGCGATGTCGAGCCGGTCGTTGAGCGAGCGCAGCCGCGTCACCTCGTCGGCCTGCAACGTCATCGGGGTGCCGTTGCGCTTCTCCGCCCATTCGGCACGCGAGAACACGCGGTAGGGCGAGAGACCGTCCTCGGTACGCTGCTCCATCGCCACCCTCGCTCACGCGCCCCGGGCTTGCCCGGGACGCGGCTTGATCCTGCGCAGGTCGGCCGGACTGCGCCTGCGATCGCGACCGCGCGACGCCTTTTCCGCGAGGCCCGACTGCCGCATGCGTGCGGCCAGCGCCGCTTCCACGTCGGCCAGCGCAATCCCGCGGGCGGCCAGCACGACCAGCAGGTGGTAGATGAGATCGGCGGCCTCGGCGATCAACCGCTCGCGGTCCTCCGCCACCGCCGCGAGCACGGTCTCGATCGCCTCCTCGCCGAGCTTGCGCGCGCAGTGCTCCACGCCGCCGTCGAGCAGCTTGCGGGTGTAGGAGGCGTCCGCGCTGCCCTGCTGCGCGCGCGCCCGAACGCGCTGTTCCAAGTCGTGAAGGGTGAAGCTCGGCATCGGTTTTGCTCACCTGTTGAATATCATCTCTAGGCAGCGCCGCAAATCAGCCCTTCGGCGGCCACCGCAAGACAGCGACGCACGTCGGGGCGGGCCTAGCGACGTGCACAAGATCGAGGCAGGCGATGGAGCGGTTCCGGCGGGATGCGCCCACCCGCTCGCACGATCTTTGCCCGAAAAGTCTGCAAGTTCCGGGATCATGCTCTAGCATGCCGCGATGCCCGCCGCCGCGCTCGACTTCTGGTTCGATTTTGCCTCGACCTACTCCTATCCCGCGGCCATGCGGATCGGCGTGCTGGCCGCGGACGCCGGGGTCAGCGTGCGGTTCCGCCCGTTCCTGCTCGGGCCCATCTTCAAGGCACAGGGCTGGACCACGTCGCCGTTCAACCTCTATGCCGCCAAGGGGCGTCACATGTGGCGCGACCTCGAGCGGCTGTGCGCGGACTTGGGCCTGCCGTTCCGGCGCCCCGATCCATTTCCGCAGAACAGCCTGCTCGCCGCCCGCGTCGCGCTTGCTGGATTCGAAGGCACACTGGGCGCGAATTTCCGGGGCGAGGATTTCTGCCGCGCGGTGTTCCACGCCGAGTTCGGCGAGGGACGCCGGATCGACGATGCCGCCACCATCGGCGACCTGCTGGCGCGATCGAGCATCGATCCGCGCGCCGCGCTCGCGGCGGCGCAGTCGGACGCGAGCAAGGCGCGGCTGCGCGCGCAAACCGACGAGGCGCAGCGGCTCGGTCTGTTCGGCGCGCCGAGCTTCGTGACCGCGGACGGCGAACTGTTCTGGGGCAACGACCGGCTCGACGCCGCGCTGCGCTGGACGAAGCGAGTAGCGAATAGCGAGTAGGGCGAACTTACTGTTCGCTATTCGCTATTCGCTATTCGCTACTTCACGGATCGAGCCGCATGGGCAGCCCGGCGCGCGCCATGTACGCCTTGGCCTCGCGGATGCTGTGCTCGCCGAAATGAAAGATCGAGGCCGCGAGCACCGCGGTGGCGTGGCCGTCGCGAATGCCCTCGACCAGATGCTCGAGCGTGCCCACTCCGCCCGACGCGATCACCGGCACCGGCACCGCGTCGGCGACGGCGCGGGTGAGCGCAATGTCGAAGCCCTGCCGGGTGCCGTCGCGGTCCATGGAGGTGAGCAGGATCTCGCCGGCGCCGAGCGCCACCACCTCGCGCGCATAGGCGACCGCGTCGAGCCCGGTCGGATTGCGGCCGCCATGGGTGAAGATCTCCCAACGCGGCGGC
>Ga0081455_10008860_pt1 | contig 10406 bp, 10 predicted proteins | sample TabmetS3T2R1_FD_70207 | JGI IMG/M metagenome (GOLD analysis project Ga0081455, IMG submission 70207) | Tabebuia heterophylla rhizosphere microbial communities from the University of Puerto Rico - S3T2R1 | ecosystem: Host-associated > Plants > Roots > Rhizosphere ... | reverse complement strand
AAGTTATACGCAGTGATGCCGCGGCGTCCCAGCTGCTCGCGCGGGCACCTCCCTTGGCCAACTCGCCCAACGGATGGCTCCATGCTTGGCCCACGCCCCCGATCCCGTATTGCAACGATAGTCGTGCGCTTGGCTTTGCGAAGTGAGCTTGATGGAATGAGCCAGTCGAGGTCAGCGCGCGATCAACTCCCTGCAACGGGCGTCAGACGGTATCCTTCCCTTTCCCGCACGAGGCAGTAGAACCCGTCGAGATGGGCGCCAGCGATGATGGTGGGCGTATCGGCGATCTCTGAAAACAGGCTCTCCCGCGAGACACGTGCGGCAGCGGGATCATAGTCGTATGCGACGCCCGCTTCGGGGTGGGGGACCTGGACGGCCGCGACGTGAACGATGTCTCCCCAGAACAGGACCTTTGCCTCGCCAGCGTCGACGATCCAGCACGCATGGCCGGGTGAATGGCCCGCACAGCAACGGACTTCGATGCCCGGCAAAACCTCACCATCGGTGACCCGGCTGACGCGCCCGGCATAGCCACCAAGCAGCGTGCGGTTGGCAAGCATGCGCTGCTGCTGCGCCTTCGAGAACGCGTCGGCGACAGGGGAATCGAGCCAGAACGCTGCTTCACGCGCATGCACCCACACCTCAGCGACGGGAAAAGCGGGCAAGCCTTGCGCATCAGCCAGGCCATTGACGTGATCTGGATGCAGATGCGTCAACAGCACATGGTGCACATTTGCCGGATCGATACCGATGGCGGCGAGGTTTTCAGGTGATCGTCCCAGCGTCGGCTGGAGACCAGTTCCAGCGCCTGTGTCGATCAGGCAAGTCAGCCCGTCCTTTCTCAACAGGAAGCAGTTGACCGGTAGCTCGATCTCTCCATGTTGGCCTGCATTCGCCAGCGCGGCCGCCCTCTCCCCATCGATGTTCGATATAATCGAGATGGAATCGCGCAGCACACCGTCCGAGACGACGACAATCTCGACGTTGCCGACATTGATACGACCTGTCATCGCAGCATCCAAAATGCTCCTCGCGTATTCGTAAATGATTGCGCCAACGGGCCGAAGGTCGCCGCCCGCCCCGGATATAAGGGCAGGTTATACGAAGCATCGACAGACGTGCCTTTGCGGTGGCCGCTCCTTGCGCGACGTGTTAGCCCTGCTTTGTTGCTAATCTTGTATCTTCAGATCTTCCACAACTCTTACTTGTCAATAGTGAGACGTACGATACGGCGCACACCGGAAGTATTTCCACAAACTTCGCCAGTTATCGAGATGCCTGGGATCTGAGATCGCAAATGGGAGGATTATATGCAGAAGTTGAAAAGTCTTTCGATTGCGTTTGCGAGCGCCGGGCTCATAGCCGCATCGGTCGGCCTGGCACAGGCCGATACGCTGACGATCGGCTATATCGGTTCGCTGACAGGCCCGGCCGCCCAATACGGCCTTGCAGGGCAAGAAGCGCTGAAGATCTTTGCCAACGACGTGAACGCCAAAGGCGGGGTGAAGATCGGCGACAAAAGCTACGATCTGACCATTGTTCCCTATGACGACCAGCAGAAGCCGGCACAAGCCGTGGCCTCGTATGAGCGCCTGACGACGGTCGATGGCGCGCACTATCTGTTTGTACAAAATTCTCCTTCGACGATGGCGGTCAAGACGAGCGTCGAAGCCGACAAAACATTGATGCTTACCGCCGCCTTCGCGCCAAAGGCAATTGACGAGAACACGAAATATACCATCCGGATTTACATGAACGGCGACAATATTGCACCAGCATTCGCCAAATGGCTCTCAGAAAATGTGAAGGGGCGGCGCATCGCGACGCTCAACCAGAACGATGAGACCGGTTGGGGCTTCTCAAAGACGATGGAGAAGTTCTACACGCAGGATGGCTTTACCGTCGACAATGAGCTTTACGAACGCTCGCTGAGCGATTTTTCGCCGCTTCTTACGAAGATACTGGCGGACAAACCCGACCTTATCGATCTCGGCGTGACGACACCCGGGACCGCAGGCCTCATTGTGCGGACCGCTCACGAGCTCGGCTATAAGGGGCAGTTCGTCCAGTCGGGAGGCGGCGCGTGGGGCGCCATTGTGGCAGCGGCCGGAAAAGAGGCGGTCGAGGGCATGATGACGATGCTCTACGCCGATCCGAGCAACGCCGAATATCAAAGGATCGCCGCCGCCTACGAGAAGGATGTGGGACAAAAGCCCAACGAGCTCATCGCGCCTTGGTATGACGCGTGCAATGTCCTCATCAAGGCAATGCAGATCGCCGGCACGGTGGATGACACCACCAAGGTCAACGCTGCCTTTGCAAGCGCATTGCCTATGAATTCGCTGCAGGGCGAGTCCCTGATGTTGGGACATCAGCAAATCCTGAACGTCAACTACATTGCCGAGATCAAGGATGGCAAGCCGGTGGTCATCGGCAAGATCCAGGGCAAGTAAAATCGTCGATACGGGCGCGCTGAAAGGTGCGCCCGTATCCTGCCATCCACCGATGCGCCCCGGAACATCCGCTAGCACCAGAGCGGGAGCTGCGGCGGTCCCAATTCCGGACCGGGCATAAGGGAAACAAAAATGATTTCGCAGATCCTGGTCAACGGCGTTCTGGTCAGCCTCACCTACATCATCATGGCGCTCGGATTTACGCTGATATTCGGGATCATGCGGATCGTAAATTTCGCTCACGGCGAGTTTTACATGTTCGGCGCCTTCGCGCTGATGATCCTGTTTGACCAGGTGGGACTGCCCTTTTTTGCCGCGGTGTTGATTTCGGGCGTATTGACCGCGGCACTGGGGATGCTGTGCGAGCGCCTGTTGTTTCGCCGTCTTGTCGGTGAAGAGCTGCCCGGCATGATTACGGCGCTCGCGCTTTCGATCATCCTGCAGTCGGTCGCGCTCCTGATGTTCGGCCCGGCGGACCAGAGCGTGGCCAGACCCTACGTTGGAACGTGGCCCATTTTCGGCGCTGTCGTTCCCTGGGACCGTACCGTTGTCGCAATCGGCGCGGTTCTCATCCTCACCGCATTCTATCTGTTCATGAAATTCTCCCGGCTCGGGTTGGCGATGCGCGCAGTCGCGCTTGATCCCGAGGTCTCCGGCCTCATGGGCGTAGAGCCCGGCCTGATCTATTCGACCGCATTCGGCTTGGCGTCCCTTTTGGCGGGTCTTGCAGGGGCCTTGATGGCACCGGTCTACACAGTTGGACCCGCAATGGGCGCGCTTCCCATGTTGAAGGCCTTCGTCGTGGTCATTCTGGGCGGACTTGGCAGCATTCCAGGAGCGGTTCTCGGAGGCGTGATCCTCGGGCTCACCGACTCAGTGCTGGCAACCATGCTGGACTCCACAGTCGCTTCGATCGCATCCTTCGTTGTCGTGCTGGGCGTCATCGTCGCACGGCCCACCGGATTGCTTGGAAGGAGCATTTGATGCCCCGCTATATCTGGTGGCTGGTCGGCGCGGCTCTGATTGTCGCACCGCTGCTGAGTGGAAATCGCTACTTTCTCTACATAGCGACGATGGTGACCATCCTGATCCCGATGGCGTTGAGCATCAACCTGACGCTTCGACTCGGTCAGCTTTCGCTTGCCCAGCCTGCCTTCATGGGTATCGGCGCCTACACCAGCGCTCTCCTGGTTATGAATTTGGGCGTCCCGTCCGGCTTTGCAATCCTTGCAGGCGGGCTTCTTGCGACGTTAGCTGCGGTGGTCGTCGGTCCCATATTCCTGCGCGTCAAGGGCGTCTATTTTGTCCTTCTAACCTATTCCTTCGCCCAAATAGTCAACCTGAATTTCCAGTATTGGACCACGCCGTTCGGCGGAAACAACGGTCTTTTCGGAATTCCGCCGATCTCTTACCCGGGCGGCGACTTGATCAGCAAGAACACCTTTTACTTCCTCCTTGGCCTTATCCTGACGGCCATTTCACTGTACATCATGCGCCGATTTGAAAAGTCCGACAGCGGCATGATTTGCGACGCCCTGAACGAGGACGAGATGCTATGTCTCGCATTGGGGTCGAACGCCTTGTCCTGGCGTATCGCTGCGTTCGCCTGCAGTGCGCTGATGGCAGGCATCAGCGGCGGCGTTTATGCCTTCTTCATAGGATTCATCTCGCCCGACTCCTTCGGATTCCAGCTGTCTGTCGATCTGATCGTGATGAACGTCGTCGGCGGAGTGTCGTCGACGTTTGGGCCGGTTCTGGGCTCGGTCATCATAGTTCCGCTGTTGGAGCTCTTGCGAGACGCGCGCCAGTACCAGCTGCTTGTGTACGGACTGTGTCTCCTGTTCTTCATGCTGTTTTGCAGAAAGGGCCTTGTTTCCTTGGTCTGGCGGGGTCTGAGGAGGAACTCTTTTGGAAATGCTTAGGGTTGAAGGCTTGTCCCGCCGCTTCGGCGGCCTGATCGCCTGTGACGAGATCCGCTTTTCCGTGATGCCGCGTGAGGTATTCGGGATTATTGGTCCGAACGGTGCGGGCAAGACCACGCTGTTCAACGTGATCTCTGGCCGTTTTAAACCATCGGCGGGACGGGTGACGTTCGAAGGTCGGGACGTTACGGGCCTTTCCAGCGACAAGATCGGCAGAAGTGGCATCGGCAGGACTTTTCAGGGCGTTCATATGTTCCGAGAGGCGACGGTTCGCGAAAACCTTCGCAACGCCGAGGTCATTGCTCGCCGGCACAATCCTGTTGCCTATCTCATGCGCCGGAAAACAAGTCGCAATGTCGGCTATGATGCCATTTGCGAGGCGGTCGGCCTCACGTCTCATTTGGACATTGTCGCGGGAAATCTGTCCTACGGTGTACAGAAGATGCTGGGCATCGCGATGGCGCTGGTCACTTCGCCGAAGCTCCTTCTCATGGACGAGCCGGTCGCCGGTCTAAATCCATCGGAGAAGAAATCCGCGGGATTGCTTATCCGCCGGCTCAGGGACGAGTTCGGGATCACGATCCTTCTCGTTGAACACGACATGCCTCTCGTGATGAGTGTGTGTGACCGCATTCTGGTGGTCAGCCAAGGCAAGCCGATCGCACTGGGAACTCCTGCTGAAATCCGCGCCCATCCGCATGTCATCGACGCCTATCTCGGAGAGGATTACGAGTTTGCTTGAGACGACCGACCTTGGCGTGGACTACAGCGGGATGCACGCTTTGCGTGGCGTCTCGATTTCAGTGCCGGACAAGGGCGTTGTCGCCGTCATTGGCGCAAATGGCGCTGGCAAGACGACGTTGCTGAAGACCATCGCCGGGGTCCTGGCCCCCAACAAAGGTGGGGTGAAGTACGAAGGACAAGACATCACGATGCTCAAGACCCACGAGCGTCTGGAAATGGGTATCGTGCTTTGCCCCGAGGGGCGGCGGCTGTTTTCCGAGCTGACCGTGTACGAAAACATCCGTATGGGGGCCTATCGGCTGGGCGACAACCGAAAGTTCAAGGACCGTTTGAGTTTCGTCTACGATATCTTTCCACGTGTCGCCGAGCGCCGTGGTCAAGTTGCGTCGAGCCTGTCGGGCGGAGAACAGCAGATGGTGGCGATCGCCCGGGCGCTTATGAGTTCGCCTCGTCTGCTGATGCTTGACGAGCCGACATTGGGTCTCGCGCCAAAGCTCGTGGTCGAAGTTGGAAAGCTCGTCCAGACGATCAACAGTCAAGGCATCGCCGTCATTCTCGTCGAGCAGAACGCCAAACTCGCACTCAAGATTTCCCATGAGGCCTTTGTCCTCGAAACGGGTTCGGTGAAGCTGAAGGGGCAAAGTGACGCTCTGTTGGCGAGCGAGGAGATCCACTCAGCGTTCCTGGGCGGCATCATGGTACCCGAACCCGTGCGCCCCCAACCTGAAGGCGCCTAGGCCGAAGCACCTGCTCTTGAGACGAAGCTCACTGTTCGCTCGCTCTGGGGCTGAGACAGGAACCAGGCAACAAGTTCGGCGCTGTTTTGAACCCCAGCCGAGCGCGCCATGCGAAGGCGATGAGCTTCGACCGTGCGGGGTGACAGGCCCGTTTCGATGGCGATGACCGTATTGGTCTTGCCCTGAGCCACCATCGTCAGGATCTGCCGCTGCCTTCCAGTCAGTTTGCGGGTGGAGTCGGTCACCGGCCGGCTCATGGGCGTGAAACAGTAGAGCGCCGCAGCAAATGGGTCGCCAGGGTCTTGGGACCGTCCGTTCACGCGGCACCAGAACGGCTTACCACCTTCCCCGGCCATGATGCGCTCGTCATGGTAGACGGCGCCACCCTTCAGATGAAGCCGCCACAGTCGACCGGTCTGAATGAAATCGGCAACGGCCGGATAAAGCCGCGCAAAACTACTGTCGATTATGTCTTCCCGAGCATAGCCGAAAAGATCGGCGAACTCGCTGTTACAGTCCCGGATGATGCGGTGGGTGGCGAACACCATGGCAACGGGAATATCCGAAAGCGAAAGGTTGAGCATTGGAGCCATGTCGTAGAAATACGACTAACTGCAGTGGCCGAGCAAGGCCTAGCGTCTGCCCCGCGAATACAAAAGAGAACCGGGACAATCAGTATGCGCAAGGTCTATTCCAGCGTAACGAAGGCTCTTGTCGAGCAACTTCGCGATGGCATGACCATCATGGCCGGGGGCTTCGGTCTGTGCGGCATTCCGGAGGCCCTGATCGAAGGAATAGGACATTCCGGGGTCAGGGAGCTCACCGTCATTTCCAACAACGCCGGTGTTGATGGCGTCGGCCTGGGGAGACTGCTGGCCACCGGACAGATCAGAAAGATGATCTCCTCCTACGTGGGTGAGAACAAGCTGTTTGCGGAACAATATCTGTCCGGCTCGCTGGAGGTCGAATTCAACCCCCAGGGCACTCTGGCGGAGAGAATCCGAGCCGGCGGCGCTGGCATCCCAGCGTTCTTCACCAGGACTGGCGTCGGGACGCTGATTGCCAGAGACAAGGAGGTTCGCAGCTTCGGTGGCCAAGACTATGTGATGGAAACCGGCCTGGTCGCCGACCTTGCGATCGTGCATGCATGGCAAGGCGATTCCGAGGGAAATCTCGTCTATCGGAAGACGGCTCGGAATTTCAATCCCGTGATGGCTACGGCTGCGAGGACTACAATCGCCGAGGTGGAGAATCTGGCACCCGTCGGTAGCCTCGACCCCGACTGCATTCACACGCCAGGGATATTCGTGGACAGGCTGGTTCATGTGCCTGCTGCGATCAAGCACATCGAACAACGCACAGTGCGGCAGCGCGGCAAGGAGCTGGCATAATGGCTTGGACACGCGAACAAATGGCGGCAAGAGCCGCGCGCGAACTTAGAGACGGCTTCTATGTAAACCTTGGCATCGGGCTTCCCACCCTAGTGTCCAACTTCATTCCCGAGGATATTGATGTGCGCCTGCAAAGCGAGAACGGCATGCTTGGAATGGGGCCGTTTCCGTTCGATGGTGATGAAGATGCCGATCTGATCAACGCCGGGAAGCAGACGATCACGGCCCTGCCTCAGGCAAGCTTTTTTTCCAGCGCCGACAGCTTTGGTATGGTGAGGGGCGGCCATATCGACCTGTCGATACTCGGCGCCATGCAGGTGGCCGAAAACGGCGATCTTGCCAACTGGATGATCCCGGGAAAGATGGTCAAGGGAATGGGCGGGGCAATGGATCTTGTGGCAGGCGTCAAGCGTGTCGTGGTCCTGATGGAGCACGAAGCAAAGGGTGAGGCAAAGCTGGTGAAGAAATGCAGCCTGCCTCTTACCGGTCAACGCGTAGTCGATCTGGTCATCACCGATCTCGGCGTCTTCACGCTTGCCCGAAAGGGTGATGCCAGCATGCGTCTGGTTGAACTGGCCGATGACGTGACGCTAGAGGAAGTCGCTGCCAAGACCGAGGCAAGGTTTGTAAACGCATTGCAGGATCTGGCAACATCGACGCCACGCTGATCGTTGAAGGCGATTTTTTTCGCCGCCGCGCCACCACGGCGCCGCCGTTTTCCCACTCGGAGCTTACGGCATCTGTGCGGCCGCACGGATTGCGATCAATAATTTCGGACCGATGCAGCCCACCGCGGCTGTTTCATGCGCCGTCCACATCTGACTTGTCAAAGGTCTCGGCTACGTGACGCGAAGGTGCGGCCGGCGGTATTGTGTCGCCGGCCGCTTGAGAAAGCTCAATATGCTATGCGGACAAGCCTTTGGAAATCGGCAAGACCTGCATCGCTTTTCCGGTTGCCGCTTTCAGTGCATTGGCCACCGCCGGCCCGACCGGGGGAACACCGGGTTCGCCCACGCCGGTGGGCGGCTCGCTGGACTCGACGATATGCACCTCGACTTTCGGCATCTGGTTGATGCGCAGCGGCGTGTAGGTGTCGAAATTCTCCTGGTCGACAACGCCGTCGCTCAGCGTCAACTCCTCCTGCAGGATGGCGCCGAGGCCGAAGCCGATACCGCCCTCCATCTGTGCGCGGACCTGGTCAGGATTGACCGCGACGCCACAATCGACCGCGCATACGACGCGGTCGACACTGAAATCACTGCCGCCCTTGAATGTGATCTCGGCCACTTCTGCGACATAGGTCGAGAAGCTCTTGTGGAGGGCGACCCCGCGAAACCGGCCGGGCGGCAACTTCGTGTTCCAGTCTGCCTTCTCAGCGGCCAGTTTGAGCACTGCCGCGTGTCGTGGCTGTTTTTCCAACATGGAGAGTCGAAATTCGACCGGGTCGCGCCCGGCGGCCGCTGCAAGCTCGTCCATGAACGTCTCAACCACGTAGGCCGTGTGGGTCGCCCCGACCGATCGCCACCACATCACCGGGACCTTCACGTCAGTGGACGTCAAATCGACCTTGATGTTGGGGATGTCGTACAAAGTATCCGCGATACCTTCCACCGACGACGGATCGACCCCATCCTTGATCGCGCCCTCGTAGGGCGACCCTGTCAGGATGGATTGACCGACGGCGTGGTCGTGCAACGCAATCAGCTTGCCATCCTTATCCAGACCTCCCTTGATAGAATGCACGAAGGCAGGGCGGTAGCGTCCGCCGCGCATATCGTTCTCGCGGGTCCATTGCACCTTCACGGGAGCCTTCCACCCCAGTGCTTGCGCCACCAGGACCGCCTCCACCACCATGTCCGCGTCGCCCACCGAGCGGCGGCCAAAGCTGCCCCCAGACTTCAGAACGTGCAGGCGGATCTTGTCCGGTGTGACGTTGGCGGCTTTTGCCGCGGCGGCCTGGAAGATGTCGGGTGCCTGATGGCCGCCCCATATTTCGATGACGCCATCGTCGCCTTTTCGGGCGATGGCGTTGAGCGGCTCCATGGAGGCATGGACGAGGAATGGGAACTCGTAGTGCCCTTCGACCACCTTGGCTGCGGAAGCAAGCGCCGACGCCGTATCGCCGTCGTTGCGCGCGATAGCGCTTGGAGGTGCCTTCGCCTGATCCAGGTATTGTTGGCGGATCTGTTTGGAGCCGCGCTTTTCAGCCTCGGCTTCATCCCATTCGACGGTGACTAGTTCCCTGCCCTTCAAGGCCACCCACATGTTCTGACCGACGACAGCGATGCCGCGCGGTATCTGGACGACGTCCACGACACCCTTGAGCGCCTTGGCCTTTGTGGCATCGAATGCCCTCACCTTGGCGCCGAACTTCGGCGGATGGATCATGACGGCCGTCAGGAGGCCATCGAGCTTGAAATCGATGGTATAGATCTGGGATCCGGTCGACTTCGCATGGGAATCATAGCGCTTGAGCGAATTCGAGCCGATCTGCGTCCACTGCGCCGCGGTCTTGAGTGGCACGTCGCTCGGGGTGGGCAACGCCGCTGCCGCCTCAGCCATCTCACCAAAGGTCGCGCGTTTGCCTGAGGGATGGGTGAGCACGCTCGACGCCGCCACGATCTCCTTTTCGGGTACTTTCCAGGCGTTGGCGGCAGCGCTGATCAGCATCATGCGCGCCGCGGCGCCAGCCTTGCGATAGCGATCCCATGAGGAAGCGGTCGACGAAGAGCCGCCGGTGCCTTGCAGGGTTCCCCCCCAGGTGACATTGCCGAAGAGTGCGGTATTGCCGGCGCCCCCCACGACATCGACCAGGGCCCAGTCGCCCTCGAGTTCTTCCATGACGAGAGTCGCGGTGCCGAAATAGGCGCCTTGTCCCATCTCGAACTGAGAAGAGCTTATCACAATGCGGTTGTCGGATGTGATCTCGACATAGGATTGGAACGGGTTGGGCTGCGGGGCAGGCGCTGCGGCGCCTGCCTGGTCGGGCGTGATCAGCCTGTACCCGACGGCCAGTCCGGCGGTAAGACCTGATGCGACAAGGAAGTTGCGGCGCGAGAGCCGCGCGGTCGTCAGTTCAAATCGATGAGCCAACATCGTCATGCCCCCAAGCGATGAGCAGCTTCATGGATTGCTGCCCGGATACGATGATATGTCGCG
>Ga0081455_10008859_pt1 | contig 10408 bp, 9 predicted proteins | sample TabmetS3T2R1_FD_70207 | JGI IMG/M metagenome (GOLD analysis project Ga0081455, IMG submission 70207) | Tabebuia heterophylla rhizosphere microbial communities from the University of Puerto Rico - S3T2R1 | ecosystem: Host-associated > Plants > Roots > Rhizosphere ... | reverse complement strand
TGGCCGGTCCGCGCGACATATTCCGTGTAGCCGCCGCCATACTGGTGAACGCCCTCGGGTGTCAGCTCGAGCACGCGGTTGGAGAGTGCCGCCAGGAAATGGCGATCGTGTGACACGAACAGCATGGTGCCCTCGAAGTCCGCCAGGGCGGCGACCAGCATCTCCTTGGTGGCCATGTCGAGATGGTTGGTCGGCTCGTCGAGCACCAGGAAGTTCGGCGGGTCGTACAGCATCTTGGCCATGACCAGCCGCGCCTTCTCGCCGCCCGACAGCACGCGGCACGGCTTCTCGATGTCGTCGCCCGAGAAGCCGAAGCAGCCGGCCAGCGAGCGCAGCGTCCCCGTCCCGGCCTGCGGGAAGGACGCGTCCAGCGATTCGAAGATCGTCTCGTCGCCGTCCAGCAAATCCATCGAGTGCTGGGCGAAGTAGCCCATCCTGACGCTGGCGCCGAGCGCCACGGTGCCCCGGTCCGGCTCGGTCTCGCCCGCCACCAGCTTCAGCAGCGTCGATTTCCCCGCGCCGTTGGCGCCCAGCACGCACCAGCGTTCCTGCCGGCGCAGGCGGAGGTCGAGCCCGGCATAGATCGGCTGGCTGCCATAGCCCTTGTGCACGTCCTTGAAGCTCACGACGTCGTCGCCCGAGCGCGGCGGCGTGCGGAATTCGAACTGGACGGACTGGCGACGCCGCGGCGGCTCCACCTTCTCGATCTTGTCGAGCTTCTTCACCCGGCTCTGGACCTGGGCGGCGTGCGAGGCCCGCGCCTTGAAGCGCTCGATGAACTTCATCTCCTTGGCGAGCATCGCCTGCTGGCGCTCGAACTGCGCCTGGCGCTGCCTCTCGCCCAGCGCGCGCTGCTGCTCGTAGAAATCGAAGTCGCCCGAATAGGTGGTGAGCGACCCGCCGTCGATCTCCACGACCTTGCCGATGATGCGATTCATGAACTCGCGGTCATGCGACGTCATCAGCAACGCGCCGTCGTATTTCTTGAGGAAGTCCTCCAGCCAGATCAGGCTTTCGAGGTCGAGATGGTTGCTCGGCTCGTCCAGCAGCATGCCGTCGGGTCGCATCAGCAGGATGCGGGCGAGCGCCACGCGCATCTTCCAGCCGCCGGAGAGCAGGCCGACGTCGCCGTCCATGCGTTCCTGGCTGAAGCTCAGGCCCGCCAGCACCTCGCGCGCCCGGGCATCCAGCGCATAGCCGTCGAGCTCCTCGAAACGCCCCTGCACCTCGCCATAGCGCTCGACGATGGCGTCCATGTCGCCGGCCTGGTCCGGACCGACCATCGCGGCCTCGAGGCTGGCCATTTCGGTGGCAAGCTCGCTCACCGGCCCGACGCCATCCATCACCGCCGCGACCGCGCTCCGGCCCGACATGTCGCCGACATCCTGGCTGAAATAACCGATCGTCATGCCGGCATCGACCGTCACCTGGCCATCGTCGGGCTGCTCCTCGCCGGCGATCATCCGGAAAAGCGTCGTCTTGCCGGCGCCGTTAGGCCCGACAAGTCCCACCTTCTCTCCCTTCTGGATGCTCATCGACGCGTCGATGAACAGGATCTGATAGCCGTGCTGCTTGCTGATGTTATCGAGGCGAATCATGGAGTCCTTGCTGGCGGGAGGTGTTGCGGCTGCTTGTCGAGCGAGCGGCGCGATCATGCAGGAACGTATGTCAACCTGATGACGTCCTCGCCAAGGAGATCGCTGGCCACAAGCCGGAGCGGCGGCCGAGGGCCGGCGAAGAATGGCTTGCCGCGACCAAGCACAACGGGGTGGAAGTAGAGTCGATACTCATCAACAAGACCAAGGTCGGTCAGGCTTCTTGCCAGCTCTGGTCCGGAAACTGCGATCTCCCCAACGAGCCGAGCCTTCAGGCCACGTATCACCGCGTCGATGTGATCCTCGACAAGTGTGGCGTTGGGCCCGACTGACTTCAACGAACGTGACACAACCCACTTCGGTTGGCGCCGCCACGCCGTCGCGAACTCTCGTTGCGCTGCGTCCCACCCGGGACTGTCTTCGTCCCAATAACGCATGACCTCGTACATACGGCGACCGTACACGCTGCCGGTCAGGCCGCGCACGTGCTCTATCCAGTGGCGGAAGAGCGTGGGGCCTGTCCGCATCTCCTGATGGTCGACGTAGCCATCCAAGGACTGGTTCATTCCAAAGACGAGCTTCGCCATGCTGCAAAATCTCCACCTTAAAGCACATTCCGTTCGGCTGGAATCAGCGCTCCGCCGTTCGGATCTGCAGGATCAAGCCTGTAGCCTACTACCTCCGGCCAGCGGCGTGGTCGGCTGCTCAAGTGCAGGCTCGAGATCGTAGTGCGCGACACGACGATTGCGCCAATCGCGACAGAGCTCGGTTTGCCTTGGCGCCCGGGTCGTGAGGAATTATTCCTCACCCGACTGAGATGGGAAGACTGGAAAGGCTTGCTGCGATGAGCGAACTGACCATCTGGACCTACGACTGGGTGCCTGAAGGCCCTCGTGGTTTCGTGCGCGACCTGAGGCTGAGATGGGCGTGCGAGGAAGCCGATCTCAGCTACGCAGTCCGAACGATCCCATTCGATGATCGCGAGACCAACCACCTCGCACGTCAGCCATTTGGCCAGGTTCCGTTCCTGAACGACGGAGAGCTGGAGATATTCGAAAGCGGTGCGGGGCTGCTGCACCTGGCCCGGAAAAGCGATAAGCTGATGCCGCCTGACCCGGTCGGAGAAGCGGAAACACTGCAATGGACCATCGCCGCGCTCAACTCGCTTGAGATGGTCACCGTACCGTGGTGGTTCCTGAAAATTTCCGGTGATGAGGACAATCAACTTACCGGATGGATGAGCAAGCGCCTCGACCAGCTCGAAAAGACACTGAGCGAGCGAGAATGGCTCGCGGCCGACCGTTTTACCGTCGCAGACCTGCTGATGGCCGATGTGCTACGGGTTCCGAAGGTTCGCTCTTTCGGCGATCGGCCGGCGACCGAAGCCTACGTAACCCGGGCAACTGATCGGCCCTCATTCAAGAAGGCCCGAGCCGACCAGATTGGTTTTTTCGAGGCGGCCGACCAGAAGAGAACCGGAAGAGGGTCACCTTAACTCATCCCATGCTGCTGGCCTCCGCTTCGGCGACCGCGTCGTCCGGACTTTTGCCCGGTGTTGCCATCACTTGACCAGAGCGCCCGGCCCGTCGGTAATCAATGGGGCCGCGCTTTCGTGGAGCAGGAGACACACCATGCCGACCGTCCATCCGCAGGTACAGAAAGCACGCGATCTCATGCCCCTGATCACCGCGGCCTCGGACGAAAACGACGAAATCCGGGAGCTCACCAAGCCCGTCGTCGAAGCCCTGATCGATGGCGGGTTCTTTGCCATGCTGAAGACGAGATCCGTTGGCGGAATGGAGCTGAAACCCTCGATCTTCGCCCAAGTGACCGAGGCGCTCGCGCGTGCGGACGGATCCACCGGGTGGGTGGTGTGTCAAAGCAACGGCTGCTCGACCACGAGCGCCTATCTCCATCCGAAGATTGCCCAGGAGATTTTTGGCAGGCCGGACGGGATCGTCGCCTGGGGACCTCCCGGTTCATCATACGAAGCCACACCAGTGGAAGGCGGGTACCGCATCACTGGAAAATGGCGCTTCATGAGCGGCAGCCAGAACGCCACTTGGCTTGGCGCGCATCTGCGGGTGGCGGGTTCCAAGGAGACGAAGACCTTCCTGTATCCCAAATCGAGTGCCACATTCCACGATATCTGGCACACACTGGGACTGCGCGGCACAGCCAGCAACGAGTATTCCGTCGACAATCTGTTCATTCCGCACGAGCGCGCCATCTATCGCGATGATCCGCGCGACCGCCGGAGCGACAGCCCGCTTTACCGTTTCACCAGTACCCAGCTCTATTCGATCGGGTTCGGTGGGGTCGCACTTGGCATTGCCCGTGGTGCGATGGACGCGTTCTTAGGCCTGCCGCGGGAAAAGACTCGTGGTGGCGCGGGCAAGCCGATGGTGGAGAACAACGTCGTCCAGTCGCACGTCGCGCAGTCCGAGGCGAAGTGGCGGTCCGCGCGCTATTTCCTTCACGCCGCGGCGGACGAAGCGTTCGAAACGATCGAGGAACGCGGCGCGATGGACCTGGATCAACGTACCCGCCTGCGCCTCGCCTCCACCTGGGCGATTCAGTCGTCACGGGAGATCGTCAATACGCTGTTTCACGATTGCGGCTCGATGGCGGTGTTCGAGGAAAATCCGTTCGAACGCCGTCTGCGCGACATCGACACGGTCGCGCAACAGGGCCAGGGGCGCATACTGCACTACGAGACGGTCGGCCAGGTCATGCTTGGCGTATCGCCGGAGAATATTTTCTAGGGTTGGACGTGTGTGCGATGGGCTAGTCGGCAGCGCCCGCCGCGAGCTGATAGGCGCCGCGCTCGAACGCGTCGTAGACGCCCAACGCCTTGCCGTCGGCGAACGGCAGGTACTGCATCATGATCACGCCGGCGATGCCGCGGCTCGGATCGATCCAGAAGAACGTGTTGTTGATGCCGCCCCAGCTCAGGCTCCCGGCGGAGCGCTTGCCGGGAAGCTGATCGACCGTGATGAGGAAGCCAAGCCCCCACTTGTCGCGGCCGTCCGCGATGAAGGTGAAGTCGGCGCTGCGCGGCAGCGCGCTCTTGTGCGCGGGGACCGAGATCGCACCGATGTGATTCTGGCCCATCAGCGCCACCGTCTCGGCCTCGAGCACGCGCACCCCGTCGAGCGCGCCGCCGTTGAGCAGCATGCGCACGAAGCGTCCGTAGTCGCTCGCGGTCGAGGCGAGCCCGCCGCCGCCGATCGGCGCCGAGATGGTCGGCCCGGGCTGCGGATCTTGCAATTCAATGGTCCCGTCCATGCGCTCGCCGGCGCGCTGCTGTTGCGCGACGAGGCGCGGCTCCTTCGCCTCCGGCACCTTGTAGGACGTGTCGTCCATCTCGAGCGGTCCAAAGATGCAGTGGCGAAAATAATCCTCGAGCGCTTGGCCAGACAGCACCTCGACCAGCCTGCCGACGACGTCGGTGCCGGTGCTGTAGTGCCAGCGCTCACCCGGATCGAACAACAGCGGGCCGCCGAACGGATAAGTTTCGCCGGCACGCGGCTTGAAATCGCGCCAGGTCGCGCTGGTGAACGGATAGGCCAATCCAGAGGTGTGCGTCAGGAAGTGTTTGACCGTCGCCGGTCTCGACGCCGGGCGCAGCCGGTAGTCCCCGGTCGCCGGGTCGAACGATTGAAAGACCTTCAGTCCCGCAAGCTCCGGCAGGTACTTCTCGGCCGGGTCATCGAGACCGAGCCGGCCCTGCTCCACGAGCTGCATCAAGGCCAGCGACGTGATGGGCTTGGTCATCGAGGCGATCCGAAACAGCGCGTCGGTCGTCAGCGGCCGGCCGCTCGCGACGTCCGCCACGCCGAATGCGCCCTGATAAAGCACGCGCTCGCGATCGGTGATCAGCGCAACGACACCCGGCACGCCCGTGCGCTCGACCGCGCCGCGCAGGATTGCGTCGAGGGCTGCACTGCCCGGTGGATTTCGTGCGCTCGCGCTGGTCTTTTGGTTCACGGAAGCCTCTGGTTTCGCCGCAGCCGTACGTCACTTGTAATACCACTGCTCGGGATGGCCGCTCCAGGGCATGCGATCAGATACAATCCCATTGCTCGACGGCCAATTTGCGCGAGGATAGGGTTCATCAGGAGGCATCGATGAGCATCGCACTGGAAATGACGACGCCGCTCGCGGATCGGGGGCGGCTCCTTCTGTCGCTGGTTGTCGCCGCTTCTCTCGTCTGCGCAGTCGTGGCTGCGAGAACCTTGCCCGTGAGAATGGACGCGCTTTCGGAAGTTCCGCTGCCGATCTGTGCCTCCGATGCCTCGTCCGGCTCCTCGCTCAACAAGGTGGAATTGGTCAGCTCGAACGCCTTGCCGGATCTGCCAGGCAAGAGGGTGACGGTTGTCCGCGTGACCTATGGACCGGGCGGCTTTACGCCGCCGCACCGTCACGCCGGTACGGTCACGGCGTACATCACCAAGGGCCAGATCAGGTCGCAACTGGCAGGCGGCCCGGTGGAGATCTTCGACGTCGGTCAGTCGTTCTTCGAACCGCCGGGCGCGATCCATCTCGTCTCCGCCAACGCGAGCAACACTGACTGGGCCGAATTGATTGCCGTTTTCGTCGCCGACGAAGGCGCACAATTGACGACCCTGATCGAGCCTTGAGGCAGACATAGGCCTGAAGTGGGCGTTCCGTGGCCGGCGTTGCCGACTACGGCCGCCATGGATCGTTGTAATTCTCCGCGCCGATCTTGCGGACATCGGTCAGCCAGTCGCCTTCGTAGGGCCAGGCCTCGGGTGATTTCGGATCGGGCCCCTGCCAGAAGCGGGCCAGCGCATCGTTGCCCACCTTCTCGAGCGACCACGCCTGGCGACGGAACGTCCAGCTGTCGGGGACGAGGCGATGGGCCTCGCGAAAGTGCTGCACCGCGGCCGTGTGATAGCCGTCCATCTCGAGCTGCGACGCGAGCTGGAAGTGCGCGTGGCCGCGGGCCTTGTCTGCATCGCGCGGCCGCGAGCGGTCGACGACCTCGTCCGGCGACAACGCGAAGCGGCTCATGGCGCCCTTCGCCACCCAGTCGCGCAACGCCGCATGATAGGCTTCGGTCTCGCGGCGGATCTTGGCAGCTTCGGCCATGATCTCGAGCATGCGCTTCGGCGCATCGGGCGGCAGGGCCAGCCGCGGCCCCGACGTCGGCTGCGGTGGCGCCGGCGCGACTTCGGCCGGGCGCACGATCATGCCCCTCTCGTCGATCCACACGCTGCTCGGGATGTTGATCACCCCGAACAACTCGGCCAGGACGTGATGCCGATCGAGCAGCGACGGATGGGTCGGCCCGCCCGCCTCGATGAAGGCCGCCTCGATGAAGGCCGCCTCGATGAAGGCGCGACAGCCGGCGTCGCCCAGCGTATCGAGCCCGACCGTAACCAGCTCGAAGCCCTTCGGATGGAGCTCGTCGCGCAGGGACCGCCACACGGGCAAGTCTCGCGAGCAGCCTCAATAGGGTGCCCAGGCATAGAGCAGGACTTTTTGACCCCGCAGGCTCGACAAGCTGAACAGGTTGCCGTCGAGATCGGGCAACTTGAGATCGGGCGCCTCGGCGCTGGCCAGCGCCCGCGATCCGATCGCCGCGGGGCCGAGCGCCCACAGGCCGTGCTCCTCGGAGGCGACCAGCGGCATCGCCATGTCGCGGGCGATGCTTGCCACGTCGACGATGTCGCCGGCCCGCTGCGACAGCGGAATGCAGACGTGGCCCTGGCAGGCCCCTTCGGGCTTCAACGCCCAGCCGGTGCTGGCCTCGAATTCGCTTTTCGAGATGTGAAGGGATCGAAGCAACATCGGTCACCCCCTGTCCTATGGTTGAAGTCCGATAGTTGAAGCCCTCTCGACAAAAGGCAATGTCATTTGCGCTTGTCGGAGACGATCACGCCTTCCTTCAGCACGAGGCGAAGCCGTCGCACGTTCTGGATGTCGTCCAGCGGATTGCCGTCGACCACGATCAGATCGGCCAGCTTGCCGACCTCGATCGTGCCGAGCTCGTTGCCCATGCCGCAGATTTCCGCGCCGTTGCGGGTCGCGGCCACGAGCGCCTGCCACGGGGTGGCGCCGTCGCGCACCCAGAGCCCCAGCTCGAGCAGGGCGGCATCCTTGAGCGGCCGAATGTCCGAACCCAGCGCCATCTTGACGCCGGCCGCGAGCGCCTTTGCGAACCAGGCGCGATGCACGTCCGAGGCCGCGTCGGCGCGACAGCACAAGGCATGCGCCATGTTGCGCTGCTTGACCCAGGTCAATTCCCACCAATTCGTCGCCTGGTCGGGCGTGAGGTGGCTGATCGCGAGCGTCGGCACGTACCAGGTATCGTGTTCCAGGAAGAGCTCGATGCATTCGTCGTCGAGAATGTAGCCATGCTCGACGCTGTACGCCCCCAGCCGGATCGCGTGCTTCACCGCCTCGGGGTTGGTCGCGTGCGCCATCACCTTGAACTCGCGCAACCGGCAGATCTCGAAAGCGGCTTTCAGTTCGTCCTGGAGCAGGAACGAGTTCTGGTGGCGGTCCCAGGCGGGGCCCAGGATGCCGCCGGACAGGTTCAGCTTGATGTGATCGACGCCGTTCTTGATCTGCTCGCGAATGGCCTTGACGAAGCCGTACGGTCCATCGCACTCGAGGGCGTGTCCCGAGGTCAGGAAGTGGCCACCGGTCGTCGTGAGGAAGTGGCCGGAGGCGAACACGCGCGGCCCGACATACTGACCCGAATCGAAGGCCCGTTTCCAGGCAACGTCCATGTAGTGGTGGGCGCCGGCGCAGCGCAGTCCGACGATGCCGGACTCGGTGAGTGCCGCCATCAGCCGGTGGCCGAACAGCGTGACCTGGTCGGCAAGAGGCATCTCGCTGAGCAGGTGGTAGTCCGGATGGATGTGGACGTCCCACAGGCCCGGCATCAGGCATGCGCCCTGGAGGTCGATCGCGAGGGCATCGCCGCGTTCCGGGACGCTGCCGTCCGTGCGGATCTCCCGGATACGACCGTCTTCGATCAGCACCGCCGCCCCGTCGACCGCTCGAGGATGAACGCAGTGGACAAGCGTCGCATTCGTCAGGAGAGTGCGCATGTGAGTCCGAGCCAAGGTTGTCGGCGATGATGCCGATGTCGCCCGCGACTCTGCAACCGCCGAGGTCGACATTCCTCCTGGCGACGCTCGGCGCCGCCTCGGCCCCGCTTCGGGCCAACCTGTTGCCGTGGACAGCGGTATGACGGAAATATAGTGATGTCGGACAAGGCAGCCTTCGACGGCGACTTGCATAGTCCGCACAACCGAGGAATTCCTGATGGCGCGTATCCGGTTCGGCACATTCCTGGCGCCGCATCACCCGGTCGGCGAGCACCCGGCTCTGCAGTTCCAGCGCGATCTGAACCTGGCCGAGCACCTCGACAGGCTGGGCTTCGACGAGTTCTGGTGCGGCGAGCATCATTCCTCCGGCTGGGAGATGATCGCCTCGCCTGAGCTGTTCCTGGCCATGGCGGCCGAGCGCACCAAGCGCATCAGGCTCGGCACCGGCGTCGTGTCGCTGCCCTACCATCACCCTTTCAACGTCGCGCAGCGCATCGTGCAGCTCGACCATATGACCTTCGGGCGCGTGATTTTCGGCACCGGGCCCGGTGCCCTGCCCTCCGACGCGCGGACCTTCGGCATCGACTACATGCTCCTGCGCGACCGCCAGGACGAAGCAATCGGCATCCTGAAACGGCTCTTCGCCGGCGAGCGCATCACCTACAAGGGCGAGTGGTTCCAGCTCAACGAGGCGCAGCTTCAGCTTCTGCCTTATCAGGAAGATCTGCCGATGGCGGCCGCTTCGTCGATCAGCCCATCCGGCATGCAGCTTGCCGGAAAGTACGGCATGGGCGTCCTGTCCATCGCCTCGACCTCCCAGGAAGGCCTGCAGGCCCTGCCGACCCAATGGTCGTTCGCCGAAGAGGCGGCGAAGACGCACGATCAGAAGGTCGACCGGAAGAACTGGCGCGTCGTGATGGCCTGGCACCTTGCAGAGTCGAAGAAGCAGGCCGAGCAGGAGGCGGTGGACGGCCTCCAGCACTGGCACAACGAGTACAATGTCCGTGTTCTTGGCCGGCCGGGCTCGATCCATGTGGCGGACAAGTGGGAGCTCCTGGCGCGCGTGACCGGCATCGGCAATGCGGTCGGCACATCGGTCATCGGCACGCCGGACGAGATGGTCGAGACGATCCGCGCTCTGCAAGAGGTTACCGGCGGGTTCGGCGTCGTGCTGGGTTTCGCCCACGACTGGGCGAATCACGAAGCGACGCTGCGCTCGTGGGAGCTGTTTGCCCGCTACGTCATTCCCGAGATCAACGGACACACCCGCAACCTCAAGGCTTCGGCCGAATATCTGGCGGCGAACAAGGTGGAGCTGATGTCCGGACTGAACGCCGCGATCATGGCGAAGGTCCAGGGTAACAAGGTCGCCGAGGCTGCCATGGCGGTGACCAGGCAGCGGATGGCAGCCCAGGCTCAGGATGTCCGTCTGCAACCGGGGCCCGGTACCCCTGCGAGCGATCCAGGCAAGCCAGGCAAGGCCACGGAATAGTGCGCGCACTACACAGCCATGTTGCGCTACGGACACTATCAATCTGGCGGATGCCACCCCCCTTCTTCGCCTCGCCGTCGAACACCTCGATGAACAGCGCGCCGATGGTCTTGCGCTTCTGCTCGGGGCCGGTCACGCCCGCCAGCGCTTTCAGGAACTGCTCGCTGGCGTCGGCATGGATCAGCGGGATGTTGTAGTGGTCGCGGAACAGCTTGATCACCTGCTCCGCCTCGCCC
>Ga0081455_10008858_pt1 | contig 10408 bp, 8 predicted proteins | sample TabmetS3T2R1_FD_70207 | JGI IMG/M metagenome (GOLD analysis project Ga0081455, IMG submission 70207) | Tabebuia heterophylla rhizosphere microbial communities from the University of Puerto Rico - S3T2R1 | ecosystem: Host-associated > Plants > Roots > Rhizosphere ... | reverse complement strand
GGTCCAGGATCCCCTCCGCCGCCTTCCTGGCCTCGGTCAACTCGCTCCCCAGCCGGCGCGCCTCGGCCTGCAGCTGTTCGAGCACGCCGGCATGCTCGGCTCGTCGGGCTTCGATGTCGTCGCGCTGGCGGTCGAGGTCGTCCTGAACCTGCGCAAGGCGCGCAACGGCATTGGTGTCTCTTGCGTTGGCTTCGTCGAGAAGCTTCAGCCTGCGCGCGCCGTCGAGCGGCTCGTCGCCGATCGCGAAGAACTCGATACCGGAGCCGGAATCCTTGTACGCGGTCACAGCGCGGCGCGTCGCCGCGGCGCGGAGTGGCGCGATCAGCGCCTCGTTCTTCGTGATCTGCTGCTGCAGCCGGTCGATCTGGTCCGAGAGCTCCCCCATGCGCGTCTCGGCGTCCGCGTACCGGGCGGCAGCCTCGTCCGCAGCTTTCTGCGCCGCTGCCACCTTGGCCCTGGCGTCGGACACCGGATCGGCGGGCGCGGGACTGGCCGAGACCGGGGATGCAGCGAGCGCGACGAGGACGAGCCCGCCCGCAATGGCAGCCACGCCGCGCCTCATCCGACCAGAAACCCCCAAAAGGACCCGGATCACGCTAGACGTAGGCGGCGGACACCTTCAATGCCGTCGCGCCGGCCCCGAGCGGCGCGGGTGTACCTTCCGCCCGCGGCGTCATCGGGGGGTCCGTGCGGCTCGAAGGGGAAATCGCGCTCGTCACCGGCTCGACGGCCGGAATCGGGAAAGCCGTCGCAGCCGCCTTCGCGACCGAGGGTGCCCGTGTGCTGATCACCGGGCGTGATGCGGAGCGCGGCGGCGCGGTGGTCGACCAGATCTCCCGCGGCGGCGGCCAAGCCGCCTTCGTCTCCGCCGACCTCGCCGATGAAGGTGCGAGCGCAGCCCTCGTGGACGCGGCTGTCTCGCACTTCGGTGGCGTCACCGTGCTCGTGAACAACGCCGTTGCAGCCGCGGTCGACGACGCCGACGGCCCGGTCGCCGCGCTCACCGACCGGGCCTGGGAGCAGACCGTGCGCATCAACCTCACCGCCCCGATGTGGCTGGCGCGGGCGGCGATTCCGCTCATGATCGAGGCCGGTCACGGCTCGATCATCAACATCTCCTCGCGCGCCGCCGAGCGCGCCAGCCGCGGTCTCGCCGCCTACATCGCGAGCAAGGGCGGCCTCAACGCCCTGACCCGGTCGATCGCCGTCGACTACGCCGAGCACAACATCCGGTGCAACACGATCAGCCCCGGGTACGTACTCAACGAGCGGCGCGACGCCGACCTCTCCGACGATCGCCGCGCACGGCTCGAGGGCATGCACCTGACGCGACTCGGGCAGGCGAGCGACGTCGCCCTCGCCGCCGTGTACCTCGCCAGCCGCGAGTCGGAGTTCGTCACCGGCGTCAACCTGCCGCTCGACGGTGGAGGCAGCGCGGCCCGGGGGCTGACCCTGGGGTGACGCGCTCGATGCACCCGCGCGTGTCGCTGAGCGCGATCTCCACTGCATCGTGGGAGCTCGACGCCGACCTGGCCTTCTACGACGACGCCGGGATCACCAACGTCGGGATCTCGGTGGCGAAGCTCGAGCGGTTCGGATGGGAGGAGGGCACGCGGCGAATCATCGACGCCGGCCTGCGGGTCACGAAGCAGCGGCTCGCGGTGCTCGAGGCGATCAGTCCGGGCGAGCATCTCGACGTCGACACCGTCGCCGACCGAGCCCGGGCCGAGCTCGGCACGCTGTCCACGCAGGCCGTCTACGACGCGCTGCGCGCCCTCGACGCAGCCGGGCTCGTGAGCCGCATCCAGCCGGCCGGCGCGCCGGCCCTGTACGAGATCCGGGTCGGCGACAGCCACCACCACCTGACCTGCCGAGGCTGCGGCACCGTCGTCGACATCGAGAAGGCGATCGGCGACGTGCCTTGCCTGGATCCCACGCTGCCGACCGGCTTCGTCGTCGAGGCGGCCGAGGTGACGTGGTGGGGGTACTGCCCCGACTGCGCGCGCTGACGAGCGACGCGGCTCAACGGAACGCGTCGGCGTGCGCGTTCGCCCACTGCTCGAACGTGCGCGGCTCGCGCCCGGTGAGCTCGCGCACCGTGGGCAGAACGGGCGACTCGTCGAGCTCGCCGTCGGCGTAGAAGCGGAAGAACGCGTCGACGTACTCGGCCGGCATCGCCTGGCTCATCTCGGCGCGCGCCTCCTCGTCGGACTGGCCGACAAATGTCAGCGGCCGGGCCAGGACCTCGGCCAGGACGCGGATCCGGTCAGCCGGCCGTAGCGGCTGGGGCCCGCTGACCCGGTAGACCTGCCCGGCGTGCCCGTCGCCGGTCAGGCCCAGCGCGGCCACCGCGGCGATGTCGGCCGGGTCGATCATCGCGACCTCGACGTCGGGGAACGCGTCGCGCACCACGTCGCCGGCCCGCAGCTGCGGCAGCCAGCGCAGCGTGTTCGACATGAAGCCGCTGGGTCGGATGATCAGGCCGGGCAGCCCTGAGTCGCGCAGCGCCTCCTCCGATCGGATCATGTAGGCCGACACCGCGTTCGTCAGGTCGCCGCTGCCGGCCGAGCCGCCGGACAGCAGCACGACCCGCTCGGCGCCGGCCGCCCGCAGCTCGCCGAACAGGCCCGGCATGTCCTGGTAGCCGGGCAGCACGAAGGCGCCGCGTACGCCGGCCAGCGCCGGGCGCAGCGTCTCGGGCCGGTTCAGGTCGCCGGTCACGGCCTCGACGCCGTCCGGCAGGGGCGTCGCCGGATCGCGCACCAGGGCGCGCACCGGTTCGCCGGCCTCGGCCAGGGCGCGGACGAGCTCGGCGCCGATGTTGCCGGTGGCTCCGGTAACCAGGTACATGTGCTCCTCCGTCGTGGTTTGCTGCACGATGCAGGGCGCACGGTAGCGCACCAGTATGCACTGTGCATAGTCAGTTTCGAGGAGCGCGAACATGACCGAAGCCGCCCGCCGGCAGAACCTGCTCGGCGCGTTCGTCCTGGCCGTGGCCGACCGCATTCGGCTCGAGACCGAGCGGTCGGTGGGCCACACCGGCTCGGCCGCTGCGGCGCTGGTGACCATCGCCCACTTCCCCGAGCGGACCGTCGAGTTCCTGCGTCAGGCGATCGGGCTGTCGCACCCGGCGGCGGTGCGCGTGGTCGATCGGCTGGTCGAGCAGGGTCTGGTGCGGCGCCGGCCCACGGGGCGCGGCCCGGCCGTGGCGCTGACCGTCACCGCCGCCGGGCGACGCCAGGCCCGGGCGATCCTCGACGTGCGGGCGAGCGTGGTGGCCGACGCACTGCCCCGGCTGAGCGCCGCCGAGTCGGCGACGCTGACCACCGTCCTGGAGAAGGGCTTGGCCCACCTGTCGGACTCGCCCGGCTCGGTCATCTGCCGGCTGTGCGACCAGGGCCGGTGCCGTCGGGCCGACTGCCCGGTGGTGCAACGTCAGATCGAGCTCGGTGCGCCGCCGCCCGAGCCGACGCCACTGCGCTGACCGCAGCCACATCAGGGCTGCAATCGAACAAGTTCAAACGCTTTGCCGTGCACTCTTGACGGGTTGTGTTCCTAAGTGGACGCTGGGAGCGCTGTCACCCCCAAGACTCCACACCGCGACGTCCCGTGCTGGACGCCGCGTCGAAGAGGTGTGCCCATGTCCGCAGCAACTCCCCCGTCCCCGCGCCGGCGCCGCCTCACCCGGGCCGCCCGCATCGCCGCCGGCGTGCTCGCCGTCGCCGCGATCCCCAGCGCCGCGCTCGCCGCTCCCGACCAGGGCGGCTCGGGCGGTGGACCGCACGCGGCGCCGCCGAGCGTCGACCTGGCCATCGGGGCGGGGGCCACGGCGACGTCCGCGCCGGCCGACCACCCGGCCACCGACGCCGTCGACGGCAGCGCCACCACCACGTGGTGCGCCACCCAGTGGACGGGCACCGTCACGATCGATCTCGGCACCACGCGTTCCCTCGACGGCGCCGGCATCACGCTCGGTGCGACCGCATCGCCGTCGACGGCCGCCCTGGCGCTGGCCACCCAGCCCGGCGCGTGGCAACCGGTGCGCTCCGCGCAGAACATCGCGCTGAACGGCAATTCGCCGGGGTATGTCGACCTGCCGGGCGGGTCGCGGGCCCGGTACGCCCAGCTCACCGTCACCACCGGCGACGGCACGCCGGCCTGCGTCGGCGAGTTCCGCCTGTTCGGCCAGGACGCGGCCACCGACAGCATGATGCTCGGCGCCGACCTGTCGTTCACCCGGCAGGAGCTGGCCGCCGGCACGCAGTTCACCGACGACGGCAAGGCGGGCACGCCGGTGTCGATCCTGCGCGCGCACGGCGGCAACTTCGTGCGGATGCGGCTGTGGGTGAACCCGCCGGCCGGGTACAGCGACCTGGCGAACGACCTGGCGCTGGCCAAGATGGTTCACGCGGCCGGCATGAAGGTGTACCTCGACATCCACTACTCGGACTTCTGGGCCGACCCGCAGCACGAGGACACGCCGGCCGCCTGGCAGGGCCAGGATCTGCCCACGCTCGCGAATACGGTCCGCGGCTACACGCGCGACGTGCTCACCGCCTTCGCGCAGCAGGGCACGCCGGTCGACATGGTGTCCATCGGCAACGAGATCCGCAACGGGATGCTCTGGCCGGTCGGGCAGGTCAACTGGACCGCCGACACCGGCTGGGACAACCTGGCCACGCTGCTCAAGGCCGGCATCGACGGGGCGCGCAGCGCCAACCCCAAGAACCACCAGCTGCGCGTGATGATCCACTTCGACGAGGGCGGCAACAACGCCGACAGCACGCGCTTCTTCGGCAACCTGATCGATCGGGGCGTCGACTTCGACGTGATCGGCCTGTCCTACTACACGTTCTTCCACGGTCCGGTCGCCTCGTTCCGCGACAACGTCGACCAGCTGGCGACCCGATTCGGCAAGGACATCGTCGTCGCCGAGTCGCAGTCGGCGTGGACGCTGGCCAACGGCGACACGACGGGCAACTTCGTCTGGCAGGCCAGCCAGGTCGAGGGCGGCTACCCGGCCAGCGCCGGCGGGCAGCTCTCGCTCGCCAACGACGTGTTGTCGATCCTGGCCCAGGTGCCCGGCGGGCACGGCAAGGGCTTCTTCTACTGGGAGCCCGAGTGGGTGCCCGGCGTCGGCTGGGAACCCGGAGCGGGCGCACCGAACGACAACCTGACCCTGTACGACTTCCAGGGCCGCGCCCTGCCGTCGATCGGCCTGTTCGAGAACCCGGTGGCCGTGTGCCAGCGCTACGACGCGCACGGCGTCCCCTGCGTCATCCCGTCCTGATCCGGTTCTGAGGAGATCTCGATGTCATCGTTGCGCGCCCTCACCGTGGCCGGCATCCTCGTCGCCGGCCTGGCCGCCGCTGTGCCGCAGACGGCCACGGCCGCACCGGGCAGCGCGCCCGGCGTGGTCAGCCATCCGGCCGACGGTGTGCTCAACCAGGGCGACCGGACCCTGGACTTCGACCACGGGTGGAAGTTCCAGCTGGTCAACCCCGCCGACACGACCGACCCCTCGGGTGTGTACGGGAACTCCGGCAACCCGCTGGCCGCCGCACCCGGCTTCGACGACTCGTCGTGGCGTTCGGTAACGCTGCCGCACGACTGGAGCATCGAGCAGCAGCCCACGTCCACCGAGCGCAACGCGACCGGCTACTTCCCGGGCGGGCTGGGCTGGTACCGCAAGACGTTCACGCTGCCCGATTCGGCGGCCGGCCAGGACATCAGCGTCGACTTCGACGGCGTCTACATGAACTCGTACGTGTACCTGAACGGCGAGCTGCTCGGCAATCACCCTTATGGCTACACGGGATTCAGCTTCGACATCACCGGCAAGGTGCACACCGACGGCACGCCGAACGTGCTCGCGGTCGTCGTGCAGAACAAGCAGCCCAGCAGCCGCTGGTACTCCGGAAGCGGCATCACCCGCAACGTGCACCTGACCGTCACCGACCCGGTGCACGTCGCCCGCTGGGGCGTGTCGGTCACGACGCCGGGGCTGGCCGACACGATCAAGGACGGCTACGCCGACGTCCACGTCCAGACGCAGCTGGTCAACCCGGACAACGCGCCCGTGGACGTCGTCTCGACGGTGCGCGACGCGAGCGGCCACGACGTCGCGTCGAGTAGCGGCACGGACATCCGGTTGGCCCACCCCCACCTTTGGTCGACGGACGACCCGTACCTGTACACGCTGCACACCGAGGTGGTGGCGCAGCAGCACGTCGTCGACAGCTACGACACGACGTTCGGCGTGCGCTGGCTGGTGTTCGACTCGAGCAACGGCGTCTTCCTCAACGGCCAGCACCTGAAGCTGCAGGGCGTCGACCTGCACAACGACCAGGGCGCGCTCGGCTCGGTGGACAACTACGACGCCCTGTGGCGGCAGATGAGCATCCTCAAGAGCGAGGGCGTCAACGCGTTCCGCACCTCGCACAACCCGCCGTCGCCGGAGATGATCGACGTCTGCCAGCGACTGGGCATCGTGATGATGGTCGAGGCGTTCGACGCGTGGAACCAGCAGAAGCTGGCCAACGACTATCACCTGTACTTCAACCAGTGGAGCGACACCGACATCGCGGAGATGGTCGACGAGGCGAAGAACTCGCCGGCGGTGATCATGTGGTCGATCGGCAACGAGATCCCGGGCTGGGGCACCGCGGCCGAGATCCCGAACGAGTTGCGGCTGATTGCCGACATCAAGGCGATCGACACGACGCGGCCGGTCGTCGCCGGCTCGGACCGCTACCGCAGCCTGCCCGCCCCGGGTTCGGCCGCCGAGCAGATGCTGCTGAACCTCGACGGCCTCGGGCTGAACTACAACCCGGCGCTGGTCGTCGACGGGCTGCACGCGCGGTATCCGACGAAGTTCTTCTTCGAGTCCGAGTCGTCGTCGGAGGAGTCGGCGCGCGGCGTCTACCAGGACCCCGACTACCTCAACACCGGCGAGAACTACACGCCGGGCAAGCGGCTGCCGTCGTCCTACGACAACAACCTGGCGTCGTGGACGATGAGTGACGAGTACGGGCTGAAGAAGGACCGTGACCGCACCTATTTCGCCGGGCAGTTCATCTGGTCGGGCTTCGACTACATCGGCGAACCCACGCCGTACTCGCAGTTCCCGGTGAAGGCGTCCTCATTCGGCACGATCGACACGGCCGGTTTCCCTAAGGACGCCTACTACCTGTTCCAGTCGCAGTGGACGTCCACGCCGATGGTCCATCTGCTGCCGATGAACTGGACCGACTACAAACCCGGGCAGAACGTCGAGGTGTGGGCCTACTCGAACGCGAAGTCGGTCGAGCTGTTCCTGAACGGCCACTCGCTGGGCGCGAAGTCGTTCGACGCCAAGACGTCGACGGACGGCGTCAACTACTTCGAGACGACCGAGCCCACCGGCGACGACAAGAACTACCCGAACGGCAGCTACACCAGCCCGAACGGCAGCACCGGCAAGCTGCACCTGACCTGGAACGTGCCGTTCCAGGCGGGCCAGCTGGCGGCGGTCGCGCGTGACGCGAGCGGTCAGGTGGTCGCCCGCGACGAGGTCGACACCGCCGCCCCGGCGTACACGGTGCGACTCACGCCGGACAAGACAGTGCTGGGCGCTGACGGCAAGTCGCTGTCGTACATGACCGCCGACGTCGTCGACGCACACGGGGTCGTCGTGCCGGACGCCGCGAACGCGCTGACGTTCGACGTGTCCGGGGCGGGCCGCTTCGTCGGCGCCGACAACGGCAAGCAGGACGACGCCGAGGGCTACCAGTCGACGACCCACGACGCGTTCAACGGCAAGGTGCTGGCCATCGTCGAGGCGGCCGAGCATCCCGGATCGGTCACCGTCACCGCGTCCGGCGACGGTCTCGTGCCCGCCACGACGACGCTGTTCACGGTCAACCACGAGGCCCGGGGCCTGGTCGGCACCCAGCCCGCGTACCTGCGCTCGCCGCTGGGCGCCACGCCCGATCTGCCGCAGACGGTCACCGGCGTGTCCGCCGACGGCAGCACCGCACCGCTGGCGGTGGACTGGCACGCGATCCCGCCGGGCGGTCTGCGCAAGCCCGGCACGTTCACGGTGAACGGCGGCCTGCCGGGCGGTGGCACAGCCCAGGCCGTGATCACCGTGTACGCCCCGGCGGCCGTCGAGCCGTACACGACCGTGACCCCCGTCGGCGACCCGCCGTTCCTGCCGGCGGTCGCCACGGTGCGCGACACCGACGGCGTCACGCACGTCGAGCCGGTTACCTGGGACGCCGTCCCGCCGGCGAAGTACGCCGCGCCCGGCACGTTCACCGTGTCCGGCACCGCGGCCGGCCAACCGGCGAGCGCCACCGTCCAGGTCACCGCATCGTTCACGCCCGGCGCCGACATCGCGCTCGCGACCAGCCCGACCCGGCCGACCGCGGACGCCGGCTACTCCGGAAGTCCGGGCAGCGTGCCGGCCGGGATGCTGGACGGGAACACCGCGTCCGGCGGCTGGTCGAACTTCTACAACAAGTCGGCGACGAACACGCTGCCGGCGGTGAGCAAGGCGCACGCCGCCGAGTGGGTGTCCGTCCGCTGGCCCGGCGGGCAGCAGATCGGCTCGGTCGTGCCGTACTTCACGACGAGCGCGAACCGGGTACTTCCCAGTTCGGTGCGCGTCTCGTACTGGAACGGTGCGGACTGGGTCCCGGTCAGCGGCCAGCAGGTGCAGTTCGCCACCGCGTCCAACCAGCCGACGACGATCACGTTCGACCCGGTGAGCACGACAGCCGTCCGGCTCGAGCTGACCAGCCCCGCCCCGGACACGTCCACCGGCTTCCTGCAGATCACCGAGCTGCAGGTGCCGGCCGACGAGATCACCGGATAGCCGGTTGCCGGCCTCGGCTCATCGACGGGTGGTGGCGTGCTCTAGCAGGTCCTGAAGGGCGCGCTGCTGTCGGGAGTTGAGGCCGGCCAGCGGGGAGTCCTGCGCGAGGAGATCGAGCAGCCGCTCGCGCAGGGCGTCGCCCTTCGGGGTCAGGACCAGTTGCCTGGCCCGGCGGTCGGTGGGGTGCGCGCGGCGCTCGATCAGGTTCTGGTTCTCGAGTTTGTCGACGACGAAGGTCGCGTTGGAGGGCTCGCAGCTCATCCGCTCGGCGAGTTCTCGCATGGTCATCGGCCCGGTCAGCTCGCGCAGTGCGGTGGCCTGGGCCGCGGTGAGGCCCAGGGTGACCGCGCGTTCACGTAGGTGCTCGGCGATCTGCTGAGCGAGCCCGTTCACCAGGCCGCACAGCTGGCGCTCGGCGACGGCCTGCCGGTCCGGCGATTTCGTCACGCCGCCCAGCCTAGTGGGTTCATCAAGTCAGCATAGTTTAAGTATGTATATTTCTAGCTTGATGCATTCGTCGGGCTGAGCAGGAGCGGGACATGGCGAACTTCGCGGTTGACCACGACGAGCGGCTGCGGCGGCCGGCGGGCATCCGCTCGATATCGCTGGGCGACACGCGAGTGTCCTTCGTGCCGGACGGGGCCGTGCAGGGCCGACCGCGCCGCTGGCTGCCGGCCACCACCGATGAGGTCTGGGCCGATCATTCGGAGTACCTCGATGCATCCGGCTACCTGGTCGCGAGCATCGGTGGCCTGCTGGTGGAACGCGGCGACCGCGCAATGCTGATCGATGCGGGCTTCGGCCCGCAGGCCGTACCGGCCCAGCCGGGAACCGCGAACGGCGCCATATTCGGTGGCGCGCTGCTGGACAGCCTGGCCGAGCTCGGCCGCAGCGCGGCCGAGATAGAGGCAGTGGCCTTCACCCACCTGCACGTCGATCACCTCGGCTGGGCCGCGCGTGCGCTTCCGGGAACCGGCCGGCCGGCGTTCGAGCAGGCCAGTTACCTGGTGTCCGAGCCGGAATGGGCCCACCGCGACCTGGAGGCAGGAGACACGACCGAGCTGGCACCGCGCGTGCGTACCGTGGCCGACGGCCAGGAGATCTTCCCTGGCGTCCGGGTACAGCTCACCGGTGGGCACACCGTCGGGCACGCCCAGTACGTCATCACGGGCGGCCGAACCCGGCTGATCGCGTTCGGCGATGCGATGCACTCACCGATCCAGGTGGACCACCCGGAATGGTCCTGCGTGTACGACCACGACCTCGCCCGGTCCGCCGACCACCGCCGCCGGCTGCTCGCCGAACTGGAGCACCCGGACACGATCGGTTTCGGCAACCACTTCGCGGACGTGGTGTTCGGGCAGGTCCACCGCGACGGCGACGCCCCCGCCTGGCGGCCGCTGGACGGGTAGCCGGCTCAGTGGCCGACGACGTCCTTGATCGCGTCACGCCAGCGCTGGGCGTCGCGGCCCTGGCCCGGCTCGTTCATCTCGGCGAAGCGGACCACGCCGTCCTTGTCGATCAGGAACGTGCCCCGGTTGGCGAACCCGG
>Ga0081455_10008857_pt1 | contig 10408 bp, 9 predicted proteins | sample TabmetS3T2R1_FD_70207 | JGI IMG/M metagenome (GOLD analysis project Ga0081455, IMG submission 70207) | Tabebuia heterophylla rhizosphere microbial communities from the University of Puerto Rico - S3T2R1 | ecosystem: Host-associated > Plants > Roots > Rhizosphere ... | reverse complement strand
ATCGGCACATACGAGTCGCGGGGCAGGCTGACCAGGGTCGGCTTGCCCCCGCCGCGGGGAATGTGCAGCAGCATCATGGAGTCGGCGCGGCGCCCGGCGGCCTGGCCGGTGCCGAGCTCGCGGCGGCGGCCCTCGTCCAGGCCGGCGCGGCTGTCGGAGCCGACGATCAGCCAGTCGGCGCCCGGGGTGGCCGCCGGCCGGCCCTGATAGTCGGGCAGGGCGTCGACCCGGTTGAGCCGCGAGTCGACCCAGACGGCCAGCCCGACCAGCAGCACCACCAGGACCAGCAGGACCACGCCGAGGCGCCGGCCCCAGCGGCGGGGCCGGCGGGCCCCCGACGGCCGGGGGCGGCCGGGGTCGTGGGCCGGGCGCTGGCGCGGCTCCCGGGGCCGGACCTCGCGGACGTCCAGGTTGCGGGCCGGCCGCTGGCGCATGCCGCGGGGCCGGACGTTCCAGCCCGGGGGCAGCGGCTTCTGGGGCCGTCCCGCCGTGCCGGCCCGTGCCCGGGGGTCGCCCGACCCCTCGTCGGACCAGCCGCTCATGCTCGAACCTCCTCGTCGGCGTCCGTCGCACAGCATAGAGCCCCGCCGCCGGGTCGTTGCCAGGTCGTGGCCGGGTCGTGAGCCGCCGTCGTAGAGTGCCAAGGCAGGCGTCGGCGAAGGCGCCCAGGCCAGCGGAGGTCCCACGGTGACCCGGTTGGAGAGCGACTACTACTCGTACATGGACTTCGACCCCGAGCACACCCGCGAGGTCCTGCGCCATTACGTGCCCATGTTCTTCGAGGACAAGAGCCCGGTGCTGGAGCTGGGCTGCGGCCGCGGCGAGTTCCTCGGCCTGCTCGACGCGGCCGGGATCAAGGGCCAGGGAGTCGACTCCGAATCGAGCACCTCGACCCCGGCCAGGTTCGCGAACTGCTCGCCGGGGTCCGCCGGGTGCTGGCCCTGGGCGGCCGCTTCGTGGCCCGTGACCCCCAACCCGGCCAACCACCCGGGCCCGCCATCGGAGTACTTTGGTCCCGAGCCGGTCGTCCACCCGCCCCTGGGTGACCTGGTCGAGAAGGCCACCAGCAAGCTCCGGGCCAGCCTGGCCACCACGACCGCAGGGGCGGGCCAGCGACCCCCACGACCCCGAGTGGGCGTTCGAGCTGGCCCACCTGGTCAAGGTCCTGGCCGACCGGCTGCAGGAGGCGACCGAGACCCTGCGGGAGGTCCGCAGGGCCCACGACAAGCTGGTATGGGGGTTGCACCAGAGCAATGAGACCTATGTTGTCGCCCGGGGCTGACCCTGGGCCGGACATCCAGGGAGCTATCGCGTTTTGAAGGTGGCGGTCTACAACCGGTTCCTGCAGTCGATGGGTGGGGGAGAGCGCCACAGCAGCATGCTCGCCCAGGTCCTGGCCGATGAAGGCCACGAGGTCGACCTGGTCGGCCACGAGGACGTCGGCAAGGAGATCCTGGCCGACCACCTCGGCCTCAACCTCGGCAAGGTCAGCCTGCGGATCGTGCCCGACCGGGGCGAGTCCCAGGTGGCCCGGCTGTCCGCCGAGTACGAGCTGTTCGTCAACGCCTCCTACATGAGCCGGGTCAAGGCCCAGGCCCCCCGCAACCTCTACCTCTGCTACTTCCCGACCCCGTTCGACCACGACCTGCCCTCCTGGCAGCGCCGCATGGTCCGGCTGGTCGGCCCGCACGTGCGGGCGGGCCGGCCTGGGGTGGCGGAGTGGGGGCTGGGCTGGTTCCCGCCCGAGGGGGGCCGGCGCCGGACCTGGGTCTGGACCAGCGGCCGGGCGTCGCTGCAGCTGGCCGGCGGGCCGGCCAAGCGGGTGGTGTTCGACCTGGGCCGCCCCGGCGCCCCCGGCCCGGCCGAGGACTTCGTCTACGGCCGCCTGGCCACCGTCACCGACCCGTTCGGGACCGAGTTCTCGGTGATCGCCCGCCCCGAGGCTCAGCGGGGCTGACAGTCCCGGGCGACCAGGAACCAGGTGACCTGCCGGCCCTGGCCCTTGACCTGGATCGGTCCCCGCCGCTCGAACCGGTACCGGTCCCGCAGCCGCCGGTAGGCACGGTCCGTCACCTGGATGCAACCGGCCACCCCGCGAGACTCCATGCGGCTGGCGGTGTTGACGGTGTCGCCCCACAGGTCGTAGCTGAACTTGTCGGTGCCGATCACCCCGGCCACCACCGGGCCGGTGTCGATGCCGATGCGGACGGCCAGCGGCCGGCCGTCGGGGTCGCGGTGGCGCGGGACCTCGTCGCGCAGCTCCAGGGCCATCTCGGCCACCGCCTGGGCGTGGTCGGGCCGGGGCTCGGGTAGCCCGCCGGCCACCATGTAGGCGTCGCCGATGGTCTTGATCTTCTCCAGCCCGTGCCGCCGGGCCAGCCGGTCGAAGGCGGTGAACAGCCCCTCGAGCACCTCCACGACCCGCTCCGGGCTGGTCCGCTCGCTGCTGGGTGTGAAGTCGACCAGGTCGGCGAAGAGCACCGTGACCTCCTGGAAGCGGTCGGCGATGGGCTCCTCGCCCTGCTTGAGCCGGGCCGCGATCGGCGCCGGGAGCACGTTCAGCAGCAGCCCCTCGGAGCGGTCCTGCTCGGCCAGGAGCAGGCGGTGCTCCCGGTCGAGGGCGCGGCGGCCGCGCACCGCCTCGCCCAGCAGCAGCAGCGCCGTCAGCAGCGCCAGGTCGGAGACGGCGCCGTACACCACCTCCCTGGCGACGCTGCCGGGGAGGTCGGAGACAGCCAGGGAGACCGCCAGCCAGACCAGCGGGCTGACCCCGAACCAGACGACCGCCGCCAGGGCCCAGCCGCGGCGGCCGGCGGCGGCGGCGGTGGCCAGGGCCACCGACAGCGGGACCGCCGCGAACAGGCCCGGGTAGTCGGTCTGGTTGTAGAGGAACAGGGCCGCCGAGGAGGCCAGCAGCACGGCCAGGGGCCAGCGCCGCCGGAACAGGGCCAGGACGCCGATGACGGGCGCCAGCAGGTAGGCGGCCGCGTCCGCTGCCCGGCCCTGCTCGGGGGCCACCCTGACGGTCACGGCGACCGCGACCGTCACGGCCACGGCAAGGCCGACGTCGACCACCGGCGCGGGAACCCGCCGCAGCGCTCGCCACCAGGACCCTGCGTCCATGCCGTGGACCTTACGCCCGCGGTGACCTCGGAGAGTCTACGGCCCGGGCCGCATCCTGTAGGGTCGTGCCCCGGGTGGCGCACGGCAGGGAGCGGGGTGTGGCTCTGGTCGAACGGTGGGTGCCGGAGGGCCCCGCATGAGGTACCTGGACGTCGCCGAGGCCTACCGGGACCTGGAGGGCTCCACCGGGCGGCTGGCCCTGATCGGCCGGCTGGCCGGGCTGTTCGCCGAGACCCCACCCGAGCTGCTGCCCACGGTGGCCCTGCTCTGCCAGGGCCAGATCGCCCCCGACTTCGCCGGAGTCGAGCTGGGCCTGGCCGAGCGGCTGGCCGCCCGGGCGGTCGCCCGGGTCGCCGGCGTGCCCGCCGAACAGGTGCTGGCCAGCGTGCGCGACACAGGCGACCTCGGCCTGGCCGCCGAGCGGCTGCTGGGGGCGCACGGGTCGCGGGCGGCCACCCTGGAGGTCGGGGCGGTGTTCCAGGGCCTGCACCGGGTTGCCGAGGCGGAGGGGACGGGCTCCCAGGCCCGCAAGCTGGCCGGGCTGGTCGCCCTGGTGGAGCGGGCGACCCCGCTGGAGGCCCGCTACCTGCTGCGCACGGTCACCGGTCAGCTCCGCCTGGGGATCGGCACGGCCACCATCCTGGACGCCCTGGCCGAGGTCCACGCCGGCGGCCGCAGGCAGCGGCCGGTCCTGGAACGGGCCTACAACATCTGCTCGGATCTCAGCCTGGTCGCGGCCACCCTGGTCGCCGGGGGTCTGGAGGCCGTGGCGGCGATGCGGGTGCGGGCCGGGAACCCGGTGCGGCCGATGCTGGCCCAGCGGATGAGCGACCCGGCCGCGATCCTGGACAAGCTGGGCGGGAGGTGCGCGGCCGAGTACAAGTACGACGGGATCCGGGTCCAGGCCCACCGCACATCGGATGGCCTGCTGGAGCTGTACACCCGCCGCCTGGACCGGGTCTCCGGCCAGTTCCCCGAGGTGGTGAAGCTGCTCGAGGAGAGTCTGGGGCCGCGCGAGGCGATCCTGGAGGGCGAGGTGGTGGCCTTCGACCCGGCCTCGGGGGAGTTGCGCCCGTTCCAGGACGTGATGTTCCGGCGCCGCAAGTACGGCATCAGCGAGGCGGTGCACGACTTCCCGGTCAGCCTGTTCTGCTTCGAGCTGCTGTACGCCGACGGCACCGACCTGACCGGTCTGTCCTACGCCGAGCGGCGCCGGCGCCTGGCCAACGCCGTCACGGCATCGGAACGGCTGCGGCTGGCCACCGCCGAGCAGGTCGGCGACGAGGACCGCCTGGAGCGGGTGTTCGAGCAGGCGGTGGCCGAGGGCTGCGAGGGGTTGATCTGCAAGTCGCTGGACCCACAGGCGGTGTACCAGGCTGGGGCGCGGGGCTGGCAGTGGATCAAGCTCAAGCGCGACTACCGCAGCGAGCTGTCTGACACCCTGGACCTGGTGGTGGTGGGCGGGCTGGCCGGGCGGGGCCGCCGGGCCGGCATGTACGGCGCGCTGCTGCTGGCCGTCTACGACGCCGAGGCCGACCGGTTCCAGACGATCTGCAAGTGCGGCACCGGCTTCTCCGACGCCGAGTTGGCCGCCCTCCCCACGAAGCTGGCCCCGCTGGCCCGCGAGCAGCGGCCGGCCCGGGTCGACTCGCGCTGGCACGCCGACGTCTGGTTCGAGCCGACCCTGGTGGTCGAGGTGCTGGCCGCCGAGCTGACCCTGTCGCCCACCCACACCGCCGGCTGGGACCGGCTCCAGGAGGACACCGGCCTGGCCCTGCGCTTCCCCCGCTTCACCGGCCGCTGGCGCGACGACAAGGCCCCCACCGACGCCACCACCGTCGACGAGCTGGTGGCCATGTACCTGGCGGCCCGGCGCACGTGAAGCTGCTGCTGGTCGACGCGGCCAGCCTCTACTTCCGCGCCTTCTACGGGGTGAAGCAGCCGCTGCCCGCCCCGGACGGCACGCCCACCAACGCCGTCCGCGGCTTCCTCGACATGGTGTCCGCGGTGATCACCCGGTTCCGCCCGACCGACGTGGTGGCCTGCATCGACGAGGACTGGCGCCCGGCGTGGCGGGTGGCGCTGGTCCCCTCCTACAAGACCCACCGCCTGGCCGACCCACAGGCGGCGCTCGCCGCCGGGACCCCGGCGCTGGTGGGCGGCGCGCCGCCCGGCGAGGCCGAGCCGCCGGGCCTGGCCGAGCAGGTCCCGATCATCTTCGAGGCGCTCGCCGCCCTCGGCGTCGCCGCCGTCGGCGCCCCCGAGCACGAGGCCGACGACGTGATCGCCACCCTGGCCGAGCGGGCCAGCATGCCGGTGGACGTCGTCACCGGCGACCGCGACCTGTTCCAGCTGATCGACGACGCCCGCGCCGTCCGGGTGCTGTACACCGGCCGGGGCGTGGCCAGGCTGGAGGCCATCGACGCGGCCGCCCTGGTGGCCCGGTACGGCATCCTCCCCGAGCAGTACGCCGACTTCGCCACGCTGCGCGGCGACTTCTGCGTATTCAGCCGTTCGAAGCTGGCGCGCGCGACCCTTCGCGAAGCGTATCTGACTGACTGCGACTTCGATGGCTGTGATCTCGTCGAGGCGAGCTTCGAGAACGCAACCCTGTGGCAGTGCCGGTTCCGCGGCGCTAGCGCGAAAGGCGCGCGTTTCGCCGGCGCGCGCTTGTCGGTGAGCTTTCTCGCGCGCGCGGCATTTCCGACCGCCGAGTTCACAGGCACCGAGCTCGACGACCTCACTGCGATGGACTCCGATTTCGAGCGCGCGGTGTTCGACCTTGCACGCGGCGAGCGCGCCGACTTCGCGCGCAGCCGCCTCGCGGCTGCGAGCTTCGTGAATGCGCGTCTACCCGAAGCGAACTTCACCGGCGCCGACCTGACCGGCGCCAACTTCTCGGGCGCGGATCTGAGTCGCGCCGACTTCACCGGCGCGCGTCTCGACGGCGTGGTGTGGACGAACGCAAACCTCGCCGGTGCGATCCGGCCGTAGCGCGGGTGGCGCCCGACGTGGGAGCTGCGCCGCGGTGCTCCAGACGCCATTCCAGCACCGCGCTCCAGCCCATCCGGGGCAAAGGCGCGAAAGAAGCTGAGCGCTGTCGATCCGCCGGTAGTCCGTTCGTCGTCCAAGTGAACCCAGGAAACAGCCGCCGGCCCGAACCCCCGCGCGCCCTGTTTCCCAAATGATTCTAGGAGCCTACCTATGACCTCGATCACTGCCGACACCCGCTTCGCTGCCGACCTCGACCGCCCAGCCGCGCCGCGTGCGCAAACGTCCCGTAAGTCGCTTTGGACGGGGCGAGCCCTCTCCGGGCTCGGCGTCTTGTTCATGGTCTTCGACGGCGGCGCGAAGGTGCTCGATCTCATCCCGCCGGACGTGAAGGCTGCGAACTCGCTCGGTTGGCCCGACGACGCGCTGCCCATCGTAGGTGCCATCGCGCTGCTCTGCACCGCACTCTACGTCATTCCGCGCACAGCCCTGCTCGGCGCGATCCTGCTCACGGGCTACTTCGGAGGCGCGATCGCGAGTCACATGCGCGTCGAGAGCCCGCTGTTTACCCACACGCTGTTCCCGATCTACATCGCAGCGTTCTTCTGGCTCGGCCTGTTCCTGCGCGACAACCGCGTGCGTGCATTGCTCGCGCCGCGCAAGTCGGCCTGAAGTCTTCAGTGCACGTGCAACACACGCTCGGTCAGTAGCTCCTCCGGAGCGCTCGAAACGGTGTGGCCCGGCTCGAGGTAAGCGCGGAAGACGAACGTCAGATCACCGTCGAGGTCCACGCCAGGAAAGCCGACCGGGACCTCGAGACAGAACGACTGCCCGGAACAGTCGCGGGCGATCTTCACCGCGAACAACTTGGCAGCGTCCGGGTGATCGGGCAGATACACCTGTGCGCTGCCGCGCATTTGCCGACTCGTGAACGCGACGACGCCCGCTTGGCGCGCTTGGTTCTGTACCACGACGTTCGAGTAGGTGGCTTTGCCTGCAGCCTCGTGGTTCACGCCGAACGCGACGTAGAAGTCGTCGGCAGCGGCGCCCAGTCTGCTCGGCGGTCCGCCCAACGCCACAGCGAGGGGCCCGCCACTGTAGGTCGTGTCGCGGATGTCGCCCATGCAGTTGCTGAGCTGGGCGAGACACTGACTGGGATCCAGGCGGTTCGCGATGATCGCGGCTGAGAAGATCGTCACTGGATCGACCTTCTGCGCGCCGTGAGCGGCGCGAATCGCCGCCTCGAGGGCGTCGAGTGCAGGTTGAAGCGAGCGCTCGTTTCGGCCGGATCCGCGCGCCGTGCGAGCTCGCGGGGGTAGTGGCTCGGGCTTACGCGAAGCGCGGGGAGTGACTCGAAATACGCGGAGCGGCGGGTCTTGCAAGTAGGTGCGCCCGGCTGCCTCATCTTCGAAGAGCGCGATGCGACCGAGGAGCTGGAGCTGATCAGCCGCAGCCTCGAGCCCCAGCCTCACCTCGGAGAGTGGAATGGGCAGGGTGTTGATCGCAGCTTGCGCGAGCCCGGTTCGCACGAGCACCTGGCGAAGGTCCTGCTCGCCAACCTTATCGGCCGTCATGATCAAAGCAAACCTCGCCTCGAACGGCGTTCCACCCTGCACTTGCAGGTTCACGTGGTTCAGCGCGTCCGACATGCTCGCATACACGACGCGCTCCTGGCTCGAGGACACATCGTAACGGGTGAACACGTAGGGCGTGTAGCTGAAGTACGCCGCTCTCGGCGGCGTGCGTCCGACCACGAGCAGAGCCTCGTCTGCACGCAACCTCCAGATGTCCGCGAGCTCTCCAGTCGCGGGCAGTGGGAGTTGGAAGATCAGATACGGACTCGTAGCGTTCGAACCAAAGCAGGACGGCAGCGCCGCGCAGTCGTCGACCCGGAACACGCGGGCGCGCCCCGATTCAACTCGGTAACCCGCCTCGCGGAGTGCGTCCACTACGAGATCGCCGCTCGCCGCGACGGGCGCGACCTGCTGGGCGGGATCGCGGCCGCAGCCGCTGCTGAGAGCGACGATCGCGAGCAAGCAGCGGCACCGGAGCGACATGTGTTATCAATAAGTCTATTGATAAAGCGGATCAAGCGAAAATTGCTCGCCGATGCGCACTCTTATGATAATATTATCGAAATGACTCGAGCCTCGGGCCGGCGTCCCACGAAGCGACGGCGCAACCGCCGCCCGGCGGCCGAGTCGCGGGCGGCTCTGATCGCAGCGACGACATCGCTGATGGCGAGCGGTGCTGCCCTCACGACCGGCAGCATCGCGGCTGCGGCTGGGCTCGCCCTGCCGACGTTCTACGCCTACTTCTCGAGCGTGGAGGAGATCCGGGTCGCCGCGGTGCAAGCGGTAGTCGAACGCATGGAGGCCGCCGCCGCCGAGCGGCGCGCCGAAGCCGGGGCGACGCCGCCCGACTTCGAGCGCCAGGTCCAAAGCCTCGTGCGCTGGCTCGAGACCGCGCGCGCGCAGGGCGACATCCATTCCATCTACGCTCGCTTTGCCGACGAAGACTCAGTCGTCGGCGAGACGCTGCGCGCGCTTGGCGAGATCAACATCGCCCGGTGGAGCGAAGAGCTTTGGCGAGCCGCCGCAGCGCACGGCGTCGGCGCCCAGCACTACCGTGAAGTGCGCGTGTTGGCCCTCCTGTACAACGCCGAGATCGCTGCGCTCGCCCGAGCAGCCCACCGCAACCAACTCGCGGACCTAGCACTCGCAGCGCGCGTCACGGTACGCAGCCAGTGGGCCGCTTACTACTCATTCGTGACGACCTGCGGCGGCAGAATACCGCCGGCGCCGAAGGGCACGACCCCGGCGCGCGACTAACGGCGGCCATCAAGCGTGACGTGCTGCCGGTGCGCCTGATGATCGCGCGGTGCTCAGCTTCGATCGAGCTCCAGAAGCTCGCGGAACGTCAACGCGGTCGGCTTCGGAGCGCGGGCTCGCGCTCGCACGATGGCGCCAGCCACATCGTTCAGCGACAACTCGCGCAGCAAGGAAGCGGGGACCACGGCGTCTGGCCTCAAGACCGCGGGCACGAAGATCACTCTGAACAATGCAACCAACGGGAACGAAGCACTCATGCACAAGAAGAGCAACGCGACGATGTTCGCATTGGCATGCAGTGCTGGGTTCCGCGCCGCCATACGCCATACCAACCCTGCTACCGCTGTGACTTGAACCAGCGCGAACGAGATCATCGCGATGCTGTTACGCCGAGTGCGCTTCTTCCACGCTTCGATCAGCTCGACCATGGTGCGATTGCGCCTCCCTCGCGTCGGCTTCCGCCGCAAATCAGCGGCTGCTATGAATGGAGTCGCCAGGGCGGCTCGGCGTTCCCGAAAACTCACCGCATCGCACGAGTCGTCGCCGAGCGCGCGCGCCGCTCCGCTGTTCACCTCGCGCTCATGACACGCCAGCGCATTCGTGACCGACGACGCGCGCACCGAACTAACAAGACCGCCGCGCAGACCATTGCCAACTCGCCACACTCGCCGTTAGATAGTGGCGGCATGGTGATGGAACCGGCTGTTTGGCGCTGCGCGGTGCATCCAGATCGCAGTGCGTCACACACGTGTGCGCGATGCGGCAACTTCGCGTGTGACGAGTGTATTGGAAGCGTTTTAACACCCTCCCAGCTCTGCGTGAGTTGCGAACAGATCGCCGGCGTAGCGCGCTATCACGTCGTGCCCGTCTGGCGCTTGCTCACGCTGAGCTTGCTCTCGTTCAACATGTACGTGTTGTACTGGATGTACCAAAACTGGAAGCGAATCAGGGCTGCAGACGGCAGCGCGATCTGGCCCTTCTGGCGCTCGGTGTTTGGTGGCTTCACGTACTTCTCGTTGGTCAGCGACGTGAACCTGTACGGGATCGCGCGCTCGTACGAAGGACCGCGTTTGAGCACCAGCTGGCTGGGTATCGGCTTCCTCCTGGCCTCCTCTTCGGGGCGTTTGCCGGATCCGTACTGGTTGATCTCGCTCACAAACGTGTTGTTCATCGTTCCCACCGCGCGCCGCATCTGGGCCTTGAGTAGCGAACACGCGCGGAACCGCGGCGCCCGCTCGCTGATCACGACCTTCGAGGAAGAGGCCTACCGGGCTCCGTTCAGCGGCAACGTGATCGAGCTCTGCCCGGTCGGTGCGCTGACCTCGACGCAGTATCGCTTCGAGTCCCGCCCGTGGGAGATCCAGAACGTGCCCACCGTCTGCGGGCTCTGCCCGGTCGGTTGCAACGTCTCCGCAACGACCCGGGAGGGGAAGGTCAGACGCATCCTCTCCCGGAACCACCCG
>Ga0081455_10008856_pt1 | contig 10408 bp, 7 predicted proteins | sample TabmetS3T2R1_FD_70207 | JGI IMG/M metagenome (GOLD analysis project Ga0081455, IMG submission 70207) | Tabebuia heterophylla rhizosphere microbial communities from the University of Puerto Rico - S3T2R1 | ecosystem: Host-associated > Plants > Roots > Rhizosphere ... | reverse complement strand
GCTTGGCTCGCAGGCATGGCAGCGAAGGCTCGGACGGTCTTGGCTGGGCAGGTCCCGGCAAGGCTTGGCAGGCATGGCTCGTCCCGGTCTGTTGGTCAGGTCGGGGCAAGGCGGGGCTAGGTACGGCGTGGCAGTCAGGGCTAGGCTTGTCGCGACGAGTCATCGCAAGGCGGGACGGGCGGGGCGTGGCAGGCAGGGCAAGGCGTTTCTCGTCGTGTCTTGTCCCGGCGATGCCCGGCGTGGAGCGGCATGGTGTGGCAGGCGTGTCGCGTCTAGGCTTGGTTGTCACGGCTGGGCGCGGCTTGGTGTGGCAGGCGAGGCACGTCGTGGGCTGGCGAGTTCCGGCTTGGCGCGGCGGGGCAGTGCAAGGCAGGCATGGCGTGGCTAGGGAGGCTGGTCAAGACGAGTCACGGCGAGGCAGGCGTGGCTTGGCGTGTGATGTCAAGGCAAGGCGGAGCGTGGTAGGGCAGGCCGGGCAAGGCAGATCGGCGCAAGACAAGTCATTGCATGGCTTGGCGAGGCAGGGCAGGCTAGGCGGGGCTAGGCGGGGCCTGGCCCGGCAGGTTGCGGTTCGGCGTGGCAGGGTCAGGCGTGGCAGGCCAGGCGTGGAAGGCACGGCAGGTTTCGGCAAGTCGGGTCAGGGTTTGGCGAGGCATGGCATGACCCAGCGTGGCTTGGCAGGCGGGGCTAGTCATGGCGCGGGCGGACTGGCTAGGCCAGGGACGCGAGTCCTGGCTAGGCGAGGCTTGGCAGGCGGGGCATGGAGGGCCTGTCCGGGTCTGTCCCGGCATGGCTAGGCACGTCACGGCCTGGCAGGGCAGGCGCGGCTTGTGGGGCTTGTCTAGGCTGGTCACGGCGAGGTGGTTCAGGGCATGGCAGGCGTGGGATGGCATGGCCCGAAGGGCTAGGCGCGGCTCGTCGTGGTTTGGCAGGCAAGGCGGGGCTAGGCGCGTCCGGGTTCGTCGCGGTGGGCCTGGCGGGACAAGGCATGGCAGGCGAGGCCGGGCGCGGATGTCTGGGCGTGGAGCGCAAGGCGTGGCGCGGCAGTGCGGGGTTCGGCTTGGCAGGCGCGGCCGGGCAGACCTCGGTGCGGCATGGCGCGGCTCGGTGTGGCTTGGCGTGGCAGGCACGGCGGGGCCTGGTCGGCTGGGCGCGAGTAGGCGCGGCATGTCACGACTTGGCAGGGCAGGCTGGGCGATGCGGGGCTGGTGGAGGCATGTCGAGGCTAGGCGCGGCGAGGCCCGGCAGTCCTGGCTGGGCGGGGCATGTCACGGCCAGGCACGGTGCGTCCCGGACGGCGGGGCTAGGCGTGGCAGGATGGTCGGCATGGAGCGGCTTGGCAGGTCTAGGCGGGTCGGCGTGAGGCGTGGCAGGCGAGCCTGATCCAAGGCCGGAGCGCCGGGCGAAAGACCCGGCGCTTCTGGCTGAGCTTCATCTGGAATACGCGGGCGAGCCGTGCCACCGCTGCGAACGCCGGATAGGCATCCTCCTCCACCACTCTGTCTTCAGGAGCCAGGGCGGCAGTGACGTGCGCGAGAACCTAGAGTGGCTCTGCCAACCCTGCCACGACGAAGCGCATGGGCTTTAGACCAGGTGGGAGAGGGTGTAGCTGACGTAGCCGAGCGCGGCGTCGATCGGCAAGGCAAACGCCAGGCCGACCCAGACGCCGCGCATCGACATGACCGGCTTAGGGTTCCGGAGGTGGTTGCCTTTCGCCGGTGAGAAGCTTCGGTAGCGCACTGGGTTCCGGTACCGGAAGTCCGAGGTCCTTCAGGCTCGACAATAGCGAACCGGCAAGGGCCGCCGTGACGAGCGCGAATACGATTTTCTCGATGCTCGTGAGGTCGATTCCAAGCACGGCCACGTTGGGCGCCCACTTCGAGGCGGCGTAAATCAGGAACCAGGGGAACACCTTGGCTAGAAGGTCGTCACGGGCGAACGCCGCCAGCCAGGAGAACTTGAACTCCCCTTTCTTCAACGAGGCCGCGACCCCGAGCAGCACGTCCAGCGCGATGATCACCAGCACCGCCTGGAGGTAGCCGTCGTGAGCAAACGAGTTGACGATCTGCTCTGTGGTCACGAGCGGATTCTCTCGCTCGCGCCGGACGTTCTAGTCCAGGATGCAGGTCCAGACGGTCGTCTGACCGCCGGGGTGGTTGATCACCAGCTTGCCCGCCTCGTAGCCCTTCGGGCAGGACGACGCCCCTGGCTCACCCTGCGGCCCCTGTAGCCCGCGCTCGCCCTGCGGCCCGGCCGGGCCTGTGTCACCCTTCGGCCCTGGAGGTCCTGGCTCACCTTTCTCACCTTGAACGCCGCGTGGTCCTGGTGGTCCTGGTGGCCCTGCTGGTCCTCGCGGCCCTGTGGCGACGTTGATCGTCACCGTCTTCGTCGCCTTGCCCACTCCGAGTGATTGCGCGGCGAAGAAACCCGCCGCCCCGGCGAGCACGAGGCTTCCGAGCACGATGACTATGGCGAGCTTCACAGCTTTCCGTGCGTGTGGCCGATGCGGATGCCTTCCCGCATCGCTGCCTGCACCTCCCTTACCCGTTTGTCGCACTCAGAACGCTCCGATTTACGGACGCGACGGAGCGCCCCGATGGAGCCGATGACGGCTGCCACTCCGGTGAGCAATGCACCCAGCCCCGCATAGTCCACAGATCACAACCCTGACGGATGTCGTTGGACGAACCGGGAGGTGTCGCGCATACACGTGCGCACGCGTGCGCCCTTCGGGCCGCAGTTGTGCGGCGAGGTGTCGAAGCGGCACCAGGGCTGGCCGGGAATCGTGAACTCCATCCACACATGGTCGTCAGCCGCGTGGATGGTCACGTACTTGCCACGGCCGGGCACCCCCCAGTGCTTGAAGGTGCCTGAGACGATCGCGGTCGGGTAGCCGAGCAGGCCGAACTTCGCCAACACGGACGAGCAGGACGAGGAGCAGTCGTAGCAGTCGTGCGGGTCGTCATCGAGGAACGACCCGTCGTGCTCGCCGCCGTAGCAGTAGCCGTCGTTGAACAGCTTGCAGTAGGCGAGCATCTTCTCCGCCGTGACTTGCTGGGGTGGCGTCTGCCGCTTCTCGTACTCCTGCCTGATCAGGACGATCGCCGTCGCGTCGAAGGCCGTCTCGCCTTCGTGCTCGGGAGCCTTCATCTTGGCGACGTAGTTCTGGGTCGCCTCGCTCCACACACCCTTCGTGCCGGTGATCTTGTGCTCGCGCTGGAGCTTCGCCACCGCCTTCGAGAAGCTCTCGTTGTAAGCGTCGTCGAAGTTCGTCCACGGCCAGTAGCCCGCCCGGGAAACACCTCGCTTGATCCCAATCACGTCGAGGCCGCCCTCGGACTTGCTGGGCGAGGACGGCGGGTACAACCTGCGGACGAACGGCGGAGCCGCCACGGCTCTCCGAGTGTAGGGATCGAGTCGGCTGGCTAGGTCTGGGAGAGGTGGATGACCAGCGTGTATTGCACGCCGTCGGTGGCGGTCGTGCCGTCTGCCGTGCCCGCCCCGTTGATCACCCACTCGCCAGTACCGCCACCTGGAGTGTCCGTGTCGATGAACAGACCGGTGTATTGACTGAGGCCGGAGTCGAGCAGGTCAACGAAGTCGCCGGTGAACCCTCCGGCCGTGAACACGCTTGCGTCGATGGTCACCTTGCACTCGATGTAAATCTCCGGGTAGGTGTCCGCGTCCCAGGTGGCGTCCTTCTCGGCGTAGGCGTCGGCGGTGCCGCTGACCTGGAGTTGGCCGCTGACGATCGAGAGGTCGCCGGGGTTGGTGGTCGAGGTGAACGGCGGCACGATCGTGCTGGAGAAGTTGGCCGAGAAGATGTCGCTGGCGCCGGAGGAGGAGCCGACCTTCACATCGTCGATCAGCCAGTCGTTCAGCGCGCCGACGGCAAACGAGCCGACCAGGATGCCGCCGAGTTCCTGGAGGTTGTCGGCGCTGATGTCCACGTCGGCGATCTCGTGCCCATCGACCAGGTAGTGCGCGTGCTTCCATTCGGCCGGTGGTGGAACAGGCCCGACTCTGATCGTCGCCGTGTTCGTGCAGGAGATGCTGTAGGTGTCGAAGTTGGCAACGACGGTCATGTCGTGCAGGCCGTTCGAGAGCGTGGAGAGGTCGATGGTGCCGGGCGCCGTATCGCCGTAGTAGAAGTTGCCGGAGGCGTCCGGCGTGACCGCGTGCGTGACCAGCACGTTGTCGATGTAGAAGTCGATGCTGTCTGGGACGTAGCCGCTCCAGGTCGAGGAGGCATCCCAGTCCTCCGGGCCGGGCGGGTCGTACACCTCGCCCGTCTCGAAGAACTGGCTAAGGATGCTGGCGCAGGTCGGGCAGTCGAACTTGCAGCGATGGATCGGGAACTCGCGCAGGGTGAAGTAGTTGTGCGCCCCAGCACCCAGGCCGAAGCTGGTCCACTCGCCAAACCAGAGCGACTCGTCGAACACCTGGCCCCGGTGGGTGAACTGGGGAATGACGGAGATGCTGGAGCCGCCTCCCGCCCCCGTCCAGAACGGCATCATGCACTGGTGGTCGGTGTATTGCTGGAATGACTCGCCTGAGCCGGTGATCCCCGGCGCCCAGATGTTGTTCCCCTCTGCGATCAGGCCATAGAGTCGGTACGTCGAGCGGGTGTTGTCGAAGAACGGGGCCAGGTCGAGGTGGTGGGTGACGAGCGGCGACTCGACCTCGACCGCGACCACGTAGGCGGGCGCGTTCCCCGGCGTTCCGGTGGCGATCTCGGCGCCGAGATACATCATCTCGACGCTGCTGTCCACGAACGTCGTGGTTGAGAGCACAGGCCCGGCCGCAATGTCCTGCGAGGTGCTGTTGTCGAAGTCGGTGGTCGGGATAGTCCCGAGCGCTCCACCCGCATCCGACCAGACCCGTATCTGCTCCTCGCTGGTCAGGTCGGCCACGTCGTACTGGACGTAGAAGACGACGGCGCCGGTCGAGTTCAGCATCGTCGCGTACCAGGGGTCGCGATCCTGCGGTACGGCGCCGTGCCGGAACACAATCACCTTGTCCGAGATGTCGATGTCCTCGACGGAACCCCCACCCCCGTCGCCGGGCACGGGCGGTGCGGTGCCGTCGAAGGTGGCGAAGCGCATCCTCGCGCCGGAACTGAAGCCGTTGATGCCTCCCAGCCGCACCCGCTCCGACCAAACCACGTAGACGTTCCCGGCGTCGGCAACGCACTGGTTCGGCATCGTGTTGCACTGCGACCCGTTCGTGTTCAGGTAGGCGAAGTCGATGTTGATCGGCAGCCCGTAGAAGCTGTCGTTGTCAACGGTGCTGATCTCCCCGTACAACTCCCAGGTCGCACCCGTCCAGCGTCGGCAGCGGTAGAGGATGATCGGGTTGTCGCCCTGCATCATCGAGGTCGGGTCGGTGACGACCATGACCAACTCGTAGACGCAGAACACGTCGGTGCCGTCCGTGCAAAGCTGCGGAGAACGCCGGATCGACGGGGTGTAGGCCGGGAAGTTCTCCGCCGTGTCGGGATCGTCCCAGGTAAAGGTCGGCTCTAGTTGATCACCGACGAGGACGAAGTTCGCTCCGTCCCACATCGCCACCCAGGGGCCAAGGGCTGTGTGCTGAACAGCAAACGGATTGTTGTCGAACTCGCGCGACGCCCAGGTCGTCCAGAGCACGCCGTCCACCAGCAGCGTGTCGTACCAACCCTCGGTCAGCGACGTAGAGGTAGCCGGGAAGTCCGTCTGGAGGTCGAATCCCAGATAGGGGTAATAGAGCGAGGAGTTGTCGAGGTTGTCGTAGCAGCCCGCCCCCAGCACTCCCAGCCGATAGCGGCTGTGCTTCTGGCGCCGAGTGTGGCTGGCGATAGCGACTAACGACATCTACTCGGCTACCAGGAGATGACGTAGCAGGCTCCGCCGCCGCCAGCGCCACCGTCGCCACCCTTGCCGGTGCCAGTCCCCGAGCCACCTCCGCCGCCTCCCCCGCCGGGGAATCCCCCTACACCGCCAGCGGCCCCGGCTCCGTTCGCATTGCCGGTGAACGATCCGCCGCCGCCAGCGCCAGCGCCGCCTTGACGGCTGGAACCATCCGCTCCGTTTGTTCCAGCGGTCGGTGCGCCGCCGCTCGTACCAGCACCGCCGCCTCCGCCGGAACCGGTGGCGAAGCTGGCCGTTGAGCCACCCGCCGACCCGTTGGTGGTACTGGCAGCAGCAGGCGCACCTCCGCCACCTCCGCCACCTCCGCCTCCGTATGCCGACTTACCCCCGGTGCCGGTTCCCGAGGCGTTCGTGCCTCCTGCGCCGCAGCCACCACCAGCCGCGCCCCAGTAGCCGAAACCACCCGCGTTCTGGGATGCGGTGGCACCGCAAGCGCCGCCGCCAGCACCATCCAGGTTGGCGTTGCCTGCGTCAGAAGAACCGGACACAGCAGCCGCACCCGGAGAGATTCCTCCGCCCGCCGCAGCGACCGTAGGCGTCCCGGTCCCACCTACGCCCGTCCAGCCGCCGCCGCCTCCACCGCCGCCTCCGCCCGAACCGCCGGACGTGCCGCCTCCCCCGCCACCGCCGCCCCATGCCTTGACATACGCACCGAAGGTCGTCGGGCTGCCAGCAGTGCCGTTCCCACCATCGGCAGCGGAGCTACCCGCTCCGCCAGCGCCGCCTCCCGAGCCGCCCCCGCCAATCGTGACTGTCTCGGTCGCACCAAGATCGGCCGCTCTGAACGTTGCGTACATCCGGCTGCCGCCGCCCCCGCCGCCCCCGCCGCTCTTGGTCGTAGCGGTCGTATTGTTCTTGCCGCCACCGCCCTGCCCGCCCCCGCCGTAGCAAATGACGTAGACGGACTTTGCCCAGGGCGGCTTGTACCAAGTGCCGCTCGCCCCGAAGCTCTGCACATCGACCTTGCTGGGCGCTCCGTCTGGGCCGGGCCAGTCGATCCCCTCCGGAATGACCGGCATCTGGTGGACGTGCGTCTCGCCCGAAAACCAGGACGAGCCGCCGGACGAGCCAGGGCCGACACTGACCGGCGATGGCGTCGCGCCACCCTTTTTCGCCGCCTGGGTGTGGAAGTTCCAACATCCGAGCGTGCTGTCGTAGCGCATCAGCACGCCTTCCTTCTGGAACAGGACGAAGCCATCACCCGCCGTGGCGTTACCGACGTTGATCCGGTTCGCCGCCACCGACGAAGTGGACTGGTGAACGATGTTGATGTTGAACGAGCCGACGTTGATCAGGTAAATCTCGCGCCCGTTCGCCTGCGCCTGGATGCCAGTGATGCTGCGCAGGGCGTCGCTCGACAACCGGATGACCTGGGCGTTGGAGAGGCCGGTCGGGTTGTAGTCGTTCTGGTCGGCAGTGATCTGCGGCGGAGTGATTTCGTAGGGCGTCACGGCGATCCCGTGAGCGATCCCAGCCATCTCCAGGGCTTGACCGTCGATTCCGTCTACGCCTGCCGCACCAGCACCGCCAGCGGGGCCTGTCGCGCCGGTCACGCCCGTGATGCCGGTTACGCCCGTCACCCCAGTAACGCCGGTCGGCCCGCGCTGGCCGTCCAAGCCGTCAGTGCCAGCGATTCCCGTCACCCCAGTAACCCCGGTGATCCCGGTCACGCCCGTGATGCCGGTCACGCCAGTGACGCCAGTGACTCCAGTGGTGCCAGTGACCCCCTTCTGGCCGTCCAAGCCATCGGTGCCAGCGATTCCAGTGACGCCAGTCACGCCCGTAATGCCAGTGACCCCCGTGACGCCCTGGGTGCCTGTAACCCCGGTCACTCCCGTGACGCCCTTATCGCCCTGATTGCCCTCCAGACCATCGAGTCCCTGAACGCCCGTCACCCCGGTCGCGCCGGTGATCCCCGTTACTCCCGTAACCCCAGTGACCCCAGTAACGCCAGTCGGGCCGGTAGGGCCGCGATCTCCCTGGGCGCCTTCGAGGCCGTCAAGCCCCTGTGGGCCGGTCGCGCCAGTCACGCCGGTGACACCCGTTACTCCCGTCACGCCCGTCACCCCAGTTGTGCCAGTGACGCCAGTCGGCCCAGTGGCGCCAGTCGGGCCAGTGCTTCCCACTCCGTCCAGACCATCCAAGCCCTGGGTGCCCGTCACCCCGGTGACTCCGGTCACACCTGTCACCCCGGTCACACCCGTAACGCCGGTGACCCCAGTCGTGCCCTTGTCCCCAACGGCGCCCTCCAGGCCGTCGAGGCCCTGCGGCCCCGTCGCCCCAGTCGCCCCGGTAACTCCCGTGACTCCTGTCGCGCCAGTCACTCCAGTCACGCCCGTCGTGCCAGTTGGCCCGGTAGAACCAGCAGGGCCAGAAGGCCCAGAAGGCCCTTCGAGTCCATCGAGGCCCTGCGGACCCGAAGCGCCCGTCACCCCAGTCACTCCAGTCACGCCGGTGATCCCAGTGACCCCGGTCGTACCGGTAACGCCGGTCGCACCAGTAACCCCGGTAACTCCCGTTGGCCCCGTCGGTCCGCTCGGCCCGGTCGCACCGTCCAGACCGTCGAGGCCCTGAACGCCTGTGGCTCCAGTGACTCCCGTCGGCCCTGTCGCGCCGCCACCGACGCCGGTCGCACCAGTGACGCCGGTTACTCCCTGCGCACCGTCCAGCCCGTCGATGCCAGGAGGCCCGGTCGGACCGGTCGGCCCCGTCGCGCCCGTGACTCCGGTGACCCCAGTTGCCCCCGTAATGCCGGTAACGCCGGTGACCCCAGTGGTGCCGGTGACGCCCGTCGTGCCAGCGGGGCCAGAGGGGCCTTCGAGTCCGTCCAAGCCCTGGGAGCCGGTCGCGCCGGTGACGCCAGTGACACCCGTCACGCCGGTCGCACCGGTGACGCCGGTCGTGCCGGTGACCCCAGTCGGACCAGTCGCGCCGGTGGCGCCGGTAAGACCGGGCTGCCCATCGAGGCCGTCGATCCCGGGAGGCCCGGTGGGGCCGCTGACACCCGTCGCTCCAGTGACACCCGTAACTCCGGTCACGCCGGTGACTCCCGTGACGCCCGCGCCAGTAGCGCCCGTCGTCCCCTGAAGACCATCCGCTCCGTCTAAGCCCTGCGGGCCTGTCGCCCCCGTCACGCCCGTCACTCCAGTGGGACCGGTCGCGCCGCCGCCGGGGCCGGTCACTCCGGTCGCCCCCGTCACGCCTTGGGGGCCGTCGAGGCCGTCGATACCCGCAGGCCCCGAAGGGCCTGTCGCACCAGTCACTCCGGTGGCGCCGGTGACTCCAGTAACGCCCGTCACTCCAGTAACGCCGGTGGGGCCTCCCGATGGACCAGTCGCCCCAGTTACGCCCGTGACTCCGGTAGCTCCGGTAGCTCCGGTAGCTCCGGTGGCGCCAGTTACCCCAGTCGTGCCCGTAATGGTTGACCCCAGGTAGATGACATCTCCGTCCGTCTGGACGGAGAAGGCGGCCGGGCTGTCGTCGGCCACGTTGACTCCCGGCACCGGCACGTCGCCGTCCTGACTGGGCTTATAGAGAGCAGCCGGAAGCGTGAAGATCACGTCGCCGGGATTGACCCCGGTGACGACGCCCTCGATTTCCAGGGAGCCGTCGAGCAGCCAGCGGAAGCGAAGGTCCTGCCAGGGCGGCCCGGCGTTCGAGCCGTTTACGAAGTCGGCGTAGAGGTTGCCGTCAGGGTCGAGCGTGACCCCGACGTAAATCCAGGAGCCGCCCGTCTTGCGCTCGGTCTGACGCAGCTTGAAGCCGCGCCCACTCGCGTCGCGCGCGGGCGTGTATTCCTTGATCGGCTTGCTCACCGGAAGCCCTCGTTGTCCGAGGACACCTGGAGTTCCTGGATCGCGGGCACCGAGTCCTGATCCCAGTTGATCGTGTATTCGTAGACACGCTGGGCGCCAGCGAAGCCACCGCCGCGAATCGCGGAGGTCGCCTCAACCCAGACCAGATCACCGATGTCGAACGAGCCGATCGCCGTGTCCCTGGTCGGCGTGATGTGGACGAGTTCGAGCGGCAGCGCTCGCAGATACGCCTCGATCAGCCACAGTTTCTTGAACAGGCAGTAGCCGAGCCGGGCCTCGTCGTTGCGATCGTCGTAGGTTCTCACCTCCATCCGCACGTCGAAGGAACCCGGCAGGGACGGGTCGAAGGTGTTGGTCGGATCACCGAAGGCGGATGTCTCTCCCCGTGAGGCGAGAAGACGAGCGCGGATCGCATCCACGTCCACGTCGTAGGGGGATGGCGAGGTGGCGTCGTAGGGGCAAGGCGAAGGGTCTTCCTCCGCGTACGGATTGCCAGGAAAGTCGATCGTGAAGTCCTGGGTGGCGGTGATGTTCGCCTGCCAGTGCTGCTGGTCGATGCGCGGGCCGAGGTAGTACCAGAGCTTGTTGACGAGGCGGCTCATGTCCTCGTTGCGGCGGAACGAACGGATGTTGTGCGCGTTCATCCCGTAGGAGAAGCGCACCGAGGACTGGAGGTCGAAGCCG
>Ga0081455_10005310_pt2 | contig 10408 bp, 9 predicted proteins | sample TabmetS3T2R1_FD_70207 | JGI IMG/M metagenome (GOLD analysis project Ga0081455, IMG submission 70207) | Tabebuia heterophylla rhizosphere microbial communities from the University of Puerto Rico - S3T2R1 | ecosystem: Host-associated > Plants > Roots > Rhizosphere ... | reverse complement strand
ATCGGCCAGCAAACACAGGACTTAAAATATCGCGGCGAACCGACGTATCTGGAAATAGGCCACAAAAACACGTTTCGCGAATTTGTGACAGTAAATCGGAGCACAACGAGCGAAGGTAAAACGCGCATCGGCAACGCTGGAAATTTTCTCGCTTACAGCCATATCGGACACGACTGCACCGTTGGCGACCACGTCGTTTTCTCTAATAACGGGACATTAGCTGGCCACGTTCAGGTGGGAGACCACGCTGTGATAGGCGGGCTTACCGCGGTTCATCAATTTTGCCGGATTGGACGGTTCGCCATCACCGGCGGCTGCTCGAAGATTGTGCAGGATGTTCCACCATTCATGATCGCCGATGGCAACCCTGCCGAGATTCGCGGAATTAATCTCATTGGTTTGGAACGGAAGAATTACCCACCCGAAAGCGTCAAGCTGATCAAAGAAGCTTTTCGCCTGATTTACCGCTCGAAATACAACCGGCGTCAGGCAATCGAAGCGATGCAGAAGGAATTACCTCAGACCGAAGAGATCACTGAGATCATAGAGTTCATCAAAAAAAGCGAACGCGGAATTACTAGGTGAAACTCGTAACCGCGGCTTAAGCGATTGATTGATCAGGCTCCTGGATGTCCGCCGTTCTCGCACTTTTAAGAATTAGAAATCTCGCGCTCGTAGAAGAGCTCGAATGGGAAATCAGGCCGGGCTTTGTCGCCGTCACGGGAGAAACAGGCGCAGGCAAATCCATCATTATTGGCGCGTTGCAACTTTTGCTGGGTGAGCGCGCGGACAAATCGCTGATTCGCACTGGTGCCGATCTTTGTACAGTCGAAGCAGTTTTTAGCGGCGCGGAATTGCAAAAACTCAATCCGCAACTCGCCGGAGCGGGCGTAGAACCATGCGAAGACCATTTGATCCTAAAGCGGACCCTCTCGCCAACCGGAACGAATCGGCAGTTCATCAATGGATCGCCGACGACCTTGTCGGTATTGAAAAGTCTTGGAGACCAACTCGTGGATCTTCATGGGCCGCACGAACACCAGTCGTTGCTCTCACCTGAGACGCAATTGAACCTGCTGGATTCCTTCGCGCGCGTTGAACAACAGATCCAAGAATATCGAAGATATTACGGGCAGTTACAGACATTGCTCGCCGAAAATGCCGCCCTCAACACAGCAGAAACCGCGCGCGAGCAGGAGATAGACTTGCTTCGGCACCAAATCACCGAGATCGCGTCGGCAAAACTCGTCGCGAGCGAAGAAGAAGAAATCGAGAAGCATTACAAACTGGCAAGCAACAGCAAACGATTGATCGAGCTCGGCAGCGCGATCGCGAACAAACTTTCCGAGGCGGACAATTCCGTTCTGGCGCAGCTCGCGGAAACGCAGCGGCTGTTGCGTGAACTGGAAAAGATCGATAGCTCGATCGCACAATTCTCGTCCGCGCACGCCTCTGCTGTGGTCGAGCTTTCCGAAATCGCGCGCACTTTCTCCGCTTACGCGGAGAAACTCGATCTCGATCCAGAACAACTTGCCACACTTGAGCAACGCGTTTCGTTGTTTGAAACGTTGAAACGCAAATACGGTGGTTCAATTGCCGACGTGATCGCGTTCGGCGAGCGCGCGGCCGAGCGGATGCGGAGGATTGAAGGGCGCGACGCAGAGTTGGAGCGACTCGCGAAAGATATCGAGAATGTTAGTGCGGCGATGAACCGTGCCGGCGAAGCGCTGCGCAAGTCGCGCCTAAAGGTTGCGCCGAAACTTTCCGAAAACATTCGCAGGAATCTGCGCGATCTCGGGTTTCGCCAGTCAGAGTTTGAAGCAAAACTCACCGCGTTCGACGAACCGCGCCCGACTGGATTTGATTCAATCGAATTACTTTTCTCACCGAACCCGGGCGAACCGCTCAAACCGCTTCGTGCGATCGCATCGAGCGGCGAAATCTCGCGACTAATGCTGGCGATCAAATCGGCCCTGGCTGCGCATGACGCCATCCCGCTGCTCGTGTTCGACGAGATTGACACGAACGTCGGCGGCGAAATCGCACACGCCGTTGGCGCCAAGATGCAAACGTTGGGACGGGATCACCAGCTAATCTGCATCACGCATCTGCCGCAAGTCGCCGCGACCGCTTCGTCGCATTTTGTTGTGACGAAGGATGTCGCGCGCGGCCGTACGTTTTCCAATCTGCATGAAGTCGCGGGCAGAGCGCGACAGGAAGAAGTCGCCCGGATGCTTGGCGGCAAAAGCGAATCAGCGCTAGAGCTCGCGGCAACGCTGCTTAAGCAGAGCTAAGCTGCTCCGCTGTAGAGGCAGCCGTGTCGGCTGCACCTGTTGGCTCTCGCAGGCGGCACGCCTGCCACTACAGGAGATCGCAATGAACAATCACTTCATCACCGGACCGAGCGGCAAAATCACTTTGCCATAGAGCTCGTTGAGCACTTGCGCGAGGCCGGCGTAGATCGCGGAGAACCCGCAGAAAATTCCTTCGTAACCGGTGAACTGTTTGAAACCAGGACCTGCGTTAATGAAATCGCCAATGGCGAGGAGAAAGAAAAGAATCGTTAGCGACCCGAAAACGACCTGCCCGGCAACATGTAACCGCAACGTCCCAATGAACATCACTGCGGTGAACAGACCCCACATGAAAAGATAAGCCGCCATCGCAGTGTCGTTGGAAGCGGTGGCCCATCCTAATTTCGGCAACACAATCAGCACCACGAGCGAGAACCAGAACAAGCCGTACGAAAGAAATGCGGTGGTGGCGAAAGTGTTGCCTTTCCGCCATTCCATAATCCCAGCCACAATTTGAGCCCCGCCGCCGTAGCAGATTCCCATCGCCAGAATCATGCTATTGAGCTCGTAAAACCCCGCGTTGTGGAGGTTAAGCAATACCGTGGTCATGCCGAAGCCGAGCAGCCCAAGGGGCGCCGGATTCGCTGTCGTATCCTTAAGGTGAATGGTGGATTCGTTCATGGCGGAGGGCAGTGTGCCTAAAGAAAGAGCGACAACGCAAGAAGGAATGGTTACGCTCGTTGGATCATCGTCTGTAGCGGCTGTCTTTGAGCGACGACTTGTCGGAGGAGACAGACTGGTCCGCGGTCGGAGACGCGCCGCTACCGCACACTTCCGGTCCCTTTACGATTTCTCTTGTCGCCGCACCTCCGCTGAAATTATGGTCAAGTTTCATATATGATTCGGCGCGATTATATCATCGTTGGTGCCAGTGTCGGCGGAGCGAGCGCATGCGAAGGGATTCGAAAATACGATAAGCGTGGCTCGGTCACCCTCGTTGGCGCGGAAGCATTCCCGCCTTACAAGCGTTGGATCCTTTCCAAGGCCTTTTTGCGAGAAAAGGAAGCGAATCTGAAAAAACTCCAAGAGTTCGATGAGCGCTGGTTCGAAGCGCACAAGATCGAGGCACGATTCGGAACTGTAGTGACGCAATTCAACATCGACCGTCGCGTGGCTGTGCTGGCCAATGGCGAAAGCATCGAATTTACGAAGGCTTGTCTGGCGATGGGCAGCCGGCCGGTAAGACCGGCAATGGCAGGGACGGGTCTTGGTAATGTGATTTATTTGCGGACGATTCGTGACGCGCTCGCATTACGTGAAATGGCGAGCTTGGAGAAAACGATCATGGTCGTCGGAGGCGGTTTGCTGGCATGCGAGTCGGCAGCAAGCCTGCGCATGATGAAAATGAAAGTCGGCCTCATGCATCGCGACGCTTACTTGTTGAATCGCTACATCGATCCTGAGACTGGCGCGTGGTTAACTGATTACTTCGCGAAGCACGGCGTGGTGCTCTCGATGGGAGAAGCCCTCAACGGATTCGAAGGCAAAACCGTCCTGCGCAACATTCAAACAAAGAGCGGTAACCGTTTCCCAGTCGGCCTTGCCGTCGTTGCATGCGGCGCAGAACCGAATCTCGATCTTGTGCGCAATACTCCGTTAGCGGGGCCGCACGGATCCCCCGTCACCGAATATCTCGAGACCGAGGAAAAAGGAATTTACGCGATCGGCGATCTCGCGTTCTATCCAGACAGGATCATGGGCGGCATGCGGCGTCAGACCCATTGGGAAAACGCCCGCGAGCAAGGTCTGGTAGCAGGAGCCAATATGACGGGCAAGAAGCGCATCCGTTACGAGCAGGTTCCCTATTTTTGGACGGAGATGTTCGATTTGCGGATCGATTTCGTGGGCGACTTCACGCTGGCGCCCACGCGCGTGAATCTTGATGGAACGTACGCCAGGAAAAAGTTCATCGCCCGATACTATCAAGGGGATAAGCTCCGCGGGATTCTTCTCTGCCAGCAAACGCAACGCGAAGTCGATGCGGCAAAGAACCAATTGCGGCAGGCACACGGCAAATAGGATTCAGCAAAGAGTCGCAATTAGTAAGCCACATCCGCTGGAATTTGGAACGCCGGATTGCTCACGCGCACGAGCTTCCAATCCCACGGTTTTCCTGAAACGTGATGCCACTCCAGCGCGAAAGGCGCGGGCAATCTGTTCACATGTTCATCTAACAACTGCATCACGCCATCATCGCTGCTATAAACGTTGATTTTGCCAATCCATGTCGCGCGGGGCGTTTCAACCTGCACCACCGCGTCAGTTGCAGTAATCGCCGAGCCGCGCACCCATCGAAAGCCTTGCTGCAGCCGCTCAAGAAGCCGGGCCCGATCATGGTCCCACTGATCGCGATAGTCTTCGCCAATAAAATCTGCAACACGCTCCCAATTTCTGCCGTCGATTGCGTGAAAAAAATGTTCTGTGTGAAGGCGGACCTGATGCTCGGGTCGCAATAGCCAAAGCAGATATACGCCGATGGACAATGCAACGCCCACCACCCCGATGATTGCTCCGCGCAGCGTAATTGTCACAGGCGCTAGACTCGGCTCATCCGACTGATTGCTGATCCGTGGCCACTGATCCGTAAGATTTGCTTTTGCTTCTCTTGTTTCTCGCTGACTGGTCACCGCTCATCGTTCACACGCAATTTTTTGCGAGGGTTTAGCTCGCGTCGCGTGCGTACCAATCCACTTTGCGGGTGACGTACATGACGATGGCCAGCACAACAAAGAGCGCGATCGCGCCCATGAGCAACGCGTAATCCTGCTGTCGCAAAGTGATGTAGAGAAACAGATAAACGCCAGCCAATCCGGCGCCGATCGTGAATGTGCGCACGCCGCCTCCGAGGAAAAAGCGGCAATACCACGTGATCAACAGCGTCGACGCCACCGCCGCGATCAGGTAAGCCCAACTGAATCCGATAAATTCTGAAATCGACAACAGCAGCAGGTAAAACAAACAAAGCGCCGCGCCGACCATCAGATACTGAAACGGATGGATTTTTTGGCGCGCCGTGACTTCGAACAGAAAGAACGCCGTGAAGACGAGCACGAGAAAGAGCACGCCGTATTTGATCGAGCGTTCGACATAACGATAGGCATCCAGGATCGACAGGAATTGGGCGCCGAAAAGCGAGTTTGAAACCGCCTGTGTCGTGAAACGCTCGTTGCCGCTGCGGCTTGTCCACGATTGCGGGTAATCCCGCCCATAGTACGAGACCTTCCATTTTGCGTCGAAGCCGTCCGGGCGAACGGATCGTTGTGCGGGAAGAAACGCACCGCGAAATCCGGGGTCCGGCCAGTTCGATTTCAGTGTCGCTTCGTTTTGCACTCCAAACGGCGCAAAGAAAATTCCCTCGCTCCCATTAAAATCCAGCGGGATCGAGAATTGAACCTCCGAGCCAATCGGCTGGTCGGTGCCGAGTGATGCCGTCGCGCCTGTCGTATATCCGGGGACCTGCGAGCCAGGCAACATCGAACGGTTCGCGCCGCCCCAATCGAGCACGATCGCCTCGCGTGTGCCGCGCAGATCGTTAATGGCGATCGTGACAAACGCGTCTTTCCATTGCACATCTTTCACATCGATCTTGAGCTGCCCAAAGTCGGGTGGTGCAAACTTGCCGGAAAGAACGGTCTGCGCACGATAGACCACCGCTTCATAAATCCCGCGATGCAACTTCTGTGTCTGCACGTTGCCGGAAAGGTTCAGCGTTTCGGGAAGAAAATAGGCGTTTGCCGTAGCAGTCTCTTCCACTTCACGGCGCTCTACCTTTCCATCAGGCGCCGGGATTTCTTTCACCGTCTTAAACTTGTATTGATAGGGGATGCCGAGCACCGGCCCGATTACATTTTGTTCCCTGCCCCATGACGAAGTGATGTCGGCAACCGCCTCATTCCGCCGCTGCAATCGCTCACTCAAAACGCCCGTGATCATCGCCAGCGGAATCAACAGCACCAGAACGAGCGCGCCGACTCCGAGCAATTTGAGGATCGTGCTGTGACGTCGCGCGAAAAACCGCTGCGATTTCGGCAAGGGGGGCGGCGTTTGAACTTCGGGCATGCCGCCGGATCTTGAACAAGCGAAGCCGATTGCGCAACAAACTTCACTACCGAAGCCCGCCGTTTGCTAAGCCTCGAGCAAGTTCGCCATCAGTGTTGCTCTATCGGCCGACAATTGAAATTGAGGCGGAACCAGCAAGGTTGGCAATCGCCTCGCGTTGCAAAAGCAGGGTTTTGCCTGCTTCAACGGCGATTACCCGAAGTCCTGCGTCTGTCGCCACGCGAATTGTTTCGACGCCGATTACGGGCACGTCGAAACGCATGTCCTGATTTGGCTTGGCGACCTTCACCAAGACTGCGTCAGAACGCGCAAGTGTTCCTCCGCGTCGAATGGTCTCGTTTGTTCCTTCCAAAGCTTCGACGGCAACGATGGTTCCATTCTTTACAATCACGGTTTGGCCGATGTCGAGCCGTGCGATTTCCTTCGCCACATTCCAGCCAAGCTCGACGTCATCCTTTTCACGGCGGGATAACTTCGGTCCCGCAATCAATCCCGACGGAGCAATTGAATCTTCGACAAACGTTGTGGCCGGGAGAAGATTGACGTCGATTTTCGCGAGTTCGTCTGCGATTGCGGCAAAAATCGATTCGGCGTTGCGCTGTTTAAGTTTTCCCAGCAGCATCAGCGCCTTCAAATCCGGCCGCAGATCAAAAAGATTCTTCGGCCCAATTTGGCCCGCCATTATCGCGTGATGGATACCTCGGCTGCTAAAAAATTTCAGTAACCGGCCTAATTGCCCGACGCGCATCCACTCAAGTACATCGACGTATTGCTCGAGAACTGGATCAGTTTCGTCAGTAAAAGCGGCAGCGAGGATTTTCTTAACACCGGCTTTCCGTGCTGCGTACGCGATCAACTGCGCGTAGACGCCGTTGCCGGCGATGATTCCCAAAGCGTGTAGGGGTGCTTGTGCCAAGCACCGAATTTGAAATAGACGGGCGCTTGACACAAGCGCCTCTACAACTTGCTATCCGCGACGGCGGCGTTTGACGTGCAACTGCGCGAGAGCTTTTTGCAGCGACGCTTGAATGGCGGCCACCTCTTCGGACGTGTGATCTTCTTTCATTGCGGCTTTAGCTCGCTCCACTGCAGCTTCGGCGGCGGCAATGTCGATTTTCTCTGATTCGAGAGCCATGTCTGTTAGAACCGAAACGGCGTCTCCTTTGATTTCGACAAAGCCTTCGCCAATTGCCATTGTGGTCTCGCGGCCGCCCTTAATGACGCGCAGTTCGCCGGGCAGCAATGTGGTGAGGAGTGGAACGTGTTTAGGGTAAACGCCAAGCTCGCCCTCAGAGCCCGGGAGAGTCACCATATCGACGTCTTCGGAGTAAATTTTTTCCTCAGGCGTTACGATCTCGAGCTTGAGCGTGGCCATAACTAACTCTCCTTGCGCGCACTCTCCGACGATTGGTCACCCTTGGCAGCGGCCGATTCTTTTTCCGATGATTCCTTGGGTGCGCTTTCCGGCTTTTGCTCGCCCTTGGCAGCGGCCGGTTCCTTTTCCGATGATTCTTTAGCTGCAGGTTCAGGCTTTTGCTCGCCCTTGGCGGCTGATTCCTTTTCCGATGATTTAGGTGCGGGCTTTTCGCCTTCTGCCGGCGCCTTAACCGTCTCAATCCCGCCCTTCATATAGAACTCTTGTTCAGGCACATCGTCATATTTGCCTTCGAGAATTTCTTTGAAGCCGCGCACGGTCTCAGCAACCGGGACGTACTCGCCTTTGTAACCGGTGAAGACCTCAGCCACGTGAAATGGTTGACTGAGAAAACGCTGAATCTTCCGTGCACGATTTACGGTGAGCTTGTCCTCCGGGCTTAATTCATCCATCCCAAGAATAGCGATGATGTCCTGAAGATCTTTATATCGTTGCAATACTCGCTGCACATTTCGAGCGACGTCGTAATGTTCTTCGCCGACAATCTCGGGCGCGAGTGATTTCGAGGTGGAAGCCAATGGATCAACGGCGGGATAAATTCCGAGCTCAGCAATCGCCCGCTCAAGTACGATGGTAGAGTCCAGGTGCGCGAAAGTGTTTGCCGGCGCCGGATCGGTAAGATCGTCCGCGGGAACATAGACCGCCTGGAACGAAGTAATCGATCCCTTGTTTGTGGACGTAATTCGCTCCTGTAAATCGCCCATCTCAGCGGCAAGCGTCGGTTGATAACCCACTGCCGATGGAGTGCGACCGAGAAGCGCTGACACTTCAGAGCCCGCCTGCGAGAATCGGAATATGTTGTCGATGAAGAGCAACACGTCCTGGTTTTTCTCGTCGCGAAAATACTCCGTCATGGCAAGGGCCGCGAGGGCGACGCGGAGACGCGCGCCGGGCGGTTCGTTCATCTGACCAAACACCATTCCCACTTTCGACTTCGAGAGATCTTTTTGGTCGATGACGCCGGCCTCGCTCATCTCCTTGTAGAGGTCATTGCCTTCCCGGCTCCGTTCGCCTACTCCCGCAAACATCGACACGCCACCGTGTTTCATCGCGATGTTGTTGATTAGCTCCTGGATGACTACGGTCTTGCCCACGCCCGCGCCGCCAAATGCGCCAACCTTGCCGCCTTTCGAGAATGGACACACCAGATCGATCACCTTGATCCCTGTTTCAAGGATTTGTGCCTTTGTGTCCTGCTCGGTGAGCGTCGGCGCCGGGCGATGGATCGGGTAGCGCTTTTCAGATTTTACAGGGCCGCGATCATCAATCGTATCGCCAGTCACATTGAAGAGTCGGCCAAGAACGCCCTCGCCTACCGGCACGCTGATAGGCTCGCCAGTATCAACCACTTCCATGCCGCGTTTCAAACCGTCGGTTGAAGACATGGCGATTGAGCGCACCCAATTTTCACCAAGATGCTGTTGCACTTCCAGCGTTAGCTTTGTGGGGTTGTCATTCACTTCGTATTCAATTTCGAGCGCGTTGTAGATTTTCGGCAGCTTGTCCTCCGCCGGAAATTCGACGTCCACAACGGGACCAATTACCTGAACTATGTTTCCTTTATTTGCACTTTCCGGCGATTTGTCGCCCTTGGCTGCGGCCGGTTCCTTTTCCGCTGATTCCTTGCCTATGTTTTCATTATTCATAAACGTTGATTAACCACCCAGCGCCATCTGCGCGGTGGCGATCTCGAGTAACTCCGTGGTAATGCCAGCCTGGCGCATCTTGTTGTACTCCAGTGTCAGGTCCTTGATGAATTGCTCGGCATTATCGGTGGCATTTTTCATCGCCACCATCCGGGCACTGTGCTCCGAAGCGCGCGCATCCAGGATCATCTGGAAAACTTGGAACTGAATGTAGTAAGGCAACACGACGCCGAGAAGCTCTTCGGCTTTCGGCTCGAAAACGTAGCCGAGCATCGGATCGAGATCTTGCTTCGCCTCTTCGGTGGTGCCGCCTTTCGGCAGATCAAAACTGCTGATCGGCAAGAGAGTTTGCGCAACCGCACGCTGACTGATCGTATTGATAAAATGCGTGTATAGGACGGAAACTTTGTCCACCTCGTGCCTCAGAAATTTCTCAATGCAGAACTTGGAGAGGGGTTTGCTTTCCACAAAGCTCGGGGAATCTTTGAGCTGAAAATCGGCCAGCAACTCCCGTTTGGTCCGCGCGATAAATTGGCGCCCCTTCTTTCCACTAACTACGAAGGCCGTTTTTGTCTGGTCAAAATTTGCGGCCTCGCGAAACAAATTTGTGTTGAGTCCACCGCATAGGCCCTTATCGGTGCTGATAATCAACACCAATTCCTTCTTCCGCGGTCGGACTTCCAACAGCGGATGTAACCTCGGATTCGTTCGTTGTTGCAGCGAAACGAGAACCTTATTCATCAATTCAGCGTAAGGGCGGCCGGCAAGTGCATGCTGCTGCGCTTTACGCATCTTGGAAGCGGCCACCATCTGCATCGCTTTGGTGATCTGGGCAGTATTGCGGATGGATTTGATCCGGCGCCGTATGTCCCGCGTGTTCGCCATTACAAATTACCTGTTAGAACCTTGCAAAT
>Ga0081455_10008855_pt1 | contig 10411 bp, 9 predicted proteins | sample TabmetS3T2R1_FD_70207 | JGI IMG/M metagenome (GOLD analysis project Ga0081455, IMG submission 70207) | Tabebuia heterophylla rhizosphere microbial communities from the University of Puerto Rico - S3T2R1 | ecosystem: Host-associated > Plants > Roots > Rhizosphere ... | reverse complement strand
GCGGTCGGCAACGTCTCGATTGCCGGGCTGTTCATGGCCGGCGTCGTGCCCGGGCTGATGATCGGCTTCGGTCTGATGATCTATTGCTTCTTCTTCGGGCCGACGGGAATGCGCAGGCCGCGCGCGCCGCTACGGCAGATCGTGTTCGCGGCGGGCGATGCGGCCCTGCCGCTGATGATCCCCGTCATCCTGCTCGGCGGCATCCTGACAGGCGCCTTCACGCCGACAGAGGCTGGCGTGGTCGCCGTGATCTGGATCATTGCCGTCGTGATCCCCGCGCTCAATCGCGGGCACTTCATGAAGATCCCCTATGATTTCTGCCTCGCCGGGCTCATCTTCTCGCTGCCGCTGATCACGATCGGCGCCGCCAACGCCTTCGGCTGGATGCTGGCCTATTTGCGCGGCGCCTCCGTGATCGCCGACTGGATCATCTCGATCGCCGGCAACGATCCGCATCTGATCATGCTGCTGCTGGTGCTGCTGTTCACCGTGGTCGGCGATTTCATCGAGCCGGTGCCGACCATCATCATCTTCATGCCGCTGGTGAACACGCTGACGCAAGCCGGCGACATCAACGCCGTTCACATGGGCGTCGTACTGATTGCGACACTGGCGTTCGGGCTGATCACGCCTCCTTACGGGCTCGTGCTGCTGATGGCGTCGAAATTCGTCGGCGTGCCGTTCTCCAAGGCGTTACGCGCGGCGCTGCCGATCTACGTGGTGTTCCTCGTGACCATCACCTTCACGATCTATTTCCCGAAGGTCGTGCTGTGGCTGCCGAAGCAGGTGATCCCGGAATCGGTCGGCTGCTTCAAGTCGCCGTCGGGGACGGGGTATATCTGCCCGAATTGATGGTGCGCGCACATCCATCGGTCGTCATGCCCCGCGAAGGCGGGGCATCCAGTACGCCGAGGCATTGATTTTTGAAGCGAGAGGGCGCGGCGTACTGGATCATCCGCTGTCGCGGATGATGACAGCTGAGTGGGCGGCCGCTACTTCCCCTTGCTGGTGAACTTCTTCACGGCAACACGAAAATCTTCGGTGAGCATGGCGTCGATGATGTTCGCTTCCTCGGCATCGAGCTGCTGCCTTACCGGCGACACCGCGGCCCGATAGACCAGCGGTTTGGTGCCCGCGATGGCCGCGGGCGGGTTCTGCGCCAGCCGTTCGGCGAATTTGCGCGTTTGCGCTTTCAACTCTGCGGCCGGAACGACGCGGGCGACCAGGCCCCATTCGTAGGCCTGCTGCGCGGTAAAACTGTCCTCGGCCAGAAAGATCTGCAGCGCGCGGCGGGTGCCGACAGTGCCGACCATGCCGACCGTGCTGCCGCCATCAGGCGAGACGCCGATCTTGGCGTAGGCCGGCGTGAAGCGGGCGTCGTCGGCGGCGATGCAGAGGTCGGTGACGAAGGCGAGCCCCATGCCGGCGCCGGCGGCGGAGCCGTTGACGCTGGAGAGAACGATCTTGGGCATCCGCCGGAGTGTCTCGATGAAGGCGTGATAATGTTTCAGCAATTCCCCGACCACGGGCGCCACCGTATCGTTGGCGGCGGCAGCGCCGATGGTCTGCAGATCGCCGCCGGCCGAGAAGGCGCGGCCTTCGCCCTCGATCACCAGCACCCGGACATCGGCGTTGGCCTCGACCTCGGCGCCGAGCTGCTCGAGCTTTTGGGCGATCGAGAGATTGATCGAGTTGAAGGCTGCGGGCCGGTTGAGCGTGATCGTGGCAATCGGGCCTTCGATCCTGAGCAAAGCAGGGGCGGCGGTATCATCGGAGGTTGACATGGCAAGGCCTCGGGGTGCGAGGATGGGCCGGGCATTTAAATAGAGAAGGCAGGAGGTGACAATCCCCGGGGCTGGATCCGCAAAAATGCGGCAAAGGCCGTCCGCAGGGCCGCCGACGCCCTTGCGTCAGTTCGTGCCATGAGGTCAGATAGCGCCTGTCATCGTCCGGGACGGACACGAGCGCTGTTCCCAAGGGACGAGACAGGCAAGCCAAAATCACTGGAGAGGAAACGACATGGGTCATTCCCGTGTGCTCGAACGTAGGATGTCCCCATGACGGCAGGAGCAGTTGTCATCATTGGCGCCGGCCACGCCGGCTATCAGCTCGCAGCCTCGCTGCGCCAGCATGGCTTTTCCGAACGCATCGCGCTCGTGAACGATGAAGGCCATCTGCCATACCAGCGGCCGCCGCTGTCCAAGGCCTATCTGAAAGGAACCGGGGGGCCCGACAGCCTGATGTTCCGGCCGGAAAAGTTTTATCATGACCAGAACATCGAGCTGATCTCCGATCGCGCGGTATCGATCGACCGCGCGGCGCGCAAGGTGACGCTCGCCTCCGGCGCTTCGCTCGACTATGGCCATCTGGTGCTGGCGACCGGCGCCCGCAATCGGCTGCTCGATATTCCCAACGCCAATCTCGACAGCGTGCGCTATTTGCGGACGCTCGACGAGAGCCAGTCCCTGCGTGACTACATCACGGCCGGCCAGCGCGTCGTCGTCATCGGCGCCGGCTTTATCGGGCTGGAGTTCGCGGCGACGGCGCGGGCCAAGGGGCTCGAAGTCGACGTCGTCGAACTTGCCCCGCGCGTGATGGCGCGCGCGGTGACGGCCGAAATCTCGGAGTTCTTCCAATCGCGGCATACCGCGGCCGGCATCCGCATTCATCTCGGCGTGCAGGTCACCAGCATCGAGAGCGACGGCCACAAGGTCACCGGCGTCAGCCTCAGCGATGGCCGGCACCTGAAGGCCGACCTGATCGTGGTCGGCGTCGGCGTGCTGCCCAATGTCGAACTGGCGGCGCAGGCCGGCCTGCCGGTCGGGTCGGGCATCATCGTCAACGAGCATCTGCTCACCGCCGATCCCAATATCTCGGCGATCGGCGATTGCGCGCTCTATGAAAGCCCGCGCTTTGGCGGTTCGTTGCGGCTGGAGTCGGTGCAGAACGCCACCGACCACGCGCGCTGCGTGGCGGCCCGGCTGACTGGCGATGCCAAGCCCTATGATGGCGTGCCATGGTTCTGGAGCGATCAGGGTCCCGACAAGCTGCAGATGGTGGGACTGACCACCGGCTATGATCGCGTGGTGGTGCGCGGCGATCGCGCAGCCGGGGCGTTCTCGGCCTTTTGCTACAGGGACGGGCGACTCGTCGGCATCGAATCCGTCAATCGCGCGGGCGATCACATGTTCGGACGGCGTCTGCTCGCCGTGAACGGATCAATTACGCCGGAGCAGGCGGCGGACACCGGCTTCGACCTGAAGAGTGCGCTGACTTAAGGGCGAAGCTCGCAGCTTCGTAGGGTGGGCAAAGCGAAGCGTGCCCACCATTCTTGCCGAAGCGCGTGATGGTGGGCACGGCGCAAACGCGCCTTTGCCCACCCTACGAAGTCAGGCGTGCTTTGCGAGTAGCTCATCCACCTCCGCCGCCGTCGGCATCGACGGCGCGGCGCCCATTCGCTGCACGCAGATCGAGGCGGCGGCATTGGCGTAGTTGAGTGCGTCGCGGATCGCCGTTCCATTGGCGAGCTGCGCGGCGAGGGCGCCGACGAAGCAATCGCCGGCGCCGGTGGTGTCCACGGCCTTCACGGTGCGTCCCGCAATCAGCGAAGGCTCGCCGCCGATCAACGCCAGCACGCCGCGCTTGCCCAAAGTGACGCAGATGATGGTGTCCGGGCCGGTTGGCAGGCGCCGCGCGGCTTCAACGAAGCGGGCAGGCTCGTCGGTGTCGTGAAGCGCGGTCTGCGCAAGAAGCCCAAGCTCGGTTTCATTGAGAATGAGGATATCGACGAGTTCGAGCAGCCCGGGAGGGCAGGCGAGCGCCGGCGCCGGATTGAGGATCGTGGTCGCCCTGGCTGCGCGCGCCCGTTTGAAGAAGGCACTGATCGTCGCTTGCGGAATTTCGAACTGGCTCACCGCGACGTCGCCCTTGGCAAGCACGGGGGCGGCGGCGTCCTCGGCGCTGACCAGCGCGTTGGCGCCGGGCACGACGACGATGGTGTTGTCGGCGTCGGCGATGGTGATCACGGCCGTCCCGGTATGGACGTCCGCGGTGTCCTGGACCAGGGCGAGGTCGACGCCTTGCGCAGCGAGGAACGTCCGCAATTGCTGGCCGAATGCATCCACGCCCAGCCGGCCGATCAGCGTCGATGGTGCACCGAGTTTGGCGGCGGCCACCGCCTGGTTGGCGCCCTTGCCGCCCGGAAAATAATGCACGGCTTTACCGGCGACGGTCTCGCCGACCTTCGGATGCCGGTCGGCGGTCGCCACCACATCCATGTTGATGCTGCCGGCAACGAACACGCGTCCCAAATTGCTTCTCACGGATTGCCTAGTCCCAAAATTCTTTCTTGCGCCCGATCTGGAATTCCTGCTTGACCGCATCGATATCGGCAAGCGTCGGCAATCCAGCCTCGTTGCCGAGGCGCTGGATCTTATAGGTCGAGGCGGCGCGCGCAAACTCGAAATGCTCGTGCCAGCCTTTCGAGGGATTGTTGAGGTACGAAAACACGTAAGCGCCATGAAATACGTCGCCGGCGCCGTTGGTATCGATCACGCGCTCGGCCGCGATCGGCAGCGCCGGCAGCTTGCGCACAGCACCGGTCTCGTCATACCAGAGCAGGCCTTGCTCTCCCATGGTGACGCCGCCGACCCGGCAGCCGCGGCCCTTGAGATAGTCGAGCATGCCGTCCGGCGTCTTGTCCATCTGCTCGCACAGGCGCTCGGCGACGATGGCGACATCGATGAATTCCAAGAGCTCATGGGTGTTGGTGCGCAATCCGCCGCCGTCGAGCGAGGTCAGGATGCCGTCCTCGCGGCAGAGCTTTGCATAATGGATTGCGGCGTCGGGCTGATGGCCGTCGACATGTAGCGCGCGGCAGCCCTTCAGGTTCAGCATCGGGAAGGGATGGATGTGCTCGTCGTCACGGCAGCGCACGATGGCGCGCTTGCCGTCCTTCGGCATGATGAACGACAGTGACGAGGAATTGACCTTGCGCGGATGGATCGAGATTCCGTATTTCGCGCTCATGTCCTGAAACATGCGGCCGAGCCAGTCGTTCGCGACGGTGGCGATCAGGTCGGGCACGATGCCGAGCTTGGCGCAGCAGAACGCCGCTGTGACGGCATTGCCGCCAAAGGACACGGCGTAGGCGGAGGCCACATGTTTTTCGTCGCCGGTCGGCATGTGGTCGGTGATGAAGGTAACGTCGATATAGGTCTGTCCGATGAAGAGGGCCTGCATTCGTTTTCCGTCATGGGCTGATGGGTGGTCCCGGCCCGGCGCGCCTACACTAGCACCGGTTATCGATTGCATTCGCTGAAATTATTCGCAACCGTGCCGTCTTTGCGGCTTGAGATGGGAGTATTGGGGGACTACGACCATTTCTGGACTGCCGGCGGTATCGCCGATAACGGCTGACCGCTGCCCGGGGTTCCGACAAAAAGGGGGAGGGAATAATGACCGTTTATTCCGGTCCGGTGTTCGACATGGCGGTGAACCAGTTCGGTGTCATCGCCAATCACCTCGAAATCCCGATGGATGAGCGCGACCGCCTGCTGATGCCGAAGCGGGCCATCACCGTGTCCTGTCCGATCCATCGCGACGACGGCACGGTCGCGGTGTTCGAAGGCTATCGGGTGCAGCATCACCTCACGCTGGGTCCGACCAAGGGCGGTACGCGGTTTGCGCCCTCCGTCGACATCGGCGAAGTCGCCGCGCTCGCGATCTGGATGAGCTGGAAATGCGCGCTTGTCGGATTGCCCTATGGCGGCGCCAAGGGCGGCGTCAATGTCGATCTCTCCACCATCTCCAAGCGCGAGCTGGAAGCGCTGTCGCGGCGCTACATGCAGGAGATGATCCCCTTCGTCGGTCCGCATACCGACGTGATGGCGCCCGACATGGGTACCAACGAGCAGGTGATGGCCTGGTTCATGGACACCTATTCGATGTATCAGGGCCAGACCGTGACCGAGATCGTCACCGGCAAGCCGGTCTCTTCCGGCGGCACGCTCGGCCGGCGCGAGGCGACGGGCCGCGGTGTCGCCCATCTTTCCAAGCGGGTGATGAAGGAACTCGGCATCGGTCCGCACCAGGCCTCGGCCGTGGTGCAGGGCTTTGGCAATGTCGGCTCCTATGCCGCGCTGGAGCTGCATCATTACGGGCTGAAGATCACGGCGATCAGCGACCACACCGGCGCGCTCTATGACGCCAACGGTCTCGATATCCCAGCACTGATGCGCCACGCCGCCGCGCATGGCAGCATCGCCGGCTTCTCCAACATGCTCGCCTTCGATCCAGCGCAGGTCCTGACCTTGCCCTGCACCGTGCTGGTGCCGGCGGCGATGGAGCGCGTGATCGACGCGAAGACGGCCGAGAATCTGAAATGCCGCATCCTCGCCGAAGGCGCCAACGGCCCGACCACGCCGGAAGCCGACCTCGTGCTCGACAAGCGCGGCGACGAGATTTTCGTGATCCCTGACATCCTCTGCAATTCCGGCGGCGTCGTGGTCAGCTATTTCGAATGGGTGCAGGATTTGCAGCAACTGTTTTGGGAAGAGGAGGAAGTGACGCGGCGGGAATACCAGCTGCTCGACCGCGCCTTCGACCAGATGCTGCTGCGTGCCAACACCGACAAGATCCCGCATCGCACGGCGGCGATGGCGATCGGCGTTGAAAAAGTTCGTGCGGCAAAGAGTGTGCGAGGCCTGTTTCCGTGATCACTGCTCTCGACCACGTCGTCCTTCTCACTCCCGAAATCGAAGCCGGCCAAAACGCCTACCGGACGCTGCTCGGCCGCGCGCCATCCTGGCGTTACACCGGCGGCGGCGCGGCGCGCGCGCTGTTCACGCTCGACAACATGACCGTGGAATTGGTGGCGCCCGATGGCGAGGGCGAGGATGCAAACCGCATCCGCGCCGTGCTGGACGAGCAGGGCGAGGGGCTGGCGAGCCTCTGCTTTCGTACCAACGACATCGCCAAGATGCATCGCCGTCTGGACCGGCTGACGCTAAAGCCCGAGCCGGTCGCCGAAGTCGAGTCCCGTGACGATGCGAGCGGCGCGAAATTATCGTGGAAGCGGACGCGCGCTGCGACGGACGCGGCCCACGGCGTGCGGCTGTTCTTCCTCGAGCTCGCAAGCGAACGTCCACGCTCGACGACCACGGCGGAAGCGCCGATCACCTCGATGGATCACGTCGTGGTGGCGACCACCGATCCCGAACGCGCCGCCGCGCTCTACGGCGCGCGGCTCGGGCTCGACATGGCGCTCGATCGCTCGCACCCGGAATGGGGCCGGCTGATGTTCTTCCGCTGCGGCGACCTCATCGTCGAGGTGGCGCACCGCCCAGGCAAGGAAGCCACGTCGGGGCCGGACAAATTGCACGGCATCAGCTGGCGCGTCGCCAATATCGACGCGACGCGGGCGCGCCTTGCCGCCAGCGGTCTCGATGTCTCCGAAGTGCGCACCGGCCGCCGACCCGGCACGCGCGTGATGACGGTGAAGAGCGGCACCTGCGGCGTGCCGACATTGCTGATCGAGAAGTCGGCGAAGCCGGATTAGGGCATACGTGCATTGGAGCGAAGCCTCTAGCCCGAAAGCACTCGCCATGGTTTGATGCGCGGGTCTAAACGTTATTTGCCTTCATCAGTTGAGCGAGAAGGACGATCGGAGCGTCGGATTTTTTGCTCGAGTATTCCAAAGCTGACATCGGGAGGGGGTCGATGCGGTACCTGGTATTGGGCGCGGGCGCGCTCGGGGGATATTTTGGCGGAATGTTGCTCAAGGGTGGCGCGGACGTCACCTTTCTCGTACGGCCAGGGCGTGCGTCCCAATTGAAGCGCGATGGCCTGATCGTCAAGACGCAGGATGGCAGCGAACTCCGCACCCAGGTCAAAACCGTTCAGCAAGGCCAGCTAGACGGCACCTACGATGTCGCTCTGCTCGCTTGCAAGTCCTACGATCTCGATAACGCCATGAATGCCATTGCCCCAGCGATGGGCGAGCAGAGCGTGATCGTACCCATGCTCAATGGCGTGCGCCATATCGACGTTCTGACGGCGAGGTTCGGTTCCGGGCGCGTGCTGGGTGGCCTCACGACCATCAATGCTGCCCTAATGCCGGACGGAACGATCCAGCAAAGCCAGCTGCGGATCAATCTCAACGCAATAGGGGAGCTTGACGGCCGCGCTTCCGCCCGCTGCACGGCTATTAAAGCGGCCCTGGAGGCGGGCGGCATTCCCGTCCAGATCATCGACAACATTCTTGCAATGATGTGGGCCAAGTTTTTCGGCTTTGTCATTAGCGCGACAATCGCCACGCTCGCCAAGTCGCGCGCTGGAGCGATTGCAAGGTCAGCTTCCGGACCGTCCTTTGTCTCTGCCGTCATCGAGGAATGTACGCGAGTCGTGACGGCGGCAGGTTACCCGCCAGCTCCCCCTCCCGCTCCTGATACGGCTGGCCTGATACGTGGTATGTTTTCTCAGCCGGACTCGACTTATGGGCCGTCGATACTGATCGACATGGAAGCTGGCCGGCCCACCGAAGGCGAACACACGATCGGTGATATGGTAGAACGCGCAGCGCGGGCTGGCGTAAGTGCGCCGATCCTGAACGCCGCGCGCTGCAATCTCCAGGTCTACGAAATTAACCGCGGCGATCGAGGATAGGATTCGACGGAGCGGTTGGTCACGCGGGTCATGACGGCACCTGCGGCGTGCCGACATTGCTGATCGAGAAGACGGCGAAGCCGGATTGAATTTGGGAGTATCAGATGAGCGCATATTTGATTGCGGTAGAGACGGTTCACGATGAGGCCATGTTTGCAGAATACCGCAAGCACGTTATCGCCACCCTCGAGGCGTTTGGCGGCCGGTTCGTCGCGCGCGGCGGCAAGCTGACGGTGCTTGAAGGTGAGTGGCTGCACCCTCGCACCGTGATTATCGAGTTTCCGTCGCGAGATGCTGCGGAGGCCTGGTACAAATCTCCCGACTACCAGAAGATAATCGGCCTGAGGCTCAAGAGCACCAGCGGAAACTTGGTCATTCTGGACGGCGCGTAGGAACGACTCCGCAGGGCTTGCCGCGCCGCATGATTTCTCAAACCGCCAAACCCGTGTTACACAACCTTCATCGACCACCACCGAGCGACCGTATTTTGGCTAAAAGAAAGCGAGTTTTGCGATGGCAGCGCGACCCCGAGGGCATGCGGCTGCGCATCCTCGAGGCCGCCAAGCAGGAATTCTCCGCCCACGGGATCGGCGGCGCGCGGGTTGACCGCATCGCGGAGAAGGCAGGCGCCAACAAGCGTATGCTCTACTATCACGTCGGCAACAAGGAAGACCTCTATCTCGCGGTCCTCGAAGGCGCCTATGAAAAGATCCGCGCCGAGGAACGCGAGCTCGATCTCGAACATCTCGATCCGCCCCAGGCGATCGAACGGCTGATCGATTTCACCTGGAACTATTTTATCCGGAACCCGGAATTCCTCGCGCTGCTCAATACCGAGAACCTTGCGAAAGCGAAAAACCTCAAGCGCTCCACCAAGGTGAAATCGATGCATTCGCCCTTTGTGGAGATGATCCGCGACGTGGTGCGGCGCGGCGTTGCGAGCGGGGATTTCCGCGTCGCCGTCGATCCGGTGCAGCTCTATATCTCGATCGCCGCGCTCGGCTTCTTCTATCTTTCCAACAGCGCGACGCTCAGCGTCATCTTCGGCCGCGACCTCCTGGGCAAGGAAGCAAGGGACGAGCGGCTTCAGCACATGGTGGCCCTGGTGCTGGCTGCGCTGACCGGCAAGTCCACGGCGTCCTTTGCCAAGGACAAGGCAAAGGCCAGGCTGCGCCCGGCGGCACATCATACCGCCTAGTTCCGCCGGGACGTCCCAAAAGGGGAGCATGTTCGCGGCAATTTGCCATCCAAAAGCAGGGTGGACAGTAATTATCCAACGGGTTAATTTGTCGCCGAAATCACCTTTGAAACAGGGAGTGAGGCGTGGCCGAAGCCGAGGGCCCGGGAATTTTGAGCAGGGTGCTGAACGCGGCGTGGGTGCGCCCGTTCGTGTTCCTGATCTTCATCGTCGTGCTCTGGGACGTCACCATCCGGGTGTTCCAGATTCCGGCCTATCAGATCCCCTCGCCAGGCGATGTCGTCGCGGTGCTCAAGACCGAATGGCCGGAACTGCTGCGGCAATCCTGGCCGACCACCTATGCCACCATCTGCGGCTTTCTCTTGTCGGCCGTCTTCGGCATTCCCGTCGCCATGCTGATCGCGGGCTCGAGGACCGTGGAGAGCTATGTTTATCCGCTGCTGGTGTTCTCCCAGTCCGTGCCGAAGATCGCGATCGCGCCCTTGTTCGTCGTGTGGTTCGGCTTTGGCATCATCCCGAAGGTGATCTCGGCTTTTTTGCTCGGGTTCT
>Ga0081455_10008854_pt1 | contig 10412 bp, 12 predicted proteins | sample TabmetS3T2R1_FD_70207 | JGI IMG/M metagenome (GOLD analysis project Ga0081455, IMG submission 70207) | Tabebuia heterophylla rhizosphere microbial communities from the University of Puerto Rico - S3T2R1 | ecosystem: Host-associated > Plants > Roots > Rhizosphere ... | reverse complement strand
CCGAGCCCTTCCACCGCTGGGACCACATGCGCGCCACCGTCCTCGCCGACTTCGCCGCGCGCGCGGTCGAGAACGCGCGCCTCCTCGAGGAGGCGCGCGAGCGCGAGGTGGAGCGGACGCGACTCACGGAGCGGCTGATCACCGCCGAGCAGGACGAGCGCCGCCGCCTCTCCCTCTTCCTCCACGACGGCCCGCTCCAGTCCATGTCCGGCATCGCGCTCATGCACGACGCCGCGCTCGCCGCCATGAAGGACGGACGCTTCGAGGACGCCGAGCGGGTGATCGAGAGCTCCCTCCTGAAGGAGCGCGACACGATCCGGACCCTGCGCGACCTCTCCTTCGCAATCGAGCCGCTCGTCCTCCGCGATACCGGCTTCGGCGAGGCCGTGCGGGCGCTCGGCGACCAGATCGAGGACTCCCAGCGGATCACGGTCTCCACCGACGTCGACGCGGGCGGGCGCCTGGCCGAGAAGGCCCAGGTGGCCCTCTACCAGATCATCCGCGAGTCGCTGAGCCAGGCGGTGCGCCGGCGGCCGCAGCGCATCGACGTGACGGTGCGGGAGCTCGCCGACGGGGGTTTCGAGGCGGAGATTGCCGACGACGGGGTCGTCGAGCGCCGCCGGGCGAGCATCGAGGCCATCGACGAGCGCGTCAGGATCCTGAACGGGCGCATGTCCGTCGACCACGGCGAGTCGGCCGGCACGGTCGTCCACGTCGTCGTGCCGTCCTACGTGGCCGCCGCCCGGGACTAGAGAAGCCGCTCTCCATCTAGACTGCCGCCGATGGCCGGCGGGAAGCATCTCCTCTTCGTGTCGAAGCCGTCCGGCTACGAGCTCGTCGAGCGCGACGGCGAGGCTCCCGAGCCCGGCAGCCAGGTCGAGGTCGGAGACGACGGTCTCCGCTTCACCGTGGCCAAGGTTGGGCCCTCGCCGCTGCCGCAGGACGAGCGGCCCTGCGCCTACCTGCAGCGCGTCAGCTGAGCGCGTCCTCGGCGGCGACCTTGCCGAGGACGAGGGCGGCCGCGAGCGCACTCGACCAGCCGCCGGTGGAGATTCCGCCCGCGTCGGCGCCGGCCGCGTAGAGCCCGTCTGCGGCCCGCGCGCGCTCGTCCACCCGGATCCCCCCGAGCGTCGTCGTGATCCCGGCGGCGACCTGGACTGCGATGGCGCCGTCGCGGCGCTCGATGCGGGCTCCCGCCGCCCGGGCCGCCTCCACCATCTCGCCCACAGTCCGCTCGCGGACGCGCTCGCCGAGGACGTCGTCCGTCACGAGGTACCAGGCGCGCGCGCCGGGCTGGCGCGCCGTCCACTGCGCCACGTCCACCTCCGACCAGGTGCGGGGCTCGTAGGTCTCGCCGCGCGCGTTCTCCACGCGCGCGAGGCGCGCGTAGAGCTGCACCAACTCGACGAACTTCTCCGGCGGCACGGAGGGCGCCGCGGCGAGGTTGCGGCCGTAGAACTCGTCGAGGCCGGCCGAGAGCCCTGCGCCGCGTTCGAGCGCGAGTCGGAGGCCGTCGCCGCTGCTCCATGGGTTCGCGCGCAGGAGGACCCCGTCGGCCTCGGGCGTGATGTGGCGGCGGACGAGCTCGCGGTCGCCCTGGAAGCCGCCCGTCGCCAGGACGACGGGCACGGACTCCGGGAGCTTCGTGAGCGGCTCGCGGAAGCGGATCTCGCCCGCGCGCCGCGCGAGCACGTCCGACAGGCCGGCGGGATCGAATCGCACCCCGGTCGTGAGCGGGTTTCCGGTCTCGCGCGCGAGCACCGGAGCGCCGAGAGCCTCCAGCCACTCGAGCGCGCCGTCGAGCCCCTCCCAGACGAGGCGCTGGAGCACCGGGTCGCCGCGCGGGCACTCCAACCTGAAGCGCTCCCAGTCGCGGTAGCGCCAGACGAACCCGCTCGAGAGGCGCATCGAGCCGCCGGGCCGGTCGCCCTTCTCGAAGACGGTGACCGCGCCCCCGAGCTCGCGCGCCCGCGCCGCCGCAACAAGCCCGGCCATGCCAGCCCCGGCCACGACGAGATCAGCCAACCCCGACCGCCGTGACCTCCAGGCGTGCGCACGGACATGGCCGCCCGGCACACGGCCGGTGCCTGGCACCTGACGTGTCCGACCGGGCCGTGTCCGGTGCCTGGCACCTGACAAGCCCGGCCATGCCAGCCCGGCCACGACGAGATCAGCCAAGCACGACCGTCCCTGGCCGTGTGGGCCGGGCTCAGGCGAGCGAGAAGCTCGGCTTGTGCTCGACGTACTCGAGCTTGATCCGATCCGGGCCCCACACGAACACGGCGTACGTGTTCTCCGCGTCCACGACGTCGGCGATGTCGAGCCCGCGGCGCTCCGCCTCGCGGATGTGGTCGTCCGCCGACTCGACGCGGAGCCCCAGATGGTTGAGGAGCGGGGCGTCGCCCTCACGCGCGTCGCCGCGCTCGAGGGCCACGTGCGAGTCGCCGACGCGCAGGCGGCCGTCCTCGGCGACGAAGCCGAGCTCCGCGAGCTCGGCGAAGCTCCGTTCGGGATCGGGGACGCGAAAGAGCACGTGGTCGAGGTCGTAGGCGACCCCGTCCGCCACCTCGACGAGCGCGAGGGGAACCCCATCGGGCGCCTCGAAGGACGCAGCCCCGTCCGAGTGCTCGACGGCGAGCCCGTCGGGCAGGGCGGCGAGTGCCTCGTCCAGGTCGGGCACGCGCAGACCGATGCGCGCGAGCACGCCCGGGTCACGCGCGCCGTCGGCGGCGAAGAGCGTCAGCTTGCCCCGCCGGGCGTCGGAGCCAACGAGGGTGAAGCGGTCGGTGCGGTCGATCACGTGCATGCCCACGTGATCCGTGAGGAAATCCGCGAGCGCGTCGCGGTCCGCCACCCAGAGGGCGACGTGGTCGAGCGTCTCGATCTTCATACCACCGAGAGTACCCACGGCCTGACGCTTTGAACGCGCGGGCAGCGGGGATCATTCCATCGTGGACACGCACGGACGCGTTCTCGTCCTCGCCGCTCGACAGCCGGAGTTCACGGCGCTCCTCGAGTACGCGGGCTACGACGTCGACGCTCGCAACCGTCCGCTCGAGGACGGTGACGTCGAGGCCGACGTGGCCGTCGTCTTCCGCGGCCGCCTCATCGGGCGCCGCCAGGCGGAGATCCTGACCGAGTCCGGCGTCCCAGTCGTCGAGGTCCTCACCGTCGAGCCGCCGAGCCCCTCGCGCGCCGACTGGGTCCGGCTCTCGAACCGCGTTCCGAAGTCGGACCTCGTCCAGATCGTGCACGCGGTCGCCGCCTGGGCGGGCTCGCGCGTTGGAGTCGCCACCGTCGCGTCGTAGAATCCGGGCTTCCCTCGTCCCAGAAGGAGCCCGTGCATGCTCAGCTTCGGCGTCACCGTTCTGCCCGACCCCCCGTCCAGCCGTTTCCTCGAGCTCATGCGGCTCGCCGAGGAGAACGGCTTCGAGATCGGGTGGACCTACGACTCGCACATCCTCTGGCAGGACGCGTATCCGCTCCTGACGCTGCTCGCGGTCAACACCGAGCGGATGAAGTTCGGGCACTGCGTCACCAACCCGGGCACCCGGGAGCCGACGGTGACTGCAAGCGCGTACGCGACGCTGCACGACATCTCGGGCGGGCGGGCGGTCATGGGCATCGGCCGAGGCGACTCGGCGCGCAGGGTGATCGGCTACAAACCGGTGAAGATGGCCGAGTTCGAGGCGGCCCTCCGCATGATGAAGGACCTCATGAACGGCCGGCCGGTCGAGTGGAACGGCAAGGAGCTCGAGCTCGGCTGGGCCAAGGGCCGCGACCGCATCCCGATGTACGTCGCCGCCTACGGGCCGCGGGCGCTCGGCGTCGCCGGGCGCGTCGGGGACGGCGTCATCATCCAGCTCGCAGACCCCGTCATCATCCGGTGGATCATGGAGCAGGCTCGCAGCGCCGCGGAGGAGGCGGGCCGCGATCCTGACGAGCTCGAATGCATCGTCTGCGCGCCGAGCATCGTGACCGACAACCAGCAGGAGGCGCGCGACGCGGTCCGCTGGTTCCCGGCCATGGTCTCGAACCACGTGATGGACCTGATCGAGCGCTACGGGGAGAACTCGGACATCCCGAAGGAGCTGACCGAGTACGTGAAGGCGCGGAAGTTCTACGACTACAAGGACCACAGCCGCGAAGGCGCCGCGCACGGCGAGTTCGTCACGGACGAGATCTGCGACCGCTTCTCGGTGATCGGCTCCGTCGGGGCTGTGCGCGACAAGCTCAGAGAGCTCGAGGCGGCCGGCGTCGACCACTTCAACATCTACCTCATGACCCACGGGCAGGAGGAGATCCTCCGGACCTACGGCTCGGAGATCATCCCCGAGCTCGGAAAAGCAGCCGTTTAGATGGCCGCACCGGAGCACCGCTTCGCGGTCGCAGAGGTGCAACGGCGACTCGCCGCGGCCGACGGCGGCTACGAGGTGGTGCACTCCTCCCCGGGCCTCGAGGTCGGCGTCTACGTGCTCGTCGCGCCGGAGCCCGACCGCCAGCAGCCGCACGAGGACGACGAGGTCTACGTCGTGCTCGAGGGGACGGGGACGCTCGACGTGGAGGGCTCGGAGGTGCAGCTCCGCGAGGGCGAGGCGGCGTTCGTGCCCGCCCACGCCGAGCACCGGTTCATCGCCTACGAGCGGCTCAGCGTGCTCGTCGTCTTCGCGCGGCAGCGATAGCAGGCTCACAAGAAGAGCCGGCTCGGGCGAGGCTGCGGCCCGCCTCACCCTCCCCGGCTCTTCTCATGGAGCGTCGTCGCTCCACGTTTCGAGCTTCCGGGCGCCGAAAACGAGGCGACACCCTATACAGAGCCAACTCGAGGCCGCGCCAGCTCAACCCCGCGCGGCGCGCACGGCGACGTCCACCACCCGGGCCAGAGGCTCCGGCACCTCGACCCCCGGCGTGGAGAAGTGCCGCCAGGCGCGCTCCGGCTTGTTGGCGTGCCCCCGGAGCCCGGCGATGCCCTCGAAGTCCGGCGCCAGCTCGACCGTGAGCTCCGGCCCGACGGTCTCCGCGACGAGCGCGTTCAGCTGCACCTCCTGCGGGATCGGGTCCTCGTCGGCCTCGGCGTCCCGGTCGTGCACGGCCACGCACGGCACGCCGCACGCGCGGCAGATGCGTGCGAAGACGGGGATGTTCGATTTGCCGCCGCACTCGACGATCGAGATGGCCAGACGGTCGACGTCGTGACCGAGAGCCCCGAACACGAACGGGAGCACGAGCTTCTCCGTGCGGCCTTCGACGAGCACGGCCGTCCTGGCGAGGAACAGCTCGCTCCGCTCGGCGTCGAACTCGCTGACCACGCGGAACGCCTCGTCGGCGGGCAGCGGTTGCGGCTGGGTCACGCTCGTGCCGGAGGCGGTCAGGTGGACGAGGACGAGCTCCTCGAGACGGCCCACGTTCAGGAAGGCCGGCGAGTGGGTCGAGTAGACCACCTGGTTGCCAGCCTCGGCGAAGGCCCGCAAGAGGCGGTAGAGGTAGCGCTGACCCTGCGGGCGAAGGTACAGCTCCGGCTCCTCGACGAGCAGGAGAACGCCTCTGAGGCCTTCCTCGATCCCGTCCCGGATCGCACCGAGGAGCGCGAGAGCGGACGCTGCGTCGGAGCCGTCCGGGCGCCGCGCAAGCGCGCGGGAAAAGGCCTCCAGCGCCTGCGACGCTGCCTCGTTGGGGCTGTCCATCCGGCCCGTGAGCGCACCGCCCCGGAGGGCGCGCGGCAGGAAGACGACCCCCGGAGCGCCGTCCCGCTCGAGGCTCGCGAGCTTGGGCGGGCGGCAGGCGAGGGAGACCGCCGAGCCGTCCTGGAGACGCGCCTCGACGCGGACGACGCCGTCTCCGCCGGCCGCGACGTCCTCCGGCGCCAGACGCGGCGCCGTCGGGTCGAGGAGGGCCCGGAGCGCGGCGAGCACGTTGGACTTGCCGGCGCGGGCCTCGCCCACGAGCGCGGTGACCGGGCGCGGCTCGAACGCGAGGTCGCGGACGGAGCGGAAGCCCCGAACACGGACACCGATGAGACGCGGATCCGCGTCAGCCACGCGCGCGTCCGGCGGCCTCAGCCACGTATCTCATGGCGCGTCGCGCGAGGGGTCCGGCTCACCGCGCCGCCCGGTCGACGCGCGGATCGGGAAGCGGCGTCAGCACCGGCTCGAGCTGGGCCCGCAGCGACTCGTAGGCCGGCGGGAGCGAGAGGGACTCGCCGAGGTGCTCGAGCGGCTCGTCGGCCGTGAAGCCCGGCCCGATGGTGGCGATCTCGAAGAGCACGGCGCTCGGCTCCCGGAAATAGATCGACTTGAAGTAGAAGCGATCGATGACCGGAGTCGGCCGCGCCCCCCCCGCAGCGGCGCGGTCGCGCCACGCCTCGTGCTCCTCGGGCGGCGACGACCACGCGACGTGGTGGACGGTGCCGGCGCCCCCGAGCCCGCGCTCGGCGGGCGGCGCGTCGTAGCGGTAGAAGGAGCCGCGGCGGCTGCCGCGCGCCTCCCACGTCGTGTCCTCCTGGGGCGCAAACTCGAGCGCTTCCTCGAGGAACCGCCGGCTGGCCTCCGGGTCGGCGCTGTAGGCACGGACGCCGTCGAAGCCCTGCAGGGCCTGCTCGGCCGGGATCTCGGGATGCCGTGCGACGAGCGGCTCGTCGCCCGTCTGGACGACGGCGAGCTCGTGCCCGAGGCCCTCGGGGTCGGCGAAGCGAAGCCGGCCCGGCTCACGCTCGGTCGCGACGTCTTCGGCCGCAAGCCGGTCCGCCCAGAAGTCGAGCGCCGCCTCGGACGCGACACGCCAGACGACGGTGTGCACCATGCCGGCCCCGGCCCGCCCGCGCGCCGCGTCGGGGTACTCGAAGAACGTGACGTCGCTGCCCGGGCTCCCCTGTTCGTCGGCGTAGAAGAGGTGGTACACGGTCGGGTCGTCCTGGTTGACCGTCTTCTTCACCAGGCGCAGCCCGAGAACCCGCGTGTAGAAGTCCACGTTGCGCGGCGCGTCGCCGGTGATCGCGGTCACGTGGTGAATGCCTTCGAGCTTCATGTCCCTTCCTCTCACCGGTTGCCAACTCCGTCTGTGTTACCCCTATTCCTAGCGTGCGGACAGTGCTGCTCGTCGACGCGAACAACGTCTTGCGCTCGCTCTGGCCCAACATGCCGGCGGACGAGCTCGTCGAGCGCACCCGCACATGGGCCTCCGGGGAGGGCCTGCGCCCCGTGCTCGTCTTCGACGGGAGCGTCCGCAGGCAGGAGCTCGAGGACGGCACGCTCGTCGTCGGCGCCGGCAGCGAGAGCGCCGACGACTGGATCGCACGGGAGGCCGAGCGCCTGCGCACGGAGGGCCATCCCTTCCAGCTCGTCACCTCTGACCGGGCGCTCCGAGCAGAGGCCGGCCGAGGCGCCGAGCGCGTCCTCGGGGGCGGCTCGTTCGCGCGCCGTCTGAGATCGTCCGGCCCCTGATCCTCAGCGGGCGGGCTCCTTCCCCGCTTGGGCCGCCTCGAACTCCCGCGCGTCGTAGCGGCGGAAGGCGGGCAGCGCGAGGGCTGCGAGCGCGACCCCGACGACGCAGAGCACACCGCCCGAGACGATCGAGGCGCGCACGCCCGCGAACGCGGCGACGACACCGGCCTCGAGATTTCCCAGGAGCGGGCCGGTCGAGTAGCTCACCTGCTCGATCCCGGCGAGGCGGCCGCGCAGGTGATCGGGGATCGTCTGGTTCCAGATGGTCGAGCGGAAGATGCCGCTGATCATGTCCGCGGCGCCGGCCGCCGCCAGCGCGAGCAGGGCCAGCCACAGATTCGGCGCGAAGCCGAATGCGACGATCGCCGCGCCCCAGCAGCCCGCTGCCCAGATCACGGCGAGGCCGTGGCGGCGCACGCGGTTCGTCCAGCCGCTCGTCCCCGTGGCGAGGAGCGAGCCGACCGCGGGCGCGGCATACAGGAGCCCCAGCACGCCGGCCCCTCCGAACTCCGCCGCGAACGCCGGGAAGAGCGCCATCGGCATGCCGAAGAACATGGCGACGACGTCCACGACGTACGTGCCGAGGAGCTCCGGCCGGCCGCCCGCGTACCGGATGCCCTCGACGATGCGGCGCAGGCTCGGCGGCTCGGCCTCCGGCGGGGCCGGGACGGCGCGCATCAGCGACAGCGCGATGAGCGAGACCCCGAAGGTGAGCACGTCGACGACGTACGTGAGCGGCAGCCCGATGGTCGCGATCAACACGCCGCCGATTGCCGGGCCGGCGAGCATCCCGACGTTGCCCCGGAACGAGTCGAGCGCGCTCGCGGCCATCAGCTCGTCGCGATCGACAAGGCGCGGGACGAGCGCGTCGAGCGGGGGCCGCTGCAGGCCGTCGAAGCCCGCCATCAACGCGCCGACGACGAACAGGACCCAGAGCTGCGGGCTCGGCAGGGCCGCGTTGAGGACGAGGATCCCCGCGCAGAGCGCGAGCGAGAGCTCCGCCAGCTGCACGAGCCGCCGGCGGTCGAAGGCGTCCGCGAGCGCGCCGCCGACGAACGCGGTCACGAGAAGGGGTCCCAACTCGGCCAGGCTCAGCAGACCGACCACGAGCGACGAGCCAGAGAGGGCGTACGCCTGATACGGGATGGCGACGTACGTGATCATCGAGCCGAAGAACGAGACGCCTTGCCCGACGAAGAGGAGCCGGTAGTCACGGTGCCGCCTGAGCGGCGTCAGGTCGATGGTCGCCAGGCTGAGCAACGCCCGGGCCGGCCTCGCCGGCTCGGGCACGGGAGGCGCGGGCCCCAGGCGCTCGGCCTCGCGGAGGTCCTCGCTGCTCACCGACCGGGAAGCGTAAGCTTCACCCGGCAGGAGGGAGAACTGAAAGGGGTTCGATGTTCGCCAGCATGTCGACGTTTCGCGCCGAGGGCTTGGACATGGCCGAGACCGCACAGATCGTGGGAGAGACCATGGAGCCCTGGATGGGGGCCTTCGAGGGCTACGAGGGGCTGCTGATCCTCACCGATCAGGCGTCGGGCCTGGCACGCATGATCACGTTCTGGGCGAGCCCGGAGGCTGCGGAGCGAAGCCGGTCCGGCCGCCTGACGATGCGCGACCGCCTGAGCGAGACCATCGGGGTCGACGTCGAGGGCACCGAGCCCTACCACGTCTCCTTCCGCCACCGGCTGTAGCGAAAGTCAAGCCTCGAAAAGCGTCAGGTCGGGCTCCCGTTCTCCGCGCAGGAGCTCGAGGTCGACCTCGACGCAGCGGATCCCGCGCGCCTCCGCGAGGGTCACCGCCTGGGGACGGAAGCGCTGCGCGGCCAGGAGACCGCGGCAGGCCGCCGCGGCCGGATCGACCCTGATGCGCTCCAGGTAGCGGACCAGCTGCTCCACGGACTCGATGGTCGCCACGCGCTTGACCTCGACCGCCACCCAGCCACCGTCCTCGTCGCGGCACATGAGGTCGACGGGGCCGATGTCCGTCGGCCACTCCCGCCGGACGAGGCGAAGCGCCGGATCGAGGGCGTGAGGCTGGGCGGCGAGCTCGGCCTGGAGCTCGCGCTCCACGCCGTCCTTCTCGAGCGCCGCGGCCTCGCCCATCTCGTGGGTGACGTCGCTCAGGATCTCGTGCACGCGGATCTCGAGTCGATCCTCGCTCCTCCCGGCGCGCTTGCGGACGACCAGGCGCTCGAGCGGCGCGCCCTCCTCCTCGATCGTGGTCGGCGGCGTCATCCAGTTGAGGGGCTTGTAGCCGCCGGCGTCCGCGTGCACGAGCACGGATCCGTCGGACTTCAGCATGAGGAGCCGGGTCGACTCGGGCAGCACAGCGGTCAGCCGACCCGTGTAGACGACCTCGCAGCGGGCGACGATGAGGCGCACGGCGCGGGACCGTACCGTCCGCTTCGGACACGTCCCGGGTCAGGTCTTGCATCGACGCATTCGCCGGGCGGCAATTCGAGAGGGGCGGCGGCGGCGCAAGAACGCCGCGCCACCCCTCTCAGCCGCACTCGGACGTCCCGGAGACCGGCGGCACCACGGTCACGAGTCCTTACGGAGGCGGGCCGACCGCGGATTGTCGCGCCGCTTCAGCTCCCGCCCCACTCCTCGGGAGGCACGTCGCGCACGTGCTCGGCGAACGTCCACCGGTGGCCCTCGAGGTCCTCCACCCGGTAGATCCGTTCGCCGTACGACTGGTCCTCCGGTTCCGAGAGCAGGGTGGCCCCGGCCTCCTTCGCCCGGCGAAAGTGCGCGTCCACATCGCTCACCACTACATGCACGCCGTCGATCACGTACGGGACCTCGCGCGCTCGGCGAACGTCCTCACACGTCTCCGCCAGATGCCGCGGACTCCGGTACTCGGACGTCGGGGCCGCCAGGAAGATGCGAGCTCCCTCCAGCCGAAGCTCCGCGTGGCCGATCCGGCCCTCGTCGTCGGCCATCCGGGACACCTCCTCGAACCCGAACGCGTCGCACA
>Ga0081455_10008853_pt1 | contig 10413 bp, 8 predicted proteins | sample TabmetS3T2R1_FD_70207 | JGI IMG/M metagenome (GOLD analysis project Ga0081455, IMG submission 70207) | Tabebuia heterophylla rhizosphere microbial communities from the University of Puerto Rico - S3T2R1 | ecosystem: Host-associated > Plants > Roots > Rhizosphere ... | reverse complement strand
AATTCCGCCTTCGCAATACGGCGCCAGACAAACCTCCCATCCGTCCGCGCCGGCAGTCTGCGTGGAAGATCGCAACAGCGAAATCCGCCGCATCATAATTCGCGGACTAAATGGCGCCAGATACCTGACTATCGGCCAGGGGGTGACTTCGGCGAAGGCAGAACCCTATTCACAGTCGGCGCCGCCAATCCGGCAACCTTATTATCCCTCCCTATCTCAATCTCCCCGGCCCAGACCCAGCGCCGGTCCGTCGGACGGGTCCTTTGGCAGTATTCCGCCCCCAGCGACTTCAAACGGCAATCTATCCTCGCTGGCTAGACAGGTCGCCAATCAGGTCGAACTCCTGCGAGCGAATTACGCGGCGGCTGTCGGGCTGTGGATGAATAATGACGGAACCGCAGAGACCTTCGGCTCGCGTACAACGTCGCCGACCGAAAGGCAGTTGTATGACACTCTGACTTTCCTGTTGACTTCCGCCAGGAATCTGGCCGCGCCTTCGTCCGACGCATACAGCAGACAACGCGCAGGCCGGCAGCTGCAGGCCGACACTCAAACCGCCCAGCAGATATGGCAAAGAGTGAAACAGACTGGCGTCATCTCCCCGGACCTAGATAATCAATGGGTGAACACGTTAAGCAGCCTGCGCACGCTCGGTACTGCAGCCAATCGTTAAAGAAGGGAGTGGGGAATGGGGAGTGGGGAGTGGGAGAATCGGAATAGCATCTTTTGCCCATTCCCCATTCCCCATTCCCCATTCCCCGTTCGCGGCTTATTTCTTCTTGAGTAGACTGCAGGCCTGGAAAGCGGCTGACGGGTCAATCGCCGTATTGCCTTCTTCTATGTGGCTAATGACGCCTTCCTTGTCGATCACAAACGTGGCGCGCGAGCCGAAGCCCATGGCCTCGCTGAAAATGCCGTAGTCTTTGACTGCCTTGCGTTGCTTGAAATCGCTGAGTAGTGGGAAGGTCAACCCTTTGGTTTCTGGAGCGAGTTCCTCGGACCAATGTTTGAGAGCGGGCACGCTGTCAACGCTGATGCCGAAAACCTGTGTTTCCGTGTCGGTGAATTTGGCGATATCAGCCTGATACGCCTTGATCTCCTTCGTTCACCCGCCGGTGAAGGCCAACACATAGAAGGCCAGCACGACATTCTTTTTGCCTTTGAACTCGCTCAGCGTATATGTCTTGCCGTCGGTGGCCGGCAATGAGAAATCGGGCGCGGCGTCGCCGACTTTCAAATGCGTCTTCGGCGCCTGAGGTCTTGCTTGCTGGGAAGGTTGTTGCGCCAGGAGCGAAACGCCCAAGGTGATCAACAATCCCAGGCAAAGAGCCGTTTTAAGCATGTTTTTTTCTCCCATATTCGGAACAGGCCGGAGCGCGATAGACATTAATCTGTCCGTCGTGGGGACAGGCGGATTAATGTCTATCCCACTCAGACCAGCTCTGATTTAGATTCGGAACACTTGGGGTGCGGTACAACTCTGCGCGCGAGCGCCCTCGCGGCGGGGATGATTCTATCATCATTGGAGCGGAGATTGGTACGGTACAGGGAGCGGCAGCGACCTGGTCCTGCGTTATGCGCTCTCGTGGGTTGCGGCAGGTCGCTGCCGATCAATGTACTGTACCGATTCGCGCCCGTCCCCCCACACCCATGGATTAGCTTTAATCTGTCGGCTTTGTTGCGACGTTTCGGCGCATTGAGCTAATATGCCCGCCGTTGCGATACCCCGCCGCGAACCAAACTTTGGAGGTCAGCGGCGGACAAAATTGTTCAAAAAGAGAGCAACCGCACTAAATAAAGTGGCATCACAGGCGCCGAAACGCAGCGCACAGGTTCTTGAAAGTCCGTTGATCCTGCGCCGCCCCACTCCTCAAATGAAAGTCCGTGATGCCCGCTTCAGGAGCAGGCGAAAAGCGTGACCACAGATGGGACGAACAACGTCGCGCCAGATTCTCTTTCGGATTATGAGTTGGCGCAGGCGTCAGCGCGCGGGGATATGCAGGCGTTCGAGACGATTTACAAACGTCATCATCGGCGCGTTTACAGCCTATGTTTGCGGATGGTGGCCAACGCCACCGAAGCCGAAGACCTGACGCAGGAGGTCTTCATCCAGCTCTTTCGTAAGATCGGCAGCTTCCGAGGCGAATCGGCTTTCACCACGTGGTTGCACCGCCTCACGGTCAATCACGTCCTGATGCACTTCCGCAAACGCGGGGTTCGGCTCGAGAAGACGACCGAAGAGGGCGAGATCGGCGAGATCCAGGATTTTCTCCAGGCCGGCGCCGAGCGACCGCGCTTTGTCGACCGCATAGCGTTGGACAAGGCCATCTCGGAACTGCCCCCGGGATACCGGACGGTCTTCGTCCTCCACGACGTCGAAGGATTTGAACACGAAGAGGTCGCCAACATGCTGGGAGTCAGCGTCGGCACCTCTAAATCCCAGTTGCATAAAGCCCGAATGCGGCTGAGAGAGTTGTTGAACAAAAAAACAGAGACGAAGAAAGAGACAAAAAAATAGGGGGATAAAAATGACGAAAAGGCAAGAGAGGAAAACCGTATGGAATGTAGAGCGGTTGTAAGTTCGTTGTCCGACTACCTGGACAGTAGGAATGTTTGGGCGTCGGACGACGAAGTAGAACAGATCGAAACGCACCTGACCAACTGCCCCACCTGTCGTAATCTCAAACTCGAATTGAGCGAAATCAAAAACGCCTCCCGTGAATTGCCTCTACACACCCCGCCAACAGCGCTGTGGGCGCGAATTTCGAAAGCGATAGAAGCCGAGATCTCAACCGAGAACGGGATCGCCCGCGTGACTCAAAAAGCCTCGGGTTGGTGGGGCTGGCTGAACTCGCGCAAATTCACTTTCAGCCTGCCTCAGTTGGCGGCGGCCGGCGCGTTCGCCGCAATTTTGATTGTCGCAGGGATTTCCGGCATCTTTGGCGAGAAACCCTCGCCACTGAATTTCAGGAACGCTCAAGGTTCGCTGCTGCTGCCCGAAGAAGACGAGATCAAAGCGAACCTGGAGCGCCGGATGGGCGCGATCAACGCGCGCAAGGCGCAATGGGATACGGAGAGGCGGTCCGATTTCGAACAGCGCATGAACAGGATCGATGAATCGTTGAAGCGATGCCGTAACATGTTAGAAGACAATCCGAACGACGCCGGGCGCCGGGAGATGGTGCGCGCTTTGTACGACGAGAAGCGCCAGCTTTTAGAGGACGTCGAAAGACTGAAATGGTGAAAGAGATTCCGAGTTCCACTCAATCTTCAAAATCGGCCGCAAAATTTCTGTCGGCGCTGACGGCGGGCTTCCTGGTTTTAAACGCGTCAGCCACTTCGTCCGGCGCTCAGACTTTTAACCGGGCCTTCGCCGTGTCGCCTGAAAAGAGCGAACTCGAAGTCGTGAACCAGGCCGGGACAATTAAAGTGACGGCCGGCGCCAACCCCAACAAGATCGTGATCAACGCCAGGCATAGCGACGGCGCGACGAAGATCAACGCCACGCAAAACGCCCTGGGTAAGGTCAAAGTCGAAGTGACAGGGCGGGGAAGGGTCGATTTCGAAATCGCCGTCCCGACTTCGAGCAGCATCGACCTGCTCTCCTATCAAGGCGCGATTGTGGTCAAAAACCTGGCCGGGGCGGTTCGCGCCCGCATAACCGAAGGCGACATCCAGATCGACGGATTGCGCAGCGCGAGGGTCGACGCCAGTTGCACACAGGGCAACGTCAGTTTCAGCGGAGAGGTCTTGCCCAGTGGCCGTTATACGCTGAAATCTTTTTCGGGCCGCGTTGACGCCATCTTGCCGGCCGACGCCGATTTCAAACTCTCGGCTTCCTCTTTTCGAGGGGGAATTGATCTGGGAGCGTTCGAGATGAAGTTCGATAAAAACTCGCACCAATTAGTGGAAGGGTCGCGCGGCGCGGGCCGCGCTTCAATAAGTTTATGGACTCAGGAAGGAAGCATTCACCTTCGCCGCAAACCCTGATCGAGGGTCGAGGATTGTGGATCGCTTGATTACGGATTGCAATGAGTCGATAAGAGACGAATTGATTCCGACGGGTGATTTCATCATGCAACGTATTTTACTCCCCACCGTTTGTCTGGCGGCGGTATGCTCTGTCGTTTGGCAGTCCGCAATCAGGAATCAGCAATCAGGAATCCGCAATCAGGAATCCGCAGTCCGCAATCCGCAATCCGCAATTCAGGACCCGCCGAAGCGCGAAATTATTCTTACTGAGAGCATCAGGCTGAGCACCGATCTGGTCGTAATCGACGCGCAGGCGCTCGACCGGAAAACCGGACGGATCATCAACGGACTGAAAGCCGCCGATTTTGAACTGTACGAAGACGGCGTCAGACAAGAGATCACGCATTTCAGCCAGGACGGACTTACGCTTTCGGTGATCCTGTTGATGGATTTGAGCGGCAGCGTCAGCCCCGTTCTCAAGGAGATTCAATCGGGCGCCCTGCTGGCGTTGGAGAGGTTGAAAGAGAACGACGAGGTGGCGGTGATAGCCTTCTCCTCAGACACGCAACTGGTTCAGGACTTCACCGTCGACCGGAAGCTGATCATCGAAAAGATCGGCCACATCGAAAAGACGCCGGTCATAGGGCAGGGGACGTCACTCTTCGAAGGTCTGCGCGACGCCGCCGTTCACATGAACAAAGCCAGCAACCCGATGAGCCGCAGGGCGATCATCGCCGTCACCGACAACATCGCCTGGGAGTACCATTTCTCCGGCCTTTCGGAGAAAGAAGTCGCCGACAAGGTATTCGAATCAGGCAGCATGGTTTGCGGCCTCGTGGTCGAGGGCGCGATGACCAGGACCGAAAAGATCTTCAACTGGAATCGCCCCGGCGCCGACATCTACCGCCGCAGAATGAGCGTAGACCCTTTCGCCGCCCAGACCGGAGGCGAGATAATCAAATCGGACAAGACCGAAGTCAACGCGCGGCTGGCCATGTTGATCGATCATTTGCGTACCCGCTACAGCCTCGGCTTCATCTCGAAAAAAGAGCAGTCCGACGGGAAATTCCGCCGAATCAGCCTGGCCCTGACGCCCGACGCCCGGAAGCGCCTGGGCGACGTAGTGATCAGAACCAAGCAGGGCTATTACGCCCGCCCGCAAAAATAGAACCCCGCCATAGCGAAATAATCGAATCTTCAACAACTCATCCCGACCACGGACCCTCGATAGGGGACTTACCTCGAATCGTCCTTGATCTTTAGCGCGTCCGGCGCGATGATTGCGCCCTCAGTAGTTTCGCGGTCGAATTACCAACATAAACATCGGGGCCATAGAACAGCCTGTGACTTTGATCTGAGGATTTGAACTGCTCAGGTTTCAGTTCTTTTCATAGACCACTAAGCAAAACGAAAGTTGAAATTGTGAACCAATGGCGGCGCGCCGGCGCCACAAGGGCGAATCGAGCGCTTGTCCTTGTGGGGCCGGCTTCATTCATCGGCCGACGCCACACGGAGATTTCCAAACAACCGCTAAACAAATTCAGCTTTCTTCCGTCTCTAGCGCATGGCTAATCCCCATGACAATAACGAGACAATTTTCAACGAATCATCAAACTGCGTAGTGTTCGCCGCAGATTGATGTATGGAGGAAAAGATGAAGAGAATAATGTTTGTCGCTCTTGCGCTGTTGCTAGGGCTCGCTCTTTGGACCATCAAAGTTGGCTGGGCGCAGAAAAGCAATACCGATAATGTCGGCCAGCGTCAGCAAAAGAATTTGTTTGAGATAAATACCTGGGGCACATTGAAGGTGGTGAGGAATAAGGAGGGCAAGGAAATATTCGGCCCTCGCACACCTCCAAACGAAGGATACTCTATCGCCTATCAACGGTTGGATCCGAAGACTAAAAAGCCGATGGAAGCCCCGAAAGTATTTTTCGCGGTTGGTGACCAGTTCTCGGAAGACCAACTGATTTGCGAAGAGTGCGAGGAATATAAAATGCGCCTGCAGGAGGAGTATAAAAAGCGCCTGCAGGAGGATCAGGCGATTGCAACCGTGACGACAAAGGATGGGGTTTTGAGGGTCAGCAGCAACTTCTATTTCATTGAAAAGGAAGGGAGACTGAAGATTGTCAGAATCATCGAGAACATCTCAAAATACCCAGTGCAGTTGATCTCGATCAGGGCGCAATATGATGCGCGCTTGATCCCGGATAAGACGACGCAATTTGGCAAAGTCATCAAGTCGGACAAGCCGAATAAAAACGACCAGACGCAGCCGAAGCTCACGCCGTCTAATTCGTTCGTCCCTGGCTCCTGGACAACCGCCGCCCCCCTCCTTCACCCGACTTGCGATCCTTGCCCGCCATACTGCGATCTGGAACTGAAGCCCAGCCAAGGAGAAAGAGAGCTCATCTGCGTTGAATGTCCGGAGGATGGAAGCTCCGTACTTGAATATATGACCCATAAAGTGAAAATGGGAGAAGATCTGCAGGCTATAATTACCAAGCTGAAGGCGGATCGAGAGTGTGAGCACTCAATCGTTGTTGATGTATGGAATGGGTGTCTCGCGGTGGAAGATAAGTCCGAACCTCTGGGAAGGGGAGATGTCATCTGCGTTGATTGTCCGAAAAAAGGAGTCGAGACCTTCATCGTTCAACCAGTCTCAACCCTGGGAAATGTGATGGACCCAATAAAGATGCTGCGGGATTCCGGACTGTGTCAGTTAGCCATATATGTTAATAATGGAAGTCCCGGTCCCGCGAATCCGAATGGGAATAATGACTGTCTGTTAGGCCCGAGGCAACAACTGGCGTCTGTCGAGAATTTTTATCCCCGGTAGTAATTGGTAGCAAGCGATCAGGTGGGATAATTGTGAGGGGTAAGGGTCGGACTGAATATCCGTCCTGGCGCTCATGACGCGAATCAAGGCGCGCCAATCACTACCACTACGTCGTTCCACCCGATTCAGCCGTTAACGATCAAACTTTCGCAAACTTTGAGCCGATGCTCTATGGCTGAGTTGAGATCAGCCGTCGGAGCGTCGGCTACCGCATTTTCGGTTACGATTTATGCAAACTTGCGCTTTGTTACGATTATTCCCGGTAACGCTTGCAGTAATCATGTTGCTTGGGGATATCTCTGCCCCGGGCATTTGTCGTCAGACAGAAACTAACAACTTATCTGCAGCGGAGCAGTATCGTAATGTCATGCGCGCGATTGCGCGAAAAAACTATCTCGAGGCTTTGGAGCGAGGCCGTAAGCTTATTGAGCGTACGAACAAATATGAACAGGTCTATTCTAGAATTGTTCAAGCCGCTAAATCTGCCGGCAAATTGGAGGAGGCGAAAACACTGTTCGAATCGCTTTTGCAGGCGATTCCGTCGAATCCTAGAGGCTACTATGGCCTCGGCCTGATTTGCATTGAGCAGAAGGATTATTCGGCCGCGATCGAAAATTTCAAAAAGTGTTTCAATGGGCAGCCGGAGTTTCCGCTGCCGCTGCTGGCGTTAGTTGACGCCTATCGGGAGGATAAAAAGCTCATTGAGGCGGAGGATTTCCTGAAATCGCTGGTTAACACTCGTCCGGATAGCTCTGTAGCTCATTTGGCGTTGGGACATTATTATGTAAGGAGCGGGCAAATCGGCGAGGCCGTGAAGGAAATTGACATAGCCCTGTCCTTGGAACCTAAGATGATAGAAGCCTGTTATCGCAAAGCTCAAGCCTTAACATTTTTCGGGCGGGTTAAAGATTCATCGGAGGCCATTGAAAAATGCCTGCCGCCTAACAAAGATGAGGCAAACGAAGATCATCTGCAGGCATTTCTGAATCTCATGACAGCCAATCAGTTACACCTAGGAAACTATGCGGAAGCCTTTACCTTATCTAGTAGGGCTTTGGAGCTTGCCCGCTCAATGGAAGACAAAGAATATGAAGCGGCCAGTCTTATATACCTTGCCTTCATTCATAAACTGCGGGGTAATTATTCGCAGGCGCTGTCGGGGTATCAGCAGGCATTCACGATTGCAAAAGAGAGCGATAGACCTAGTAGTAGCATCAACCTGAGAAGACACCCGAGTTGGATCGGCGACATATACTATGCGCTCGGTGATTTAGATTCGGCGTTTCAATACTTCCAACTGGGGTTGGAGATGGCAAGAAAAGCAGACGACGTCCCTCTGCAAGCAGTCTATCTGTCTTGTATTGGCGAAATCTTTATTGCTTGGAATGATCACAATCGGGCGATCACTTACTACAAACGATTGGCGGAGATTGAGGGGGGAGATGCAAACGCCCTCTACCGACTTTTATTGAACGACTTACTCTCCGTTGCTTATCTGAGAGCCGGAGAGTATCAAAAAGCGGAAGATTCGATTCAACAAACACTGAAACTGGCGCAGGAGTTACCAGATTTCGAGCGGCAGTTAAAGGCGCTGAATTATTTGGGCGAATTGCGCTTACGTTTGAATGAGCCAGAACAAGCCATCAACGCGCATCATGAAGCGCTTCGGCTGGCGCTGGACAAAAACAGCCCTCGCCACGCTTGGGCGGCATGCGCCGGTCTGGCCATAGCGTACGGAAAGTTGGGACGACTCGATAAGGCGCGCGAGCATTATCGACTGGCCATCGAAATTATTGAGAAAGTGCGCGCCAATCTGGGCGGCGAAGAGGATAGAGCGGGCTTCTTTCAGGACAAGGTCAAAGTCTACAAAGACCTTGTCACCGCACTGATGCAATTGCACGATAAAAATGCGACGAAACTTTACGATACGGAGGCTTTTTATTTTGCCGAACGAGGGCGAGCGCGAGCATTTTTGGATTTGCTGGGCGAGGCGAAAAATATTGACCAGGCAATTGCCCCCGATTTGTTGAAACTCCAGCAGGAAAATCAAACCAACATTTCCAAACTGAACATCCAATTGATCAATGAGCGGTCAAAAGAACCGGCAAAACAGGACATAGAGAAGATCAAAGTATTGGAAGAAGCGTTGAGCAAAGCCGATGAGGAACAGGCCAATTTGCTGCGCGAACTGCGGCGCCGCAATCCGAACTACGCCGATTTGAAATATCCTGAGCCGCTAAAGCTGGAACAGGCGCAGCGGATGCTCGCCGATCAATCGCTGGTCCTCGCTTATTCGCTCGGCGCCGAGGAGTCTTTTCTGTTTGCGGTAAGCCGGGATGGTTATCGCGTGGCAAAATTGCCTCGTTCATCCGACATTGGCGAAAGCGTGGAGAAACTGATCGCCGCCATAAATGATAGAGCCGGCGCTTCGCTTGAAAAATATCGCGTGCAGGCAGTAAAGCTGTACAAAGAGCTGATTCAACCCGCCGGCGATCTGCTGGCAGGTAAACGTGAATTGATCATCATAGCCGACGACGCATTGCATCGGCTGCCTTTCGAGACGCTGATCAGCCCTTCAATCGCCGGCAAGCCCACCGCTGTCCAGGCGGATCACAGCAAATGGCCCTACCTGATTAGCCAATTCGCCGTCAGCTATGCGCCTTCGGTGAGCGCGTTGGCCGGCTTGCGAGACTATCACAAGGAGACGGGCTCGGCGCAAAAAGCCTTCGTCGCGTATGCGGATCCGAATTACGATCAACAGAATGTCCCGGCAATCATCGCGGCCGTTCGCTCTTCTGGTGATGCCCAGCAATTGAGACTAGGGCGGCTATTGAACAGTCACGACGAGGTCGAAGGAATCGCAAAACTGTTCGCCAAAAATGAGGCCGATCTTTATCTCGAAGACTCCGCCAGTGAAGAAAATGTCAAAGCGAAAGACAGATTGAGCAAATACCGCATAGTGCATTTTTCCGCTCACGGCCTGGTTAATGAAAAGCGGCCGCGATTCTCCGGCATCGTGCTTTCCCTGCCAAAGGTGGACAAAGAAGGCAACCTTCTTTCGGAAGAGGACGGGCTGCTGTCGGCTTACGAGATTTTAAATCTGAAGTTGAACGCCGATCTGGTCGTGCTGTCGGCTTGCCAGACTGGGGTGGGCAAAGAAATCAAGGGTGAAGGGATGATGGGGTTGATGCGCGCATTTATGTACGCCGGAACTCCGTCGGTCGTGGTCAGCCTATGGAATGTCAATGACAGAAGCGCCGCCGATTTGATGATTCGCTTCTACAAGCATCTATGGAAGCCGGGGTCAGAAAAGCTGAACAAAGCTGAAGCGTTGAGAAAGGCTCAACTCGAAGTCATTGGTTTCGGTAGTAAACCCTATCACTGGGCGCCGTTTATCCTGGTAGGTAAATCCTGATTTAAGTGAAGCGTGTGTAAATGAAGGCTGAATACAATCAACTACTTGAATTGGCGACGGCTTTTAGGGCGCCGTTGCTTGGAACCGCTTTGGTAGTCGTCTCCGGATTATAAAGACAACCACTTGGATTCTGCGCATAAATCGGGAGACGCCTGGGTACGCATCGCTTCCAGCGTGCAGGCGTGGG
>Ga0081455_10008852_pt1 | contig 10414 bp, 12 predicted proteins | sample TabmetS3T2R1_FD_70207 | JGI IMG/M metagenome (GOLD analysis project Ga0081455, IMG submission 70207) | Tabebuia heterophylla rhizosphere microbial communities from the University of Puerto Rico - S3T2R1 | ecosystem: Host-associated > Plants > Roots > Rhizosphere ... | reverse complement strand
TCCCTTCGCTGCTGAGACCGATCGACGTATCAAGGCGATAGGAACTGTCAGCTCTGTTGACCTGGGCGATATGGTTAGAAATGGACTTAGAAACAGCACTGCTTTCTGGCCAAAATTAGAGCATTTGCTTGAAGAGTCTAACAAAGCCCGGATTGAAGAAGCAAAAGGCCAACCTCCACGTCTAGAACACATCGTGCCAAATACCCCGGAAGAAGTCCCCAAGGATGCACCTGTAGGTGTTAGAGAAGCTACTGATTACTACCGGACGCCACGGGCTCAGCATCCGAATTCGCAGAACTGGTTTTTGGTAAGAAGTATAGACAGGATTGCAGAATACTCGTCCTACGATCACGTAGATATGATTTCGCCGCATCCGTTGCTCATGATCGCAGGGACCAAGGCTGACACTCGATATTTCAGCGAAATGGCCATGGAGAAAGCAAGAGAGCCTAAGGAATTGTTTCTGATCGAAGGTGCAACCCACATCAGTTTGTATGACAAGAAAGCGCATGTCGATCCTGCAGTTGAAAAGCTCAATAGCTTCTTTAATCAATATCTTCAGTAGGAGAAAATCGTCGAATCGTCTGATATCATAGCTAGCATTCTAATAATATATTGACTACAGCAATAGAAACTGCTATTTCATTGCAATACTAATAGCGAGAGACATGTATAATAGCACAACATCTTGTATCGAAGAACATTTCCATCAAGGATAATGGAACAAAAAGATCATCATATCAGAATAAATGGAATAGGACAAAATCGCTAAATGAAAAGTAGATGTTGTAACCTGTTCATCCTAGAATTTGGGCCATGCTTTTTCAAACTAGCTCAAGTGGTATATCAAAGGTTCTGCGTATAGTGAGTTAAGATTGTCACGAGAAATTGGAAATGAAATAAGCAAATCCCGTGTAGAAACACTTACTGACGGAGTATTTGCTATAGTTATGACTCTGCTGGTATTGGAGATAGCAGTACCACGGCTAACTCATTCAGAGGCTGCTGGTGAACTACTAAGACAACTATTTGAGTTGTGGCCGGTAATCTTGAGCTATGCAATGAGCTTCATAATATTAGGTTTCTTTTGGATTAATCACCATGACCAATTTCACTATATCAAACGAGCAAATCATGTACTTGTCTGGATAACCATCTTTCATTTAATGTTTGTAGCGTTTATACCCTTTTCAACAGCTCTTCTAGGAGAATATTATGATCAGCAGATCTCAGTAGTGGTTTATGGAATCAATATAGCTGTTGCCGCCTTCTGGGCTTCTGTACAATGGTGGTATGCAGCAAAAGATCATCGTCTAGTTGATCCTGATCTTGATCCAACTTTTATCAGAATAATGTCCCGAAGAAGTATTGTAGGCATTATTATTTATTTGATTGCAGTGGCTCTATCTTTTGTCAGTATCCAAGTAAGTATTGTATTGTTCATAGCCATCCCAATCTATTATCTAGTGCCGGCTCGAAAAGATAAGTCTTGGTTCTGGTTTACCAGAAATAAGTAAGTAAAAATATTGTTACTGAAAGATAGATCAGATTTGATGAATGAACAAATTTTCCCTTTAACGACAACCAGTTATATCAATCAATCAATTACTATATTCAGATTTTTTTGCGAATCGGCTCCCGATGATGGAAGGAAGGTTTGCAAGACTCTATCATGTTCAAAAATCATAAACATTGGATAAACTTCTAGCTCCAAACAGTGGCTTCATATTATTCCTTGCCCTCTTATCTACAAAAATTATTTCTGGTTCATACTTTATACTGAACGAAGCGATCTCTGCCAAGATTCTTTGTACAGCCATACCTTTTTCTGTGGGGTAATATTCGGTGTGCGCTGGTCTGCCAGGAATCACCTTTCTTTTAACAAGACCATATTCTTCAAGCTGTTGTAGTCTGATCGACAGCGTCTTGGTGTTTATGCCTTCAATAGAATTTAGAAATTGATTAAACCTTTTCTGCTTTAGTAATATCATGTTTCTCATTATGTGGAGAGCATATCGTTGACCCATTATCTTTAAACTTCTATCGATAGGACAAACTTTCATTCCCCACCTATCCAGATGATCTGTTAATGTTATGCCATTTCCTTCGTTGGGCAATACTACCTACTAACTAACACTAACTCTCACGCTTATATCATTATTTGTTGTTTGACTGCACGCGCTGAGCTCCAAAGTGCCCATCCAGGATTGACCCGATTAGGATAGAGCTCCAGCATCTTGTCGTAAAGCTCTTGTGCAGTTGTCGTAATTTCGTCTAGCCGGTCGAAATCGCGTATATACTGCCGGGTCTCCTCGATGACGCGGGGATTGTCGTCGTTGTCAGGTCGCTTATGTGAGGCGATAATTGCGCGTGGATTGAGCGACTCAATTTTGTCTAGTGCAGCGATCCACTCGCGGCGACTCTTCGCATTTGACTCGGCGAGGTAGAGGTGAACATCATTGTAGGCAGCATCACCAGCAACCACTAAGCCGACAGAAGGGACGTTCAAACAGGTCGTATGGTCGGTATCGGTATGGCCCAGTTTCACTGCGACCAAGTTGTGTCCTTCGAGGTCGATTATATTTCCTTCGAGCTCCTCGGCGATCACGAGCCTGTCCGGGATTTGGCCAGGAAACGATGCCTTCCAAACCTTCTCAAGGATCTCTGGGGAGGCATGTTGACGCATAACTTTCACAACATCAGGTGTCGCGAGTGCTCTAGCATCTGGGAAGCGTTCAAGAAGAGCTCCGAGTCCAAACCAATGGTCTCCATGACCATGTGTAATATAGATTGTTGTCAGTTTCTTTCCGCTTGCTGCAACCCAATCTACTAGGGCATCAGCTTGCTTGACGGTCATAAAGGTGTCGACTAGAACTGCGTCTCGCTCACCATAGATGAGGGTCGATGCTATCGCCTGAAATAACGCTTCTTTCATACCCGGAGGACGGTCACTTGTGGCAATGGGTATACCCGGCGTTACTAGCATGTCCCAGTTTAAAGGTGGAATGTCTCTAGTTCCGACTTCAGTCATAATGATTCACTTAATTACCAGTTGTAAGTACACATCTGTACTTAGCTTTGCCACTCATCATATGATCATATGCTTCTGCTGCGTGCTCTAACGGAAAGTCTTCATTCATAGACCTTACACTAGAGAGAGCACTAAATGATAGTGTGTCTTGCGAGTCGATAGACGTACCACCTGGCCATCCTATCAATGATCGAGTTCCTGATATCATCAGAGATGTAGGTACCTGAATTGGCTCATCAGATATTCCAATCACTACAAGCTTTCCATTTACCGCAAGGCCTTCAAGGATTTCAGTCATCGCCTTTCCGCTTGGAACGGTTGCAAGTATCACTTTAGCTCCTCCAAGCTTGTTAAGTTCTTCGACTGCATTCTGTGACTTGTTATCAATATACTGCCTTGCACCCAGATTCTTCATCAATTCCTCTTCCTTGTCTCTTGCTCGCCCAATGGCAACAGTATTAAAACCCATCTTGGAAGCAAACTGAATTCCAAGATGTCCAAGTCCTCCCATCCCAAAAATAGCAACAACGTCGCCTACACGCGCTCCACTATTCCGAAGAGCATTGTATGTAGTAATACCAGCACACATTAGTGGTGCAGCTTCTGTAGCTGAGAGCTGCTCGGGGATTAATGCCAGAGCTTCGATAGGTGCAATCATAAAGTCTGCGTAACCGCCATCATAGTTGAAGCCGGTAATTCGTACATTACGGCATGATACGAATTCTCCGCGTCGACAAGGCTCGCAGTGACCACAATAGCCACCATGCCAGCCCACACCTACTCTCTGTCCGGCCTTCCATTCGACCACATCCTTGCCTACTTCATCAATGACACCTGCTACTTCATGGCCAGGGACTCTTGGATATGTGAGACCCGGAAATAGTCCTTCTTTCATCATAGAGTCACTATGACATATGCCGCATGCTTGGACTTTGATACGTACCTGATGCGCGCCAGGCTCTGGAATGTCTTTTTCTACCATTTCTAAAGGCCCTTTGGGTTTGGAAACTTGTACTGAAAGCATAATCTATTCATTCATCAATAATTATGCTAATAAATCCGATAGTGACAATTTGGTAATATACTTACCAATCGGTAACTACCATCTAATATACAAGATTATTATTACTAATTTTACGCACATGAAACAGCATAACAGTCATAGAATGACAGGCAAGGAGAATTATAATGAGTAATGCGATTGAAGAGAAAAACAAAGCACTTGTCCTCAACGCTTTCGAAACACTGTTCAATAAGCGTGACTACTTAGCGGCCGAACGCTATTGGTCACCCAAATACATCCAGCATAGCGCTCACATCCCCCCTGGTCGCGAAGGCCTGTTTAACCTCATTAAGAATACGCCGCCAACCTTCAAGCATGAACCGGGAACGATTGTGGCTGATGGAGATTTCGTAATCCTCCACGGACGGTTTTCTGGCTTCCAATCTGTGAACTGGATTGCAGCTGACATACTTCGCATCGAAGACGGGATTCTGGTTGAGCACTGGGATGTAATTCAAGACGAGGCCACCCAAGAGCAGTCGAAGAGTGATCTTCCCATGTTCGGGGACAAGTTTCCAAATACTTTAGGGAAAACGAACAAGTAGCCTGTCAATATTTTTGGGATAATTTTCTACCGAAAAGATTCTTTAATCTTTACCCTCGATGTATCTATGTCAACCGTATGCTATTAAATATAAAAACAGGGATGGATGTACGTTTATTGTCATATAAGAATTGACAAGGGAATATCAAAACGAAGTTACAACTGTTATTTGTAGGAAAATTAGGCCAGGTCGTGAAAAAGATTACAATGAATGGATTAGGCGTTATTTGACATTGGTAAGAAAAGCTCCTGGTTACCTTGGTATTACAATAATTATCCCTGGAGATAGCAAATCACCTTTGCGGTATATTATCCGTCGTTTTGCTGATAAAGCTGCGATGCAGGCATGGGATAACTCAGAAGAGTCACAAAAGCTAATAGAAGAAGCAAGTAACTATTCTACACGACAATACGAGACATCCACTGGTTTGGAAACGTGGTTTACATTACCAGACTTGAACACCCTTAGTCAATCACCACCATCTAGATGGAAAATGGCCATTGTAATCTTCTTTGCTGCGTATGCTATTAGCGCTATATCTCGATATATTCTTAACCCTTTCACAGAACAGTGGCCACTATTTGGGAATGCTGTAATTTATACTGCAATACTAGTTGTTTCACTTACCTATTTTGCACTCCCGATTGCGAATCGTTTGCTGCGGCGTTGGTTATACCCAAACACATTATAATCTCAGATAAGACAATATCAGATCTATCAACAGAATAATAGCATACTCATTGATGAATAAATATGATGTTGATTGCTTGAGTATGTATATGGATCAAATTATGGATAATTGCATTTATTTAGATGACGATGCATGATTATATGCTACTATTGATATCCAATAGGATTCTGCCATCTCGCTCTTTTGCAAATAAGGCTTGTAAAGCTTCTTTTGCGCCCTCAAGTTTGAACCTCTTCCAAACTCTGACTTTGAGTTCTTTTGACATACCAATAACATCTTCGAACTCTTTTCTTGTGCTACCATTAGAGCCTATTAGCTTTATCTGATTACGATATAGAGATTGAATGTTTAATTTCACTTCTGCACCAGTTAGACCCCCAAATGTTACCCACCTACCATTAACACCTACACATGAAAAGCTATTCTCCCACGTATTTACACCGAGAGAATTTAAAACAACATCTGCCATTTTGCCTTGAGTGATATCTTTTACTTGCTCGACTACTTTATCATAATCATTAATAATATAATCTGCTCCAAAATCAGTCTTTATCCAATTATCCTTAGAAACTGCAATAACCCTTGCTCCCATTTTCTTTCCAAATTGAACTGCCATCATACCTGTATTTCCTGATGCACCAAAAATTACCAGAAATTCATTTAATTTTAACGAAGCTTCTCTTAATGCATGATATGGTGTTTTAGTAGTTGTAGCAAGACTTGCTGCCACATCCCATGGTACATTATCAGGTACTTTAAACACATTTTTTTCTGTTGCAGAGATGTAATCTGCAAAACCACCATTAGTAATAACACCTAGTATTCCAGCATTTCTGCATAGCATTTCATTTCCACCGAGACACATATCACATGTTCCATCAAATATGCTGTTATATACAACCACTTTGTCATTTTCCTTTAGAGTTGTTACATGGTTTCCTACTTTTTCTATTACTCCAGTAACTTCTGCTCCTGGAATATGTGGTAATGGTTTGATTCCTGGTATATTAGATACCGTGAGATAGTCTATGGGATTCACACCTGCAATCTTTACTTTTATTAATACATCGTGATCTGTTATCGTTGGTTGTTGTACATCTTCTTTTACGTTTAAATTATCTAATCCTTGTCTTTCAAAAATGGCGGCTCTCATGTATTTTTACTTGTCGTATAACACAGTATAAATTTTACATTGAAGTATCGATTTCTGCAACTTTAAATAAAAGCCTTATTCAGAGATAGCATAAATGAAAACTTATGGAAATGATCAAAAATTCCTTGGTTTACTTTGTCTGAGCATAATCCTTCTTATCGGTATTACTTCCACATATTCTGGCTTTGCCAGTGCCCAGAACAATACATTAATGCAACCTGACGGAATACAAGGTATGTCTACAAACGCAACAAACATCGTACTAGTCCATGGAGGATGGGCTGATGGATCCGGATGGAACAAACAAATTCCGATTTTAAGGAATGCAGGATATAATGTTATTGCTGTTCAACTTCCTACTCATTCTCTAGCAGATGACGTTGAAACCGTAAAGCGAGCGATTTCCCACATCGGCGGACCAGTTACTCTTGTGGGACACTCTTATGGTGGAGAGGTAATAACTAATGCCGCTTATAATAATCCTAACGTTACCGGACTTGTCTACATTGCTGCGTTTGCGCCTGACGAGGGTCAATCGTTGTCGAGTTTCGTTGACCCTGCCAAGTTCCCGAAAGAACTCTTTGTTCCCGACAGTGGAGGGTTTATCTATTTGAATCCAAAGATCTTCCGAGAAAATTTTGCTAATGATGTTGATCCAGCTGAGGCTGATATAATGGCAATCGTGCAAAAGCCATTTAATCAATCAATCTTTGTTGAGAAATCAGGCCCTCCGGCGTGGAAGCAATTACCCACATGGTATCAAATTTCTGACGCCGATCACATGATTCCACCTGATGTTCAACACATGTTCGCAGAAAGGATGAATGCCACCACTCTATCGCTTAATGCTTCCCATGCATCATACGTATCACATCCAACTGAGATCGCCGACTTCATTCTAAATGCAACAAAAGGAAGCAACAAGTAACATATCATACTGTCAAACCGCTTAAAATATCGGCCTTGTTGTGGTGAGTCTGACAAAATACACGTAATATGTTAATGGTGTTCAGACTTAATGAGAGATATACCTAATGGGTACTCATGTTTCAATTTCTGGCACCGAAGCTGCTGATCGTTTGGAGATACGTGAGCTTGTGGATGCATATGCACATTGTGCGGATAGACGTGACGCGAAGGGGCAAATGTCCCTTTTTACCAAGGACACACACTTTGTTGTATTTATGGATGCTAGATCCGAGAAACCGTCAATGGAATTGAACCGACGAGAAGACTTGGCACCGGTGTTTGACGAGCTGAATAAATATGAAACTACGACTCATTTCATGGGGCAGAGCACTGTTGTCCTAGAAGGAGATCGTGCAACAGGAGAAACATATTGCATCGCCCATCATGTGTCTGCATCTGAGGGGAAAAGGACCCTTTTTATCGCTTCTCTTCGTTATTATGATGTCTTCGCAAAAGTTGAGGGGAAGTGGCTTTTTGCCGAGCGCAAGCTCATGGTTGATTGGACGGACACCCATCCTATACATTAGTTAACAAGGTTTCACAAGAGATTTAAGATATAAATCAAAATACGTCGTGCCTTGTACTCGTCTGAGATGTCGGCTGCGATTGTTCCATCAGTAAACAAAAAGTGGGAAGTCAAAAAAGTTCCTATTCCAAAACCTGGAGCCAATCAAGTGCTTATAAAAATTCACGCAAGTGGTATATGCTATACAGATGTACATGCTACCCATGGTGCCCTAGGAGTGAAATTTCCTTATACAATAGGACATGAACCTGCAGGAGAAATTGTAGCTTTAGGTGAAGGCGAAACTACAAGAAAAGTTGGCGATAGAGTAGGAGTGCCTTGGTTGCAATCAACATGCGGCAGATGTGAATGGTGCCAGCGTGGTAAGTCATTCTTTTGTCCTAACCATATAGCAACAGGCGTCAATATTGTGGGTGGTCATGCTGAGTATATGGTTGCTTATTCTAATGCTACTCAGTTAATACCAAATGGAGTATCATATGATCAAGCTGCACCCATATTTTGTGCAGGATATACTGTATACAGTGGTTTGAGGTTAGCTGATCCCAAGCCACATGAACGTGTTGCTGTAGTTGGTATAGGGGCACTTGGCCATCTCGGAATTCAATACTCTAAGGCTGCTGGTTTTGAAACAATTGCTGTTACACATTCAAAAGATAAGGAAGAGTTGGCATACAAGCTTGGTGCCGATAGTGTTGTTTCAGATGGAGAGGGATTGTTAAAAGATGGACACAATGGTAGTCCAGATGGTGGTAGTGGTGGCGGAGCAGATGTAATACTTGCTACAAGTAATTCCTACAAGGCTACTTCTGATTCAATTAAAGGTCTTAGACCAGATGGACGCTTAGTTTTAATGGGATTTTCAACAACAGAGCCCTTTACAATCCCTCCAGAGACCCTGTTCAACCATACCCGCATCATAGGTTCTACACAAAACGATAGAGAGCACCTGTATGAGGCATTGGACTATGCTGCAAGAGGTAAGGTAAGAGTAATGACTGAGATATTTCCATTAGAAGAAATTAGCAATGCATATGACAAAGTAGCTAATGGAAATGTACGGTTTAAGGCTGTAATAGAGCCTATTAAATAAATTAACTTACTATTGTAACAATAAGGAAATAGTAAGTGATAAAAGTGTCTAATATAATAGAACCAAACTGAAAGCTAAATTCTGAATCAAATGGAAAAGGCCTATTTCAAAGTAGTCGACATGTACTGCATATCATGTAAATCAATTGTAGAGAAACAACTCAAAAATGAAAATGGCATCAAAACAATAGATGTTGATTGTATGACAGACAGTGTTGTCGTAGAGTTTGATCCTTCAGTCATAACAAAAGAAGAAATTAAAAATAGGTTGAAAAAATCAGGTTACAACTTTGTAAGAACTGCACGCTAGTCTTTTGGATGCCCTACTTAGTATCCATGTTACGGGGATTCTGACCAAATTTCTTCGAAAAATCACTATATCAGGAGTGTAATGAAAATGAGATTATTAGCAGTAAGCCATTTTCTAAGCTTTCAATACTGCCTCAACCATCAACTTGCGCATGTTTTCATCAGTCATTTCTTTTTTAGCCTTGAAAAATGTTTCTGCATCCTCCCCAATCTGATATCTTAGTAAAGGATTAGTACTGGTAATTGCTTCCAGTATTACCTTAGCAACGGCCTCAGGTGGAGGCGCGTTTTTCATAGCCTTAAAGTAGTTGGCTGTAAATATCTTAAACATGTCAAAGTAGGGAGATTTAGAATCTTGTGTATTATTAGAAACGACTAGCCTATTAAGAAAATCAGAATTTATACAGCCAGGTTCTACAAGAACCATCTTTATTCCGTAAGGTTCGACCTCATAAGTCATAGCCTCGATCAAACCTTCTAATGCGAATTTTGTACTATCGTTGACAGAACACACAGGGAACCCAATGTAGCCTGCTTGAGATGATATATTTACTATTATTCCACTTCTTTGCTGTCGCATCACAGGTATTATCTCCTTTATGCATCTGATGGCACCAAAGAAATTTGTTTCAAATTGTGCCTTAATATTATTCATAGAGAGTTCCTCTAAGGCCCCCAGCAATCCATAACCTGCATTATTGACAAGCACATCAACCTTTTTCCTTTCTGCTATTACTTTTCCTATTGAATTGCTTACAGATTCATCACTATCGACATCAAGCTGCAACAATTGCAATGAGAGGTTTTCATCTCTAGCGATATCTTCAATAAATTTAGATTTTTCTAAATTACGAACACCTGCGTATGTGTCAAATCCGTTTCTTGCTAATAGTAAAGAAGTTTGCAGACCTATTCCTGCAGAGCTGCCTGTAATGATAGCAACTGATTTATCTGTATTGATATTCATTTTTTCTTGATTGTTCATAATGGTTAAGAAAGCTAAAAGTTCTACAATTTAATCTTTTGATTATTAGC
>Ga0081455_10008851_pt1 | contig 10414 bp, 8 predicted proteins | sample TabmetS3T2R1_FD_70207 | JGI IMG/M metagenome (GOLD analysis project Ga0081455, IMG submission 70207) | Tabebuia heterophylla rhizosphere microbial communities from the University of Puerto Rico - S3T2R1 | ecosystem: Host-associated > Plants > Roots > Rhizosphere ... | reverse complement strand
GGCGGGCCGGTCGCGCCGCGGCCCTGGGGAGTCACCACGAGCGCGGGCAACCGTGTCTACGTTCACGTCCTCGACTGGCGAGACGACACGTTGTTCGTCCCGCTCGCCGGGCGAGTCGCGAGCGCGCGATTGCTCAACGACGGCCGGGTGATTTCCGTGCGGGCACGGCCGGGCGGCATCGAGCTCGGATTGCCGCCGGCGGCCGCGGACGATGTCGATCGTATCGTCCGCCTCGAGATGACGAGCCGGGCGGATCACTGACTACCTCCGGAGAAATCCGGTTGTCGATGGTGACCCGCCGAACGCTGGCGTTGTCGATGCTCGCCCTCGCGTCGCCGATCCGGCGCGTGGCCGGATCGGCCGCCGCCGCGGCCGCCGTGTTCGCCCCGCCGGGTCGTCCGCCGCCCGGAGCGCGCAAGTTCACGAGCGCGGCCATCGAATCGGCGATCGCGGATGTCCGGCGGCACATCGCCGATCCGAAGCTCGCCGTGCTGTTCGAGAACTGCTTCCCCAATACGCTCGATACCACCGTCGAGACCGGGCAGCTCGACGGCAAGCCCGACTCCTTCATCATCACCGGCGACATCGACGCGTTGTGGCTGCGCGATTCCGCGGCGCAGGTGTGGCCCTATCTTCCCTACGTCGCGCAGGATGAGCGTCTGCGCACGCTGTTCCGCGGCCTGATCCACCGGCAGGCGCGCAGCATCCTCATCGACCCGTACGCAAACGCGTTCATGAAGGATCCCGCGGCTCGAACGAGTCTTTCGTGGGCACAGTCGGATCTCACGGAGATGAAGCCGGGCGTCGCGGAGCGCAAATGGGAGGTCGACAGTCTCTGTTATCCGATCCGCCTCGCGCGGGGCTATCTCGCGGCCACGGGAGATCGCGAACCGTTCGACGCCGAGTGGCGCGAGGCGATGCGTTTCGTGGTACGCACCTTCCGCGAACAGCAGCGGATCGGCGGGCCCGGTCCGTATCACTTCCAGCGCAACACCGAGGTCCCCACCGATACGTTGGCCGCGGGCGGCTTCGGAAATCCGTCGCGGGCAACCGGGCTCATCCATTCCGCGTTTCGCCCCTCCGACGACGCGTGCACCTATCCATTCCTGGTGCCGGCCAATCATTTCGCGGTAGTGAGTCTGCGGCAGCTCGCGAAGCTCGCGCCGGAGACCGGCCTTGCACCGGAACTCGCCGCGGAGGCGACGCGCCTCGCGGCCGAAGTCGCGACGGCTCTCGAAGCGCACGGGCTCATGCGCGATTCGCAGGGCAATTCGGTGTGGGCCTACGAAGTCGACGGCTTCGGAAACTCGCTCTTCATGGACGACGCGAATGTGCCGAGCCTGCTGAGTCTTCCGTATCTCGGTGCAGTCTCAGCCCGCGACCCGCGCTATGTCCGGACCCGCCGCGACGTCTGGTCGCAACGCAATCCGTTCTTCTTCAAGGGCAGCGCCGCGGAGGGCATCGGCGGTCCACACGCGGGGCCGCGCCTGATCTGGCCGATCTCAATCATCATGCGCGCGCTCACGAGCGACGACGATGCGGAAATCTCCCGCTGCCTGCGGACGCTCGCGGCCACCGATGCCGGCACCGGCTTCATGCACGAGGCTTTCGACCAGGATGATCCGTCGCGCTTCACGCGCTCGTGGTTCGCGTGGGCCAACAGCCTCTTCGGCGAGCTGATCCTCGATCTCGCGCGACGCAAGCCCGCGCTGCTGAGCGGCGTGTTCTCGTGAGCGGCCGCGCATTTCGCACGGGCTCGCTGCCAGCGCGCTGCTCGAGCGTCAATTCAGCGTGGACCAGTCGAGGATGACCTTGCCGGACTGGCCGGAGCCCATCGTCTCGAAGCCGCGCTGGAATTCCTGGATCGGAAAGTGGTGCGTGATGACGGGCGTGATGTCGAGCCCCGCCTGCAGCAGCGCGGCCATCTTGTACCAGGTCTCGAACATCTCGCGGCCGTAGATGCCGCGCATGTTGAGTCCCTTGAAGATCACCTGGTTCCAGTCGATGGCCGTTTCGCCGGGCGGAATGCCGAGCAGTGCGACGCTGCCGCCGTGATGCATCGTGCGCAGCAGGTCGCGGAAGGCCGCGGGGTTGCCCGACATCTCGAGACCGACGTCGAAGCCTTCCTGCATGCCGAGCTGCGACATCACGTCGTCGATCTTTTCCTTCGTGACGTTGACGGCGCGCGTCGCGCCCATGCGCTGCGCGAGCCCGAGCCGATAGTCGTTGACGTCCGTGATGACGACGTGGCGCGCGCCGACGCGCTTCGCGATCGCGACCGCCATGATGCCGATCGGTCCGGCACCCGTGATCAGCACGTCTTCGCCGACCATGTTGAAGGCGAGGGCGGTGTGCGTCGCATTGCCGAACGGATCGAGGATGCTCGCGATGTCGTCGGTGACGGCGTCGGGTAGTTTGAAGGCGTTGCTCGCCGGGATCGACAGGTATTCCGCGAAGCAGCCCTGGCGATCGACGCCGACGCCCACCGTGTTGCGGCACAGGTGCCGGCGGCCGGCGCGGCAATTGCGGCAGAACCCGCACGTGATGTGGCCTTCGCCCGAGACGCGATCGCCGACGGCGAACCCGCGTACCTCGCTGCCCATGTCGACGATGCGGCCGTAGTACTCGTGGCCGACGGCCATGGGCACCGGGATCGTCTTCTGCGCCCAGGCGTCCCAGTTGAAGATGTGCATGTCGGTGCCGCAGATCGCGGTCTTCGCGATCCTGATGAGCACGTCGTTGGGCCCGACCTTCGGGACCTCGATGTCCTTCATCCAGATGCCGGGCCGGGCTTCGCTCTTGACGAGTGCTTTCATGTTCTTCGGGCCTTCACTTGATGAGGTCGAGCTCGCGTCCGGCCTTGATGAAGGCCGCGATGGCGCGGTCGAGTTGGGAGTCCGAGAGGCCGGCCGACATCTGCGTGCGGATGCGGGCCTGGCCCTTGGGCACGACGGGGAACGAGAAGCCGATGACGTACACGCCCTCGGCGAGCAGCCGGTCCGCGAAACGCGCCGCGAGCGCGGCGTCGCCGATCATGATCGGGATGATCGGGTGCTCGCCGGGCAGTAGTTTGAAGCCCGCGCGTTCCATGCCGCCGCGGAATTTTCGCGCGTGCGCGAACAGGGTGGTGCGCAGGTCGGGCATGTTCTCGACGAGATCGAGCGCACGCAGCGTGACCGCCGCGACCACGGGCGGAACGCTGTTCGAGAACAGGTATGGCCGCGAGCGCTGGCGCAGCCACGCGATCGCGCCTGCCTTGCCGCTCGTGTAGCCGCCGCTGCCGCCGCCGAGCGCCTTGCCGAAAGTGCCGGTGAGGAAATCGATCCGGCCGAGCACGCCGCAGTGCTCGATCGAGCCGCGTCCCCCTAAGCCCATGAAGCCGGTGGCGTGGGAGTCGTCGACCATGACCAGTGCGCCGTACTTGTCCGCGAGGTCGCAGATCTCCTTCAGGGGCGCGATGGAGCCGTCCATCGAAAAGATGCCGTCGGTCGCGATCATGCGCGTGCGGCAGTCCTGCGTGTCCTTGAGGTGCTGCTCGAGCTCGGCGAGATCGCGATTCGCGTAGCGCAGCCGTCGCGCCTTGCACAGCCGGATGCCGTCGATGATGCTCGCGTGGTTCAGCGCGTCGGAGATGATCGCGTCCTCCTCGCCGAGCACGGTTTCGAACAGTCCGCCGTTGGCGTCCCAGCACGAGGAATACAGGATGGTGTCTTCGGTGCCGAGGAAGCGCGTGAGCGCCGCCTCGAGCTGCTTGTGGACCGTCTGAGTGCCGCAGATGAAGCGCACCGAGGCCATGCCGTAGCCGTACCGGTCGAGTGCGCGATGCGCGGCCTCCCGGATCGCGGGATGGTTCGCGAGGCCGAGGTAGTTGTTAGCGCAGAGGTTGATGACGTCGGCGTCGTTCGCGCGGATCTGACCGCCCTGGGCGCTCGCGATCACGCGTTCCGACTTGAAAAGACCCTGCGCGCGCAACTCGGCGAGCTGCGCGTCGAAGCGTTGGTAGAAAACGGGGTCCACGAGGCACCCGGGGGTAAATGGAGTTGGCGGCAATTATACTGGCCGCCGACATGAACCCGGACGAAGAAGTCACCGGCCACGCCGAGGGCGGGGGAACGACGCTGCGCATCGACCGCTGGCTGTGGTGTACGCGGCTCTACAAGTCGCGTTCGCAGGCCGCGGAGGCCGTGGGCGGCGGCAAGGTCCACGTCAATGGACGACGCGTCAAGCCCGCACACGGCGTCAAGATCGGCGATGAGGTCGCGATCACGCGCGCGGGGTTCGAGTTCGCCTGCGCGGTGCTGAAGCTCCCGGATCGGCGCGGCTCGGCCCCGGTCGCGCAGGCCTGTTATGCAGAGACCGACGCGGCGCGGGCCGCGCGCGAGAAGTACGTCGAAGCCGCGCGGCTCGCCTCGGCGTTCGCGCCGCGGTCGCTCGAGCGGCCGGACAAACATGGACGCCGCGAGCTGCGTCGCCTGCGGGGAAGGGATTGACCATGCGAACCACCGACAACCGCGCGAACCGACTGTTCATCTTCCTGGCCGGATTCTTCCTCACCAACGCGCTCATCGGCGAGTTCGTCGGCGTGAAGATCTTCGCGCTCGAGGCGACGCTCGGCATGTCGCCGTTCAACTGGTCGCTCTTCGGGATCTCGGGCACGCTCAATTTCACCGCCGGCGTGCTCGTGTGGCCGTTCGTCTTCATCATGACGGACGTCATCAACGAGTACTTCGGCGTGCGCGGCGTGCGGCTGATCTCGTGGATCGCCGTGATGCTGATCGCCTACGCATTCATCGCCGCCTATGCCGCGATTTCCCTCGCGCCCGCGACTTTCTGGGTCGACATCAACAAGGGAATGGGCGTGCCCGACATCCAGATGGCCTACGCCATCATCTTCGGGCAGGGGCTGTGGACGATCTGTGGCTCGATCATCGCGTTCCTCATCGGACAGCTCGTCGACGTCGTGATCTTCCACCGCATCCTCAAGGTCACGGGCGAGAAGCACGTGTGGTTCCGCGCCACGGCGTCCACGGCCGTCTCGCAGCTGCTGGACAGCTTCGTCGTGCTGTACATCGCGTTCGTGATCGGCCCGCAGCACTGGTCGATCCCGCAGTTCCTCGCCGTGGGCCTCGTCAACTACTGCTACAAGATGGGCGCGGCGATCGTGCTGATCCCGCTGCTCTACATCGCGCGCGTCGCCATCGTAGGATACCTCGGCGAGGCCGAGGCCGACCGGCTGCGACGCGAGGCCGCGTCGGAAGACTAGCTACTTGAGAGTCTTGCGCAGGAAGGCGACGATGCGCCGCACTTCGTCGTCGTGCTGCTCGCGGTCGGTGAACAACGCGTTGTGCGTGCCAGCCTTATAGAAGTGCGCTTCGGGTTTGAGCTTCGCGGTCCGCAGGGCGTCGACGAATGCACGTGCCCGGTCCGGCGCCGTGGCCGGATTGCCGGTGTCCGCGAGCCCGTGCAGCACGAGCACGCGGGCGCGCACGTGCGGCGCGCCGGCGACGTATGAATCGTCGTAGCCGGAGGATTCGACGATGGCCGCATCGGCGGGCCCGCCATGCACGAGATAGTTGATGGTGGCGCCCGCGCCGCGCGAATGGCCGAAGATCGCGATGAGATCGGGGCGCGCGTCCGGCAGCGAGCGCACGGCGCTCACGAGATCGTTCACCGCATTGCGAGCGGCATCGCTCGGTCCGGGCGGCATGTCGATCGCGTCCGGGCAATCGATGGGTTCGGATACGGCGCCATCGCCGCGCTCGCCGCCACGGAACCAGCACGCGGCCACGACGAGGAATCCCTGCGAGGCGATCTCACGCGCGAGATGCACGTACTCTCGCGCGAATCCATGGCTGCCATGAACCAGCACGAGCGTCGGAAACGGACCCGTGCCGCGCGGCTTAGCGATGGCCGCGAGCATCGCGCCGGAGCGCGTCGTCTCGATGCGCTTCCATTCCACATCCATGGCGCCGAGCCCGGGCGGAGCTTCGACGTCGGCGACGTCGAAATCGCGTGGTGGTGAATCCTGGGCGCGTGCGAGCGTTGCGGCGCAGCCCAAGGTCAGGGCGAGCAGGGCACGTGTGATCGTATGCATCGCGCGGTGCTTTAGCACGTCACGCGCGTGCGGGTCCATCGTCAGGAATCGCGATCCTGCGGATCTCCCGACGTCTCGCCTTTTCTCACTCGGCCGTCTTTCGCTTCAGCGACTGTGTCGTTGCGCGGATCGCGCAGATTTCCCCACCCGAAGAGCATGAGCGCGACGCCGATCGCCCGGGCGCTCTTGCCACCGCGTTTGGCTTTGACCACGAGGAATATCAGGAGGGCGGCGAACGCGATCGCCAGTCCGCCGATGGCCAGGACGCGCAGCGCGATCGACAGCGATCCTCCCATGCGAACCGCGACGCGCTCAGTTCAGCAGCGCGGCGAGACGCCGGCGCCAGCCCGCGAGGCGCGCATCGTCGGGCGCGAGCAGCGCGAAGGCCTGGAGCAGATCCTCGCGACCGGCGCGAGTCGCGAAGGCACGGTCGCCCTGCATGCGTGACAGCAGCGATTCGATGCCGAGATCGACGCTGCCGCCAAGGATGGCACCCGCGACGCTGACGCGAGATGGATCGCTTTCCGCACCACCGGTCGCCAGTGCTGCGAAATGAATCAGCGCGCGTACGGCGTTCGAAGCCGGATCGCTCTGCGCCTGCGGCGGCAATTGTCCGAGCACTTTGGACGCGGCGACGACGTCGCCCGACAGCGCGAGGTAGCGCGCGAGATCCCGCCGCGCGTCGAGATTGGCAGGATCGGCAGCCGCGACCTCCTGCAGCTTCGCGACGGCGCCCGCAAAATCGCCGGCATCGCCGAGCGCACGCGCGGCGGCATGCTCGCCCGCGGAGGCGCGCGGCAGATGCGGCTCGAGGAATGCGCGGACCCGCGACAGCGGTTGCGCGCCGATGAATTCGTCGACGACGCGACCGCTCCGGAAAAGCTTCACCGCCGGAATGCTCTGGATGCGGAACTGCTGGGCGAGGTCCTGGTTCTCGTCGGTGTTCACCTTGACGACCTTGACCTTGCCTTCATGCTCGTCGGCAAGCTGCTCGAGCACGGGTCCGAGCGCGCGGCAGGGACCGCACCACGGCGCCCAGAAATCCACGAGCACGGGTTGAGACGACGAGGCGTTGACGACCTCGGACGCGAAACTTGCCGTCGTGACGGCGCGAACTGAAGAACTCATGCGCCCGAAATTGGGGCTTCGGGCCGCCGATTCAATAGAATTCGCGCCCATATGACCCATTTCAGCCCCCTCGATCGTCCCGATTCCATCGCCAAGGCGATCAACTCGCGGTATCTCGCGGAAGAACAACCACTCGTGCGGGAGCTCGCCGACGAGGCGCGTCTCGCCGATCCGGCGACGCGCAACGTCGGCGCACGCGCGCTCGCGCTCGTGCAGGCCGTGCGCGCGACGCGCGGCAGCGGCGGCGCGCTCGACGCTTTCCTGCGCGAATACAGCCTCGCGTCGCGCGAAGGCGTCATCCTCATGTGCCTCGCGGAGGCGCTGTTGCGCATTCCTGACGGCGAGACCGCCGATCGCCTGATCGCCGACAAGATCCCGACGGGCGCGTGGGACGAGCATCTCGGAGATTCCGAATCGATGCTCGTGAATGCCTCGACGTGGGGACTCATGCTCACGGGACGCGTGGTCGCGCTCGATCGCGGCGACGTCGGCGAGCCACGGTCGTGGTACGCACGCCTCGTCGGCAAGCTCGGCGAACCCGTGGCGCGTGCCGCGCTCAAGCAGGCGATGCGCATCCTCGGGCACCAGTTCGTCATGGGGCGCACGATCGCGGAAGCGCTCGATCGCGCCGCCGGCAAGGAGGAGCGCGACTACCGCTACTCGTTCGACATGCTGGGCGAAGCGGCGCTCACGCGCGCCGATGCGGAGCGCTACCGCGAGAAATATTCCGCTGCAATCGCGGCGGTGGGGAAGGCCGTCGAGCCGCGCGAGTCGATCACGGCGCGCCACAGCATCTCGATCAAGTTGTCGGCGCTCCATCCGCGCTACGAGTTCGCGCAGCAAGATCGCGTGATGCGCGAGCTGTACCCGGTCGTCGAGCAGCTCGTGCGCGAATCGCGCGATGCCGGCATCGGCGTCACGCTCGATGCCGAGGAGGCCGAGCGGCTCGAGCTCTCGCTCATGCTCGTCGACAGATTGCTCGCAAGCGACGTCACGAAGGGGTATGCGGGCTTCGGGCTCGCGGTCCAGGCGTACCAGAAGCGCGCGTACCCGGTCATCGAGTGGCTGATTCGGCGAGCGCGCGAAACGGATCGCCGCATCACGATGCGGCTCGTCAAGGGCGCGTACTGGGACAGCGAGATCAAGCGCGCGCAGGAGCGCGGCCTCGCGGGTTACCCGGTGTTCACGCGCAAGGCCAATACGGATGTGTCCTATCTCGCGTGTGCGCGGCTGCTCGAGAGCTCCGACCGAATCTACCCGCAGTTCGCGACGCACAACGCGCACACGATCGCGCACGTCGCGGAGCTCTTCGGCGACGCGGGACGATTCGAGTTCCAGCGACTGCACGGCATGGGCGCGGAGCTCTACGACAGCGTCGTGCGCGGACCGTGGGGAAAGCACGCGTGCCGCGTGTACGCCCCGGTCGGTGCGCACGAAGACCTGCTGCCGTATCTCGTGCGCCGCCTGCTCGAGAACGGCGCGAACACGTCGTTCGTGAACCGCATCGTCGATGCGAGCCTGCCGGCGGAAGAAGTGGTCGCCGATCCCATCGCGGAGGTCGACTCGCTCGAGCGCGTCGCGCACCCGCGCATTCCATTGCCTGTGAACCTGTTCGCGCCCGAGCGCCTGAACTCGACCGGCTTCAACTTCGCCGACGGCCAGGCCGTGGATGCGCTCATGCGCGAGGCGGAGCGCGCCTCGCTGCAGCCCTGGAGCGCCGCGCCGATCGTGTCCGACGGCGCGCGCGGCGGTGCGCCGCAGGCGGTGTTCAATCCCGCGCGCACGGACGAGCGTGTCGGCAGCGTCGCGAACGCCGATGCCGCGACCGTAGGCAACGCGATCGGTGCCGCCTTCAAGGCGCAGGAAGACTGGGACGCGCTCGGCGGCGAGAAACGTGCCGTCGTGCTCGAGCGCGCGGCGGTGCTGTTCGAAGAGCACACGGGCGCTCTCGTGGCGCGCTGCGTGCGCGAGGCCGGCAAGACGCTGCCCGACGCGATCGGCGAAGTGCGCGAGGCCGTCGACTTCCTGCGCTACTACGCCGCTCGAGCGCGCCGCGACTTCTCGCACGAGATCGCGCTGCCCGGGCCGACGGGCGAGCGCAACCTTCTGCGAATGCGTGGCAAGGGCGTGTTCGGCTGCATCAGCCCCTGGAACTTTCCGCTCGCGATCTTCACGGGACAGGTCGCCGCGGCGCTTGCGGCCGGCAACACCGTCGTCGCGAAGCCCGCCGAGCAGACGCCGCTCACGGCCGCCTGCGCGACGGGACTGATGCACCAGGCCGGCGTGCCGCCCGAGGCATTGCAGTTCGTGCCCGGCGACGGCGCCGAGGTCGGCGGCGCGCTCACGCGCGATCCGCGGCTCGCGGGTGTCGTGTTCACGGGCTCGACCGACACCGCGCGCGCGATCGAGCGGTCGCTCGCGACGCGTCCCGGTGCCGTCGGCACGCTGATCGCCGAGACCGGGGGTCTCAACGTGATGCTCGCCGACAGCTCGGCGCTCGCCGAACAGCTCGTGCTCGACACGATCGCTTCGGGCTTCAACAGCGCCGGCCAGCGTTGCTCAGCGCTGCGCATCCTGCTCGTGCAGCAGGAGATCGCGCCGCGCGTGAAGACGCTGCTCGCGGGCTGCATGGACGACCTGCGGATCGGCGATCCCGCGAAGCTCTCGACGGATGTCGGTCCCGTGATCGACGACGATGCGCTCGCGATGCTCGAGGCGCATGCGGCATCGATCACGAAGGGCGCGAAGTGGCATCACCGCGCGCCGGCGCCGTCTGCCACGAACGGCCGGTTCTTCGCGCCGCTCGCCGTCGAAATCGATTCGTTCGAGCGGCTGCAGCGCGAAGTGTTCGGGCCCATCGTGCACGTGCTCGAATATCGCGCCCGCGATCTCGACGCGGTGGTTCGCGCGGTGAACGCGCTCGGGTATGGCCTCACGCTCGGCATCCACACGCGCATCGACGGTCTCGCGCAGCGCATCGCGCGCGATTTGCGCGTCGGCAACGTCTACATCAACCGCAACATGATCGGCGCGGTCGTGGGCGTGCAGCCATTCGGCGGCATGGGACTTTCGGGCACGGGCCCGAAGGCCGGCGGGCCTCACTACCTGCATCGCATGGCGACGGAGCAGACGATCACCACGAACACCGCGGCGATCGGCGGCAACGCCGGGCTGCTGTCACTCGCGGCGCGG
>Ga0081455_10008850_pt1 | contig 10415 bp, 5 predicted proteins | sample TabmetS3T2R1_FD_70207 | JGI IMG/M metagenome (GOLD analysis project Ga0081455, IMG submission 70207) | Tabebuia heterophylla rhizosphere microbial communities from the University of Puerto Rico - S3T2R1 | ecosystem: Host-associated > Plants > Roots > Rhizosphere ... | reverse complement strand
TTGTTGTCAGGCACCGGACGTTCCTCCCACTCGCCGTCTGCTTCGGCATCGGGGTCGGCGGGATGACCCTGGCCCAACAGACCGGGAAGGGCCAGGTGAAGTCGACCCAGCTGTCCCAGCGGGACATCATCGAGAAGCTGGACGGGAAGGACGCAAGTGCGACGGTGCGAGAAGTGACCTTCGAGCCCGGCCAGAAGGATTCGCCGCACCGCCACACCGGCCCGGTGTTCGGCTACGTCCTCGAGGGCGAGTACGAGCACGCCATGGACGGCGAGTCGGTCAAGACCTACAAGGCCGGGGAAACGTTCTACGAACCGTCGGGGGCTGTGCACCAGGTGTCCCAAAACCCGAGCGGCAAGACCAAGACCCGCCTGCTGGCGGTGATCCTGCACCCTCGCGACGCCAAGGAGGTGACGGTCCGGGAGAAGGGCAAGGAGTAGGGATCGTGGGACATCACCGACGGCGGCCGCCGCTCGAACGAGGAGTGGCAAAGCGACGCGCTCTCGTGCAGGACTACGGCGGCCCGGTCGGCTTTCACCTTGCGGTCAAGCACCCGGTTTGTCGGATTCAACCATAGTTCCATACTCCAACGGGAGGTTCACAGATGAAAATCTTTGTTGCAGGAGGGACGGGCGCGATCGGTCGCCCGCTGATGGCGAAATTGCTTGCCAAAGGACACGCGCTCGTTGCCCTGACCCGTTCTCCAGGAGAAGCTCGGGCTTTGGTGGAACAAGGCATAGAGCCTGCGCTCGCCGATGTATTTGATGCCGATGCAGTCAAAGCGGTTGTCCGTCGCGCTCAGCCGGAAGTCGTAATTCAACAACTCACCGCTCTCCCCAGAACCTACACCCGTGAGTCCATGAATGCCGCTGCCGCCCTCAACAATCGGCTCCGTTTAGAAGGCGGCGCTAATTTGCTGGCGGCCGCGCAAGCGGCGGGTGTGCGGCGTTACCTGAGGCAGTCGGTCGCATTCTGGGGGGTTCCTGGTCCCGGATTGGCAAATGAAGAAACGCCTCTTGCACTTGATGCCTCGCCTGCGGTTGCCGCAGATGCCCGCGTCGTCACTGAGATTGAGCATCGCTTACTGGAAAATCCCAACATGGAAGGGATGGCCCTGCGTTATGGCTTCTTCTATGGACCCGGCACTTGGTTCCACCCCGATGGCGACGTGGCCCAACAGGTACGTCAGCAACAGTTCCCGATCGTCGGGAACGGCGACGGCGTCTGGTCGTGGCTCCACATTGAGGACGCGGCGATTGCCACCGTGGCGGCAGCAGAGCAAGGCAATCCTGGCATTTATCTGATTGCGAATGATCACCCTTTAGCGGTGCGCGAATGGCTCCCGGCGTTTGCGCAATGGCTGCATGCTCCCCCACCGCCGCAGATATCGGTTGAGGACGCTCTGAACGCGAGTGGGGGTGCGGATGCGGTGTACTACGGGATGCAGATGCGAGGCATATCGAATGCCAAGGCCAAACGCGAACTGCATTTTCAGCCGCGACCGTTGGAGTGGATCGTTGACACCGCCGGGGCTCATGCCAGTTAACAACTGATAATCATATAGAAGGCTCCTCAAGCGAGCGCTAGAGTTGGGTTGTTAACGCGCTGTGACAACCCACTACAGAGCCCGATGAGGAGACCGACATGCCACTATACGGCGGGATCGATCTACACGCAAACAATAGTGTGATCGTGTTACTCAATGAGCAGGACGAGGTGATCTACCGAAAACGGGTAGCCAACGAGCTGCCCGCGATCCTAGGGCAATTAGCCCCTTATCATGCAGAGGTGAAAGGCCTGGTGGTCGAATCGACTTACAACTGGTACTGGTTAGTCGATGGATTGATGGAGGCGGACTATCGGGTCCATCTGGCCAACCCGGCCGCGATGCAGCAGTATAGCGGTCTGAAGTATACGGATGACCACTCGGATGCGCGCTGGTTGGCTCACTTGCTCCGCTTAGGGGTGTTACCCGAAGGGTATATCTACCCCAAGGCCGAACGGGCGGTACGCGATTTGTTACGCAAACGGGCGCATTTGGTGCGTCAGCACACCGCCAATGTCCTCAGTGTGCAAAATATCCTGGCACGGAATACAGGGGCACGTTTCAGTCTCAAACGGATGCAAGAACTGACAAAGCAGGAACTCACGACCTTGCTCGCTGAGGAGCCCCAGGTGCTGGCGGTCACCAGTAGCCTCGTGGTTGTGGACTGTCTGCGGCAACAGATCAACAGGCTGGAACAGAGCGTCCATAAGCGTCTGCACCACACCCCCTCTTACGAGCAGTTGCTCACCGTCCAAGGCATCGGGCCGATCTTGGCCCAAACCATCGTGCTGGAAACCGGGGCGCTCAGCCGCTTTCCTACCGTGGGCAACTATGTCTCGTATTGCCGCTGTGTGGACAGCGCGAAGATCAGCAATGGCAAGCGCAAAGGCGCGGGCAATGTCAAAAATGGCAACCCATATTTGGCATGGGCGTATATGGAGGCGGCGCAGTTTGCCCTGCGTTTTCAGCCGGAAGCTCAGCGCTTTTACCAACGCAAGCTGGCGAAGAGCCGCAACAACATGGTCTTGGCACGGAAAGCCGTGGCTCATAAGCTGTCCCGGGCTTGCTATTACATCATGCGAGACTGCGTGCCCTATGAGGCGACGAAAGCTTTTGGCTGACAGCTGCTCCAAAGCTGGGTTGAGACTGGAGGCTCGGGGAAAAGTTGGTTGATAACCACCCTATCTGATTAGTCCCGGTCTCAACCTATGACAGAGGGCCTGCCGCCGAATGGCTGAGTTGTGCGACGCCTCTGCCGTGAGCCCTGTCAAAGTTGGACCCGCGAGGGAGCCATGCGATCTGTACGCTGTACACGATTGGACACGGCAGGGAACCGAGGGTTTTCTGGGGCATCTACGATGCCAAGGGCAGACGTCTGGCAACGCAGCGAGACGTCACGAGGCCTTGATCCTGATGGGTGACTGGTGCGGCGCATCGGAGCCGACGCCATGGGAATGAAAACACGGATGCGTCTGAAACCGCCAATCGGGGGTGGAGTGTGCCTAGCGGAACACAACGCAAAAAATGCCCAAAGTTGTGGAAGGGCGAAGTATTGCCTCTTGACAGGAGCCTTCTAATGGGTGACTTTTCCGATGCTTGATTGCAGCAAGCAATTGTGGGCATTTCCAGCAGGTGTCCCATGAAAGCGCTTCATACACAAGAGGTTATGGGCATATACATCCAGTATTGCAGAGCAGGAAGGGTGTGTCCCCTGGTGTCGTGTTACGTCAGCTCATTAAGCAGCGCCTTGGCCTCCTGGAGGTCCGCGGTGTCAAACCCCTCGGTGAACCAGCCATAGACCGGTGCGAGCAGCTCGTAGGCTTCGGTGCCTCTGCCCTGGGACTGCCACAGGCGCGCCAGGCTGGTAGCGGCGCGGAGTTCCCACGACCTGGCCTGTTGCTGGCGGGCTATCGCCAGGGCCTGTTGGAAGCAGGCCTCTGCCTCTGGCGACGGATCATCTCCAGCCTCACACCCCCTGGGGCCAGTCTGGAGTAGGATCTCACCCTTGAGCCGTTGGAGTTCCGCCGCGTGGTGCTGTTCCCCTGTGCGTTGCCCTATGGCCAGCGCCTCATCCACCAGGGTGAGGCCCTCGCCAGGCTGTCCTCCTTGGCCATAGGCCTCCGCCAGCCGCGCCAGATGGGTCACCAGCAATCCTGACCCTGTCCTCTTAAGCGCCGCCAGACCCTGGTGCATCTGCGCCAGCCTGGCCTCCGCCTGGGAAGGCTCTGTCAGGCTCCAACCGTGCAGGTTCGTGCCCATAGCTTCGAAGAGAGGAAAGCCCTGCTCGCGCGCCAGCGCCAGGGAGGCCTCAATGTGCTCCCGGACGGCCTGGGGCTCGCGGCGGTAGTAATGGAAGCGCGCCGCCTGATACCGGGTGATACTCAGGCTGAAGGGGTCCGCGCGCTGGTGCGCCAGCGCCAGGGCCTGGCGGCTGCGCTCCTGGGCCTGCTCCGGATAGCCCAAGAGCCAGAGGACAACGGCCAGATAGTTGAGGCACCCCAGCCCAGGGTCCTGGCCGTAGAGGAGGGCATGGCCGTGATGCTGCTCAGCCTCGTAGCGTGCCAACCCCTGCTCCAGGTGCTGGCGTGCCTGGGCAAACTCGCCCAGGTAAAACAGGTCATCCCCCAGCGCCCGGTGGGCTTCGACGAGGAGTGCGGGCTCTTGCAGACGCTGGGCCAGGTGCAAGAGTTGCTCTGCGAGCTCGTGGGCCGTCTGGAGCTGGGCCTGCACTTCATAAAACCCGAAGAGTCCCCGCAGCACCCGGAAGAGCTCCGGCGTTTCCTCGACCTGCTGGCACAACAGCCGCGCACGGGTGTACGCGGCGCCCACCTCCGGGGCGGCAAAGCCCCTGGTGACCATCAACGCCGGGCCGAGCGCGAGTTGCAGGGTGAGCTCCTGCTGCACGCGCTCCGGACCGTCCGGCAGTGTCGGCAGCAGGGTCAGGCCCTGGGTGAAATGGACGACGGCTTCGGCAGGCGCCGCACGCGCGTGGGCGCGCTGGCCGGCCTGCTGCCAGTACCCCACAGCCTGGGCCGCGAGCCCCGCCTCCGTGTAGTGATGGGCGAGCAGCTCCGGCTGGGTCTCGGCGATCTCCGGAAAGCGCACCTCCAACACCTGGGCAATGCGCTGATGGTACTGCTGGCGCGTGCTGCGCAGCAAGGACTGATACGCCGCCTCCTGGATCAGGGCATGCTTGAAGACGTACGTCGCCTGCGGTGGCAGCCCCTGCTGGTACAGGAACTCGGCCTCGACCAGCTGGTGCAACCCACCCCGCAAGGTCGCCTCGTCCCAGGGCGCAATGGCCTGCAACAACTCATACGAAAACTCCCGCCCCAGTGTGGCTCCGAGTTGCGCCAGCCCCTTGATCGTCGCCAGGCGATCCAGCCGCGCCATCAGGGAGTCATGGAGCGTGGCCGGAATCGCCAGCGGGGGCAGAGGATCGGTCAGCGCATAGCGCTCCTCCTGCTCCTGGAGCAGCCCGGACTCCAGCACCATCTTGGTCAACTCCTCGACAAACAGCGGCACCCCGTCCGTCTTGGCCACGATCTGCTCCACCACCTCCGAAGGCAGGGCTTTGCCATGCGCCACCCGGTCGGCCATCTCTGCTGCCTGACGACGCGGTAAGCGCGGCAGCGTCACCTGCGTGAGGTGTGAGCGCCCCGTCCAGGGTGGACTGAAGTCCGGCCGAAAGGTGCACAGCGCCAGGATGCGCGCGGTGGGGCCTTGATCGACCACGAGGCTCAGAAATTCCAGCGTGGACGGGTCCACCCAGTGCAGGTCTTCCATCACAAAGAGGACTGGTTGCTGGGCCGCAATGCGCAGCAGGATCGCGAGGAGGGCGTGCAGGGTCTGCTGCTTCTGCTGCTCGGGGGACACGGTCAGTGGGGCATAGTCAGCGCCCAGCGGCAGGGAGAGCAGGGCCGCAAAGAGGGGCACGGTCTCCGCCAGCGGCAACCCATACTGCACCAGGAACCCCTCCAGTTTGCTGAGCTTCTGCGGCGGGGACTCCTCGCGCTCGAAGCGCAGCACCACCCGCTCCAGCAGATCGATCATGGGATACAAGGCACTGTGCTGATAATAGGGCGAACACTGGCACGGCGTCAGCCAGGCCTGGGGCTCGGTGGCCACCAGGTCCTTCAGCACTTGCACCAGGCGCGATTTGCCAATGCCCGCTTCGCCGCTGAGCAGCACCACCTGCCCCATACCGTCTTTCACCTGCGCCCAGCGCTCCCGTAGCAGCCCACTTTCCTGCTCCCGCCCCACCAGCGGGGTCCACCCGGTGCTGCCGACCGCTTCCAGGCGACTGCGGGCCATGCTCTCATACAGCACGCGATAGACGGCCAGCGGCTGGGTCTGGCCTTTCAGGGGCGGGGTCCCTAACGGCTGGCAGGCAAAGAACCCCCCAAGGAGCTGAAAGGTCGCGGTACTGATCACCAGGGTATTGGGTGTAGCGATGCCTTGCAGGCGGGCGGCGAGGTTGGGAGTCTCGCCCAGCGCCAGCTGTTCCTGCCGGGTGCCACCGCCCACCTCCCCGACCACCACGAGACCCGTATGGATCCCCAGGCGCACGGCCACGTGCACGCCATGGTCCTCAGTCAGGCGGGTATTCAGTGGCCCCAGGGCCTCCACGATGCCCAGCCCGGCCCGGACCGCGCGCTGCGCGTCATCCTCGTGCGCCAGGGGATAGCCAAAGTAGACGAGGAGGCCATCGCCGAGATACTGGGCGATATGTCCCTCAAAGCGGGCGATCACTTTCGCACAGGTGTCTTGGTAGGCCCGCACCACCGCGCGCAGATCTTCCGGGTCGAGCTGGCTGGCGAGCACCGTCGAGTCCACCAAGTCACAAAACAGCACGGTGAGCTGACGCCGTTCGGCCTCCGGAGGAGAGGGCGCGGCAGGCATGGGTGCCAGCGGCGGGAGCGTTGCCTCTGGCGTCGGAGGCGGCGGGACGTGCTGGACGGGCGGTGGTGGCGGAGCGAGCAGCGTCCCAGACTCTCCCAGCCAGACGAGAATGCTGCCCTGTTCGTCACGTGCCAGGTGCTGGGCATCAATGAGTTCGATCTTGAGGTCCTCGATCGCCTCGTCATCGAGCTGGAATTGCCGCTTGAGCGTGCGATAGGCCACGCGGCCCCGCTGGCGTAGCAGCGCGATCACCTGATCCACGACTGCGACAAAGTCCATCATCGACTCTCTTCGTGTCTGTTGGGCAATACCCGGACCACATCGATGGGATGCGCCGTGAAGATCAAGGCCGCCCCTCAAGGAGAGGACAGCGTCTCCTCTAACAGTACACGTCTATCCCAGAAGATGCAGGAGCATTCCATGAGCCATACCAGACAGTATCATAAACGACAGGCGAAAGCGAGACAGCGCCGGCGCCATACGGCCGCTGAACGCCTCCAACGCGACCGCCGCCAGGCGCAACAGGCCGCCGAGGCCCTGGAGCAGGCTCTCCATGCCCTAGGCCTCCCCAAAAACCTCGTAGCCGAGATTGAAGGGCGCTTGCGGAGCCAGCAGAAGCTCTTGGGCAAGATCTGTGGGGTGATGTTGCCCTCGCTGTTCGGGTGCCGCACCAACACCGAGCTGTACCGAGTGCGGGGGTGGGATAAAAACCTCCCGTCGCGTCTGCTCGGGGCGCTGCCCAAGCGCTCCTGGATCAAACGCCTGAGACGCTTGGGGCTGGAGGTGCTGGTGCCGCTGTGGCGCTATGCCGCTAGTGCGAGTGAGGCCACACGCAGCCGCTGGCAATGGACGTGGGTGGGTGATGACTCGGTGTTCAAAAAGTATGGCGATCAATTGAGCCTCGTGGGCACCTGGTGGAGTGGCCAAGAACACCGGGTGCTCTCGGGGATTGATGGGGTCCTCCTGGTTGTCGTCATCGGCGATGGGAAGTTGGTCGTTCCCGTGGATTTTGCCATACGTCGCCCTGATCCGCAGGGGCCTGGCGCTCCTTGTCGTGACAAGCTCCGTTGGGTGCAGAGCATGCTCGATGGACGCATGGCAGCATTCCACCGACGCGGTGTGGCACTGCCACCTCCTATGATCGTCGCGGATAGCTGGTTCAGTGATTCCAAGCTCATGTCCCATGTAGCCACCACCCACCAGGGGACATTCCTCGTGGAAGGGAAGAGTACCTATGTCTTCGATTTGCTTGATGGGCGGCAGGTGAAAGGCCACGACTTGCAGCAGCACCGCGATTGGCCTTGGCGGCATAGCGAGCAAGTGCCTGGGGTGCGCTATGCGCGGCTGCGGGCGACCAGTCCAACCTATGGCGCGGTGACCATCACTATTGTTAAGGAGCCCAGCGCGGATCAATATTACGTGATATGTCTGGAGACCGCCATCAGTTCGCCGCGGCTCATCCGGGCCTGGAAGCGGCGCCACTGGATTGAGCACTGCTTTCGGACCTTGAAGCACTTGCTGGCGACCGGGGCCTGTCAGACACACAGCGAGGATGTATACTACGGCCACCTAGTACTGTGCCTGATGGGCTGTTTTGTGTTGTTCTACACGGCCTTAATATAGAGAAGCTGTCATACGGTGCCACTTGACGCCTGCCCACCTCATTCCCCCTCGAACCGAGGAGACACCGAAACACTATAAGGCGTGCCCGTTGTTTACATCGCCACATCATCCGCACTGGAGGTGGAATCTATGCAACGGCACTGGAATGATCACGACCTCGAAACCTACTGGTCGTTCTCCTCAGACGAGTGCAAACTCCTCCCGCAACACGATGCCAGCAGTCGCCTTGGCGTCGCAGCCTCCCTGAAGTTTTTCCAGCTCGCAGGCTACTTTCCTGCTTCGAGCAGAGACATTCCTACCGCGGCCCTCCACTACATGGCGAAACAGCTCGATGTCGAGCCCAACGTCATCGCGGCGTACGATTGGCAGGGCCGGACGGGGAAACGCTACCGGGGGCACCTGCGCACCGCATTAGGGATACGCCCTGCGACGGCTGAGGACTTCAAGGCCGTCGAGACGTGGCTGCGTGAGGAGGTCGTGCCGTGGGATCACCATCTGCGCCATCTGCAGGACGTCGTCCTCGGGTGGTATCGGAGTCGACAGATCGAGCCATCTACCGAGGGACGGATTGATCGTCTCGTGCGTTCCGCCATTCGCACGCATGAGGCTGCGATCTATGAGGGGACCGTGGCCAAACTGTCACCCAGTACACGGCACGCGATGGATGCCCTCATCGATTCGTCGCTCGCAAGCGACGATCACGAGGCCCAAGAGGGTTCGGACTGGCGCAGTACCTCTTTCAGTATGCTCAAGACCGATCCGGGGCGTGTCAGTCTGAAGAGTGTGCTGCGTGAGTTGGAGAAGCTGCGCCAGATTGAGACCCTGGCGTTACCTGACGACCTCTGCGCCGCGATCCAGCCCAAAATCCTCCGCCAGTATCGGCTCCGTGCGGCGGCCGAGCCGCCCCGGGAGATGCGACTCCACCCCGAGCCGATTCGCTATACCTTGCTCGCCGCCTTCTGTTGGCAGCGACGACAGGAGATCATCGACGGCCTGGTGGACCTGCTGATCCAGATTGTGCATCGCATCTCCGTGCGGGCCGAGAAAAAAGTCGTAGAGGAGTTGGTGGGCGATCTCCAGAAGGTGCATGGCAAGACCACCCTTCTCTTCAAAATGGCGGAAGCCGCCCTGGCCTCCCCTGAGGGCGTCGTTAAGGAGGTCCTCTATCCAGTGGTGGGCGAGCAGACCCTGGCGGACCTGGTGAAAGAATATCGGGCGCATGGACCCACCTACCGGCGTCATGTCTACACCATCTTACGTGCCTCCTACAGCGGGCATTACCGGCGGATGCTCCCGCCACTGTTGGATGCGTTAGAGTTTCGGGCCAACACGGCAACGCATCGCCCCATCATCGCCGCCCTGGCCCTCATCAAGGCCCACCGCGACAGTCGCAAACAGTACTTTGGGGTCGATGGGACGGTGCCCATCGACGGGGTTATTCCTCAGCATTGGCGCGAGCTCGTGCTGGAACACGACGCGAGTGGGGTCATCCGTGTGAACCGGATTAACTACGAGATCAGTGCCCTCCATGCCCTGCGGGAGGGCTTGCGCTGTAAAGCCATCTGGGTGGTGGGAGCGGATCGGTTTCGGAATCCTGCCGATGACCTTCCTGCCGATTTTGACGTGCAGCGGACGACGTATTACGCCGCGCTCCAGCAGCCGGAAAGTGCGGAGGATTTCATCGCTGGCGTCCGCCACACCATGGAGGAGGCGCTCGCGCATTTCCATGATGGGCTCCAGAAAAATCCGAAAGTCACGCTGCACACGCAGGGGAAAAACCGGATCAAGCTCTCGCCGCTCGAGCCCCAGCCTGAACCGGTTAACATTCTCCGCGTCAAAGCCGAGCTCATGAGCCGGTGGCCGATGACGAGTTTGCTGGATGTCTTGAAAGAAACGGACCTCCGGGTGGGCTTCAGTGACGCCTTTCACAGCGTGGCCTCACGGGAAATGCTCGACCGCACGACCTTGCAACCGCGGGTACTGCGGTGTCTCTATGGTTTGGGGACCAACACCGGGCTCAAACGCGTCGTCGCCGGTGATACCTCATTACACTATCACGATCTCCTCTACACGCGGCGGCGCTATATCCACAAAGACGCGTTGCGGGAAGCCATCGGCCGCGTCGCCAATGCCACCTTTGCGATCCGCCGCCCGGAGATTTGGGGGGAAGGCACGACCTCGTGTGCCTCGGATGCCAAAAAATTCGGCGCGTGGGATCAGAACCTCATGACGGAATGGCACATCCGGTACGGCGGCAGAGGGGTCATGATCTACTGGCATGTGGAGAAAAAATCAGTCTGTATCTACTCCCAACTCAAGCGCTGTTCCTCCGCGGAAGTGGCGG
>Ga0081455_10008849_pt1 | contig 10415 bp, 10 predicted proteins | sample TabmetS3T2R1_FD_70207 | JGI IMG/M metagenome (GOLD analysis project Ga0081455, IMG submission 70207) | Tabebuia heterophylla rhizosphere microbial communities from the University of Puerto Rico - S3T2R1 | ecosystem: Host-associated > Plants > Roots > Rhizosphere ... | reverse complement strand
TGTTCTGGCTGATGGGCCTCTCCGGGTTCGCCGGTCAGAAGCTGGGGGTGCCCTACCCAGTCGTCGCGCGAATCGCCTTCGGCGTCTTCGGAGCGAACCTCCCCGCGCTGCTGCGCGCGGCCATCGCCATCGCGTGGTACGGCATCCAGACGTGGCTGGCGTCCCGCGCGGTCGTCATCATCGCGCTGCAGATCTGGCCGGGCCTGCAGCGGTTCGCGACCAACAACTTCCTCGGTGAGTCGACTCTTGGGTGGCTTGCGTTCCTGCTCATGTGGTCGGCGCAGTTGCTGCTGTTGCGCAACGGAATGGAGACGATCCGCCGGTTCCAGGACTGGGCGGGCCCCGCGGTCTGGGTGGCGATGTTGGCGCTCACCATCTACATCCTGGCCAGGGCGGACTGGAACATCTCGCTGAACCTGTCCGACAAGGCACCGCAATTCGGCGCGGTACACGCCTTCTTCGCGGCAGTCGCCCTCGTCGTCGCCTACTTCTCGACGCTGCTGCTCAACTTCTGCGACTTCGCCCGATTCGCCCCAGACCGTCGGGCCGTCGTGGTCGGCAACTTCTGGGGCCTGCCAGTCAACTTCATCGCCTTCTCGGTGGTGTCGGTGCTGGTGACCGCCGGGACGTTTGCGGTGTACGGGGAGTACATCACCGACCCCGTCGAGATCGTCGGGCACATCGACAACGTGGTGGTCCTGCTGCTCGGTGCGGTGACCTTCGCCGTTGCTACGGTCGGAATCAATGTCGTCGCCAACTTCGTCTCCCCCGCATATGACCTCGCCAACGTCGCTCCGCGGCACATCGACTTCAAACGCGGCGGCCTGATCAGCGCAGTGATCGCGCTAGTCATCACGCCCTGGAACCTCTATAACAGCCCGGACATCGTCAACACATTTCTCGGCGGTCTGGGCGCGCTGCTCGGTCCCCTGTTCGGCGTGATCATGATCGACTACTACTTCCTGCGCCGGCAGCGGGTCAACGTCGAGGAGCTGTTCAGGGAGCAGGGCCCCTACACCTACACCAATGGCTGGAACACGCTGGCCGTTACCGCGTTCATCGTGGGCTCGGTGCCGGCGACGGTGGTCGCACTGACCCCCGCGCTCGCCGCGTGGGCACCGTTCTCGTGGTTCATCGGCGCGGCCATCAGTGCGATCGCATACACGGTTCTCGCGCGGGGGCGTTCTCAGATCGTTGGGGACGACACCCACCTTATTGATCCGAGCCGCAGCCCAGGATCATAGGCGTCCGGAGGCAGATCGCAGAAACCCGGGATGCCAAGGCAACTCAGGGTTTCGGCGAATCCGGCTATACCTGAACGCTATTCAGCTAACGCGCGGCGGGTTCGTAGTTTTCGATCGCCTCGACCTTGCCTGCCGAGGGGCTTGCCGGGTCGAACTCGTAGTCCAGCCATTCCCGTGCGAGCCGCCTGGCGAGTTCCAAGCCGATGACGCGTTGCCCGAAGCAAAGCACCTGTGCGTTGTTGGACAGCACTGAACGCTCAACCGAGAAGCTGTCGTGCGCGGTGACGGCACGGATGCCGGGCACCTTGTTGGCGCTGATCGCCACACCGAGTCCAGTGCCACAAATCAGCAGCGCGCGATCGGCCGTGCCCTCGGCGACCATCCGCGCGGCGGCGACCGCCACATGCGGATAGGCGGTGTTCTCGTCGGCTCCCACCCCGACGTCGGTAACCCCGGCGACCCGGTCATCGGCGCGCAGGTCGCCCTTGAGCGCCCCCTTGTACTCGTATCCGGCGTCGTCGGAGCCGACGACGATTCGCAGGCCAGACGTCATGTCAGCGTTCTCCTTTGGGAGTGAGGGTGAAGCAGTCCGCGACGGTGACCGCGCACATGGCAAGTGACGTCGCCCCGGCGTCCGGTGTGCCGACGCTGCGTTCGGCGAGCGGCCTGGCCCTACCGACTTTCGGCCGCATGTCCGCCGTGGCGCGTGCCGCGTCGGTGGCGACGTCGGCAGCCGCTGCCCACGCCTGCTGCCACGGTTCACCGTCGGACACTCTTTGTTCGAGTTCCTCGACGAACGGCAGCAAGGCATCGAGCATCGTCTTGTCGCCCGGCGCCGCCCCACCGAGTTTGATCAGCGCGCCGTAGCCGTCGCGCATCCCGGCCGCAACTGTCGCCGAATCGGGCCGTCCGGTGTCTCCGAGGCGTGCTCCGAGCGCGCTGAGCATTGCTCCCCACAGCACCCCGGATGTGCCGCCCGCCTTGGCCGCCCACTCCTTACCAGCAGCGGTGAGCACCGAACCCTGGCCTGCACCGTCGTCGGCCGCCTTGGCCGCTGCGGCACGCGCCGCCGCCGACCCCTTGACCATCCCCCGGCCGTGGTCTCCGTCGCCTGCGATGGCGTCGATCCGGCCGAGTTCCTCCTCGGCGTCGGCCAGCATTTCAGCCATCGCCTCGAAGGCTCGTGCCACCAGCCTGCCTCCGTTACGGCCGTCGTCGTCGGAGAGCTCCGCCAACTGCGGTGTGGCGGTGACGGTTTCGGCAGCAGTGTTGGTGCGCCGCTCCCCCGCCGTTGCCGCGTCCCGAGGTCTCGGCCAGGATCCCGGGCGTGGCCTCGTAAACGGCATCGCGGACGTCGCCGATGAAGATCTTCGGATCGAGCGGCTTGCCCGTCAGCGCCGTCGGGCAGACGACACGGCACCGCCCGCACTCGGTGCAGGTGTAGCCGTCCATCATCTGCTTCCAGGTCAGATCTTCGACGCGTGATGCGCCGAAGCGCTCGGTGTTCTCGAGATCGACCTTCACAAGCCGGCCCATCGGCTCGAGGTTCATGAAGAAGATGTTCGGGATCGACGCGATGATGTGGAAGTGCTTCGAGTACGGGAGGTAGTTGGCGAAGAAGAGAAGGTCGCCGAGGTGCAGCCACCAGCACCACTCGTAGATCGCCTGGAGGCGGGCGGGCGCCATGCCGGCGAACCCTGCCGCGATCGACGAGACCGCCGGCTCCCAGACCGTGTGGCCGCCCGCGAGCGCCACCCTGGCTGCCTCGGCGACGAGGTCCGTGACCATGAGGAAGGCGATCAGGAACAGAATCAGCCAGGCGTCCCACGTCAGGTCCAGGCGCTTCGGACGGGCGAAGGCGCGCCGAAAGACGGCCAGCGCGACACCGAGGAGCGTCAGCACCTCGAAGACGTCCTTGACGAGCGTGTAGGCGTTCCCGGCCGTCCCCGGCAGAAGGCGGAAGCCGGGGACGAGCCCCTCGACGACCAGCGCGATCGTGCGAACCGTCAGGACGACGAAGCCCGCGAAGATGAGGATGTGGAAGAACCCCGCGTAGAAGTCCCGGAACATCCGCTTTTGCGCGAACGCGTACTCCAGGGTCTTCACGATCCGCTCGCCGATCCTCGTGAAGCGGTTGTCCATCCGCCCCGCCATCAGCACCCGGATCCGCCGCGACATCGAATAGACGAAAACCGCGATCGCGAGCAGGACCAGCAGGCCGAAGACGGTCCGGCCGGAGAGGCCGAGGATCAAACGGTCGGTCGGAAGCGGCGGCACGGGCGAGAGTCTAGCAGGGCGAATTCTCGCGCCATTCCCCGGTAACATCGGAAACGGAATGAGCCGGCCCGGTCCCGACATCTCGACACGGCCGCGTCTCTGGGGTTCGATCCTGAAAGAGACGTTTCGCGCGTGGCTCGAGCGCGACGCCTTCACACAGAGCGCCGCCCTGGCTTTTTTCGCGCTCTTCTCCCTCTCGCCGGTGCTCGTCCTGTTCGCCACCGGCGCCGGGCTGCTCTTCGAGCCGGGCGCGGTGCGTCAGCAGATCGTGGGGCAATTCGAGCTCCTCATGGGGCACGAGCAGGCCCTGGCCGTCGACGCGGTGCTCGGCCATGCGGCGTTCGAGATGACCGGGGGCCTGGCCCGCGTGATCGGGGTGGTCACCTTCGTGCTCGGCACCCTGGCGGTGTTCGTCCAGCTCCAAGATTCTCTCAATCTCATGTGGGACGTGGCTCCGAAGCCCGGTCCCATGATCCGGAAGCTCCTCTGGAAGCGGGTGATCTCGTTCGCCCTCGTCCTCGCGCTGGGCTTCGTCCTCGTGATCTCGCTCGCGCTCTCCACCACGATCCAGGCGTTCCAGAGCTATGCCGAGCGTCACCTGGACCTGCCCGCCGCGGTCTTCGAAACGGCGAATGCGCTCGTCACCTACGTGCTGGTCACGGTTCTCTTCGCGATGCTCTACCGCATTCTTCCCGACGTCCAGATCCCCTGGCGCGACGTCTGGGCCGGAGCCATCCTGACGGCGCTCCTGCTCCTGGTGGGCAAATGGGCGATCGGCTTCTACCTCGGCCGGAGCGAGCTCGCGTCGACGTACGGAGCCGCGGCCTCGATGATGGTCCTTCTCTTCTGGGTCTACTACGCGTCGCTGCTGGTCCTGCTCGGCGCGATCTTCACCCGCGTTCAGTCCCAGCACTTCCACGAGCATCGCCGGAGGGCCGAGGCTGGCGCGCACCGCGTCAGGAAGGTGAAGAAGGCGATCGAGTAGCGGGAGCGGCGCTTCGACTACGGGATGCCTCGGGCCTTCGGCCCTCGGGATGACGGAAGACGGCCGCTACGCGCCTTCGCCCGTCACTCGTGCTTGAGCGCCCGGACGGCCTTGGCGAACTCGGGAACGATCTGGAACAGGTCGCCGACGACGCCGTAGGTGGCGACCTTGAAGATGGGTGCCTCGCCGTCCTTGTTGATGGCCACGATGACCTTGGACGTGCCCATGCCCGCGAGGTGCTGGATCGCGCCCGAGATCCCGACCGCCACGTAGAGCGTGGGCGAGACGACCTTCCCGGTCTGGCCGACCTGGTGCTGGTGATCGATCCAGCCGGCGTCGACGACGGCGCGCGAAGCGCCGAGCGCCCCGTGGAGGGCCTGCTGGAGGTCCTTCACCATCGGCCAGTTCTCGGGTCCCTTGATGCCCCGGCCGCCGGACACGATGACGTCGGCCTCGGACACGTCGAGCTCCTTGGACTCCGAGGCTTCGATCCGCACGACCTTCGCGCGCGGCGCGATCTCGCCGAGGTCCAGCGTCTCGACCTTCGGTTCTGGCGCGCCGTCCTGCGCCTCCGCCGCAAAGACATTGGGACGCGTGGTCGCGATCTGCAGCCTGGCCGCGCCGCAGTCCACCTCGGCGCGGGCCTTGCCGGAGTACACCGGCCGGGAAGCGACGAGCCGGTCGCCCTCGACGCGCAGCTCCATGACGTCGGCGAGCACCGACACGTCGTGCCGGGCCGCGTAGCGGGGCGCGAGGTCCTTGCCCATGGCGGTCGCGGCGATGAGAACCGCGTCCGGGCTCGCGAGCTTCGTCGCCGCGTCGACCGCGCCGACGTAACCCTTGTTGGAGTAGAGCGTGAGCTCGTCGCGATCGGCGACGTAGACCGTCCCGGCGCCGTACTTTCCGAGGTCCTTCGCCAGCCCGGCGATGCCCTTGCCGGCGATGACGGCGGCCGCCGGTCCGCCCCCGAGCTTGCGGGCGAGCGACAGCGCTTCGAGCGAGGCCTTGCGGATCTTCCCGTCGCGCTGCTCGATGAAGACGAGAAACTTCATGGTCTCCCACCCGTCATTCCGAGGAGCGAAGCGACGAGGAATCCCGGGATCCCTCGCTGCGCTCGGGATGACGCCTTCATATGACTTTCGCCTCTTCCCTCAACAGCCGCGCGAGCTCCTGCCCCGCCTTCGCCGGATCGTCGCCCGGCACCAGCTTCACGGCCTGCCGCGCCGGTGGGAGCTCGAGTTTCCGCCATTTCGTCTTGGCCTGTGCCGGGTCGGCTTCGGGCACGCCGAGCTCCGAGAGCTTCTTCTCGGCGATCGTCTTCTTCTTGGCGGCCATGATGCCCTTGAGCGACGCGTACCGCGGCTCGTTCAGCCCCTTCTGCGCGGTCAGCGCCGCGGGCAGCGCGCACTCGACAACCTCGTGCGCGCCCTCGATCTCCCGGTCGGCCGTGACCTTGCCGTCCCCGACCTCGAGCTTGACGATGCTCGCCACGTGCGGGATGCCCGCGAGCTCGGCGAACATCGGGCCGATGAGCCCATCGTCGTACCCCACGGCCTTCTGGCCGAACCAGTAGAAGTCGTACGTACCGCCCTTCGCGGCGGCGGCCAGCGCCTTGGCCGTACCCAGGGCGTCGAGATACGGAACGCCCGTCGAATCGATCCAGATCGCCTCGTCCGCGCCGCGCGCGAGACACTCGCGCAGGCCAGTCTTCGTCCGCTCGGGGCCGACGGAGACGACGGTCACCGTGCCCGCGCCCTTCTTTTCCTTGATCCTCAGGGCCTCTTCGAGGGCGAACTCGTCGTAGGGCGAGACGATGAACTTGACGTCCGACTCGTCGATGGACTTGCCGTCCGCGCCGATCTTGATCTTGGTCTCGGTGTCGGGAACGTACGCGATGCAGACGAGGGAGTTCATCGGGCGGTCACACCTTCTTCAGGATCAGGCAGCCGTTGGTGCCGCCGAAGCCGAACGAGTTGGAGAGCACGTGCTCGAGCTTCGCCGGACGGGCCGTGTTGGGCACGTAGTCGAGATCGCACTCCGGGTCGGGGGTCGTGTAGTTGATGGTCGGCGGAATCACGCCGTGGTAGACGGCGAGCGCGCAGATGGCGGTCTCGAGGCCGCCGGCCGCGCCGAGCAGGTGCCCGGTCATGGACTTCGTCGAAGAGATCGCGACCTTACGCGCGTGCTCCCCGAACACGTTCTTGATGGCGAGCGTCTCGGCGCGGTCGCCGAGCGGCGTCGACGTGCCGTGGGCGTTGATGTAGTCGATCTGGTCGCCGTCGATGCCGGCGTCCGCGAGGCAGTTGCGCATGACGCGCGCCGGGCCGTCGCCGTCCTCGGAAGGGGCGGCGATGTGGTACGCGTCGCCCGACATCCCGTAGCCGGCGAGCTCGGCATAGATGCGCGCGCCGCGCTTCTTCGCCGCCTCCATCTCCTCCATGACGATCAGGCCGGCGCCTTCCGCGATCACGAAGCCGTCGCGGTCCTTGTCCCAGGGCCGCGAGGCGTGCGCCGGATCGTCGTTGCGCGTCGAGAGCGCCTTCATCACGGCGAACCCGCCCACGGCGAGGGGCGTGATCACCGCCTCGGTGCCGCCCGCGATCGCGGCGTCGGCCTCGCCGTACTGGATCATCCGGAAAGCCTCGCCGACGGCGTGGGCGCCGGTCGTGCAGGCCGTCGCCGTGCAGAGGTTGGGGCCCTTGAGCCCGTACTTGATCGAGATGTTGCCGCCGGCCTCGTTCGCGATGAGGCCCGTGATGAAGAAGGGCGAGATCACCCGCGGGTTGCCGCCGCCTTCGACGTAGCGCTTCTGCGTGTCTTCGATGAGCGGCAGTCCCCCGATCCCCGAGCCCACGACCGAGGCGAACCGGTCGCGGTTGCCGTCGGTCACCGGGACGCCCGCGTCCTCCATGGCGAAGTGGGCCGCCCCCATCGCGTAGTGGATGAAGGTGTCCATCTTCTTGATTTCTTTCTTGTCGATGTACAGCGACGGGTCGAACCCCTTCACCTCGCCGGCGATGCGGGAGGTGAAGCGGGAGGCGTCGAACCGGGTGATGGGCCCGAGTCCGCAGCGTCCGGCGGTGAGTGCGTCCCAGTTCTCCGCGTTACCGACGCCCAGCGGGGAAACGAGACCCACCCCCGTCACGGCCACGCGGCGCGGGGTGGAAAAACGGGGCATGGAGTTCAGTTTTTCGCGGAATTCTTCTCGATGTACTCGATGGCGTCCTTGACCTTCTGGATCTTCTCGGCGGCCTCATCCGGAATCTCGATGTTGAACGCTTCCTCGAAGGCCATGACGAGCTCCACGGTGTCGAGCGAATCGGCGCCGAGATCGTCGACAAAAGACGCCTCCGGAGTCACCTCGTTCGCGTCCACGCCGAGCTGCTCGACGATGATGCTCTTCACCTTTTCTTCGACGGCCATTCCCTCTCCCCTTTCTCGGAATCGTGTCTGCGAAAGACGCCGTATTCTTCCCTAGATGCCCCCCCGGGGCAAGGCTACATATACAGTCCTCCCGAGACGTTGACGACCGTTCCGGTGACGTAGGACGCCTCCTCCGACGCCAGGTACGCGACGGCCGCGGCCACGTCCTCGGGCGTGCCCAGCCGCTCGAGGGGGATCTGGCCGGTCATCCTGGACTTCGCGTCGTCGGTCATCTTCTCGGTCATCGCCGTGGCGACGAACCCGGGGGCCACGGCGTTGCACGTGATGTTGCGCGAGGCGAGCTCGCGCGCCACCGACTTGGTCAGGCCGACGAGGCCCGCCTTGGACGCCGCGTAGTTGGCCTGGCCGGCGTTGCCCATCAGGCCGACCACGGAGGTCACGTTGACGATCCGGCCGTAACGCTTGCGGACCATTCCCTTGACGACGGCCTGCGTCAGGAGGAAGACGCCGGTGAGGTTCGTTCCGAGGACGCGGTCCCAGGCTTCGCGTCCCATGCGCAGCATCAGGTTGTCTTCCGTCACGCCGGCATTGTTGACGAGGACGTGGATCTCGCCGTGGGCCGCGAGAGCGCTCTTGACGGCGGCCTCGATGGAGCCCGGGTCCGCGAGGTCGAGGGCGAGCGCCGAGGCCTTTCCGCCGGCGGATTCGATCTCTCCGACGACGCGGCCCAGCGCGTCGGCGCTCCGCGCCGCGGCCAGCACCGTGGCGCCTTCCGAAGCGAGGCGCTTCGCGATCGCCTCTCCGATCCCGCGGGACGCCCCCGTGACGAGGGCGATCTTGTTTTCGAAGCGGCGCATGGGTTGGAGTAAAGCTATCAGCAGTCAGCTGTCAGCCGGGCCCCCGGCTCCTGCCTCCTGCCGTCTGCCGTCTGCCGTCTGCCGCTACTGCGGCTTCTCCACGATGTCCGGCAGGTCCCGACTCCATCCCTCGACGATCACGCGCGACAGCTCGGCGATCGCGAGGATGCTGGGATGGTCGGGCCCCCATCCGTCGGCCTGGCTGCCGTCGGTGAAGACCGCCAGGACGAAGCGGCCTTTCTTCGTCCGCAGGATCCCGGAGTCGTTGCGGACCCCCGACATCGAGCCGGTCTTGCCGGCCCAGAGATCGCTGGGCGGAAAGCGCCGGGCGATCCGCAGGCGGCTGGGGTCGGTGTCGAGGTACTCGAAGATCTTCTTCGAGGAAGCGGCGTCGAGCAGCTGCCCCTGCGCCACCTGCGCCATCCAACCCGCGACCTCGTTCGGCGTGATGGCCCCGAGACGGAAGCCCTTCCAGGGCGAGGGGTCTTCGTCCTTCTGGGAAAGCATCGGGATCGTTCCGAAGAGCCGGATGTGCGGAAAGCCCAGCGCCTGCATGCGGGCGTTGATCGCCGCGACCGAGAGCCTCTCGATCCAGGCATTCGTCGCGGTGTTGTCCGAGGGCCCGATCATCAGCGTCGCGAGGTCGTTCCACGTCGGATCGAGACCCGGATCCAGCATCAGAAGCATTCCCGAGCCGTCGGCCTTGTTGGCCGCGGTGAGCTCCCAGCGCGTCGCGAGATCGAGGCGGCCTTCCCGCACGGCGGCCATCCCCTCGGTGATCACGGCAATCTTGATGACCGACGCCGACTCGAACTCGGCCGTTCCGTTGTGCTCGTAGGACCGGCCGCTCTCCAGGTGGCGGGCGGCCACGCCGACGCGGCACAGGCAGCGCATCTCTGCGGAGGCGACGGCCGCCTCGAAGGCCTGGGGCGAGCCGGGCGCGGGAGGGCGCGTGGACGCGCAGGCCGAGGCGAGCGCCGCGAGGATCAGGATCCCGGAGAAACCGGGACGCCGCGGCAGTCTAGGCATGCCCCTCGACCTTGATCGACTTGTCGATCCGACGCACGAGCCCGGCGAGCACGTTCCCCGGTCCGATCTCCAGTGCGCGATCCACGCCTTCGCGGGCCAGCCGCTGCACGCTTTCGACCCAGCGCACCGGCGAATCGATCTGGCGGACGAGGGCGTCGCGCAGCCGCGCGCCGGACGTCTCGGGCGCGGCGTCGACGTTCGTGACGACCGGAATCGCGGCGTCGGCGAAGACCGTGGCCCCGAGGAGCGGGCGCATCTTCTCCCGCGCCGGAGACATGAGCGCGCAGTGAAAGGGCGCCGACACGGGAAGCGGGATCGCGCGCTTCGCGCCGCGAGCGAGGCAGCCCTCCGAAGCCCGCGCCACGGCTCCCGCGTGTCCGGCGATCACGGTCTGCTCGGGCGAGTTGTAATTGGCCGGCGCGACGGTCTCGCCCTGCGCGGCCTCGCGACAGGCTTCCTGGACGGCCTCGGGGGCGAGGCCCACGATGGCGGCCATTGCCCCGACGCCCGACGGCACGGCCTCTTGCATGTAGGACCCGCGGGCGCGGACCAGCGTTACGGCGTCGGCGAAGGAGAACGCGCCGGCCGCGACGCCGGCCGAGTACTCCCCCAGGGAATGGCCGGCGGCGAACGCCGTGC